>Ga0075430_100000344_pt1 | contig 33696 bp, 33 predicted proteins | sample RhiMetdeltSRZDD4_FD_75294 | JGI IMG/M metagenome (GOLD analysis project Ga0075430, IMG submission 75294) | Populus rhizosphere microbial communities from Tennessee, USA - Rhizosphere MetaG P. deltoides SRZDD4 | ecosystem: Host-associated > Plants > Roots > Rhizosphere > Soil | place: USA... | reverse complement strand
ATTTCCTGCGCTGAACGCCTTCCTCGCCGAATTCCCCACCCTGCCCGCTCGCCGGGTTCTTCTTCATCGTTGGAGCATAGAAAATTGAATCCGATGTCTTGGGTGTGGAAGTCCTCTGACGCTCTCAGGACAAGTGCACGCGCGGTGTCCTGGCATTCGAGCCCAGTTTGCGCGTCGGTTTTCCGTAATAAATCAATAAATGCATCTAATGCTGAGCGGTTTAAAGGAGTCTCTCCAACGACGGCGCGCCGCACGCCGCGTGGCGCACCCAATAGGTCGACCAGTCGTCTTAAGAAGGTCTTTAGCTGTGGCTCCTGGCTAGATACTACTCGTGTGAATCCATCTAGCAACGACAGCACGGTGCTCCGCCAGAACGCACTGGCGTCGAGTAGGCTGACTAGGAAGAAATAGCCATCGCCAGCTTGGACTTGTTTGCGGACGGAGCCGAGAAGGTGGGTCTTTCCGACACCGCGCTGCCCTAGGACGACAATTCCGATGGGACTGGAGCCAGCGCTACGTCGCGCCTCGGCTAGCCCGGTGAAGACCGCATGGGTAGTTTCTCGGTGTAGTCCGTCGACGTGAAATGGCGAATTACACCAGACGTCGTCGAGGGTGGGTGCCCAGTTAAAGCTAAGCGCTCCGAGCGCGCGCTGTTCGTCTTCATTCATTGTCATCCGATCGCGATAAGATGCTTCTCCTGGTTCCCGATGCGCACCGCCGCTTGCTGGTCGCCCTCGTCTAGTTGTTTCTGGTTTGATTCCGGCTGGATATTCACGTCAGGCATGCGACTCATCTTTACGAGGACGCGGTTGACTTCCGACTTATTGAGGTTGTGGAGCAGGGGTCGGAGGTCTGCCAGCTTTACCAAGGCGCCCGGCTCAGGTGCCAGTGCGCTGTAGGCCTTGCGGACTCGTGTCTCGATGTCATCCGCAGCCGGTTCGGTGCCGTTGTGCCACTCAAATAGATCGGCGAGGCTAAGATTTTCCCGATCCAGAAAGCGCCTAAGCCCGTTCAGAATAGCGTAGGCCGATGCCCCGCCGTGACCCGCCTGCGGTGGGACCTCGGCATCGAGCTGTTCCCGGCACCAGCCCCAGCCGCGCTCGGTTAGCTCGAGGAAGTAGCGGGGGGCCTTCTCGCTGCCCTCGGTTCGAACCTTGATTAGGTTGCGCTCTTCTAGTCTATTCCGAAGATCTGCTTTGAGTTCCAGCTTTCGATTTTTCGTCAGGTACGCGTTGGCCACCTCGCGGGCCTCTGACATGAGAACCAGGAGGGCAGAGCGCTGAACAGGGGTCAGTTCTCTATCCGACATGCCGCTGTCCCTTCACAACGCCGAGGCGCCGGCCCCGGACGAGCTGTCCAATCTGGCTGAGCACCGTATCGATGTCGTACTGGACCTGGTCGTTGGTGAAACGCAGGACAGCGTATCCGTGGAGCTGTAGCTGCACGTCCCTACGGCGGTCAGCGGCGTATCGCAGCGCCCCGCGGTGCTCCGGGCCGTCGATCTCGACGACACACTTCTCGGCCGCCCACAGCAGGTCCACCCGCATCGGGTTGGCGAGGCGATGCGTCTGGTGGGTCTGGTTCCAGGCCCGCCCGACCGCCCAGTCACACCGCGCCAGCGCCCGCTCAAGCGCCTGCTCGGCCTGGCTGCCCGGGTGTGGCCGGCCCGCTACGACCGGGTAGGCGGACGTTGGCGTGGCCAGCTCCGGCGTCCGGTGCCGTACCAGGTCTGTCACGTCGACGGCCATCGGGACCGGCGCGCTTCCGGTGGCGGCCAGTGGCCGCCCGGTGAGCCAGATGCCGATGCGGGCCCGGTCGGCCAGCCATTCGGACCCGCCGGTCAGGGCGGGCTCGGCCAGCACCGGAAGATCGTCCGGGACGTGCACGAGCAAGGCGATGTGCGACCGGCCGTAGCTGGTGGCGAGGACTCGGGCGAGACCGGCCGCGCGTACTTCCGGCGCGAACTTTCCCGGAGTGACCGGCCGGCCGGTGAGCGCGCCTACCGCGAGGTCGGCCAGGAACGGCCCGAAGTGCTGGCTGGTCGACGCCGTCCGCAGGGCGAGGGAGCGCACCGCCGCCACGCCGGCGCCGCCGGACTCGCGGATCTCGCGCCCGCCGGGCAGCCAGTCGGGAAACAGGTGGGCCGCCATTGCGTCGAGTTCGCCCAGCGCGGCGGCGACGACCTCGGCTGGTGCTGTGGCCGGGCGCGCGAGCAGCGTGAGGACGGCTGGGGCGCCTTCGGGCAGTGGTGACAGCGAGTTCGCGATCTCCTCAGGAGTCGCGCCGACAAGGCGGATGACCCGCCCGACCGGCAAGTCGGTCCACGACCGCACCAGAAACGCCTCCCGATAACCCGAGTACGGCCGATTTTGCCCACCCCCGCAAGTGCTGGCAAGGTCCGCGCGGCCGCTCGTCATCCGTATGCCTACACCCGAACAGCTGATCATCGGAGCTATTCTTCCGCGTATTGTCAGCGATCCGACTATTCGATGCCTGTGTCAGAAGAGCAGTGGTATCCCGCTTGTGCGTACTCATATGCTGGCGCGGTCGAGCGGAGGTCGGTAGTGACGTCATCACACGTGGTCTCCTACCGAGTTGATAATGAGACGGTCGCGCAGTTCGAGATCGAGCCGGCGGGCGGGTTCGTGCCGGCGGCCACGAGCGATGTGATCGGTCGGGTGTGGGACGCGGCGGGTCCGGCGGTCGAGGCGGCGAAGACGCTCCTGGACCGGGTCAAGCAGCTCGGTCCCGACGGGGTGGAGGTCAGGTTCGGCGTCAAGGTGACCGGCACGGCGAGCTGGATGGTGGCCCGGGCGGCGACCGAGGGCAGCTTTGAGGTCACCCTCACCTGGCAGCCCGCGCGGCTGGCGAGTGCCCCGGACGGCGCGGCCGAAAGATAGCAGCGGTGGTCCAGCCCGTAACCCGTCCTCCGCCGGACACCTGGTCGGCGGCCATCCATCGCAGCGCGGACGACCAGGAGCCGCTGGGCGCGGGGGTGGTGATCGATGAGGACCGCGTGCTCACCTCCCTGCATGTCCTGTACAGCGAGGGGCGGCTGCGCGACGAGGTGTGGGTGGCGTTCCCAAGAGCCGGCCTGCCGTCGTCCGTCCGGCGCCGGGCCGAGCCGGTCCCGCTGGGACCCGGTCGCGGGCTGGACCTGGCTCTGCTGCGGCTCACCACGCCGGCGCCGCCTCAGGCGACCCCCGCCCGACTGCGGTGCGTCGAGGCGGCGGCGCTGGTCGGCACCGGCTGGTGGGCGTTCGGGTTTCCCCGCGGCGACCACCTTGGGGATGAGGCGCGCGGCACGGTCTCCCAAGCGCTCGCGTACGAGCACATCCAGCTGAGCGCGGCCGCCCCGTACCGGGTGGAGGCCGGGTTCAGCGGGGCCGGGGTGTGGTGCCCGGAGTACGCGGCAGTGGTGGGCTTGGTGGTCATGGCCAAGCAGGCGGGGGAACAGCGCGGCCACGGCCGGGCGTTGACCCTGTACCAAGCCGACGTGGACTACCCGGAGCTGAAGCTGCAGCTGGCGGCGGAGTGGTCGGCCGAGGCGGCCGGGGACGAAGCACTGGCCGCCTGGGGCTGGACGTTGCGGGCCGATCCGGAGGAGGGCCGGCACTGGTCGCCCCGGGCGCGCGGGGTCTCGACGGACAGCGACCGCGGCTACCGGTTCCGGGGCCGGACGGCGGCGCTGACCGAGATCGTGCGCTGGCTTGACCGTCCCGGCGCCGACTCGCGGATCCTGGTGGTGACCGGCTCCCCGGGCGTGGGTAAGTCCGCGGTGCTGGGACGTGTGGTGACCACAGCGGACGAGAAGATCCGCCGGGCGCTGCCCGCAGACGACGGGGTCTGCGCGACCGTCCGCTCAGTCGCGTGCGCCGTACACGTCAAAGGCAAGACCGCCTTGGACGTGGCGCAGGAGGTCGCCCGGGCGGCGTCCGTGGCGCTGCCGGGCCAGCCGGAGGATCTTGTGCCTGCCCTGCGGCGGAGGTTGGCCGAACGGGCGGCCCGGTTCAACCTGGTCGTGGACGCGCTGGACGAGGCGGCGAGCCCTGCGCAGGCGCGCCTGCTGCTCCGTGCGGTCCTGCTGCCGCTGGCCCGGAGCTGCGCCAGCCTGGGTTTCCAGGCGGTGGTGGGGACCAGGCGAGCGGACAACGAGGGTGACCTGCTGGCGGCGTTCGGGGGTGACGCGGTAGTGGTCGACCTTGATGACTCGCGGTACTTTTCCGAGCCGGACCTTGTCGCGTACGTGATGGCGACGCTCCAGCTCGTCGGCGCCGAGCGGGTCGACAACCCGTACACCGATCGTGCCGTGGCGATGCCTGTTGCCCAGCGGATCGCGGCGCTGGCGGAGCGCAACTTCCTGGTCGCTGGGCTGGTCGCCCGCGTACATGGCCTGCACGACGTCGAGCCCGTGCCGGTCGAGAGCCTGTCGTTCACCGCGACCGTCGACGCCGCGGTGGACTCGTACCTCGCCCGGCTCTTCCAGGCCGGCCAGGCGCCGGCCCGGATGGCGCTGACCGTGCTCGCCTTCGCCGAGGAACCGGGGCTGCCGCTGCCGTTGTGGCGCGCGGGCATCATCGCGTTGGGCTGCAACGTGACCGAGGAGCAGCTGGCCCGGTTTGCCCGCAGCTCGGCCGGGAACTTCCTGGTGGAGACCGGTGCCGACCCGGCGAGGCGGGCGTACCGCCTTTTCCATCAGGCGCTCAACGAGGCGCTGCGGCGCGGCCGGGGAGCCGTCGCCGCACCGGATGCCGACGAGCGGCGCCTCGTCGAGGCGTGGCTCCACCACGGAAAGGTCACCGGATGGGCCGGGGTGGGCGACTACCTGCTGCGCTGGCTGCCGGCGCACGCGCAGCGGGCCGGCGCGGTGGACGACATCCTGGCCGAGGACGGGTACCTTCTCCACGCCGACCTGCGCCGGCTGGTCCCGGTCTCCGACGAGGCCGCCAGCGACACCGGGCGGGCCCGGGCCCGGCTGTTGCAGCGCACACCGTTGGCGGTTAGCGCGGACCCGCCCCAGCGGGCTGCGATGTTCTCGGCCGCGGAGACGCTCGACCACATCGACAGCCGGTTCACCGCGCTGGCGGGCGCCCCGTACCGGGGGCTGTGGGCGCGCACCCCGCGCGGGCTCGAACGCACGGTCCTGGAGGGCCACGCGGACGCGGTCCTCGGGGTGTGTCCCGTGCCGGTTGGCGAGCGGAGCCTGCTCGCCTCCGCCGGTCAGGATGGCACGGTGCGCCTGTGGGACCCAGCCACGGGCCAGACCGAACGTGTCCTCGTCGGGCACGCCGGTGGTGTGCGAAGCGTCTGCGCGGTGCCGGTTGGAGAGGACACCCTGGTCGCGTCCTGCGGCGAGGATGGCACGGTCCGGCTGTGGGACCCGGGCGCGGACGGGGCCACCCTGGTGCTCAGCAAGCACACCGACTGGGTACGCGCGGTCTGCGCGGTGCCGGTGGACGGGCGGGACCTGGTCGCCTCCTGCGGCGACGACCGTACCGTCCGGCTCTGGGACCCCGTCACCGGCCAGCTCGTCCGGGTGTTGGTCGGGCACACCAGCTGGGTGACCGCCGTGTGCCCAGTGCCGCTCGAGCCTGGCGGCCATGCCCTGCTCGCCTCCGGCGGCTACGACGGCAAGATTCGCCTCTGGGACCCGACAACCGGCCATCTGGTACGGACCCTTCACGGGCACGCGGGCTGGGTGACGGCGTTGTGCGCGGTGCCGGTCCAGCCTGGTGGCCACGGCGCTCTGCTCGCCTCGGCCGGGTACGACGGCACGGTGCGCATCTGGGATGTGACGACGGGCCAGCCGCAGCAGGTTCTGGCCGAGCACGCCCGCCCGGTCCACGGGGTGGCGGCCGTCCTGACTGGCGCGCGGGCACTTCTCGCGTCCGCCGGGGAGGATGGCGACGTACGGGTGTGGGACCCAGCCACCGGGAGTGTCGAGCGTGTCCTGTCTGGACACACCGGCTGGGTCTGCGGGATCTGCACCGTCCTGACCGGCGGGCGGCGCCTCCTCGCGTCGGCGAGCGATGACAGCACGGTGCGGTTGTGGAGCCCGGAGACCAGGCGGCCCGAAGGTGGGATCGACAATGGTCGTATCGGGCGGATCCCCGGCCTGTGCACGATGGCCAGTGCCGATGGGGACGTGCTTATCTCGACCGGCGATGATGGCTCGGTGCGGCTGTGGGACCCGACCAGCGGCGCCACGAAGCAGACGCTTACCGGGCATGGCCGCAGGGTGACGGCGGTGTGCCCGGTCTCCGTCAAGGACCGGATCCTGCTCGCCTCGGCCAGCGAGGACCGCACCGTCCAGCTGTGGGATGTGGACAGTGGCCAGACCGAGCGAGCCTTCGTCGACCACGGGGCCGGGGTCACAGCCATTGTGCTTCTGCACGTCGAAGGGCGCCGTCTGCTCGCATCTAGCGACGACGAATGTACGGTGCGGCTATGGGATCCTAGTAACGGCCGTTCCGAGTGGGCTTTCTACCACTCCGACTGGGTCACCGCACTGTGCGCCGTCCCGGTCGAGGGGGGACACTGGCTCGCGTCGGCGGCCGTCGGCGGGACCGTGCGGCTGTGGGATCCCGCCTCTGGACAAGCCGTGTGGGGCCGGCAAGGTCACCCCAAGACGGTGACCGCGGTCAGCGCCGTGGCGGTCGACGGCCGGCACTTGGTCGCCTCGGCGAGCGATGACCACACGATCAGGCTGTGGGACCCGGCCAGCGGCGCTCCCGTGGCGACCCTGTTCGGGCATACGGCCCCGGTTACCGGCCTCTGTGCCGTCCCGCGGGATGGACGGGAGCTGCTGGCCTCCACCAGTGCGGACCGCACGGTTCGGCTCTGGGATCCCGGCACGGGCGCGGTCGTCCAGGTGATCCCGGTGCATCACCGGGCCCTTGCCTGCTGGTACTGGCATGGGACGCTGGTCATCGGGTTGGACACGGGAGTGCTCGCGGTCGAGCTGCGGTGACGGCTCGCATGTCATCCCGCGGCGAGCAGCACGAGTGGCTGGGGGCCAAAACTACCCAACGAATCCGCTAAACTAGCTAAACTCGCGCTATCTTAGTTATTTTTGGTGCCTATTGAGGTATGTTTTGCGTAGTTTTGCCAATATTGACCGGCTCATTGGTCAGGTGCCGAGCCGGCTCGTCACAGCGTTGAGCACTGTCGATGTCGGGCGAGGCTCGGAGGCGCTGTACCGTGACCAGCTGCCCGGCTTGCTCAGCCAGCTCGCCGACCGCGCGCGCGTGGCCAGTATCACCTCCTCGTCTGCGATCGAAGGTGTTGTGGTCGCCGATCCATCCCGGGCCGATCGCATCCTCTCTGGCCGGGCCACGACACTACGGAACCGTAGTGAGCAGGAGCTGGCGGGCTACCGTGATGCCCAGGACTACCTCCTCCGAGAACCCTGGGGACCGCTCAACGTCGGCCTGCTGCTGTACCTGCACAAGTTGCTCTTCGGGCACACCGTTGCTGAGGGCGGTCGGTTCAAGTCGGAGGACAACCTGGTTGTCGACCGGGCACCTACCGGGGATGTCACCGTCCGGTTCCGGCCGGTCCCCGCAGCCGACACGCCTTTCTACGTAGCGGAGCTGATCGACCGGTACTGCGAGGAGACTGCTGCTGCCCGTCACCATCCAGCCTTGCTCGTCGGCCTGTTCGCCCTCGACCTTCTGGTGACCCACCCCTTCGAGGACGGCAACGGGCGGGTGGCCCGGCTGGTGACCGGTGCCCTACTCATGGACGGGGGTTACACGGTCTCCCGATACATCAGCCTGGAACAGGCGATTGCCGAGTCGGCTGACGCCTACTACCAGGCCCTGCTCGACTCGACCCATGGCTGGCATGAAGACCAGGCCGACCCCTGGCCATGGCTGGGATACTTCACCAGGCTCCTGGCCAACGCGTACCGCACCTTTGCCCAGCGCGCGGCCGCGGACCGCGCGGGCGGGTCCAAGCAGGACCGGGTACGCGACTATGTGCTCAAGCACGCTCCCAGCAGCTTCCGGATTGCCGACATCCGTGCCGCCCTGCCAGGCATCAGCGACCAGACCATCCGCGTTGTCCTGGACCGCCTGCGAGGTGAAGGCGCTGTCTCGCCGGAGGGCCTGGGCAGAGCGGCATCGTGGCACCGGATGCGGTAACGATGTCAATGCCGGCGACGGCCGAGGACCCGCGCCGGACGGCGTGCCCGGCGCCGTGTTGCGGCACGGCAGCGAGTAGGCGTCGGCCGCCGGTCCCGTTGCAGGGTTGTGCCCCTCGGGTGCGTCTTCTCCAGGGAGGTGCGGCGTGGACGCGACCGGGCGGCGTGAGTTCCTGGAGTTCTGCCATGCCCGCACGCCAGCGCTGTTCCGGGTCGCGTACGGGTTGACCGGCCACCAGCAGCTGGCCGAGGACCTGTTGCAGACCGCGCTGGAGCGGGTCGCGGTCCGGTGGGGACGGGTCGAGGATCCGGATGCGTACGTGCGCCGCATCCTCTACCACGAGTACGTGTCCTGGTGGCGGCGGTGGCGGCGGCGCGAGATCCCAGTCGCGGAGCCGCCGGAACGGGCCGACCCGGCCGATCCGCAGGGCGATGCCGAGCTGCGCCGGGCGCTGCGGGCTGCGCTGCGCCGGCTTCCCCCGCGGCAGCGGGCGGTGCTGGTGCTGCGCTACCTGGAGGACTACAGCGAGCGCGAGGTGGCGGCGCTCCTCGGGTGCAGCCCGTCGACAGTGAGCAGCCAGGCCAGCCGGGCGCTGGCCCGGCTGCGCCAGCTGTGTCCCGAGCTGAGCGAGGTGAACCGATGAGGGACCTGGAACCCGCCGTACGGGTCGCCCTGCGCGAGCTGGCCGGCGAGGGGCGGCCGGTGGACCTGGGCGAGCGGGCACTGGCCGGGGCGCGCCGGCGGGCCCGGCGGCGCATTGCTGGCGCGGCGGTGATGACGCTGGCGATGGCGGTGGGGGCCGGACTGCTCCTCGGCCCGGCAGCAGGTGGTGGGCCGGAGGTCGACGGCGGCCCGGACACCGGCGACGGTCGGGCCAGCGGAGGGCCGCCAGTGGCCGGTGAACCGGCGGCGACCTGGCCGGTCTTCACCGGGCTGGGCCGCCTGCCCGGCAAGCCACCCACCGCCCCCACCGACCGGCTCCTGGTCGCGGCGTACCTGACCGCTCCGGGCGGGCCGGCGCACCTGCTCGACCCGGTGACCGGGCGCTACCGGGCGCCCGGGGTGGACCGCGTCCTGGCGGTCTCGCCGGACCTGCGGCTCGCGCTGGTGGCGCGGGACTCCTCGGTGCCGGACGAGACCGGTTCAGGCCCGGTCGGGGTGAGCGAGTACGGCATCTACGACACGGTCGCCGGCCGGGTGCTTGGCCGGCTGGACCTCGCGGCCTGGGTGGACCCGCTGGCCGGGCGCACCGCCTGGCACGCGGCCTGGTCACCGGCGGGTGCGAGCGTCGTGCTGTCGGTACGGCTGGGCGTGACCGGCCGGGGCTGGCTGGCCGACCGGCTGCTCTTCCTGGACCTGGCGACCGGCGGGATCCGCCCTGTCAGCATCGCCGCGAGCGGCGGCCTGGAGCCGGTCGAGCTGCTCGGCTGGACCGCCGACGGCCAAGGGGTGGCACTGGCCGCGGACCGGGTCGGCACGGACGAGGCGCCCCGGGGGCACATCGTCTACGACCTGACCGGCCGGCCCGCCGGGGCGTACCCATGGCCTGGCCAGCACCACGCGGTGCCGGTGGTCGGCGCGGACCGGCTGGCGCTGCTGCCTTTCGACCGGAGTGACCTCACCATCGTGGAGGTGACGACCGGGGCCGTCAGGGGCCGGTTTCCCGGGGAGGCGGCGCGGGCCGTGCCCGGGTGGGAGAGCGCGCTGGCGTGGCGCGGTGCGGAGCTGCTGCTGCGGTCCCTCACCTGCCCGCCGGCCGGCGGCTGCGACTACAGCGCGCAGGTGCTCGCCGTCGAGGCGGCCACCGGGCGGAGCCGGGTGCTGCACACGCTGCCGCAGGCGTGGCCAGTGCTCGTCGTCGCGCCGGCCCCGGCGGGTCTTCCCGCGCCCGTCGCCGCGCTCGCCTGGTAGGTGGAACCGCCGCGGCGTCCGCGCCGTGGCCGGACGTGGTTGCGCTGTAGCAGCCGGCAGGCGAGGGCCGGTCGTGGGCGCTACGGCGGTAGCGGAGCGGCCGGCCCGTTACCCTTGCTCCAGGCGGCGCCCGCCGCGGCTCACCAGGCAGACCGACAAGGATGTTGCGCTCGTGTTTGACACCCTGAGCGACCGGCTCTCCGGCATCTTCGCCAAGCTTCGTGGCAAGGGCCGGCTCACCGACGCCGACATCGACGCGACCGCCCGGGAGATCCGGCTGGCGCTGCTGGAGGCGGATGTCGCGCTGCCGGTGGTCAAGGCGTTCATCGGCCGGCTCAAGGAGCGGGCCCGCGGCGCCGAGGTGCACCAGGCGCTCAACCCGGCGCAGCAGATCATCAAGATCGTCCACGAGGAGCTGGTGGCGGTCCTGGGCGGCGAGGCGCGCCGGCTCCAGTTCGCCAAGCAGCCACCCACCGTGGTCATGCTCGCCGGGCTGCAGGGCTCAGGCAAGACCACCCTCGCCGGCAAGCTGGCCCGGTGGCTGAAGGCCCAGGGGCACCAGCCGCTCCTGGTCGCCGCCGACCTGCAGCGCCCCAACGCCGTCGGGCAGCTGCAGATCCTCGGCGAGCGGGCCGGGGTTGAGGTCTATGCACCTGAGCCGGGCAACGGGGTCGGCGACCCCGTCCGGGTGGCCCGCGACTCGGTCACGCACGCCCGGCGCGCGATGCGCGACGTCGTGATCGTGGACACCGCCGGCCGCCTGGGCATTGACGCCGAGATGATGGCCCAGGCCGCCGCCATCCGTGACGCCGTCGACCCGGACGAGGTCATCTTCGTCATCGACGCCATGATCGGCCAGGACGCGGTGGCCACGGCCGAGGCGTTCCGGGATGGCGTCGGCATCACCGGGGTGGTGCTGGCCAAGCTGGACGGTGACGCCCGGGGCGGCGCCGCGCTGTCGGTGCGCCACGTCACCGGGCAGCCCATCCTCTTCGCCTCCACCGGGGAGAAGCTGGAGGACTTCGACGTCTTCCACCCCGACCGGATGGCCTCCCGGATCCTCGGCATGGGCGACGTCCTCACCCTGATCGAGCAGGCGGAGCGGGTCTTCGAGGACGACCAGAAGGAGAGGATGACGGCGAAGCTGCTCGGTGGCGAGCAGTTCACGCTGGAGGACTTCCTGGACCAGCTCGTCGCGGTGCGCCGGATGGGCCCGATCGCCAACGTGCTCGCCATGGTGCCCGGCATGCACCAGGTCAAGGACCAGCTCGCCGAGCTCGACGACAAGCACTTCGACCGGGTCGCCGCGATCATCAGGTCGATGACCCCGCAGGAGCGCAGCAACCCGAAGATCATAAATGGATCCCGCCGCGCCCGCATCGCCCGCGGCTCGGGCACCCAGGTAGTCGACGTCAACCAGCTGCTGAACCGCTTCGCCGAGGCGCAGAAGATGATGAAGCAGATGGGCGGCATGATGGGCCTGCCCGGCGCCCGCCGCAAGGCGACCAAGTCGCCGAAGAACAAGCGCAAGGGTACGAAGGGCGGCGCCAACCGGCCGGCGGTCCCGCGCGGCTTCCCGGCCGGCGTGCCGCAGCTGCCCCCAGGGCTGGACCCCGGCGCGTTGGCGGGTGGCGCCCCCGGCTTCACCCCGCCCAAGCTCGACTTCTCGAAGCTGACCAAGCGGGACCGTGAGAAGTAGCCCTGACGCAGGGTGGGAGGGGCGATGACCGCGGCGCTGCACCCCCCGGAGCGGGACGAGTGGACGGTCGACGACCTGGGCGAGCTGCCCGGCGACCTCCGCTACGAGCTGGTCGACGGAAGGCTGGTCTTGCCCTCACCCACCGCCTTGCACCAGGACCTGATGATCGATGTGGCGCTGGCCCTGCGCGTCAGCTGCCCGCCGTCGTTCTTCGTCAGTGTCGACCAGTCGCTGCGGGTGGACCGGCGCAGCGAGCCGCGCCCGGACGTGGTGGCGATCCGCGCTGAGCAGGCCAACCGCTCCCCGGTGCCGGTGGAGCACGTGGTCCTCGCTGTCGAGATCATCTCGCCGGACTCCACGTTCCGGGACATGTACGCCAAGGCCCACCTCTACGCGCGGTCGGGCGTAGCGACGTACTGGGTGATCGATCCGCTCCACGAGCGGGTGACGCTGACCGAGATGCTGCTCGGCCCCGCTGGCGAGTACGACTTCGGCGTGCACACCGACGGTGTCTTCACCACCGGGCGGCCGTGGCCGGTCACCCTCGACCTGCCCCGGCTCACGGTGCGCCGGGCGGACCTGCTGGGGCGGGTGAAGCCGCGGGAATGACCGGTTACCGGCCGGTTCTGGTGTAGACCTGTCGGCATGGCATTGCACGTACGGGGCGTAGTGCTGCCCGACGACGAGGTGCGCGACATCTGGCTGGTAGGGGACCGGGTCACGACCGAGCCGGTGCCCGGGGCCCAGACGGTGAGCGATGGCGGCTTCATCCTGCCGGGCCTGGTGGACGCCCACTGCCACATCGGCATCGCCCCGGGCGGGGCGCCGGTCGCCTCGCTCGACGAGGCGCGCTCGCTCGCCCTGGTGGAGCGCGACGTCGGCGTGCTGGCGCTCCGCGACGCCGGCTCGCCGTACCCGTACCCGCAGCTGGACGGCGACCCCGACGTGCCGCGGCTGGCCCGCGCGGGCCGCCACGTCGCGCCGGTCAAGCGCTACCTGCGCGACATCGGCATGGAGGTGGAGGCGGCGGAGGTGCCGAGGGCGGTCGCGCAGCAGGCCGCTGCCGGCAACGGCTGGGTGAAGCTGGTCGGTGACTGGATCGAGCGCAGCGTCGGCGACCTCGCGCCCGCCTGGGAGGCGGCGGCGCTGACCGCGGCGGTGGACGCCGCACACGCCGCCGGCGCCCGCATCGCGGTGCACACGTTCTCCGAGGAGGCGGTGCAGGTACTGGTCCGGGCCGGGGTGGACTCGGTCGAGCACGGCACCGGGCTCTCCCTCGACCTGGTTGACGAGATGGCGCGGCGCCGGATCGCGCTGGTCCCGACGATGGTCAACGTTGCCACGTTCGGCGAGGTCGCCGCCCGAGGGGAGAAGAAGTTCCCGAGGTACGCCGACCATATGCGCTCGCTGCGGGACCGGTTCCCGGGCGTGGTCGCCGCGGCGTACGAGGCGGGCGTGCCGATCTACGTCGGCACGGACGCGGGCGGCGGCATCGAGCACGGCAAGGTGGCCGAGGAGATGCTGCTGCTGCACGAAAGCGCAGGCATGTCCACAGTGGACGTGCTAGCCGCCGCGTCGTGGGCGGCCCGGGCCTGGCTCGGCTTCCCCGGCCTGGTCGAGGGCGGCCACGCCGACCTGGTCGTCTACCCGGAGGACCCGCGGGCCGACCTGCGGGTGGCGGCGGCGCCCAGCCGGATCGTGCTGCGGGGCCGCGTGGTGCGCTGAGCGGGCTCCTTTCCGCGCCGGTCCGGGGGTGGGACCCCGTGTCGGTCCGGGGTGGGCCCCGCGCCGGGCCGGAGGTGAGGGTTCCGGGCCGGGCCGGGTGAGGCTCCGGGCCGGGGGGCGGGCGGCCCACCGCAGGTCGCGCCAGGCGCCGGCCTAGGATGTCTGGCCATGGCGCGCGTGCTCACTCCCCGGGCGGAGGACTATCCCCGCTGGTACCAGGACCTGGTCGCAAAAGCCGAGCTGGCCGACAACGGGCCGGTGCGGGGGACCATGGTGATCCGACCGGCCGGGTACGCGATCTGGGAGCGGATGCAGGCCGAGATGGACGCCCGGATCAAGGCCGCGGGCGCGCAGAACGCGTACTTCCCGCTCTTCATCCCAGAGTCCTACCTGCGCCGGGAGGCCCAGCACGTGGAGGGCTTCTCCCCGGAGCTGGCGGTGGTCACCCACGGCGGCGGCAAGCAGCTGGCCGAGCCGGTCGTGGTCCGGCCGACGAGCGAGACGGTCATCGGCGAGTTCATGGCCAAGTGGGTCAGCTCCTACCGCGACCTGCCGTTGCTGCTCAACCAGTGGGCCAACGTGGTGCGCTGGGAGCTGCGGCCGCGGCTGTTCCTGCGTACCTCGGAGTTCCTGTGGCAGGAGGGGCACACCGCGCACGCGGACGAGGCCGACGCGCGCGGCTATGCCCGCAAGATCCTGCACGAGGTGTACGAGGACTTCATGGTCTCCGTACTCGGGATCCCGGTGGTGGTGGGGCGCAAGACCGCCCGGGAGCGGTTCGCCGGGGCGACCAACACGCTGACCCTGGAGGCGATGACCGGCGACGGCAAGGCCCTGCAGATGGGCACGTCGCACGAGCTGGGGCAGAACTTCGCGCGGGCGTTCGACATCAGCTACCTGTCGGCGCAGGGCCGCCAGGAGCACGCGTGGACCACGTCCTGGGGCTCCTCCACGCGGATGCTCGGCGGCCTGGTCATGGTGCACGGCGACGACGCCGGGCTGCGGGTGCCGCCGCGGCTGGCGCCGGTGCAGGCGCTGGTCACGGTCGTGAAGGCCGGCGACGGGGTGGCCGAGGCGGCGGCGAAGCTGCGCGACGCGCTGCGCGACGCCGGGGTCCGGGTGGGCCTCGACGACCGGGTCGACACGCCGTTCGGGCGCCGCGCCGTGGACGCCGAGCTCAAGGGCTACCCGGTACGCGTCGAGGTCGGCCCGCGGGACCTGGCCGCCGGCGGTGTGGTGCTGGTGCGGCGGGTGGACGGCGGCAAGACCCCGGTGCCGGTGGGCGAGGTGGTCCCGTCCGTGCTCGCCGCGCTCGAGGCCGACCAGCAGGCGCTCTACGACGAGGCGCTGGCGTTCCGCGAGAGGCACACCGTCGACGCCGGCTCGCTGGCCGAGGGGGTCGAGGCGGCCGGCTCGGGCTGGGCCCGGGTGCCGTGGGCCGCGGTGGGAGCCGAGGGCGAGGCCAAGGCCAACGAGGTGGGCGTGACAGTACGGTGCCTGGTACGCCCGGACGGGTCGGTGCCCGCGGCCGAGGACGAGCCCGACCTGGTGGCCGTCCTGGCGCGCTCGTACTGAGCCAGGCTGGCGGCGGGCCGTGCCTGGCTGGGCGGTCGCGTCTGGCACAATGGTTCGCTGGTATCCGGCGGGTGTCGCGCCCTCTACCCGACACCCGACCAGTCCACGAGCAACCCGGCCGCAGGCCCCCACCCTGTGCCGGCCCGCTCACCACCGCCGCGGGCGGGCTCCCCGCCACGGCGCAGAAGACACAGGAGCGAGCACACAGTGGCCGTAAAGATCCGGCTTCTGCGGATGGGCAAGATCCGCAACCCGCAGTACCGCATCGTCGTCGCCGACTCTCGCACGAAGCGCGACGGTCGGGCTATCGAGTACATCGGGGTCTACCACCCCAAGGAGGAGCCTTCGCTGATCGAGGTCAACTCCGAGCGGGCGCAGTACTGGCTCTCGGTCGGCGCCCAGCCGAGCGACCCGGTGCGGAAGATCCTGGAGAAGACCGGCGACTGGCAGAAGTTCAAGGGCCTGCCGGCACCCGAGCCGCTGAAGGTGGCGCCCCCGCGGCGGGACCGCCAGGCGGTGTACGAGGCGGAGGCCAAGGCCGCTGCCGGTGTCGCCGAGCCGCCCGCCAAGGCGGCGAAGAAGGTGTCGCGCGCGGAGGCCACGCCGAAGGCCGATGCGCCCAAGGCCGACGCCCAGAAGGGCGACGCGCCGAAGGCGGATGCGCCCAAGGCCGACGCGCCGAAGGCGGAGGCTGCCAAGGCCGAGGAGCGGGCCGGTGGCGACACCGGCGGCCAGGGCTGACGGGGCGCTCCGGCCCGCGCTGGAGCACCTGGTCAAGGGGATCGTCGACCACCCGGACGATGTCCGCGTCCGGCTGGTCGACTCGCGCCGCGGCAAGCGCCTGGAGATCCGCGTGCACCCGGAGGACCTGGGCACTGTCATCGGGCGTGGCGGCCGGACCGCACGGGCGCTGCGCCAGGTGATCACGTCGATCGGGGGGCGCGGCATCCGCGTCGAGATCATCGACTCGTACTGATGCAGCTCATCGTCGGCAAGATCCTGCGACCGCACGGCATCCGTGGTGAGGTCGTGGTGGAGGTGCGCACCGACGAGCCGCAGGACCGCTACGCCGCCGGGTCGGTGCTCGTCACCGACCCGGCGGGCGCCGGTCCGCTGCGCGTGGAGCAGGCGCGGTCGCACTCGGCCGCGGGCCCGGGGCGGCTCATCGTGGCGTTCGAAGGGGTACCCGACCGCAACACCGCCGAGGGGCTGCGCGGGGTGCTGCTGACCGTGGACAGCGCGGACCTGCCGCCCAGCGACGACCCGGACGAGTTCCCCGACCACCAGCTGGTCGGGCTCGCCGCGGTCACCCCCGAGGGCGAGGAGCTGGGCGAGGTGGTACGGGTCGAGCACGCGCCAGCCAGCGACCTGCTGGTGCTGCGCCGGCCCGGCGGGCGTACCGCGCTGGTGCCCTTCGTCACGGCGATGGTGCCCGAGGTGAATGTCGCCGAGGGTCGGGTCGTGCTCACCCTCCCGCCGGGGCTACTTGACCTATGAAGATCGATATCATCACGATCTTCCCCGAGTACCTGACCCCGCTCGACCTGTCGCTCATCGGCCGGGCGCGGGTGGCCGGCCGGCTCGAGATGCGGGTGCACGACCTGCGTACCTGGACCCACGACGTGCACCGGACGGTGGACGACACCCCGTACGGCGGCGGCCCGGGCATGGTGATGCGGCCGGAGCCGTGGGGGGCGGCGCTGGATGCGGTGGCCGGCGACGGGGCCCGCCTGGTCGTGCCGAGCCCCGCCGGCACGCTCTTCACCCAGGCCCTGGCCCAGGACCTGGCCACAGCCGGGCATCTGGTCTTCGCCTGCGGCCGGTACGAGGGCATCGACCAGCGCGTGCTGGACGAGGCGGCGGGGCGGATGCCGGTCACCGAGGTCTCCATCGGGGACTACGTGCTCTTCGGCGGTGAGGTGGCGGTCCTGGTGATCCTGGAGGCGGTCACCCGGCTGTTGCCCGGGGTGCTCGGCAACGCCGACTCGCTGAACGAGGAGTCCCACGCGCACGGCCTGCTGGAGGCGCCGGTCTACACCAAGCCGGCGAGCTGGCGGGGGCGCGACGTGCCGGAGGTGCTGCGCTCCGGCGACCACGCCCGCATCGACCGGTGGCGACGGGAGCAGGCGCTGCTGCGTACCGCGGCTCGCCGTCCCGACCTGCTGGCCGCGCTGGCGCCGGGCAGCCTCGACCGGTGTGACGTGGACCGGCTGCTGGGAGCCGGATTTCAGGTACCGGGCACCGGTGTGGCAGAGTAGTGAGGTTGCCGCGACCGTCCGCGGCCCTTGTCTTGGTAGCCCGACCCTGCGTAGCCCCACCTGAGTAGTTCGACCTAGAGCAATTCGACCCCCCGCGCGCCGTGCGGCGGCGCGCCTTGAGCCTCAAGGAAGCAGCGATGAACACGCTGGACGCCCTGGACGCCCAGTCGCAGCGGACCGACCTGCCGATGTTCCGGGCCGGTGACACGCTCAAGGTGCACGCCCGGGTCGTGGAGGGCAACCGTTCGCGGATCCAGATCTTCCAGGGCGTGGTGATCCGGCGCCAGGGATCCGGTCTGCGCGAGACGTTCACGGTCCGCAAGGTTAGCTTCGGGGTGGGCGTCGAGCGGACGTACCCGATGAACAGCCCGGTGATCGACCGCATCGAGGTGATCACCCGAGGCGATGTCCGGCGGGCCAAGCTCTACTACCTGCGGGACCTGCGCGGCAAGAAGGCGAAGATCAAGGAGAAGCGGGAGAAGCAGGCCAGCTGAGCAGCCTCTCGTGTTCGCGCGGGCGCCAGGTCTCCCCAAAAGGGCGTACGCCATCTAGGCTTCGCCGGTGATGGACGGTGACGCCTACGATCGGGACGGCTACGGCCGTACGGGTGGTGACTGGGACGACCAGGACGAGTTCCCGCACCACCACCACCGCTCCGCCCGCGACCCGGACGTGACCGGTGGCGCCTCGATGCACCACGAGGTGGCCACAGTGGACTCCGAGGCGACTGAGACCAGCCCGCCGCGGGTGCGCGGCAAGCGCAAGAACATGCCGCTCTGGCAGGAGCTGCCACTGCTGCTGGTCATCGCGTTCTGCCTGGCGGTGCTCATCCGCACGTTCCTGCTGCAGGCGTTCTACATCCCGTCCGGGTCCATGGAGAACACCCTGGAAGTCGGCGACCGGGTGCTGGTCAACAAGGTTATCTACGACCTGCGTACCCCGGCCCGGGGCGAGGTTGTCGTCTTCCACGGCACCGACAAGTGGCTGCCGGAGAACCAGCCCGACCCGAACATCGGGTTCTTCTCGGAGCTGGGCCGCACGCTCGGGGACCTGGTCGGGATGACCCGGCCCGGGGAGAAGGACTTCATCAAGCGGGTGGTCGGGCTGCCGGGCGACGTGGTGGCCTGCTGCGACAAGGACGGGCTGGTGACCGTCAACGGGCATCCACTCAACGAGCCGTACGTGACGAACAACTCACCACTGGTCGACCGGCAGCCCGCCGCGGAGGAGGACTGCCAGTCCCGCAAGTTCGGACCGGTGATCGTGGAGCCCGGGCAGATGTTTGTCATGGGGGACAACCGCCTGGTCTCCCGGGACTCCCGCTGCCAGGGTACGGTGCCGATCGACAACGTGATCGGGCGGGCCTTTGTGATCTTGTGGCCTAGCTCACGTTGGGGGTCGCTGCCCGTACCATCGACATTCAACGGTGTCCCTAAGCCCTTTGCCGCAGGCCCGGCTGTTGGACGGCCGGCGGTCGTGCCGGATCCCGGGATAGCCTGGTCAATCCTATTCTTCGTGTCCCCGCCGATAATGGCGCGTTCCCGGCGCTTGGGTTATGAGCCGCGTCGTACGCTCGCGGAGTGACTGACGAGCAGACCCACAAACCCGGCTCGTTCTGGCGAGAGCTGCCGATCCTCGTCGGCGTGGCGGTCGTCGTGGCGGTGCTGGTGCGCGCCTTTGTGCTGCAGACCTTCTTCATCCCGTCCGAGTCGATGGAGAACACGCTGCGCATCGACGACCGGGTGCTCGTCAACAAGCTGATCTACGACTTCCGCGACCCGCGCCGGGGGGAGGTCGTGGTGTTCGAGGCGCCGGACAACTGGCGCACCAACCCAACCAAGGAAGACTTCATCAAACGGGTCATCGGCGTAGGCGGGGACCGGGTGTTCTGCTGCGACGAGCAGCAGCGCCTGGTCATCAACGGCCAGCCGCTCGACGAGCCCTATCTTTACGCCGACGGCAACGGGTCCGACCGGGCCAGCGAGGAGCCGTTCGACATCACGGTGCCGCCCGGGAGGCTGTGGGTGATGGGCGACCACCGGTCGCACTCCGGGGACTCGCGGGACCACTTCGTCAACACCCGGGACATCGACACCGCCACGGTCCCGGTGGGCTCCGTCGTGGGTCGGGCGTTCGTCATCTTCTGGCCGGTCTCCAACACCTCGTGGCTCTCCGTACCCGGCAGCTTCGCGGCTGTGCCGGATCCGTGACCTGTGCCGGATCTGTGAGCTGCCGGATCCGTGTCCCGGCCGGATCTGTTCTGTGAGCTGCCGGATCCGTGTCCCGGCCGGCTCTGTGACCTGCCGGCTCTGTGTCCGGCCGGATCTGTGACCGAGGGGGCGCCGCCGGCTGTGGCGGGGCCGCCGTAGGCTGGGGCCGCGATGAGTGCACCCGCCTTCGACCCAGCCACCGCCGAGCCCCGCCGGGCGGCGCGGGTGCTGCTGGTGGACGGTGCCGGGCGGGTCCTGCTGTTCCGCGGGTTCGACCCGGCGCGGCCTGAGCACCGGTACTGGTTCACCGTCGGCGGCGGCTTGGCCGACGGCGAGCCTGCGGCTGCGGGCGCGGCCCGCGAGCTGCGCGAGGAGACCGGGCTGCAGCTGCCGCCCGCGGCGCTGGGCGAGCCGGTCTGGCGCGAGGTCACCACCTTCCCGTTCGACGGCGTGTGGTATCGGCAGGAGCAGGACTACTTCCTGGTCCGGGTTGACCGGTGGGAGGTCGTCACACACGGCTTCGACGACGTCGAGCGGGCCTCGATCGACGACCATCGTTGGTGGTCGATCGCCGACCTGGCTGCCACGGGCGAGCGGTACTACCCGCCTGGTCTGCCCGACCTGCTCCGCCGGCTGGTCGACACCGGCCATCCTGCCGACACCGGCCATCCTGCGCCGTCGGCCGTGCCCGCGGGGGCACCCGCGCCTGCCGTGCCCGCCGCTGCCGCGCCGGCTGCGCCTGCCGCGCCTGCCGCGCATCGTGGGGGGCAGGTGGGGACATGCTGAGCCCGCCCCGCACCGTGGTCCGCCGCGAGGCCGGGCTGTACGCACTCGAGCGGGTGCTCCAGCGGCGCGGCTTCGCCCACGTCGCCGGCGCTGACGAGGCCGGCCGGGGTGCGTGCGCCGGTCCGCTGGTGGTTGCCGCGGCGCTGCTGCCGCCCGGCCGGCGGGGCGAGATCGCGGGCCTGGCCGACTCCAAGCTGCTCACGCCGGCCGCGCGGGTCCGCGTCTACGAGCTGGTGGTGGCGCAGGCCCTGGCGTACGAGGTGGTGGTGGTCCCGCCTAGCGAGGTGGACGCGCGCGGGCTGCACGTGTGCAACCTGGCCGGGATGCGGCGGGCGCTGGCGGGGCTGCGGGTGCGGCCCGACTACGTGCTCACCGACGGGTTCCCGGTCGACGGCCTCGGCGTGCCCGGGCTGGCGGTGTGGAAGGGCGACCAGGTCGCCGCATGTGTCGCCGCGGCGAGCGTGCTGGCGAAGGTCACCCGGGACCGGATCATGACCGAGCTGGACGCCGACCACCCGGGGTACGGCTTCGCTGAGCACAAGGGCTACGTCACGCCGGAGCACTCTGCGGCGCTGCGCGCGTACGGCCCGTGTGCCGAACACCGCTTCTCCTATGTCAACGTGGCAGCTGCCCTGGCCGGGCAGGACCCGCCAGTCGTTGGTCGGGGGCAGGACGACCTGCCGGGCGGTACGGTCGGCGTGGCGTTGGACGACCCGGCCCGGCTCAGGACGGCCGTGGGCGAGAATCTGGCTATGAAGGGCGGAGCGCGATGAGCACCGAAGATCTCGAGAAGTACGAGACCGAGATGGAGCTCCAGCTCTACCGGGAGTACCGGGACATCGTCCGTCAGTTCTCGTACGTCGTGGAGACCGAGCGGCGCTTCTACCTCGCCAACCAGGTGGACCTGCACGTGCGTAACTCCGACGGCGAGGTCTACTTCGAGGTCGAGATGCACGACGCCTGGGTCTGGGACATGTACCGGCCGGCCCGGTTCGTCAAGAACGTTCGGGTAATGACGTTCAAGGACGTCAATGTTGAGGAGCTGGAGAAGCCGGACATCTCGTTGCCGGCGGACTCCGGGTTCGGCGGCTGAGGCCGCGGTCGCCCCCGCTGTCGGCCAGCTCCTGCTGGCCGGGCGTGGCCGCGCCCGGGCCCGCGGCAGGTCCGGGCTACCGGTCCTCCTCCGGTAGCTCATTTCCTGTAGCTCATCGCGGGCCTGGGCACAAGGTTGTCCACAGGGCCTGTCGTCGTCCACAGCCAGCGGGTGCCTGGGTTGCCGCTGTGCGGCTGGCCCGAGAGGCTGCGAGGCATGCCGCATCTGGTCGCGATCCTGTTGCTCCTGGTCCTTACTGCCGGGCCGGCGGCTGTGCCGCCTGGTGCCCCGACGGATGGTGGGCCGCCTTCCGGCTGGGTTCCGGTGGGTGGACCGCTGGCTCGCGCGCCGGCCGCGCCTGACCCGGGTGGCGTCGGTGCCGGCCCGGCGGCTCCTGCCGCTGGGCCGGCCACCGCCCCCCCCAGTCCTGCCCCTCCTCAGACGCCGCGGGCGGGCTACCGCTGGCCCCTGGACGGCGTCCCTGCCGTTGTGCGCCAGTTCGCGCCACCGCCCGAGCCCTGGCTCGCGGGCCACCGCGGCGTTGACCTGGCGGCCCAGCCTGGCCAGGTCGTGCGCGCCGCAGGCTCAGGCGTTGTCCACTTCGCTGGCCTGCTGGCCGGGCGGGGTGTGGTCAGCATCCGGCACGCCGACGGGCTGCGGACGACCTATGAGCCGGTCATCGCGGCAGTGAGCGTGGGTGCCTTGGTGCGGGCGGGGGACCCGATCGGCGTCGTCGCCACGGCCCACCCCGGCTGTCCCGTCGCCTTGTGCCTGCACTGGGGTGCTCGGCGTGGTGACGACTATCTGAACCCGCTCGCCCTGCTCGGCCTGGCCCGCGTGCGGCTGCTGCCCCTTAGCGAGGTGAGCCGGGCCGCCGGCCGGGTCATGCCTTCCTGACGCTGGCCAGCAGGGCAGGCAGCCGCTCGGCCAGCCGGTCGTACTCACCCGCCTCGTTGTAGACCTGAGCGGAGAGCCGAAGCAGGCCGCCGCCCGGCCAGTGGTTGACGGCGACCTCGGCGGACAGCTCGGCATGGATCCGCTGTCGCAACGCGACTGCGGCGGGCAGGGTCTCCGCCACCCCGGGTGGCATGGGCACGACGCGCATGGCGAGGTCACCACCGGGGTCGGGCAGGTCGGCCGGTGACAGCCCGAGGGCTGCACCAACCACGCGCTGGCCGTACGCCGCCAGTTTCGCGTTGTGCAGGCGTACCGCGTCCAGCCCCAGGGTTCGTAGTACGTACAGGCCGGCCGGGGCGGCGAGCCATGGGGTGTAGTCCAGGGTTCCCTGGATCTCCACCGCGGTCGGGAACCCCTGTGGCTGCTCCCAGGACACCACCAGCGGCTCCACCCGCTCCCGCCACCGGGGCGCCGCCACCAGCACTGCGGTGCCGCGCGGGGCGTACGCCCATTTGTGCAGGTTGCCGAGCCAGAAGTCGGCGCTGATGCTGGCGACCCGCACCGGCACCATGCCGGGCACGTGGGCCGCGTCGACCAGGACCACCGCACCGGCTGACCGCAGCGCCGCCACCAGCCGGGCGACCGGGAGCAGCCGGGCTGTGGGCGAGGTGACCTGGTCCACGATCACCAGCCGGACCGGTCCGTCCGACGCGGCTGTGGTGAGTGCGTCGACGAGCTCGTCGTCCGTCGCCCGTAGCGGCAGCCGTACCACTCGGGGCCGCGCTCCGATCCGGCGGCACTCCCGCTCGACCGCCAGCGCGACTGAGCCGTACCCGTGGTCGGTCACCAGGACCTCGTCGCCGGTGCGCAGCCCGACCGAGGCGAGCACCACCGCCACGGCGGTGGTGGCGTTGCTGACAAGGGCCGCCCCGGCCGGCTCCGCCCCCAGGAACGTGGCCAGGTGGGAGCGGGTATGGGCGATCCGGTCGAGAAGACCCCGCGTGTAGAAGGCGACCGGGTTCGCCTCGACCTCGTCCCGCAGCCGCTGCTGCGCCCGCTGTACCGGGATCGGCACCGCGCCGAACGAGCCGTGGTTGAGGTGGGCCGCTCCCGGGTCGAGTGAGAAGAGCAGCCGGGCGCCGGGTAGGGGCGCGGGTGGGGCTGTCACGTCGGGATCGTACGGCGGCCCGCCGCGCGCACCGGTTGACCAGCCAACGAGCGCGCCCCGCCCGGCCCCGTACGGACGCGCGCCCCGCCCGGCCCCGCACGGGCGCGGCCCGTCCGGCCCCGCACAGGCGGGCGCCACACCCGGCACACCCTCCTGCACGGGCCCGCCCCACATGCACGGGCCCGCCCGGCCCCGTGCGGGCCTGCCTCGCCCCGCAGAGCGGCTCACGCCCGGGGATGGGCCTGGTCGTAGGCGTTCCGTAGCCGCTCCATCGATACGTGGGTGTAGATCTGGGTGCTCGACAGCGAGGCGTGGCCGAGGATCTCCTGCACCGAACGCAGGTCGGCGCCGCCCTCCAGCAGGTGGGTAGCTGCCGAGTGGCGCAGCCGGTGCGGGCTGGTGTGCGGCAGGCCCGCGGCTGTGGCGTACTGGCTGACGATCCGCCGGGCTGACGTGGGGAGAAGCCGCCCACCCCGCGCACCGAGAAGAAGCGCGTCTGCGCTGTGCGAGGCGGCGAGCGCGGGCCGGCCTGCCCGCAGCCACCGGTCCAGGGCCTGGTCGGCCGGCAGTCCAAAGGGGACGCTGCGCTCCTTGGCTCCTTTACCGAGGACGCGGACCACCCGCCGGGCCCGGTCCACGTCGGGCACGTCGAGCCCGCACAGCTCGCTGACGCGGACTCCTGTCCCGTAGAGCAGCTCGAGCACCAGGGCGTCGCGCAGCACCAACGGGTCCGCGGCCGGGCCGGGCGCGCGGACCAGCGCGGCGGCGTGCTCCTCGGAGAGCACGGCAGGCAGGTCCCGGTGCCCCTTCGGGCTGGCCAGGTGGGCACCGGCGTCCTCGGGCGCCAGTCCCTGGCGGTGTGCCCAGGTGCAGAACGACCGGGCGGCGGCGGCCCGCCGGGCGAGCGACGCGCGGGCGGCTCCGGTGGTGCGCAGCCGGGCCAGCCAGCTGCGCAGCACGCCGATGTCGACCTGGCCGGGCTCGGCGCAGCCCATCCGCACCGCATGGTCGAGCAGTGAGACGACGTCACCGGCGTAGGCCCGTACGGTGTGCGGCGAGCGGTTACGCACGCCACCCAGATGGCGCGCGAACTCATCGACCGCGTCGCGCATCGCATCAGGTAGCGCCGCGTAGGTGGCTTCGGACCCTCGCTCCCGCCTGGTCATCCCCTCGACGGTCGCGGGGTCGGCGGGCCCGGGTCAAGCCGGCGCGCCGGACTGCCCGACCGGCGGTGCTGGGCGGGACAGGAAAGGCGTCGCGAGCGCGTACGCACCGTCGGCGCGGTCGACGACGAAGCCGCGGATGCGCAGCAGGCCCAGTGACCGCAGCGTGTCCGACACCGAGACCCCGGCCGAGGCCGCGATGTCCTCGGCGCAGGCCGACCCGCGCCGGGGCAGCCCGTCCAGCACCTGGGCGGAGACATGGTCCAGCGTGTCCCGGTCGTGCCGCGGTCCCTGGGGGAGCGGTGCCAGGTCGACGCCGATGGCGCCGACCTCCTCCAGGACGTCGGCCCATCCGGTCACCAGGCGGGTGTGCTCCTCGCGCAGCTCCGCGTGGCACCCCACGGACATCGCCGACGTCACCGGGCCGGGCACAGCCATCGTCGCCCGGCCCAGCGACCGCGCCCGGCGCAGCGTCTGCCGGGCCCCGCTGCGTGCGGAGGCCTCCACGACCACCGTGCCGCGGGTGGCGGCGGCGATCATCCTGTTACGGACCAGGAACCTGTGCCTATGCGGGTCTGACCCGGGCGGCCATTCGCTGACCACCAGGCCCTCCTCGGCGATCCGCTCGAAGAGGCTGGTGTTGCTGGCCGGGTAGGCCCGGTCGACGCCGCAGGCGAGCACCGCCACGGTCAGCCCGCCGGCCGCCAGCGCGCCGCGGTGGGCCGCGGAGTCGATGCCGTACGCCCCACCGGACACGACTGTCCAGCCCCGGTCGGCCAGCCCGAAGGCGATCTCGGCGGCAGCATGCTCACCGTACGAGGTGGCGGCTCGGGCGCCGACAACGGCCACCGAGCGGGCGAAGGCGTCGTGCAGCGCAGGCCCACCGCGCACCCACAGGCACAGCGGTGGCAGGGTGTCCCGGTCCTTGCGGGACTCGCCGTGGCTGATCCGCACGAGATCCGCGAGCTGGCTCGGCCACTCCTCGTCGGCCGGTGTGACCAGCCGCGCGCCGAGCCGCTCGGCGTGCCCCAGCATCGCCGTTGCCAGCTGCTGAGGCGCGCTTCCGCGCAGCCGGGCGGCTGCGGTCGCGGCCAGCTCCGGCGAGATCTCGCCGCGCAGCAGCGCGGACAGGGCGCCGACCGGTCCCCGGCGCAGAACCTGCTCCCCGAGCGTCCGGTGCCCGGGCTCCACCAGGCAGCCGAGCGTCAGGTACGCGGCGCGCTCGCTGTCCATTGTGACCCGGTCGCTGTCCATTGTGATCATAGTGCGTCCCCCATCCGCAGCTCGTACGCCTCGTGCACGTCCTCGGCCTGCGGCTGGTCCCGCCCGTCGAGGTCGGCGACGGTCCACGCCAGCCGCAGCACGCGCAGATAGCCGCGGGCGGAGAGGGACCCCGCCTCCAGCGGCCGGCGCAGTGGCTCGGTCACCGCGCGGGGCAGCCGGAAGCTGCCCCGCAGCGCGCCGCCGGGAACCTGCGCGTTGGTGCGCCACGGCTGGCCGCTCCAGCGGGCGGCCGCCAGCGCACGCGCCTTGGCCACCCGCTCGGCGACGGCGGCCGACGGCTCGCCGGTCTCGCGGTCGTGCAGCAGGTCGGCCGCGGTGACCGGGCGCAGCCGCACCCGCAGGTCGATGCGGTCGAGCAGGGGACCGGACAGGCGCGCGAGATACCTGCGGCGGACCAGCGGAGAGCACTCGCACAGGTGGTCACCACCGGGCTTCGCGCACGGGCAGGGGTTGGCGGCGAGCACCAGCTGCACCTGCGCCGGATAGTGGGTCTGACCACCGGCCCGGGCCAGGCACACGTACCCGTCCTCCAGCGGCTGGCGCAGCGCCTCAAGCACCCGGGCACGAAACTCCGGCGCCTCGTCGAGGAAGAGCACTCCCCGGTGGGCGAGCGATATCGCCCCCGGGCGGGCCAGGCCGGACCCGCCACCGACCAGCGCCGGCATGGAGGCGGTGTGGTGCGGTGCCTGGTACGGCGGGCGGCGGACCAGCCCAGCTCCTTCCGGCAGCACGCCGGCGACCGAGTGCACCGCGGTGACCTCAAGGGCCTCGTCGTCCGTGAGCGCCGGCAGCACCGACGGCAGCCGCTGGGCGAGCATCGTCTTGCCGGCGCCGGGCGGGCCGACCAGCGCGAGATGGTGTGCCCCGGCCGCGGCGACCTCCAGCGCCCGGCGGCCCAGGCCCTGTCCCACGATGTCGGCCAGGTCGGGTCCTGCCGTCACGCCGTCGTCCGGCGGCGCCGGCGCCGCCAGCAGCGGGGCGGCGCCGCGAACGAAGTCGACCAGCCGGCGCAGGGTGTCCGCGGCCCGCACGGCGATGCCCGGCACCAGGCCGGCCTCGTACGCGTTGCCCAGCGGGACGACCACCCGCCGCAGCCCGGCCTTTGCCGCCGCGTGGACCATCGGCAGGGCCCCGCGCACCGGCCGCACGCTGCCGTCCAGGCCCAGCTCGCCGAGGAGTGCGACGCCGGCGAGCGAGGCCGGCGGCAGCTCGCCCGCGCTGGCCAGCAGCGCCAGCGCGATGGCCACGTCAAAGCTGGACCCGTGCTTGGGCAGGGTGGCCGGCAGCAGGTTGATGGTGATGCGCCGGCTGGGCCAGGACTGCCCGGAGTTGACGACCGCGGCGCGCACCCGGTCCCGCGCCTCGTGCAGGGCGGTGTCGGGCAGGCCGGCGAGGGTGAGCGCCGGCAAGCCGTTGGCCAGGTCGGCCTCCACCTCCACCACGTGCCCGGTCAGCCCGACCAGGCCGATGCTCAGGGTCTTCGCGTAGCTCATCAGAACGCGTTCCGCAGGTGCTCGATGCGCACGCCGCCGGCCTGCCGGCGGGTCACCGAGACCACGTCGAAGCGGACCTGCGTCGGGCGGAGGCCGCTCTCGGCGAGCCACTGCGCGGCCAGCTGGCGCAGCCGGGCCGTCTTGCGAGAGTCGACCGCGTCCACCGGCGCGCCAAAGGCGTCACCACGCCTGGTCTTCACCTCCACGAAGACCAGCACGTCGCCGTCGCGGGCGATGATGTCGATCTCGCCCGCGCGGCACCGCCAGTTGCGGTCGAGCAGGACCATGCCCGCCGTCAGGAGATGGTCCGCGGCGCGCTGCTCACCCCAGGCCCCGACCAGCTGTCTCGCGTCCGTCATGGGCAAGACCGTCGCGGGGGCCGGTCAACGGGGCAAGATCGCCAAGATCCGCATGTGGAGGGTGGAGGGGTCTGTGGACAACGAGACGTCAGGCAGTCGATCTGCTAGGCGACGCGAGGTCGTACCCTCGTTGCACCCACTCGACCCACCGGGCGTGCGGGCCGGTGCGGGCCAGGATCTCGACGGTTGCCTGGCCCTTTCACCAGGCCACCAGGGTGAGCAGCCCACGGCGAGCACGCCCGGCGGACCCGCCTCGGCCGGCCGCCGTCCCAGCACCAGCTCGGCCCGAACCGGGACGCCTCGTTGAGCAGGACCACCAGGTCGCGCGCTGCCCCGTGCGCGGCGAGCAGGTCGACCAGGTGCCCCGCCGCTTCGTGGGAGAGGTAGTTGACCGCGTCTCGAGCCGGTCGACGTGCTCCGGCCAGACACATGAGCGCAGCCAGGTCACGGCATCGCTGTCGGCGGTGTCGACCGGCGCGACGTCCACGCCGGTGCGGGCCGCGACATCGATCGGCACCGTCGCCGGCTCGGGCCAGCCGCGGCCCCGGACCTCGCACCCCAGGACCAGCGGTGACGGTGCCTCGTCCCGACCGGTTCGCTGGGTACGGCTGCCGTCCGGCGTGGCGTAGTGGTACGCGTACCGGTCCGGTAGCAGCAGCAGACCGGCGCTCGTGCCCAGCTCGACCAGGGTGAGCGGGCAGCCGTCAACCAGCTCGGCGGCTCGGCCGAGACCCGGGCGCAGCAGCGCTGCCCGGGTGGCCTCGTTGGTCTGGATGAGCCGCGTGGCGCACAGCTCGGCCAGCTCCGCCCGGTGCGTGGCGACCAGGTCCGTGAAGGCTGCGGTGAGCCCCTCGCCAGCGGGCCGGGCGCCGCCGAGCACCGGCAGGTAGCCGGCGAGCGGGTGGCCCGCCGCCGACGTACGCAGCAGGTACTGGACCGCGGCGAAGAGCAGGATGGCCCGCTGCTGGCTGCGCGGGGCGGCCAGCAGCGGCCGGGCCAGTGCCGGCCGGTCCGTCAGGAACCGGGCCAGCTGGGCGTAGCGGGCCGAGTAGCCGTCGAGCTCCTGCTCGGCGAAGTGGCGGAACATCACGGGCAGGCGCTCGGCGTCGGTCACGCTCCGATGGTGTCCCGGCCGGGCAACGGCCGGTGGTACGGCACAGCCATGCGTGACCGCACCGCCTCGCACAGTGTGTAGCGGTGACCCGCGGTAGTGGCATAGCCTGCGGGGTCGTGAACGAACATCGCAGCTATCCCGCCGAGCCGGAACCGCGCTGGTTTACGGGCGAGGCGAACTATCCCGACCAGGAGTGGGACGCCCGCGGCGCGGGTGGAGGACGGTACCCCGACGAGAGCTACCGGTACGCCCAGGCGGCGCCGGGAACGGGCGGCGGGGTCGGCCCGCGGTCCGGCCAGCCGCTGCCTCCGCTGCCGGACCCGGGACGCGACGCCATGGGCGGCGGCGCGCTGTCCGGCTCGGCCCCGTTCAACCAGGGCGGCGACGACCAGCAACGCTTCCACACCGAAGCGATCGACCGCACCGCCCTGCGGCGGGGCGGTGCGGCCCAGCCGGCCGAAGGCGGGGTCTACCGGACCCGCCGCACGGCGGTCGCCATCCCGATCTGGGCGGCGGCGGCGCTGCTGGCGCTTCCGGTGCTGCGCCTGCTGCTGGACTCGGCGTTCGGCCCGCCGCTGTCCGCCGCCGGGGTGGTCTCCGGGATCTTCACGCTCATCGGGCTGCCGCTCGCCGCTGCCGGCCTGTACGCGGTGCTCACCGGGGCGCTGCGGGTGCCGGATGCGCCCGGCGTGCAGGCCTGGCTGCGCGCGCCAGCGGTGTACCTGCCGATCGGGCTGGTGCTCTTCCTGGCGGCTGGGCTGGCGGCCGGCTGAGGCGGCGCTACTGGGGCGGCGCTACTGGGGCGACGTGCTGAGGCGACGCTGCTGAGAACGCCGGCCGTGGCGCCCGCCGGGGTCGGTGCGCGCGTCGGCGCGTACACTCGATGACCGGCGACCACATCAGTGGTCGACCTCGCGCGTCCTCTCCGCGACCCGTCGCGGGGCGACGGCCGCCCTGGTCCCGGGCAACCGGGTCAACCACGGCCGGTGACCGGACGCCAGGGCGGCGGCCGCCGGCCAGCCGCGACAACCAGGGGACCAAGGAGCACTTGATCATGGCCGTAGTGACCATGCGCCAACTACTGGAGAGCGGCGTCCACTTCGGGCACCAGACCCGCCGGTGGAACCCGAAGATGAAGCGCTATATCTTCACCGAGCGTAACGGGATCTACATCATCGACCTGCGCCAGACGCTCGACTACATCGAGAAGGCGTACAGCTTCATCCGTGGCACCGTGGCCGAGGGCGGCGCCGTGCTCTTCGTGGGCACGAAGAAGCAGGCCCAGGAGGCCATCGCGGAGCAGGCGACGCGCGTGGGCATGCCCTACGTCAACCACCGCTGGCTCGGCGGCATGCTGACGAACTTCCAGACGGTGCACAAGCGGCTCCAGCGGATGAAGGAGCTGGAGGCGATCGAGCAGACGGGCGCCGCCGCCGGGTACACCAAGAAGGAGACCCTGCAGCTCACGCGCGAGAAGGACAAGCTCACCAGGACGCTGGGCGGCCTGCGGGACATGCAGCGGGTGCCGGCGGCGATCTGGGTCGTGGACACCAAGAAGGAGCACATCGCGGTTGACGAGGCCCGCAAGCTCGGCATCCCGGTCATCGCGGTGCTCGACACCAACTGCGACCCGGACGAGGTCGACTTCCCGATCCCGGGCAACGACGACGCGATCCGTTCTGCCGCCCTGCTCACCCGGGTGGTCGCCGACGGGGTCGCCGACGGGCTGATCGCCAGGTCCGGCAAGGCGCTGCGCACCGACGAGAAGCCGGCGCCGGGCATCCTCGCCGCGGACGAGCCGCTCGCGGAGTGGGAGCGCGAGCTGCTCGGGGGCAGCACCGAGCAGCCGGCCACCGCCGCCGCCGAGTAGCACCCGCTGGACCAGCTTCACGCCCCATCCACGCCCCAGCTACAAGGCGCCGTGCCGCGGCAGGCTCGGCGAGGTCGCAACCACTGAAGTGAGATCGCAACCACCGAAGAGAGAGACATGTCCAACTTCACCGCTGCGGATGTCAAGAAGCTCCGCGACCTTACCGGTGCCGGCATGATGGACTGCAAGAAGGCGCTGGAAGAGGCCGCCGGCGACTTCGACAAGGCCGTCGAGATCCTGCGTGTCAAGGGTGCCAAGGACGTCGGCAAGCGGGCCGGTCGTACCGCCGCCAACGGCCTGGTCGCCCACTCCGGCAACGCCCTGCTGGAGCTCAACTGCGAGACCGACTTCGTCGCCAAGAACACCGACTTCATCGCGCTGGCGCAGCGGCTGGTCGAGCACGCTATGGCCACCCGCCCCGCCGACGTGCAGGGGCTGCTCGGCTCGGAGCTGGACGGCCGTACGGTCGCCGACACCGTCCAGGCCGAGTCCGCCCGGATCGGGGAGAAGCTCGTCGTGAACCGCTTCGGCGTCCTCGACGGCCCGGTCGCGGTGTACCTGCACCGCAAGGACCCGAGCCTGCCGCCCCAGGTGGGCGTGATGGTCGAGTACCGCGGCCTGACAGGAAGCGACGAGGCGGCGCTCTCGGACGCGCGGGGCGTGGCCATGCAGATCGCCGCGATGCGGCCGAAGTACCTCACCCGCGACGAGGTGCCCGCCGATGTGGTCGAGTCCGAGCGGCGCATCGCCGAGCAGACCGCCCGCGAGGAGGGCAAGCCGGAACTGGCGATACCGAAGATTGTCGATGGCCGCGTGAACGCCTTCTTCAAGGACTTCGTGCTCGTCGAGCAGGCTTCGGTCACGGACCAGAAGAAGACTGTGCAGCAGGTGATGGACGAGGCGGGCATCACGGTGAGCCGCTTCATCCGCTTCGAGGTCGGCCAGGCCTGAGCCGAGCCGTTCAGGTGAGGCGCAGGCGGAGGCGAGGCGGCCAGAGGGCCAGGGCCAAGCCGAGCTGGAAGTGATCGCTGACGAGGAGGCCGCGGTGCATGCTCCACCCACCGCGGCCTCCTCGTCGCATAGGGTCAAGCGGAGGACAGCCGGCGCCGTTTCGCCGGTAGGACGGCAGCCGGTAGGAAGGCAGGCGGCATGACGCGGACGACGGTTGAGCCTCGCGAGCCTGGCGGGATGCCGCGGGACCTGCCCCGGCGGGTGGTCCTCAAGCTCTCCGGCGAGGTCTTCGGCGGCGGCGAGGTCGGCGTGGACCCCGACGTCGTCCAAGGGGTGGCCCGGCAGGTCGCCGCCGTGGTACGGCGGGGTGTGCAGGTCGCGGCAGTGGTCGGCGGCGGTAACTTCTTCCGCGGCGAGGAGCTGCAACGACGGGGCATGGACCGGGCCCGCGGCGACTACATGGGCATGCTCGGCACAGTGATGAACTGCCTGGCGCTACAGGACTTCCTGGAGAAGGAGGGCATCGAGACCAGGGTGCAGACGGCGATCACCATGGCGCAGGTCGCCGAGCCGTACATCCCACTGCGGGCGATCCGGCATCTGGAGAAGGGACGCGTCGTGATCTTCGGCGCCGGGGCCGGCATGCCGTTCTTCACGACCGACACCGTGGCTGCCCAGCGCGCTCTGGAGATCCGTGCCGACTTGGTGCTGATGAGCAAGAACGGGGTGGACGGCGTCTACACGGCCGACCCGAACACCGACCCGCAGGCGCGCAAGCTCGACGAGATCACGTTCGCGGAGGCGCTGCGCCGTGGGCTGAAGGTCGCCGATGCCGCCGCCTTCAGCCTGTGCATGGACAACAAGCTGCGCATGCTGGTGTTCGGCGCCGAGGGAGAGGACACCATCGTCCGGGCGGTCAGCGGTGAGAGGATCGGCACGCTGATCATCCCCTGACAAGCACCGCCATGACGAGGATCCCTGACCAGACCTGGGCGGTCCGACCGAGAGAGCCTGAGGAGGCGACGGAGCACGTGATCGACGAGACGCTTCTCGAAGCGGAGGAGAAGATGGAGCGTGCGATCGAGCACGCCAAAACGGAGTTCGCGACGATCCGTACCGGCCGCGCCACCCCGGCGATGTTCGGCAAGATCGTGATCGACTACTACGGCACCCCCACGCCGCTGCCGCAGCTGGCCTCGATCGCCGTGCCGGAGCCCCGCATGGCGATCATCAAGCCGTACGACGTGTCCCAGCTGCGCGCCATGGAGAAGGCGATCCGCGACTCCGACCTGGGGGTCAACCCCAACAACGAAGGTACGCAGATCCGCCTGCTGCTGCCGCCGATGACCGAGGAGCGGCGGCGCGAGATGATCAAGGTGGTCCGGCACAAGGGCGAGGAGGCCAAGGTCGCCATCCGCAACGTGCGCCGTAAGGCAAAGGATGAGCTGGACCGGATCGTCCGTGACGGCGAAGCCGGCGAGGACGAGGGGCGCCGCGCCGAGAAGGAGCTGGAGGACCTGACCCACCGCTTCGTTGCACACGTCGACGAGATCGTCAAGCACAAGGAAGCCGAGCTGCTCGAGTTCTGATGTCCCACCTCGACCCCGCCCAGGCCGAACCCCCCCGCGGGCGGCACCGGGCCCGGCGTGGCGCCGCTCGTGAACCGGCGGCCGTCCCCGAGCCGGTGCCGCACCCGGAACCGGACCCGGACCCCTACGGGTGGGACCGGGCGGCCGATGCGTGGGGAGACCCCGACCCCGAGCAGCTGCGGGGCCGCGCGGCGTACCGGGAGCACGGGGACCGCTGGGACCCTGGGTACCCGCCGCTGGTGGAGCCGGCCACCGGGCGCCCCGGCTCACGGCCCCGGCGGCAAGGGTCGACCGCGGGTGGGGGACCGCCGCCGGCCGAGCTCACCGATCCGCTCACCGATCCGGGCGGCCCGATCGGCGAGGCGACGACCGAGCTCCCGGTACAGCCGGCCGCCACGGGCCGGGCC
>Ga0075430_100000341_pt1 | contig 33734 bp, 33 predicted proteins | sample RhiMetdeltSRZDD4_FD_75294 | JGI IMG/M metagenome (GOLD analysis project Ga0075430, IMG submission 75294) | Populus rhizosphere microbial communities from Tennessee, USA - Rhizosphere MetaG P. deltoides SRZDD4 | ecosystem: Host-associated > Plants > Roots > Rhizosphere > Soil | place: USA... | reverse complement strand
ATGCTGGAGCGGGAAACGGGATTCGAACCCGCGACCCCGACCTTGGCAAGGTCGTGCTCTACCACTGAGCTATTCCCGCACGCCAGCGCGCCGAATTGTACCACGAGCGGTCCGGGCCGCGGCGGGTCAGGCGCCGTTCTCGCGGAGCGCCGCAGCGGCATCCTCGGGTGGCACCGGGTTGATGAAGAACCCGGTCCCCCACTCGTAGCCCGCCACGTTCGTGAGCTTCGGGATGATCTCCAGGTGCCAGTGGAAGTGATCGAGCGGCCCGTCACGAAGCGGCGCCGTGTGCAGCATGAAGTTGAAGGGCGGACGCTGCAGCACGCCGTCGAGCCGGCGCAGGAACCGGCCGAGCAGCTCGGCCAGGCCCCGCAGCTCCTCCACCCCGGTCTCCTCGAAGGACGACCGATGGCGGGAGGGCAGGATCCACGTCTCGAACGGGAAGCGCGGCGCGAACGGCGCGAGCGCCACGAACCCATCGGCCTCCATGATGATGCGACGCCGGTCCCGCCGCTCCTGGCGGATGACGTCGCACCACACGCAGCGCTCCTTCATCCCGTAGTACTCGGCCGCCCCCTTCAGCTCCTCCTGGACCATGATCGGGATGATCGGCGTGGCGATGAGCTGCGAGTGCGGATGCTCGAGCGAGGCGCCGGCGGCGGCGCCGTGGTTCTTGAAGACCAGGATGTACTCGAAGCGCGGGTCCTTCTTGAGGTCGACGACGCGCTCGCGGTACGCGAGCAGCACCTCGGCCACCGCCTCGACCGGCAGGGTGGCGAGCGTGGCCGCATGGTCGGGCGTCTCGATGATGACCTCGTGAGCGCCGACGCCATTCATCCGGTCGTAGAGACCCTCGCCGGAGGGTTCCAGCTCGCCCTCGATCCGCAGGGCCGGGAACTTGTTGGGAACCACGCGGAGGCTCCAGCCCGGGGTGTTCGGGAGGGAGTCGGAGCTCCGGACGGCGAAGAGCTCGGGCGGCGTCTTCGCCTCGTTGTGCGGGCAGAAGACGCACGATCCGCCCTGGGCCACGACGGGCTGGCTGGGGAAGTCCGACGGCCGTCGACCGCGCTCGGTCGAGATGATGACCCACCGCCCGACGACCGGGTCCTTCCGCAGCTCAGGCATGACGCTCTCCGACCCGCGTGTCCTCCCGCGTCGCCGCTCTTCCTAGCAACGACGCGAGCGCCTCGGCCGGGGCCTTGCCCTCGGACAGGACCGCCGCGACCTCGGTCGCGATCGGCAGCGATACCCCGTGACGGTCCGCGAGCGCGAGCGCCGCGCTCACCGTCGGCACGCCCTCGGCAACCATCCGGGTGGCCCGCTGGGCGTCCGCGCGCGACTCGCCGCGCGCCAATGCCATGCCGAGCGCGCGGTTGCGCGAGAGCGTGCCGGTCGAGGTCAGCACGAGATCGCCCAGCCCGGCCAGCCCGGCCAGCGTCGCCGGCTCGCCGCCGAGCGCCACCGCGAGCCGCGTGATCTCGGCGAGCCCGCGCGTGACGAGCGCGGCCCGGGCGTTCTCGCCCAGGCCGAGGCCATCGGCGAGCCCCGTCGCCAGCGCGATGACGTTCTTGAGCGCACCACCGACCTCGACGCCCACGACGTCGCGGTTGGTGTAGAGCCGGAACTCGCGCGAGCCCAGACGGCGCTGCAGCTCCGCGGCGACCGCGTCGTCGCGTGAGGCGACCACCGCCGCCGTCGGCTGCGCCCGCGCGACCTCGCGCGCGAAGGTCGGTCCCGAGAGCACCGCCACGGGCGGGCCCGGCCACCGCTCGGCGATCACCTCGCTCATGCGCCGCTGCCGTCCCGGCTCGAACCCCTTCGTCGCGGAGACGACCGGCGCCGTGGGCCGCGCCAGCCGCGCCAGCGTGGACCCGACGAACTCCGAGGGGACGGCGACGATCACCAGCGACGCCGCGGCCGGCGCGGACGCGTCGGAGGTCGGCTCGACGCCGGCCGGCAGCTCGACGTCGGTCAGGTACCACGGGTTCCGTCGCCGGGCGCGCAGCACCTCGGCGACCTCGGGCTGCCGCGCCCACAACGTCACCTGCTCGCCACCGCGGGCCAGGTGGACGGCCAGCGCCGTGCCCCAGCTCCCCGCTCCGACCACCGTGATCATCGCGGGCTGCCGCCACTCACGCCGGGCTCGGGGCCGTCGCGGCGCTGGCCCAGCCGCGACTCGGTGCCCGCTCGCAGGCGCGCGATGTTGGCGTGATGTCGCCCGACCACGATCGCCACCACCGCCAGCGCGGCCACCGCAGCCGACCCCGGATAGCCCAGCATGACGGCGCCGAGCGGGACACAGGCGGCGGCCAGCAGGGAGCCGAGCGAGACGTAGCGCGTGGTGGCGACGACGGCCACGAACACCGGGAGTGCGGCCACGGTGGCCCACGGTACCGTGCGCAGCAGCGCGCCGAGGCCGGTCGCCACGCCCTTGCCGCCGCGGAAGCCGAGGAAGACCGACCAGCAGTTGCCGACGACCGCCGCCACCGACGCCGCCGCCGTCACGACCGGGTCGCCGCCCGACAGCGCGGCGGCCACCACCACCGCCAGGTAACCTTTGAGGACGTCGGCCAGGAGGGTGACGATCGCGGGCAACCGCCCGAGCGTGCGCAGCACGTTGGTCGCCCCGATGTTGCCGCTGCCGTGACGGCGAATGTCGCGCATGCCGAAGGCCCTCGCCACCAGCCACCCGATCGGCACCGCGCCGATGAGGTAGGCCGCCACGACCGCGAGGAACCTCACGACCAGCGTTCTTCTTCGGGCACGATGGCGCGGTAGTCCGCCTTGCGGAAGAAGCGGTAGAAGTAGTCGACGGCCGAGACGATCGTCAGCGCGAGCGCCGCCCACAGCACGCCCGTGGCGAGCACGTGGAAGGTGGGCGACACGAGCCCCTTCTCGAAGATGAGCATCGTCACCGCGACGTACTGGCTGACCGTCTTCCACTTGGCCAGGCGCGAGGCCGGCACGATCACGCCGACACCGGCGGCCACCGCGCGCAGCCCCGTCACCGCCAGCTCACGCCCGATGATGACCACGACCATCCACGCCTCGACCTTGTCGATCGCCAGCAGCGAGACCAGGGCCGCGGCCACCAGGAGCTTGTCGGCGATGGGATCCAGCAGGGTGCCCAGGGTCGTGACCTGGTTGCGGCGGCGCGCCAGGACCCCATCCAGCCAGTCGGTGAGCGAGGCGGCGACGAAGATGGCGGCCGCGATGAGCGCGTCGACCCGCGACGAGGAGATCAGAAAGAGGATGAGGAGCGGCACCGCGACGATCCGCATCACGGTGAGCCCGATCGGTAGGTTCACGGCGCTCCACCGTCGCGCATGGCTCGAGTCATTATCGGTACGGCGAAACGACCTTGTCAACGTCCGCCCGGTAGGCCGGCACCAGCGTGAAAACGTCCAGGGTCAGGCAGGCGGCGACGTCCGGCCCCCGCCCCTGGGCCTGCAGGTGCCGGGCGTGGGGCGCGTCGTGGGCCAGCCGCGGCAGGTCCTTGGCGTAGGGCCGGGCGGCGGCGACGGCGCGCTCTGCGGCGTCGGTGGCCCGCGCCCCGGGATCGGCGGCGAGGACTCGGTCGACGATCAGCCCGGCGCACGCCTCGTCCTCGACGGACCGCGTGCCGAGCTCGCCCGCGCACACGACGACGAGGTTCCGCCGCTGGCCGAGCGCCCAGTCAGCGGCCGCCGACAGGTTCACCAGGGCGGCGACGCCGACCGCCGTGGCCCCCCGGGCGGCGAGCAGCGCGCGGGTGCCGTTGCTGGTCGTGAAGACGATCGTCCGGCCCGCCACGCGCTCGGGCGTGAACTCGAGCGGCGAGTTGCCGAGGTCGAAGCCGGGTGGCGGGTCGCCGCTCCGCTCGCCCGCGAGCAGCGCCCCCGGCAGATCACGGGCCCGCCGCCGGGCCTCCTCGACCTCCGCCACCGGGAGCACCTCCCGGCAGCCGTGGCTCAGCGCGGTCACCAGCGTCGTGGAGGCGCGCAGCACGTCGATGACGAGCGCGACGGCGCCGGCGAGGGCGGCCGGCTCCAGCGCCGCCGGGGTGAGAGCGACGTCGACGCGCACCGGGTCAGGACCGGCGGTCGCGCAGGGAGCGGATCTTCAGCCGGAGCGCGTTGAGGTTGATGAACCCCTCGGCGTCGCGCTGCCGATAGACGGAGTCGGCCTCGAAGGTGGCGAAGTCCGTGCGGTAGAGCGAGCGGGGCGAGCGACGGCCGGTCACCATCACGTTGCCCTTGTAGAGCTTCAGGCGGACGGTGCCGGTGACGTCCGCCACGCACTCGTCGAGGAACCGCTGCAGCGCCTGCCGCTCGGGCGAGAACCAGAAGCCGTAGTAGATCATCTCGGCGTAGCGGGGTACCAGCGAGTCGCGCAGGTGGAGCACCTCGCGATCGAGGGTGATCGACTCCAGCGCGCGGCGGGCCGCCACGAGGATCGTGCCGCCCGGCGTCTCGTAGCACCCGCGCGACTTCATGCCGACGAACCGGTTCTCGACGAGGTCGACGCGGCCGACACCGTGCTCGGCGCCCAGCCGGTTCACCGTCTCCAGCAGCGCGACCGGCCCGAGCCGCCGGCCGTCGACCGCGACAGGGTTGCCCTGCTCGAACTCGATCTCCACGGACACCGGCACGTCGGGAGCGTCCTCGGGCGACTGCGTCAGCAGGTACATCTTGGCCGGCGGCTCCGCCCACGGGTCCTCGAGGATGCCGCCCTCGTAGGAGACGTGGAAGAGGTTGCGGTCCATGCTGTACGGACGCTCGGCGGTCACCGGCACCGCGATGTCGTGGGTGCGGGCGAACTCGATGAGCGACGTCCGGGAGTTCAGCTCCCACTCGCGCCACGGGGCGATCACGCGCAGGTGCGGCGCCAGCGCGGCGTAGGTGAGCTCGAAGCGGACCTGGTCGTTCCCCTTCCCGGTCGCCCCGTGGGCCACCGCGTCGGCGCCCTCCTTCAGCGCGACCTCGACCTGGGCCTGCGCGATGAGCGGCCGCGCGATGGACGTCCCGAGTAGGTACGAGCCCTCGTAGACGGCGGCGCCCCGCAGCATGGGGAACAGGAAGTCGCGCACGAACGTCTCGCGGAGATCGACGATGTGCACGGCGCCGGCCCCGGTCTTCCGGGCCTTGTCGCGCACCGTGATGAGCTCCTCGCCCTGTCCGAGGTCGGCGCAGAACGCGACCACCTCGCACCGGTAGCGCTCGATGAGCCAGCGCAGGATGACGGAGGTGTCGAGACCCCCGGAATAGGCGAGAACGACCTTCTTCACGTTCCCCTCAGGCATCGTCGAGAGAGCCTCCCAGCAGCTCGAAGATCACGGCCTTCTGCGCGTGCAGCCGGTTCTCGGACTGATCGAGCACGATCGAGCGCGGCCCGTCGAGCACGGTGTCGGTGATCTCCTCCCCGCGGTGCGCGGGCAGGCAGTGCATCAGCAGCGCCGACGGCTTCGCAAAGCCGACCAGGGTCTCGTTGAGCTGGTAGCGACTGAAGGCCTCGGTGCGCTGCACGCGCTCGGCCTCCTGCCCCATGCTCACCCAGACGTCGGTGTACAGCACGTCGGCGCCGGTCGCCGCCTCCCGGGCGTCGTAGGTGATGTCGAGCTTGCCACCCAGCTTCCGCACGGTCGCTACGACCCCTGCGTTGGGCTCGTATCCCGGCGGGCACGCCACGACCATCGAGGCCCCGACCAGCGCGCCGGCGAGGATGACCGAGTGGCAGACGTTGTTGCCGTCCCCGATCCAGGCCAGCCGCATCGAGCCGAGGTCCACGCCACGCTCCCACAGGGTGAAGTAGTCGGCGAGCGCCTGGCAGGGGTGCTCGAAGTCGCTGAGCCCGTTCACGACCGGCACCGTCGCGTGGCGCGCCAGCCCCTCGACGGTGGCGTGCGCGTAGACGCGGGCGGCGATGCCGTCGACCCAGCGCGAGAGGTTGCGCGCGACGTCGGGGACCGACTCGCGCGTGCCCAGTCCGATCTCGTTGCCCGCCAGGTACACGGCCCGGCCGCCGAGCTGGACGATGCCCACCTCGAAGGTCACCCGGGTGCGCAGGGACTGCTTCTCGAAGATGAGGGCGAGCGAGCGGCCCGCCAGCGGCGCGCCGCGCCGCCCGGACTTCCAGCGCTGCTTGAGGTCGGCGGCGAGCGCGAAGAGCTTGAAGATGCGCTCGCGCGAGAGGTCGGCGACCGAGAGGAAGTCCTTGTTCACTTGGCGCCGGCGCTCAGGGCGCTACCCAGGATGTCCAGGGCCCGCTTGCAGTCGGCCGAGTCGACGATGAGGGGCGGGGCCAGCCGCACGACCTTCTCGCCGGCGGTGAGGACGAGCAGGCCGGCGTCGCGGCAGGCGTCCATCACCGGGGCGGCCGGCTTCGTCAGCTCGACGCCGATGAGCAGGCCGAGCCCGCGCACCTCCTTGATGACCGGCTGCGTCTTCTGCAGCGTGCGGAGGCCGTCCATCAGCTCGCGGCCGCGCTCGGCTGCGCGCTGGGGCAGCTTGTCGCCGATGACCGTCGTCAGCGTCGCCAGCGCCACCGAGGTCACGAACGCCGAGCCCGCGAAGGTCGAGCCGTGACTGCCGGCGGTGAGCGCGCTGGCGACGCGCTCGCGGCACAGCATCGCCCCGATGGGGATGCCGTTGGCGAGGGCCTTGGCCAGCGTCATCACGTCGGGCTCGACGCCCGAGTGCTCGTAGGCCCACAGCTTGCCCGTGCGGCCCACGCCCGTCTGGACCTCGTCGAAGACCAGCAGCGCACCGGACTCGTCGCACAGCTTGCGCAGGCCCGGCAGGTAGCCGTCGTCGGGGATGTTCACGCCACCCTCGCCCTGGAGCGGCTCGACCAGGATGGCCGCGGTGTGGCTGTCCATCGCCCGCTCCATCGCGCGCAGGTCGTTGTAGGGCACGTGCTTGAAGCCGGGCATGAGCGGCTCGAAGCCGTGGTGGTACTTCGGCTGACCGGTCGCGCTCACGGTGGCCAGCGTGCGGCCGTGGAACGAGTTGTTGGTCGCGATCACCTCGTAGCGGTCGGTCGCGAGGTTCTCCTTCGCGTACTTGCGCACGACCTTGAGCGCCGCCTCGTTGGCCTCCGCCCCCGAGTTGCAGAAGAACACGCGGTCGGCGAACGAGTGCTCGACCAGCAGCTTGGCCAGGTGCACCTGGGGCGCATTGTGGAAGATGTTCGACACGTGCAGGAGCGTGGCGGCCGCCTCCCGGATGGCGCCGGTGACGACGGGATGGCAGTGGCCGAGCCCGGTCACCGCGATCCCAGTCGTGAAGTCGAGGTACTCCTTGCCGTCGCTGTCCCACACCCGCGTCCCCTCACCGCGCACCAGCACGAGCGGCGTGCGTCCGTAGTTCGGGGTGTGATACTTCGCCGACCACTCCATCAGGGTCTTGGTGTCCATGGCAGCTCCTAGAGGACGATCTCGGTGCCGACGCCTTCGCGGGTGAACAGCTCGAGCAGGATGGCGTGGGGGACGCGGCCGTCGATGATGTGGGCCTTGGCGGTCGAGCCCTCCAGGGCCCGGAGCGACGACTCCACCTTGGGCAGCATGCCGCCGTCGATGACGCCGCTCTGGACGAGCCGCTCCGCCTCCTTGCGGGAGAGCGTGCTGATGAGCTGCCCGTCGGTGCCCTTGATCCCCTGCACGTCGGTGAGGTGGATCAACTTCTCGGCGCCGAGGGCGGCCGCGACCTCGCCCGCCACGAGGTCGGCGTTGATGTTGTAGGTCTCGCCGCGCACGCCCACACCGACCGGCGCGATGACCGGGATGAAGCCGCGCTCCTCGAGCAGGCGGATCGGCTCGACGTTCACGGCTTCCACCTCGCCGACCAGGCCGATGTCGACGAGGTCGCCGTTCGCCGCCCGGTGCAGGCGCTGGCGGGCGCGGATCAGGTCGCCGTCCTTGCCCGACAGCCCCACCGCGCGGCCGCCGTGGAAGTTGATGAGGCCGACGATCTCCTTGTTGATCTTGCCCACCAGCACCATCTCGACGATCTCGACCGTCTCCGGGTCGGTCACCCGCATGCCGCCCACGAACTTCGGCTCCTTGCCGAGCCGCTTCATGAGGGCGCCGATCTGCGGGCCGCCGCCGTGGACGATGACCGGGTTGATGCCGACCAGGTGCAGCAGGATGACGTCGAGCGCGAAGGGCGCCTTCAGCTCCGTCGACTCCATGGCCGAGCCGCCGTACTTGATGACGACGGACTTGCCGCGGAACTCCCGGATGTACGGCAGGGCCTCGAGCAGGACCTCGACCGGCCGCGCAGTGTCGGGCCGGTCGCTCACAGGATGTACCTGGACAGATCCTGGTCGCGGATGACGTCGCTCAGGCGCAGCCGCACGTGCTCGGCGTCGATCGTCAGCTCCTTGCCCGGCATGTCCGGGGCGTCGAACGAGATCTCGTCCAGCAAGCGCTCCATGATCGTGTACAGCCGTCGCGCCCCGATGTTCTCGGTGCTCGTGTTCACCTGCATGGCGATCTCGGCGATCGCCTCCACCGCCTCCGGCAGGAACGACAGCGTGACGCGCTCGGTGCGGAGCAGCTCCACGTACTGCCGGGTCAGGGCGTTCTCGGGCTCGGTCAGGATGCGGACGAAATCCTCCTTCGTCAAGGGCTCCAGCTCAACCCGGATCGGGAAGCGCCCCTGCAGCTCGGGGATCAGGTCGGAGGGCTTGGCCACGTGGAAGGCCCCGGCGGCGATGAACAGAATGTGGTCGGTCCGGACGGCGCCGTACTTGGTCGTGACCGTCGAGCCCTCCACGATGGGCAGGAGGTCCCGCTGGACCCCCTCCCGGGACACGTCGGGCCCCCGGCCGGCGCCCCCGTCGCGGCCCCCCGCGATCTTGTCGAGCTCGTCCAGGAAGATGATGCCGGAGTTCTCGACCCGCCGGACGGCTCGGCCGACGACCTCGTCCATGTCGACGAGCTTCTGGGCCTCCTCCTGGCCGAGCAGGCGCCGGGCCTCGGCCACGGGCACACGCCGGCGCTTGGTCCGCGTCGGCAGGACGTTCGAGAGCATGTCCTTGAGGTGGATGCCCATCTCCTCCATGCCCTGGCCCGAGAGCACCTCGACGAGCGGCATCGACTGCTGCTGGGTCTCCAGCTCGACGATCCGCTCGTCGAGCCGCCCCGCGCGGAGCTGCACGCGCAGCTTCTCGAGGGTGCTGTCGCGGGAGGCGGCGTCGGAGGAGACCTGCTCCAGCGTGCCGCTGCTGAACGGCTCCGAGCTGCGGTGGGGCAACAGCAGGTCGAGCAGCCGGTCCTCGGCCAGGCGCTCGGCCTTCTCCCGCACCTCGGCCATGAGCTCGGCCTTGACCATCGTGACCGAGAGCTCCGTGAGGTCGCGCACCATCGACTCGACGTCGCGCCCGACGTAGCCCACCTCGGTGTACTTGGAGGCCTCGACCTTGAGGAAGGGCGCCTGGGCCAGCTTGGCCAGCCGGCGCGCGACCTCGGTCTTCCCCACCCCGGTGGGGCCGATCATGATGATGTTCTTGGGCGCCACCTCGTCGCGCAGCTCCGCCGGCAGCATCTGCCGGCGCCACCGGTTGCGCAGCGCGATCGCCACCGCGCGCTTGGCCTGCCGCTGGCCGACGATGTAGCGGTCCAGCTCGGCGACGATCTGCGCCGGCGTCAAGCCGGTCGGCGCCGAACCGGAGCGGTCGGGGAGCGGGATGGGCGCGGCCGTCACAGGACCTCCACGGTCACCTGGTCGTTGGTGTAGATGCAGATCGACGCCGCCACCCGCATCGCCTCCGTCACGATGGCCTTCGCGTCCAGGTCGGCGTGGGCGACGAGCGCGCGCGCGGCGGCGAGCGCGTAGGGCCCGCCCGAGCCGATGCCGATGAGACCGTCGTCGGGCTCGATCACGTCACCGGTCCCGGAGATGATGAGCGAGTGGTCGCGATCGGCCACGGCCAGCAACGCCTCCAGCCGGCGCAGCACGCGGTCGGTGCGCCAGTCCTTGGCCAGCTCGACGGCGGCGCGGGGCAGGTTGCCGCGGTGCTCCTCCAGCTTGGCCTCGAAGCGGCCGAAGAGCGTGAAGGCGTCGGCGGCGGCGCCGGCGAACCCGGCCACCACCCGGTCGTGGTGGAGCTTGCGGACCTTGCGGGCCCCGCCCTTCACGACCGTGTTCCCGATCGTAACCTGGCCGTCGCCGGCGATGGCGACCTGCCCTCGGTGCCGGACACACAGCACCGTCGTCGCGTGAAACACCGCGCTCACTCGGCGTGTCGGGCGCCGGCCTTGCCAGGAGCGCTGCCACCACGCGACGCCAGCGGGGACGCCGGGGCGCCCACGACCGCCTCCAGCGGCGCCGGAGCGCCCGCCGAAGCCGCCCGGGGATGGGCGCGGTCGTAGGTCTTCATCAGCTGGTCGGCGGCGACGTGCGTGTAGCGCTGGGTCGTGGACAGCCGGCTGTGCCCGAGCAACTCCTGGATCATTCGCAGATCCGCGCCGCGGTCGAGCAGGTGCGTGGCGAAGGTGTGGCGCAGTGTGTGGGGGGTCACCGGCCGGGTGAGGCCGGCCGCGCGCGCCGAGCGTCGCACGATCGTGTAGACGGAGCGCACTGTGAGCCGACGGCCGCGGGGGTTCGTGAAGAGCGGCCCCGCGTGCTCGCCCCGCAGCCCCAGCCACGCCTCCAGCGCGCGCGCCGCTGGCTCGCCGAACGGCACGATTCGCTCCTTGCGGCCCTTCCCCACCACGCGCACGGCGCGGCCGGGGCGGTCGAGCGCGTCCACGTCGAGCCCGCTCAGCTCGGAGACCCGCAGCCCGCTCGCGTACAGGAGTTCGAGGATCGCCACGTCGCGCGGACGGCTGGCGCCGCCGACCGCGCGGCCCTCCACGAGCTGCGTAGCCTCGTCGGCGGGCAAGAACGACACGAGCTTGCGCGGTTGGCGCGGGCCCCGCACCTCGCGGGCGTAGTTGCGCTCGATCGCGCCGCGTCGCACGAGGAAGCGGGCACAACTGCGCAGGGCGGCGAGCTTGCGCCCGATCGAGGCGGGGTCCAGGCCGCGCGCGTGGAGGTCGGCCAGCCACGCCCGCACGGTGCGAGCGTCGGCCCCGGTCAGGTCGGCGATGCCGCGCGCGCCGAGGAACCGCTGGAAGTCGGCGAGGTCGCCCCGGTAGCTGCGCAGCGTGTGGGCGGAGGCGTTGCGCTCGACGGAGAGGTGGCGGAGGAACGCCGCCAGCGGGTCCTTCATGCCACGGTCATCTCGACCTCGCGACTGAAGTCGCAGCCCTCGCGCCAGCAGCGCTGCACGCGCCGGCCGCCGCGCATCACCCGCTCGGTCAGGAACGGCGCCGCGCACGTGGGGCACGGCTCCGTCACCGGACGTTGCCACAGCACGAAATCGCAGTCGGGGTACGCCGAGCAGCCGAAGAAGATCTTCCCCTTCCTCGACCGCCGCTCGGCGATCTGTCCCTTCTCGCACTTCGGACACGCGATGCCCAGCGTGACCGGCTTGGTCGTCTTGCACTCCGGATAGCCGGAGCACGCGATGAACTTGCCGAAGCGTCCGTGCTTGATGACCATCGGGCGCCCGCACGTCGGGCAGATCTCGTCGGTCGGCTGGTCCTCGGCGCGCTCGCTCCCGGGAAGATTCCGCTTGTACTTGCAGTCGGGATAGTTCGCGCAGGCGATGAACTTGCCGAACCGCCCGCGCCGCTCGATGAGATCGCCGCCGTCCTCCGGGCACGTCTCGCCGATGGGCACGCCGGCCTTCTCGCTGCCCATCTCCTTCTTGGCCCGGGCGAGGTCCCGCTTGAACGGCTCGTAGAACTCCTTGACGGTCTCGACCCAGCCGAGCTCGCCCTCCTCGACCTTGTCGAGGTGGTCCTCCATCTGGGCCGTGAAGGTGACGTCCATGATGTCGCCGAAGAACGGCATGAGCTTGTCGGTCACCGCCATGCCGAGCTCGGTCGGGAACAGGGTACGGCGTTCGCGGTGCACGTAGCCGCGGTCATTGATGATCGTGCCGAGGATCGACGCGTAGGTCGACGGCCGGCCGATGCCGAGCTCTTCCAGGGCCTTGATGAGCGAGGCCTCGGTGTAGCGCGGGGGCGGCTGGGTGAAGTGCTGCTTGGGGTCGAGGCCGAGCAGGGTCAACACCTCGCCCTCCTCGAGCACCGGCATCGCGCTCTCGGCGTCCTCCTCGGCGCCGGCGTCGTCCTCCTCGCGGCTCTCGACGTAGACCGCCGTGAAGCCCTTGAACTTCATGGTCTGGCCCTGGGCGCGGAACACGGTGTTGCCGGCCACGATGTCGGCGGCGACCGTGTCGTAGACCGCGGGCATGAGCTGGCTGGCCATGAAGCGCTCCCAGATCAGCCGGTAGAGCGCGAGTTGGTCCTTGGTGAGGAAGCGCGCCACGCTCTTGGGGTCGCGCGTCACGTCGGAGGGCCGGATGGCCTCGTGCGCCTCCTGGGCGCTGCCCCGCGACTTGTAGGCGGGCGGCGCCTCCGGCACGTACTCGGCGCCGATCCGGTCGGTCGCCCACTGCCGCGCCTCCTGCTGCGCCTCGGCCGCCACCCGCACGGAGTCCGTCCGCATGTACGTGATGAGGCCGACCGGTCCCTCGCCGCCCACCTCGATGCCCTCGTAGAGCTGCTGGGCGACGGTCATGGTCTTCTTGGCGGAGAAGCCGAGCTTGCGGCCGGCGTCCTGCTGCAGCGTGGAGGTGATGAACGGCGGCGCCGGATTGCGCTTGCGCTCGCCCCGCGTCACCGTGCGCACCACGAACCGCGCGCCCTGCAGCGATTCGACCACCGCCTGCGTCGCCTCGCCGGTGGCGAGCGCGGCCTTCTCGCCGTCGATCTCGCGGAGCGTCGCCGTGAAGTCGGGCGGCAGCTTCCCCTGCAGGCGCGCGTGGAGCGTCCAGTACTCGACCGGATTGAAGGCCTGGATCTCCCGCTCGCGGTCGACGATCAGCCGCACCGCGACCGACTGCACGCGGCCGGCCGACAGGCCGCGCTGGATCTTGTCCCAGAGCAGCGGCGACAGGCTGTAGCCGACGAGCCGGTCGAGCACGCGCCGCGCCTGCTGGGCATCGACCTTCTTGAGGTCGATGCGGCCGGGCTTGGTGAAGGCGGCCTTCACCGCGCGCTCGGTGATCTCGTTGAAGGTGATCCGGAAGATGTTCTTCTTCTGGATCGGGAGCTCCTGGGCGAGGTGCCACCCGATCGCCTCGCCCTCACGGTCGGGGTCGGTGGCGACGTAGAGCGTATCGGCCTTCTCGGCGGCCTTGACGAGATCGTCGAGGACCTTCTTCTTGGTCGGCGTGACGACGTACTTCGGCTTGAAGTTCTTCTTGGGGTCCACACCGAGCTGGGACTTGGGGAGATCGCGGACGTGGCCCATCGACGCCTTGACGACGTACTTGCCGTCGAGATACTTCGCGATCGTCTTCACCTTGGTCGGAGACTCGACCACCACGAGCCCGCGCTTGGCCACTACGCTCTCCTCGCCCGCGCGCCGGTCGCCACCCAGCGCTGACCCCCGAGCTGCCGGGCCGAGCCCGCCAGCTCCAGAGCGATCAGCGCCGTGCCCGCACGCGCGGCGTCCACACCCGCCCGAGCGATCAACCGCTCGATGTCCTGCGCTTCGTCCACGCTCAACAGCTCCAGCATTTTCGCCTCGTCACTCCCCGGCGCCGGTCGCGCCGCCTCGTCGCCGCTCGCGTGCGCGCCGTCGATCATGCTGCGCCACGGCTCGCCCAACTCGGCCACGATGTCGGTCCAATGCCCAATTAGCATAGCACCGTCCCGGATGAGCCCATGCGTTCCGCGGCTCGTCGGCGACGTGATTCGGCCTGGAACGGCGAAGACTTCGCGTCCAAGCTCACCCGCGAGTCCGGCGGTGATCAGCGCACCGCTGCGCTCCTCCGCCTCGACCACGACGACGCCGAGGGCGAGCCCCGCCAGCGTCCGGTTGCGCGCGGGAAAGTGGTACGAGAGCGGGCCCAGACCCGGCGCGAACTGCGTGAGCAGCGCGCCGCGCTCGACGATCGCCGCCGCCAGGGCGGCGTTCTCCGGCGGGTAGACGCGATCGATGCCGTGCCCGAGCACGGCCAGTGTGCGACCGCCGGCCGCCAGCGCGGCGCGATGGGCCGCGGTGTCGATGCCGCGCGCCAGACCGCTCACGATCGTCACGCCGCGCGCCGCCAGGTCGGCGGCCAGCGTCTCGGCGACCTCGACGCCGTACGCGGTCGCCCGGCGCGAGCCCACGATCGCGACCGCGAGGGCATCCGCGGGCTCCAAGGTCCCGCGCACGTCGAGCGTGGGCGGCGACGGGATCGAGGCGAGCAACGCGGGGTAGCGTGGATCGTCGGGTACCAGACGGACGACGGGGGTGTCCTTCATGGCGGTCGCGGACGCGGAGTATAGCGGCGTCGGCCGACGCCGCCAACGTCACTGGCGCGATACGGTCAGCGCGGGACCGCGCCTGCCTCGTCGCCGAGGAATTCCCGCGCCTTGACCGCGGCCTCGCTCCGCGGGAAGTCGCGGACAACCCGCTGCCACGTCTGCCGCGCCTCCGTCTCGTCGCGCAGCCTGCGCTGGCAGAGACCGATCTTGAGCAGCGCATCGCCCGCCTTGGCCGAGCCGGGTGCGGTCACCGGCACCTTCGCGAACTCGGTCATCGCCTGCCGGTAGTCGCGCTGCGCGTAGTAGGCCTCGCCGATCCAGTACTGCGCGTTCGCCACGAGCGGATGCTTCGGGTAGCTGGCGATGAAGTCGAGGAACTCGAGCACGGCTTGGCCGTGCTCGCGGGCGCGGAACGTCGCCAGCGCGGCGCCGTACGTCTGCTCCGCCGTGGCCGGCTTCATCGGCGTCTCGCGCGGACGCTCCGGACGCGGCGTGGACGCCACGCGCGGCGCCGGTGGCGTCGGCGGCGCGCTCGGTGTCGTCGGCGTCGGCGGCGGTGTCACGGCACGCTCAGGCGCGGGCGGCGGCGCTGGCGGTGTCGCGGCACGCTCGGGCGCCGCCGGCGCCGGCGGCGTCGCGGCGCGCTCGGGCGCGGCCGGCGCCGGCGCGGCCGGGGGCGTCGCCGGCGCGATCGGCGCCCCAGCCCTGAGCTTCACCACCTGCACCTCGGCCTCGAGCGCGTCGACACGCGCGCGCAGGCGCGCCACCTCGGCGGACGCGGCCTGCACGGCGGCCGCCGCCTCCGCGGTCCGGGTCGCGATGGATCGGCTCTCGGTCACTGCGCGCGCCAGATCACCGGCGGCCGCTTGCTGGACGACGCTGAGGTGGTGCATCTCGACTCGAAGGTTGGCGACGTCGGCACGGAGTCGGTTGACGGAGGAACTGGTAGCACAGCCCGTGGCGAGCATCGCGGCGATGCTCAGGGCGGCCGTTGCGAGCCATCGATGATGAGATGAAGCTACGTCGTAGCTCCTATGATGGAAGCTCCCGTAATTGAATGACTTCAAGCTGGTCTCCGATTGGTACCACGGTGTCGGGTGGTACGACAGCGAGACCATCGGCGGCAACCATCGAGCGCAGGATCGCCGACCCCTGCTCTCCGGTCAGACGGGCGCCCAGACCATCACCCGTCGCCTCGAGCTGCACACGCAGGTAGCCGCGGCGCGAGCCGGGGTTCGGCACCGGCTCGAGCGCCCGGGCCCGGATGCGTGGGCGCTGGAGCCGGCGTCGTCCGGTCATCTTCAAGAGCGCGGGACGCACGAACAGCTCGAACGTGACCATCGCCGAAACCGGGTTGCCGGGCAGGCCCCAGACCGGTCGCGGCCCGAGGGAGCCGAACGTGATCGGCTTGCCGGGGCGCATCGAGACCTTCCACAGGTGCAGCTCCGCGCCCGCCCGCATCAGCGCGTCGCGCACGAGGTCGAGCTCGCCCACCGAGACGCCCGCCGAGGAGACCAGGACGTCGGCGGTGCGGGCGGCGCGCACGCGCGTCTCGATGGCCTCGAGCTGATCACGGGCCACGCCGAGGTTCACCGGGTCGGCACCGGCCTCGAGCACCTGGGCCATCAGCGTGTAGCTGTTCGTGTTCGGGATCTGTCCCGGTCCGGGCTCGGTGCCGAGATCGGCCAGCTCGTTGCCGGTGGACAGGATCGCCACGCGCGGCCGCCGATACACGGAGACTCGACCGTAGCCGAGTGTGGCCAGGAGACCGATCTCCGCGGCGCTGAGCACGGTTCCCGGCTCCAGCACACGATCGCCGACGCGGACGTCCTCGCCGCGCGGCCGCACGTAGGCGGCGTGCTCGGTGGCGCCGTGCAGGACGACGCGTCCGTCGGTGGCGTCGACGTCCTCCTGCGGCACGACGGTATCGGCGCCCTCGGGCAGCGGCGCACCGGTGAAGATGCGCATCGCTTCACCCCGCCCCACCGCCCGCGCGGGCAGTGCGCCCGCCTCGACCCGTCCGACCACCGCGAGGGCGGCGCCGCGGCCCGTGTCCTCCGCGCGCACGGCGTAGCCGTCCATCGAGGAGTTCGGCCACGGGGGAATCTCGCGACGTGACACGACTGGCTCGGCGAGCACGCGGCCCAGCGCGGCCAGGACCTCGACGCGCTCGGTTCCCACGACGGGGACGCGCGAGAGCATGGCGTCGAGCGCGTCTTCGACGGTCAGCATGGCGTCCCTACTCTACACCGCGACGACGCCGACGTGGGGACCGAGGCGCGGGCCCGACGACGCGCGGCGCGTCGTGACGGGGGCGCGGCCCCCTGTCGCGTCAATGCCCCGTGTGGGGAAGGTTGAGGACGGGCTTGTACCGCCCCATGAACCAGCGGCGGCTGAGCGCGAACAGCGCCAGGAATCCGATCGTGATCGCGATGTCACGCACCCCGACCGGGATCTGGGCGCCGGCGGACACCGAGGGGAAGACGACCAGCACGCGCTCGAGGAAGATGGCGACCAGCCCGAAGACGGCGATCACGAAGAGCGGCGCGTGGCGCTGGGGCGGCCGGCCGGTCAGCCGCTTGAGCAGGTACACGAACGGAATCAGCCAGCCCAGCACGAGGACGACCCAGGCGACCGTCGCCCACGGCTGGACGAAGAAGCGGCTGACGAAGAAGCGCGTCTCCACCGGCACGTTGCCGTACCAGATCACCAGGTACTGGGACCAGAAGAAGTACATCCACATGATCGACATCGCGAACACCAGCTTGGCGACGTCCTGCACCGCCGCCGGCGGGATCGAGGCCACGCCGCGCGCGTTGGCGCGGATCGTCATGATCGCCAGCAGGCAGAAGGTCGTGTAGAGGGTGCTCACCGCGAAGTACCCGCCGAAGAGGCCGCTGTACCAGATCGGGTCGAGCGCCATCAGGAAGTCGAAGCCCCACAGCGAGACCGTCACGAGCCACAGCATGAGGACGACGACGGCCAGCCGATTGCGGCGGGCCCGGTCACGCTCGTCGCCGGGGGGCACCGAGTCGCGCAGGAGCGCGCCCGCGAAGGCGAAGCACGTCCCGAATAGCACGAGGGCCAGGACGAGGTTGCGGCCGAAGAAGAAGGGGACGTTGAGCCACGCCGCCTTCACCGGCACCGGGGTGGTCACCCACGGATAGAGCACCGTGCGGCCGGCGAAGAGCACGACCATCAGCACGAAGGCCACGGGCAGGAACCCGATCGTGGTCACCGCCAGCCGCCGCACGCTCGGCGACCACCGCGCCTCCGTCAGCTGCATCATGCCCGCGATGGCGGGGCCGGTCACGGCGAGGCCCGCCCAGAACACGAGGTTCACGAGATAGATCGACCACGCCCGTGGCCAGTCGTTCGCGGTCACGAACGCCAGCGCCCCGATCGCCGCCAGCACGCCCCAGAACGCGGTCATTTCTGTGCCAGGGACCGCAGGTAGTTCACGATGTGCCACGCCTCCTGCGAGGACAGGGCCTCGCCGTAGGCCGGCATGATCGCGCCGCCCGCGACGATGTAGCTGTGCCAGTACCCGTCCGTCCGCTGCTTCTGCAGCTCGGCGTTGGTGAGGTCGGGCGTCGGGATGAACTTCGTCGCGACGGGCCCGGTCGTGCCGCCCTTGGCCTCGGGCCCGTGGCACGGCACGCAGAAGGTCTGGTACTGCTGCCGCCCGATCGTCAGCGAAGACTCCGTCACCTTGACGGGGTTCGGGGTCTTGGTGGCGATCTCGCGCTGCTCCTTGGGCACGATCAGCGAGCCGCCCCGCGGCACGACGCCGCTGGGCATGGAGAACACCCGCTCGCCGGGCTGGATCCGCGCCGTCTGCGTCATGTTGTTGACCCATCGGAAGGCGACGACGCCGCCCATGAGGGCGCCGGCTCCCGCGATGATCAGCAGGACCAGGATGAAGACGTACTTCATGGGCGGATCTCCTCGGCGCCGGCATGACGGAGGATCTCGCGCACCGAGGCCGCCCGATCGGGCGTGCAGTGGACGGCGACGCCGAACCGGTCGTGCGTGAAGCGCGGATCGTAGGCCGGCGAGGGTCGGAACATCGGCAGCCGGCCCAGCGACACCATGCCGATCAGCGTCGCGATGCCCCCGAAGAGGATCATCAGCTCGAACATGATGACCACGTAGGGCGGGCTCACCGGAAAGCCGATCGCCGGCTTGCCGCCCACGATCAGGCCCCACTTCATCGACGTCCACGCGGTGAGGATCCAGCCCGACGCGAGCCCGGTCAGCCCGCCCAGCAGCGTGAACAGCCTCACCTTGCTCACCGGCCGGTCGCGCTCGACGACGTCCTCGATCTCGTGGACCGGTACCGGCGTGTAGACCGTCAGGTCGTGGTAGCCCTTGGCCTTCAGCTCCTCGAGGGCTCGCACGGTCGTGTCGACGTACGCGAAGACGCCGAGGATCGTCTCAGTGGTGGCCGGCATGCCGGGGATCCTTCACGGGGGCAGGGAGAGTCTCCTTGACCTCGACGATCGACAGCGACGGCATCAGCTTGATGAACCCGAGGAAGAGGATGAAGAACCAGGCGAAGCTGCCGACGATGATCGTGGAGTCGGTGATCGTCGGCACGTAGATGCCCCACGCGGCCGGGTAGAAGGCGTGGGCCAGCGACGGCACGATGATGTTGAAGCGCTCGAACCACATGCCGATCAGCACGAGGATCGAGACCACGTACAGGACGACCGTGTTCGTCCGCGCCCACTTCCAGAACAGGATCAGCGGGGCGATGCAGTTGCAGAAGTACATCGTCCCCAGCGCCCACCAGTACGTCCCGGTCAACCGCCAGAACAGCGAGGCCTTCTCGAAGTGGTCGCCGCTGTACCAGGAGGTGAACAGCTCGCAGATGTAGAAGTAGGTCAGCACGAGGCCGGTGACCAGGATGAGCTTGGCCATCGCGTCCAGGTGCCGGTCGCGGATGTAGGCGTGCAACCCGAAGAAGTGCCGCATCGGGATGATCAGGACCAGCACCATCGCGAAGCCCGAGAAGATCGCGCCGTCGACGAAGAACGGGGCGAACAGCGTCGAGTGCCAGCCGGGAACGAGGGCCATCGCGAAGTCCCAGGACACGACGCTGTGCACGGAGAGGACGAGCGGCGTTGCCAGCGCCGCGAACAGGCCGTAGGCCCGCCGGTAGTGCCGCCACTGGCGGTCCGTGCCCTCCCAGCCGAGCGCCAGCATCGCGTAGACGCGCCGGCGCCAGCCGGTGGAGGCGTCGCGCAGGGCCGCGATGTCGGGCACGAGGCCGACGATGAAGAACACCGTGCTGATGGACAGGTACGTCGAGATGGCGAAGACGTCCCACACCAGCGGCGACTTGAAGTTGGGCCACAGGTAACGCTGGTTCGGGTACGGCAGCAGAAAGTACGCGAACCACATCCGACCAGCGTGGATCAGCGGGAACAGGCCGGCCGTGAGCACCGCAAAGATCGTCATCGCCTCGGCCGCGCGGTAGATCGACGTCCGCCAGCGCGCCCGGAACAGATAGAGGACGGCCGAGATCAGCGTGCCGGCGTGGCCGATACCGATCCAGAACACGAACGTGGTGATGTACATCGCCCACATCTGCGGCGTGCGCTTGCCGGCCGCGCCCATGCCGTAGAAGATCTGGTACGTCCAGGCCAGGATGCCGCACGTGAGGATGAGCCCGACCACGCACATCCAGGCGAAGTAGACGTTCCCGGGCGTCCGCAGGGTGGCGAGGACGTCGCGGTTGACGTCGGCGAACGTCGGCTCGGCCACGGAGGCGCCCCCGGCGATCGGCTGCGGACCTCGCTCGTGCTCGCTCATGCGTGGCCCTTCCCCGCCCCGGGCGCCGGCCCCGGCTCCTGCCGCACGACCTTGCGCAGGTAGGTGACGCCCGGACGCGTCCCGATCTCCTCGAGCACGTGATAGGCCCGCGGCGAGTGCGCCAGCTTGCTCACCGTACTTCCCTCATCTTTGAGATTCCCGAACGTGATCGCCTGCGTCGGGCACGTCTGCTGGCAGGCGGTCAGGATGTCGCCGTCGCGCACCGCGCGCTTGTCGTCGCGGGCGCGGTCCTTGCCGGCCACGATGCGCTGGATGCACATCGTGCACTTCTCCATGACGCCCAGCTGCCGCACGGTGACGTCGGGGTTGAGCTGGACGTCGAGCGGCGCCGGGATCTCGTAGTTCCACCAGTTGAAGCGGCGCACGTGGTAGGGGCAGTTGTTGCCGCAGTAGCGAGTCCCGACGCACCGGTTGTACACCTGCCCGTTCAACCCTTCCTCGGTCCGATACGCGGCGAACACCGGGCAGACCGGCTCGCACGGCGCGACCTCACAGTGCTGGCAGAACATCGGCAGGAACATGTTGTGCGGATGGGCGGGATCGCCCTCGGCCCACCGCTCCAGCCGCAGCCAGTGCAGCTGCCGGCCGTACGCGGCCTCGGCCTTGCCGACGACGGGCACGTTGTTCTCCGCCTGGCAGGCCACGGCGCACGCCTGACAGCCGATGCAGGCGTCGACGTCCACCGTCATGCCCCAGCGATACCCCTTGTACTGCTGCTCGGGGTACATGCTGAGGTTCGGGTGCTCCTTCTTCGCGCCGGCCAGCGCCTCCTTGCGAGCCCGCGCGAGGTCGACGTGCTGGGCGATCTCGCGGTGGTCCTGATCGTGGGTCGCCTGGAGCAGCGCGAGCGGCCGTCGCGCGCCGGTCTTCGCGAGGGTCACCTTCACCGACAGGAACGCTGGCGCCCCCGAGGTGGCGTCGGCGCCCGCCGGCAGCAGCGCCATGGGGTTCGTCGGCTCGCTGGCGGGCACGTACTTCATCCGGACGTGGTACGGCGCGTAGTGGTGGCCGATCGGGATCGCTACGGCGCCGGGATGGATCGTCGGCGACACGTACGCCGGCACCTCGAGCGCCCCGTGCGGCGACGTGACGCGCACGACGTCACCCTGGCGGATGCCGAGCCGGCTCGCGACCGTGGTGTTGATCTCGACCCACGCGTCCCAGGCGACCTGCGTGATCGGATCGGGCACCTCCTGCAGCCACGCGCGCGTCGCGCTCCGGCCGTCGTAGAAGCGCAGCGACGGGTACGGCACCAGCGCGAGGCCGTCGGCGGGCCCCTCGAGCTTGGCCGGGGTGGCGTCGACGCGCTCGAGCTTGGGCGCCACCGCCACCGCCGCGACGGCGGTGTCGCGCCACGCGCCGCCCTGCTGGAGCACCGCCTCCCACTGCCCCTTCACCACCGGCTCCCACGTCGCCTTCAGATATTGCTCGAAGGTCGTCCACGGCAGCGGCCCCTTGCCCTCCTCGGTGCCGAGCGCGGCCCGCCCCACGGCGAGCAGGACGTCGCCCATCGGCCGCGAGTCCCGGATCGGCTTCATCGTCGGCTGCATGAGCCCGACGACGCCCTCCTGCGGCGCGTAGTCGCCCCACGACTCGAGCCAGTGCGTATCGGGCAGCACCAGGTGCGCGAGCGCCGTCGTCTCGTCGGGCAGGTTCGCGAAGCTCACGACGAACGGCACCTTGCGGATCGCGTCGGCCGCCTTGAGCCCGCCGGGCAGCGTGAAGGCTGGGTTCACGGCCGTGCCGAGGACGAGCACCTCGATCTCGCCGGCCGCCATCGCCTGCACCAGCTTCGCCACCTCGGCGTACGGCGTCGCCTTCCCGTAGGCCTGGTCCGGGCCGAAGCGCACCGTCTTGCCGAGGTTGCCCGCCGCCGCGTTGAGCAGGTTGACGGCGACCTGGAGCTGGGTGGCCTGGCTGCCGGTGACCGCGACGCCGCCGCCGACCGCGAGCCCGGGCTTGGCCCCGGCGAACGCCTTGGCCACGTGCTGCAGCGTCTCGAGCGGCACGCCGCTCTCCTCGGCGACCTTCTTGGGATCGACGCCGGCGACGGCCTCGCCGAAGCGCTTGTCGGCGACCGCGCCACCGTCGAGCATCAGCTTCAGGACGGCCAGCGCGACGGCCGCCTCCGTCCCGGGAGCGTTGCGCACCCACTCGTCGGCGTTGGCGGCCGTGAGGGACTGGCGCGGCTCCACGTGGATGAAGGTCCCGGCCTTGCCGTCGCGGAAGGTGTGCATCCTCGCGAAGCCGCGCGCGGCATGGCCCCCGGCGACCCAGGTCTCCAGGAAGTCGGCGCCGAAGGAGAGGATGACCTCGGCGTCCTCGAACGCGTGGTACGGCACCGCGTCGCGGCCGAACGTCAGGCGGTTCGCGGCGCGGAGCGCCTCGTAGCCGAACGGCTCCAGGGTCACGCGCGCACGGCCGCCGAGCGCCTGCGTCCAGCGGTCGAGCAGCGCGCCGAGGCTGCCGGTCTCGAGCTGGCTCACCACCGCCAGCGCCTGCTTCTTGCCCCGCACGGCGCCCAGCTTGTCCCCGAAGAGCTTGATCGCGTCGTCCCAGCCGACGGCCTTGAGGGCAGCGCCCTCTCGACGTTGCGGCCCCGCGAACCGATCCGGATGGTAGAGCCCCTGGAGCGCGGCCTGGCCGCGCGCGCAGAGCGAGCCGCGGTTGACTGGGTGATCCGGGTTCCCCTCGAGCTTCACCACCCGACCGTCGCGATTGCGCGCGAGCACGCCGCAGCCGCTCGGACACTCGCGGCACACCGTGGCGAAGTACGCGGCCACGCCGGGCACGAGCGTCTCGTTGGGGACGACGAGGGGCAGGATCTGCTCGGTCGCCTGCTGGCAGCCGCCGGCCGCCGCCGTCGCGCCGGTCGTGGCCACGATCTTGAAGAAGTCGCGCCGGTTCATGCGCTCCTCACGCCTCCGTCAGTGGTGGCAGGTGACGCAGTCCAGGGGCGCGTGTGTGCCCTTGGTCGCGTTCTGCTGACGGTGGCAGTCGATGCACCAGCCCATCGTGAGGGGCGGTGGCGCCGGGCGGAGTCCCACGAGATTGAGCATGTCGTTGACGAGCGAGGGGCCCGTGGTGGCGCCGACCGTCGTCATGGTCTCCACCGGACCGTGACACGTCTGGCACTGGACCTCGGCCCGCACGTGCGGCTTGTGGGGAAAATAAGTGAACTCCGGCACCTTGAAGACCCGCACCCACGGAATCGGCTCCCGCTTGGCCGCGAACTCGGCCAGTTTCTTGATCTCGGGCTTGTCGGCGGCGGTGACCTTGTGACAGCCCATGCACCGCTCCACCGAGGGCAATCCCGCGTATTCCGAGCGGCGCGCGTCGCTGTGGCAGTACTGACAATCGATCTTGTAGGTCTGCACGTGGATGTTGTGCGGAAACTCGATCGGCTGCACCGAGGCCTTTGCCGCGGCGGGCTGACGACTCCACGAGGACACGGCGAAGAACATCAGAACCGCGAGGAGCACGACGGCCGCCGCTCCCACGCCCGCCTTCCTCATCGACAGTCGCGTGCCCTCCTTGGCAAGTGCTCGTGAACCATATCACTAGCCGCCTTCGGGCGTCAATACAACTCCGACGCACGACGACGACGTCACGCGGTGGCGGCGAGCGCCTCCGCGGCGGCCCGGGCCGCGGTCTCGAGATCCGCCTCGGAGTGCGCGAGCGAGACGAACGCCGCCTCGAACTGCGACGGCGCGAGGTAGACGCCGCGCGCGAGCATGGCCTGGAAGAAGCGCGCGTAGCGCGCGGTGTCGGCAGCGCGCGCCGACGCGTAGTCTCCCACCGGCCCCGCGCAGAAGAACGCGGTGAGCATCGACCCCACGCGGTTGACGGTGAGCGGCACGCCGGCCTTGTGGGCGCCGTCGCGCAGCCCCTGCTCCAGGCGCGCGCCGAGTGTCTCCAGGCGCGCGTAGGCACGCCGGTCGGCGAGCGCGCGGATGGCCGCCAGCCCCGCGGCCACCGCCAGCGGATTCCCGGAGAGCGTGCCGGCCTGGTAGACGCCGCCGAGGGGCGCCACCTCGCCCATGACGGCCCGGCTGCCCCCGTAGGCGCCCACCGGCAGGCCGCCGCCGATGATCTTGCCGAGACACGTGAGGTCTGGGCGGACGCCGTAGAGCTCCTGGGCGCCGCCGTAGGCGACGCGGAAGCCGGTGATGACCTCGTCGAAGATGAGCAGCGCGCCGTGCTCGCGAGTGATCTCGCGCAGCCCGGCCAGGAAGCCCGGCGCCGGCGGGACCACGCCCATGTTGCCCGCCACGGGCTCGACGATGACGGCGGCGATGCGGTCCCCACGGCGCCGGAACAGGTCGCGGACGGCGTCGAGGTCGTTGAACGCGACCGTGAGGGTGAGCTCAGCGAGGGCCGAGGGCACGCCCTTGCTGTCGGGGATGCCGAAGGTGGCGCCGCCGGAGCCGGCCTTCACCAGCAGGCTGTCGGCGTGGCCGTGATAGCAGCCGTCGAACTTCACGAGCACGTCCCGCCCCGTGGCCCCGCGAGCCACCCGGATCGCGCTCATCGCGGCCTCGGTCCCCGAGCTGACGAGCCGCACCATCTCCATGGACGGGTAGGCCGCCGTCAGCATCTCCGCCATCTCGACCTCGAGCGCGGTGGGGGCGCCGTAGCTCGTGCCGCGGCGGGCCGCCTCGGTCACCGCCTCCACCACCGCGGGCGCGGCGTGGCCCAGGATCAGCGGGCCCCACGAGCCGACGAAGTCGACGTAGGCGCGGCCGTCCGCGTCCCACAACCGTGATCCCTCGCCACGGGCGATGAACAGCGGCGCACCGCCCACGGCCCGGAAGGCGCGGACGGGGCTGTTGACGCCGCCGGGGATCACGCGACCGGCGGCGTCCATCAGGCGCTTGGACTCACTCATGCAGACAGCTCCATGGCGACGAAGTCGCGGCGGCCGGCGTCCCAGCGGAACGCCGCCACCGCCTCCACCACGCCGCGGACGACCGAGGTGACGACGTAGACCGCGCCGGGGTACGCAGGCTCGCCGCCCACGACGGCCTGACGGCGGTCGGTCTCGGAGAAGTAGGCGCCGGCGTCGACGTGCGAGTGGTAGATCACCGCGACGCCGAAGCCCTCGCGCTCGAGGTCGCCGATGCGCAGCAGATCCTTGGGATCGATGTAGTACGCCGTACGGGCGTCGCGCGGATAGCGCACGGGGTCGCGCGCGTGCAGCTCGTTCTGGGCGTTGCGGCAGCGCAGCAGGCGGCGCTCGGCCCCGCGGACGAGGATCACCCCGCAGGACTCGAACGGGTACTCCTCCACCGCCTGGCCGCGGATGGCCTCCTGCTCGGTCGGGGTCAGGACCATGCGCCGCCGGCGAGCGCGGGGATGATGGCGACCTCGTCGCCGTCCTTGAGCGGCGTGCGCAGCCCGCCGCGGCCGTCGATCGGCTCGCTGTTGACGTAGACGGCGACGTGCTGGTGCAGCTCGCCGGCGTCGTTGCGCACGAGGCCCTTGAGACCGCCGTAGGCGCGCTCGAGCTCGTCGAGCAGCGCGCCGACGTCCCGGGCGTTCACGTCGACCCGATCACGATTCGCCGTCGCCCGTCGGAACGGCGTCGGGATGTACACGGTCACCATCTGGGAGCTCTCCTGGTCCGGACGCTAGCTCAGGCTGAGGTAGCGCTCGCCGGTGTCGGGCAGCACGGTCACCACCGTCTGCTCGGGGCGCAGCTCGGCGGCGACGCGGCAGGCGGCGAACGCCGCCGCGCCGGAGGAGATGCCGGCCAGCACCCCCTCCTCGCGGCCGAGCCGCTTGGACCACGTCACCGCGTCTTCGTCGCTCACGGTGATGATCCGGTCGAGGACGTCACGGTTCAGGACGCCGGGGACGAACGAGGCGCCGATGCCGTGGATGCCGTGCGGACGGAACCGCCCACCCGAGAGTACGGGCGACTTGGCTGGCTCGACCGCCACGATCTGGATGCCGGGCACCTTGCTCTTCAGCACCTCGCCGACGCCCGTGATCGTCCCGCCGGTGCCGACGCCGGCCACGAACGCGTCGAGGCGCGAGTCGACGGCCTCGAGGATCTCGAGCGCCGTGGTCCGGCGGTGGATCTCGGGATTGGCGGGATTCAGGAACTGCTGGGGGATGAAATACTCGGGGTGCTGCCGGCCCAGCTCCTCGGCCGCGAAGACCGCGCCGCTCATCCCCTCGATCGCCGGGGTGAGGTGGATCTCGGCACCGAAGCGAGCGAAGAGCCGCTGCCGCTCGATGCTCATGTCCTCGGGCATGGTCAGGATCAGCCGGTACCCCTTCACCGCCGCCACCATCGCGAGCCCGATGCCGGTATTCCCGCTCGTCGGCTCGACGATCGTCGCGCCGGGCTTGAGCACCCCGCGCCGCTCGGCGTCATCGACCATGGCCGCCGCAATCCGGTCCTTGACGCTCCCTCCCGGATTCCGCGACTCCACCTTCGCCAACACCCGCGCCCCCGCCGGATCAGGCAACCGCCGCAGCCGCACCAACGGCGTCCCCCCAATCAAATCCAACACCGACTCCGCGACTTTAGTCATCCCCTCGCCCACCCTCAGGCTCGCCCGGTCCGTTCACAAGCTTCCGAGAATCCGCAGCATCCGCCGCCTCTCACGAGCACCGACCACCTCTCACGCTCAGTCACAACTCTCCAAGCTTCCAACCGCCTCGAGGGGCGCCCCGGCTCCGCCGGGCCGCCCCGAGCCACCCTCGGGGGGCATGGGGGGCCCTTTCGGGGCCCCCCATCTATTCAGATGTGATACATGGGCCGCGAGGATCCGCGCCGCTCGGAGGTCCGGGCGACGAGGTCCTCGAGCGTCCACCGGTCCACGACGCCCGTCACCGCCTCGGCGATCTCCTCCCAGAGCTCCCCCAGGTCGTGCGCGAAGTCGCCGTTGCCCCGCCGGGACGGCCCGCCCTCGAAGGGCGCGCTCCCTCCCTCGACGGCCCGCAGCACCGCGCCGACCGTGATCTCCTCGGGCGGCTTTCCGAGATGATACCCGCCGGTCGAGCCCCGCTTGGAGGTCAGCAGGCCCGAGCGCTTGAGTGCCAGCAGCACCTGTTCGAGGTAGCGCTGCGGGATCGCCTGGCGCGCGGCGATTTCCTGGATCGGCACCAGCGGACGTCCGCGATGCATGGCGAGATCGAGCATCGCCTTGATCGCGTACTCCCCCTTGGCCGAGATCCGCATGCACTCGTCAGCGCAGGTGCGTGCCGCGCTCGAGGAGCCGCGCGGCGTCCTTGGCGAAGTAGGTGATGACGATGTCGGCGCCGGCGCGCCGGATGCCGACGAGCGACTCCATGATCGCGCGCTCCTCGTCGAGCCACCCGAGCTGGCCCGCGGCCCGGATCATCGCGTACTCGCCCGACACCGAGTACGCGGCCAGCGGCACGCCGAACTCGGCCTTGGCCCGCGAGATGACGTCGAGGTACGGCAGCGCCGGCTTCACCATCACGATGTCGGCGCCCTCGTCGAGGTCGAGCGCGATCTCCCGCATCGCCTCCTGCACGTTGGCCGGGTCCATCTGGTACGAGCGCCGGTCGCCGAACTGCGGGGTGGAGTCCGCGGCCTCGCGGAAGGGGCCGTAGAACACCGAGGCGTACTTCGCCGAGTAGGCCATGATCGGCGTGTCGGTGAACGTCGCCTCGTCGAGCGCCTCGCGGATGGCCCCCACGCGACCGTCCATCATGTCCGACGGCGCGATCACGTCGGCCCCGGCCTCGGCGTGCGAGACCGCCGTGCGGGCCAAGAGCTCCAGCGTGGGGTCGTTGCGCACGGTCCCGTCCTCGACGACGCCGCAGTGGCCGTGGCTCGTGTACTCGCAGAGACACACGTCGGTGACGACGAGCAGGTCGGGGACGGTCTCCTTCACCGCCCGCACCGCCTGCTGCACGATCCCGTCGTCGGCATAGGCCTCCGAGCCCCGCGGGTCCTTGTCCTCGGGCAGGCCGAAGAGCAGCACCGCCGGGATGCCCATGCCCGCCGCGTCCTTGCACTCCTTCACCAGCTCGTCCACCGAGAGCCGATGCTGGCCCGGCATCGGCCCGATCGGCTCCCGCACGCCTCGGCCGTGCACGACGAAGAGCGGGTAGACCAGGTCGTCGACGGCCAGCGCGGTCTCGCGGATCATCGTGCGCAGCAGGCGCTTCTCGCGGAGACGGCGGGGGCGGAACATCGGATGCGGCATCAGACACTCCTCCTGGCCCGGCGGCCGGCTGCGCGCGGTGTGCGCGCGAAGTGGTCGGCCAGCGCCCGCGCGAGCGCGGGGATGGTGTACTCGGTCGGCATCACGTCGGTCGTCAAGCCGTACTCGGCCGCGGTGGCGGCGGTGATGGGGCCGATCGACGCCACCGTCACGCCGGCGAGCCAGCTGCGGCGCTCCTCCTCGGTGAACAGCTCGGCGAAGTTGCGCGCGGTCGAGGACGAGGTGAACGTCACGGCGTCGATGCTGCCGGCGGCCAGGGCCTCGCGCAGGCGGGCCGTGCCCGCCTCCGCGCGGCGCGTGGCGTAGGCCGGCACCTCGGTCACCTGGGCGCCGAGCCGCCGCAGCCCGGTCACGAGCACGTCGCGCGTCTGGGCGGCGCGGGGCAGGAGCACGCGGTCGGCGGGCGTGACGCGGGCCCGCAGCCGCTCCAGCAGTCCCTCGGCCCGGTACTCCGCGGGCACGAGGTCCGGCCGGACGCCGTGCTCCGCGAGCGCGTCGGCCGTCGCGGGGCCGATGGCCGCGACGCGCCGTCCCGTGAGGGCCGCCCACGTCAGCCCCTTGGCGGGCAGTCGCCGGTCCACCATGGCGACGCCGTTGACGGACGTGAAGACGATCCAGGTGAACGTGTCGAGCGCCTCGAGCGCGGCGTCGAGCGGCTCCCACGACGCCGGCGGGGTGATGACGATCGCCGGCGCCTCGAGCACGCGAGCGCCCGCCGCCTGCAGCAGCTGCGTGAAGCGCTGCGCCTGCGCGGCGGCGCGCGTGACCACGATCGTGCGGCCGTCCAGCGGACCCGGGGGATTCATCTGTACGCGGCTCATTATCGCGTGGATGTCCCGACCGGGCTGAGCGGGGTGATCCCCGCCGCCCCACGGGCCAGCAGACCGTCGGCCAGCTCCCGACCCAGCGCCTCCGCGGCCGCCGCCGGCGCGGTTCCGCTCGTCCGGAGGACCTGGCGACCATCCTCGCTCGCGACGACCGCCGTCATCCGGAGGGCTCCGCCGTCGAGCCGGGCGTGGGCGGCCATGGGCGTGTTGCAGGAGGCGCCGAGCCGGGCCAGGTACGCGCGCTCGGCCCGAGCGCAGGTGTGCGTGGCCGCGTCGTCGACGGCCTCGAGATGCGTCAGGGTGCGGCGGTCATCCGCGCGGGCCTCGACCGCGATGATCCCCTGCCCGACGGCCGGCACGAAGCGCTCGGGGTCGAGCGCCTCGACGTGTTCCGGAGCGAGCCCCAGGCGCAGCAGCCCCGCGGCGGCCAGGACGACCGCGTCCCACTCCTCGGTGAGGAGCTTGCGCAGCCGCGTGTCGACGTTGCCGCGGATCGGTCCCACGCGGAGGTCGGGCCGCTCGGCCAGCAGCAGGGCGCGGCGCCGCGGGCTCGAGGTGCCGACCCGCGCGCCCTCGGGCAGCGTCGCCAGCGTGAACGGCCGCCGCGCCACGAGCACGTCGCGCGCGTCCTCGCGGGGCGGAAACGCGGCGAGGACGAGGCCGGCGGGCGGCTCGGCCGGCAAGTCCTTGAGGCTGTGCGCGGCCAGGTCGATGTCGCCGCGCAGCAGCGCCTCTTCGATGTCGCGCACGAAGAGGCCCTTGCCGCCGACGACGGCCAGACGCGCGTCGGCCAGGCGATCGCCCTCCGTGCGCATGGGCACGATCTCGACCTCGACGCCGATCATGGCGTCGGCAACGCTCCGCGCCTGGGCGAGGGCGAGCGCGCTGCCCCGGGTGCCGAGCCGGATCACGGCCGCCGCCCCAGGCCGAACAGCTCGTGGACCAGCTCCAGCCACGAGCGGCTGGAGCCCGCGCGCGACGACTCCCGCAGCTTGGTGATCGGCGCGTGCAGGATCTTGTTGACCATCGCCGTCGAGAGCGCGTCGATCGCGGCCCGCGTCTCCGGCGAGGCGTCGGGCAGCCGCGCCAGGGTCTTGCGCACCTCGCCCTGCCGGATCTCCTCCAGTCGCTCGCGCAGCGACACGATGGTGGGGATGACCTCGACGTCGCCCTGCCGCGCGAGGAACTTGGCGACCTCGCGCTCGACCAGCGTCTCGGCGCGCTGGGCCTCGCGCGCCCGCTCGCGCAGGTTGGCGTCCACCACTTGCTTGAGGTCGTCGATGTCGTAGCGGTAGACGTCGTCGAGGCCGTCGACGCCCGCCTCGACGTCGCGCGGCACCGCGATGTCGATGAAGAACAGGGGACGGCCGCGCCGGCCGTGCATGACGCGCGTCACCATGCCTCGCGTGACCACCGGCTCGGTGGCGCCGGTCGACGTCACGACGATGTCGACCGAGGCCAGCGCGGTGGGCAACTCGTCCCACGGGACCGCGGTGCCCGACAGCGCCCGGGCCAGCTCCTGGGCCCGTGCCCACGTCCGGTTGGCGACGTAGATCGGGTACGCGCCCTGCTCGACGAGGTGCTTGGCGGCGAGCTCACTCATCTTGCCGGCGCCGACCAGCAGGACGGCGCGGCCGCCGAGGCCGTCGAAGATCTTCTTGGCCAGCTCCACGGCGGCGAACGACACCGAGACGGCGTGGCGCGCGATCTCCGTCTCGGTGCGCACGCGCTTGGCGACGTTGAAGGCCTGGCTGAAGAGCGGGTGCAGGTGCGGGCCGACCACCTCACAGGCCTGGGCCAGGGCGAAGGCGTCCTTGACCTGGCCGAGGATCTGCGGCTCGCCGATCATCATCGAGTCGAGGCTCGACGACACCCGGAACGCGTGGCGGACGGCGTCGGCCTCGAGGTGCGTGTACAGCATCGGCTCGACCGTCGCGAGGTCGATGCCGCGATGCCGGCACAGGTGACGGAAGGCCAGCGCGCGCGCCTCGCCCGGCGCCTCGGCCACGCCGTAGACCTCGACCCGGTTGCAGGTGGAGAGGACCACCACCTCCCGCAGCACGTCGCTCGCCTGCAGATCGTGCAGCAGCTCGCGCAGCTTGTCCTCCTCGACGGCGAGCTGCTCGCGAAGGGCCACCGGCGCGTTCCGATGACTCAGGCCCGCGACGAAGAGCGGCATCAGGAGCCGTGCCGGCCGGGCAGGAACAGCCCGGCGCCGAGGGTGAGGACGAGGGCGGCGAAGCCGACGATCGAGAAGTAGGCCGCCCGGCGGCCGTGCCACCCGGCGATCGCGCGCCCGGCCAGCGTGCCCGCGTAGACCACCCAGGCCAGGAACGAGAAGAAGGCGAGCGGGTCGAAGGTGAAGGTGCTCCCCCAGGCCGCGCGCGCCCACAGCAGGCCGAGCACGAGGCCGGTGGTGAGGAACGGAAAGCCGAGGGCCAGCGTCCGGAACGTGAGCCGGTCGAGCGTCTCCAGCGACGGCAGCCGGTAGTAGAAGGCGCCGGGGCGCTTCGTCTTGAGCTGGCGCTCCTGCAGGAGGTACATGATCGCGCCCGCGAAGTTGAAGACGAAGGCCGCGATCCCGACCATCGCCAGCGCGATGTGGACCCAGACCCAGGCGCCGGCCAGCGCGGGCGTGAGGGCGCCGGGCCTGGCACTCGTCGCCTTGAGGCTCAGCATCACCACGATCGGCATCACGAAGGCGCCGAGCACGCGCACGCCGGTGCGCTGCTCCAGCAGCACCTGCAGGAGCACGATGACCCACACGGCGACCGAGATCGCCTCCGGGAGGCTCCGGAGCGGCGGGCCGCCCAGCTCGAGCGAGCGGACGATCAGCGCCACGGTGTGCACCGCCCAGCCTGCCAGCGCGGCCAGGACGGACAGTCGGTGGACGAGGTCGTGCCGCTGGACGAGGTACGCGAGGGCGAGGCCCGTCGCCGCGATGTAGCCGATGACCGCCGCGTTGATCAGGGTCGCGTGCATGCCGGAAACGTCAATTCCGGCGCGATATTACCACATTCCGATCGGCGACGGGGCTGTCGGGTCGGGCGCCGCGCTCCCAGGGTCCTGTCAGCCGACGCCGAGGACGATCGGAGGCTGCGGTCGCCAGTAGCCCTGCCGCCGAGCGATCAGGTCGAAGTGGGGCGAGCCCCAGTCCTCGAGCAGCGGAGGGCCGCCGTTCCAGCGAACGCGGTGGTCGATCTCCTTGAGGTACGCGCGGCAGGCCCGGCAGGCGGAGACCGCGTAGCCCTCCTCCCGCGGCTCGTCGGGCGTCAGGCGGACGAGGTGCTGGGCGCCGTCGACGCCACAGAACGGGCAGCGCAGCTTGGCGAACAGCCAGGCGCCGCCGCAGAGGTGGCAGGTCAGTCGCCGACGGCCGTCCTCGACGACGTCGGTGAATCCCGGCGGCCCGCCGCAGAAGGGGCAGACGCCGAGCGACCATACGCCGTCATCCAGATGCGCGGCCAGCGGCGCGAAGATGACACTGAGCGCCGGCCGCAGCGCCGCGACCGCGAGGAACGCGACGGCCCCCTCGGCGAGCCCGCTCACGCGCTCGATCGCGCCGGAGGCGACACGACCCTGCGAGGGCAGCCACGCCTCCGGGGGCAGCTGGCCCTCGTCCCAGGCGGCGGCCAGACGCTGCAGCGACGGGCCGAGCCGCGGCTCCAGGCTGGCCAGCGCCTCCATGGCGTCACCGAGCAGGCCCTCGACGTCCTCGCGCCGGAGGACGCGCACCGCCTCGCTCACCAGCGGGGTGCCGGCCTCCCAGGCCGCCCGACACGCCGCCGGGTCGATCGTCGAGCCCAGCGCCCGGGACGGCGTCCACGGCGCCCAGGCGTCGACGACCTCACCATAGATGCGCAGCGTGTCGCCGAGCGAGGCCCGGCGGCGCTGCAGGTCCGCCCAGGCCTCGCGCAGGTCCAGCGGGGTTCGGCTGCTCAGGAGCCGCTACGCCTGGCCCGCCGCCACGATGACGAACTTCACGAGGAATCCGCCGACCAGGACGAGCACGGACGCCAGGGCCGTGAGCCCGGGCGAGCGTCGCTTGAAGTCGACGACGCCGAGGAGCAGCGGCAGCACCGAGCCGAGCGCGATGGCACCCAGCCAGAACGTCAGGGCGTACGCGCCGCTCGTGAGCGTGGTGAGCGCACGGACGGACGCCGCCGAGCCGGAGCCCTGAACGGACACCACGAAGACGGCGACCGAGACGATCTGGATGAGCAGCGCGAGCACCAGCATCGTGCGCAGGGTCGACACGCCGTCCCCCGTGCGCCGGCCGAGCCCCAGGAGGGCCAGCGCCATCGCGGCCGCGCCGGTCGAGGCACCGACCGCGAGGAAGAGCGCGCCGAGGGCGTGGCCGCCGGTCCACAGGGGACGGGCCGTGGCGCTCAGGAGCACCCCGGGATACGCGGCCAAGAAGAACCCGAAGAACGCCCCGACGAGACCGACGACACTCTTCAGCCATACCCCGCGCGACCGGCCCGCATCCTCGAGCAGGGTCAGCAGGGCCGC
>Ga0075430_100000339_pt1 | contig 33767 bp, 33 predicted proteins | sample RhiMetdeltSRZDD4_FD_75294 | JGI IMG/M metagenome (GOLD analysis project Ga0075430, IMG submission 75294) | Populus rhizosphere microbial communities from Tennessee, USA - Rhizosphere MetaG P. deltoides SRZDD4 | ecosystem: Host-associated > Plants > Roots > Rhizosphere > Soil | place: USA... | reverse complement strand
CAGCAGCAGCGGCTGCGGCTGGCCCGGGCGCTGGTCGCCGACCCGCCGACGCTGGTGCTGGTGGAGCCGACGAGCGCGGTGGACGCGCACACCGAGGCGCGGATCGCCGCCGGGCTGGGCCTGGCGCGCGCGGGCCGCACCACCGTGGTCTGCACCACGAGCCCGCTCATGCTCGGCCGGGCCGACCATGTGGCCTACGTGGAGGGCGGCCGGGTGGTGGCGGAGGGCACGCACCGGCAGCTGTTGAAGGAGGAGCCGCGCTACGCGGCGACGGTGACCCGGGGGGAGGACACGTGAGTAGGCGGGAGACGCTGCCGGTGGCCGATGCCGGCGAGGTCCGGCGGTACGCCCGGACCCTGCTGCGCCGGCACCCGCGGGCGCTGGCCTGGGCCCTCGGGCTGCACGGCCTGGCCGCCGTCGCCGGCCTGGCCGCACCCTGGCTGCTCGGTGACCTGGTCGAGGCCCTCGAGCGGGGGACCGCGGTGGTCACCGTGGACCGGATCGCCCTGGCCATCGCCGGCTTCGTACTGGTGCAGTCGGTGCTCACCCGGTTCGCCAAGTACGCTTCGGCCCGGCTCGGCGAGCGGGTGCTGGCTGAGCTGCGGGAGGAGTTCATCGAGCGGGTGCTCGCCGTGCCGGTGTCCACGGTGGAGAAGGCGGGCACCGGTGACCTGCTCACCCGCAGCTCGCGGGATGTCAGCGCGCTGACGCACAGCGTACGGTTCGCGGTGCCGGAGATCCTCATCGCGATCATCACGCTGCTGTTCACCCTCGGGGCCCTGGTGCTCGTCGGGCCGCTGCTCGGCCTGCCGTGCCTGGTCGCGGTGCCGCTGCTGTGGGCTGGGACGCGGTGGTACCTCAAGCGGGCTCCCGCGGGCTACCTGCGGGAGAACGCAGCCTATACGGACATCACAGACGGACTGACCGAGACGGTGGAGGGCGCCCGGACGACCGAGGCGCTGGGGCTGCAGCGGCGCCGGGCGGAGCGCACCGACACCGACTGCGGGCGGTCGTACGCGGCCGAGCGCTACACGCTGTTCCTGCGTACCGTCTGGTTCCCGGTCGTCGAGGTCGGCTACGTGGTGCCGGTGGTCGCCACGCTGCTGATCGGCGGGTGGTTCACGATCGAGGGCTGGGTGACGCTGGGCCAGGTGACCGCGGCAACGCTCTACGTGCAGCAGCTCATCGACCCGCTCGACCGGCTGCTGTCCTGGCTGGACGAGCTGCAGGTGGGCGGGGCGTCGCTGGCGCGCGTGCTGGGCGTGGCGAAGGTGCCCGACGACCGTACGCCGACCGGCGTCCAGCCGGTGGATGAGCGGCTCACCGCCCGGGACGTGCACTTCTCGTACGTGCCCGGTCGGGAGGTGCTGCACCGGGTTGCGCTGTCGCTGGCGCCCGGGGAGCGGCTGGCCATGGTCGGGCCGAGCGGGGCCGGCAAGTCCACCCTCGGGCGGCTGCTCGCCGGCGTCTACGGCCCGAGCCGCGGCAGCGTGACGGTCGGCGGCGCGTCCCTGGTGGAGCTGCCGCTGGAGGAGCTGCGCACCCACGTCGCGCTGGTCACCCAGGAGCACCACGTGTTCGTCGGCACGCTGCGGGAGAACCTGGCGCTGGCCCGGCCCGGCGCCACCGACGAGCAGATCTGCGCGGCGCTGGCCGCGGTGGATGCGCTGAGCTGGGTCGACGAGCTGCCGGACGGCCTGGACACGCTGGTCGGCTCGGGCAAGCACACCATCTCACCGGCGCAGGCGCAGCAGGTCGCGCTCGCCCGGCTGGTGCTCGCCGACCCGCACACGCTGGTTCTGGACGAGGCTACCTCGCTGCTCGACCCGCGGGCGGCGCGGCACCTGGAGCGGTCCCTGGCCGCCGTGCTGCATGGCCGGACCGTGGTCGCCATCGCGCACCGGCTCTTCTCGGCGCACGACGCGGACCGGGTGGCCGTGGTCGAAGGCGGGCGCATCACCGAGCTGGGCAGCCATGACGAGCTGGTGGCGGCGGGTGGGGCGTACGCCGCCCTGTGGCAGTCGTGGCACGGCCCGGCGGCCGAGCCGGCCGTCAGCGGCGTGGCGGAGCCGGTTTCGGACGGCCCGGCTGGGTCGTTCACGAGTGGCCTGGCCGAGCCGGTCGCAAGCGGTGTGGGCGGGCGGCGACCCGAGTCCCCGTAGCAGCCGCATAGCGCATGCGAGGTGGGTGGCGGGCGGCTCAGGTGGCGGCGATCGGAGCCACGCTCGCGCCGGTCAGCCGTACCAGGTCGGCCGGCGCGAGCTCCACCTGGAGCCCGCGCCGGCCGGCTGAGACGTACACAGTGGGGAACCGCTCGGCGGTGGCGTCGAGCACCGTCGGCAGGCGCTTGCGCTGCCCCAGCGGGCTGATGCCGCCGCGCACGTAGCCGGTGGTGCGCTCGGCGACGCCCCGGTCGGCGAGCCCGCCGTGCTTGCCGCCGCACGCGCCGGCCAGGGCCTTGAGGTCCAGCTCGCCGGAGACCGGTACGACCGCGACCACCAGCCCGCCGTCCACCTCGGCGACGAGCGTCTTGAAGACCTGCTCAGCGGGGACGCCGAGCGCCGCCGCCACCTCGGCGCCGTAGTTGGCCGTGTCCGCGCTCACCTCGTACGGGTGCAGCCGGTGGGTCACCCGCTGCCGGGCCAGCAGCACGGTCGCCGGCGTGCCCTGACCAGCCACAGCCTCCCCCTACCCGCGGACGGTGTCGGTGTGTCCACCGCACTCCGGCTGCTGCGCGGGACCGCCCGGCTGCTGCGCGGGCCTGTCCAGCCTCCGTGCGGGGCTGGCCGGCTCCTGTTTGGAACCGTCCGGTTCTGAAATGTCCGGTGCCCGTGCGAGACAGTCCGGTACGGGTGAGCACAGTAGCGCGGTCGGTGCCCCGGCGACCCGGGTGAGCACGACCGTCGCCGCCGCGTTCCCGGCCAGCCGCAGGTCGCGGCGCAGCGTCTCGGGGTCGACGGCCGAGCCCCGCTTGCGGATCTCCACCCGCCCGACGCCCCGCTCGCGCAGCGCGGCCCGCAGCCGCTTGACCGAGAACGGCAGGACCGCGTCGACGGTGAGGCACCGCGCGAACGGGGTGGGCCGGGCCTGCTCGGTGTAGACGTAGGCGATCTCCGGGTCGGCCAGCCCGCCGTCCACTGTGGATGCGAACTCGGCGACCAGGTGGGCCCGGACCACCGCCCCGTCCGGGTCGTAGAGCACCGGCCGCAGGCCGCGCACCGGCGCCCTGGCCAGCCCGGAGCCGGTCAGCTCCCGGTCCACGGCAGCGAGCTCCGGGTCCAGGGCAGCGAGCCCCGGGTCCAGGGCAGCGAGCTCCGGGTCCAGGGCAGCAAGCCCCGGGTCCAGGGCGGAACGCGACGGGTCCAGGGCGGGAGCCAGCACGGTGGCGCGCCGCGGCACCTCGGCCAGCGGGCCGCACCAGAAGGCCGCCTCCACCACGTCGCCGCCGACCGATACCCACTGCGCCTCCGCACCCGCCGGGACCAGCGCGTGGTCGATGCCGGGGGCGAGCTTGAGCACGGTGCGGGGCACCCGCCGTACCAGGTCCGCCAGGAAGTCCCACGGCGGCGAGAACGCGGCCGGGTCGAAGACCCGCCGGCCGGTGCCGGCGTGCCGCCGCGCCGGGTCGCAGAAGACCGCGTCGACGCCGCCCAGGTCGGCGTCCTGCGCGGCGCCACAGTGGACCTCCACCCACCCGGTGAGCCCCAGCACGGCCACGTTGGCGGCGGCCACCGCGGCGGTCACCGGGTCGGCCTCCACCGCGTACACCTTGATGCCGGCGCGGGCGAAGGCGAGCGTGTCCGCGCCTATGCCGCAGCCGAGGTCGGCGATGCTGCGTACCCCGTTGGCTCGCAGCCGGGCCGCGCGCCGCACCGCGACCGGGGCCCGGGTGGCCTGCTCGAGCCCGGCCCGGGTGAAGAACATGCTGGCGGCGTCCGTGCCGAGCTTGGCCACTGCGTGGCGCCTCAGCCGCGCCTGGGTGAGCGCCGCCGCGGCCAGCGCGGGCGCCACCCCGCGGCGGCGCAGGGCCGGAGCGGCTACCACCGGGTCCTGGTCGGCCAGCTCGGCCGCTGCGGCCAAGGCCGCCTCCCCTTGCCGGGTACGCAGCGCGGCCAGCGCCTCCAGGTCCACCCGGCCAAGGTACGCCCGGCCAAGGTACGCCCGCCCGGCAGCGCAGCGCGCCACGACGGCCCGGCGGACTGGCACTCTCCTTGACGGAGTGCTAGCGATCGGCATAACCTGCGGTTAGCACTCTCCGGTTGAGGGTGCTAAGGACTGCCCGGCGGCACCGGCACCCGCGACGACGGGGTCGACCGGGCGAGAGACCAGCGAATCAGATACCCCAGGAGGGTATGCCCGTGACTACCGCGACGAAGGTTGCGATCAAGCCGCTTGAGGACCGGATCCTGGTCCAGGCGAACGAGGCTGAGACGACCACCGCGTCGGGTCTCGTGATCCCCGACACCGCCAAGGAGAAGCCGCAGGAGGGCACCGTGCTCGCGGTGGGCCCCGGCCGGTTCGACGACGACGGCAAGCGGATCCCGGTCGACGTGAAGGTCGGCGACACGGTGATCTACTCGAAGTACGGCGGCACCGAGGTGAAGTACGCAGGTGAGGAGTACCTGATCCTCTCCGCCCGGGACGTCCTCGCGGTCATCGAGAAGTGACCTAACCGATCAGCCAGAACCGCCCCGGCGCCCCGACTCGGGGCGCCGGGGCGGCCCCATGAAGGGATCCTGAACACACATGGCGAAGATCCTGAGCTTCTCGGACGACGCCCGGCACCTGCTCGAGCACGGGGTCAACCGGCTCGCCGACGCGGTCAAGGTCACCCTCGGCCCGCGTGGGCGCAACGTCGTCCTGGACAAGAAGTTCGGTGCCCCGACGATCACCAATGACGGCGTGACAATCGCCAAAGAGATCGAGCTTGCCAACCCGTACGAGAACCTGGGCGCGCAGCTGGTCAAGGAGGTGGCGACCAAGACCAACGACGTCGCCGGCGACGGCACCACCACCGCGACCGTGCTGGCCCAGGCGATGGTCCGGGAGGGCCTGCGCAACGTGGCCGCCGGCGCCAACCCGGCCGCCCTCAAGCGCGGCATGGACCTCGCTGTGGCAAAGGTGGACCAGGCGCTGCTGGCCAAGGCCGTCGAGGTGGCCAGCCGCGACGACATCGCGCACGTGGCGACCATCTCCGCGCAGGACGCGGCCATCGGCGACCTCATCGCCGAGGCGATGGAGAAGGTCGGCCGCGAAGGCGTGATCACCGTCGAGGAGGGCTCCACCCTCGCCACCGAGCTGGAGGTCACCGAGGGCCTGCAGTTCGACAAGGGCTACATCTCCCCGCACTTCGTCACCGACTCCGAGGCCGGTGAGGCGGTGCTGGAGGACCTCCACATCCTCGTCACCACGCAGAAGGTCTCCTCGATCGAGGAGCTGCTGCCGCTGCTGGAGAAGGTGCTCCAGACCAACAAGCCGCTGCTGATCATCGCGGAGGACGTCGAGGGGCAGGCCCTCTCCACGCTCGTGGTGAACTCGATCCGCAAGACCATCAAGGTCTGCGCGGTCAAGGCGCCCGGCTTCGGCGACCGGCGCAAGGCCATGCTCCAGGACATCGCCATCCTCACCGGCGGCGAGGTGGTCTCCCCGGAGCTCGGCTACAAGCTGGACCTGGTAGGCCTCGAGGTGCTCGGCTCCGCCCGCCGCGTGGTGGTGACCAAGGACGACACCACGATCGTGGACGGTGGCGGCCGCGAGGGCGACGTCACCGCGCGGGTCGACCAGATCCGCAAGGAGATCGAGGCGTCCGAGTCCGACTGGGACCGCGAGAAGCTCCAGGAGCGGCTGGCCAAGATCGCCGGTGGCGTGGCGGTCATCAAGGTCGGTGCGGCCACCGAGGTCGAGATGAAGGAGAAGAAGCACCGCATCGAGGACGCCATCTCGGCGACCAGGGCGGCCGTCGAGGAGGGCGTCGTCCCCGGTGGCGGCGCGGCCCTGCTCCAGATCGCCCCGGTGCTCGAGGAGGACCTGGGCACCGCCGCGGGTGAGGCGGGCGCTGACGAGCGGACCGGCGTCGCGATCGTGCGCAAGGCGCTGGCCGAGCCGCTGCGCTGGATCGCGGCGAACGCCGGCCACGACGGGTACGTCGTGGTGGCGAAGGTGCGCGACCTCAGCTGGGGCGAGGGGCTCGACGCGGCCACCGGTGCCTACGGCGACCTGGCCAAGGCCGGCATCGTCGACCCGGTGAAGGTCACCCGGCACGCAGTGGCCAACGCGGCCTCGATCGCCGGGCTCCTGCTGACCACGGAGAGCCTGGTGGTAGAGAAGCCCAAGGCGCCGGAGCCGGCGGCCGGCGGCCACGGACATGGTCACGGGCATGGCCACCAGCACGGGCCCGGGTTCTAAAGCCGCGGCTTCCGGGCTTGCGGCTTCCGGGCTGCAGTTTCTGGACTGCGGCTGCTGAGCTGGAGCTTCTGAGCTGCGGCCACTGGGCTGCGGCTGCTGGGCCAGGGCTTCTGACCGGTTGGTGACGGCGCGGGGCGGCGGCATTGCCCGCCGCCCCGCGCCGTCGCTACCGTGACCGCACCATGGACGCGCGCGTACGGCGTAAGCAGGCACTTCGTGCCGTGGTCGTAGCCGTCGTCCTGCAGCTGGTCGGCAACCTCGGCGGCATCGCCATCGGGTTCGTCACGGCCGGCTCGGTCAGCCCGGCGCTCGTCGTCCTCACCGTGGTCGGCGTCAGCGTGGTGAGCGGCCTGGCGGTGGCGCTCCTGCCGCGCGGCCAGGGCGGTGAGCAGGCACCGAGCCGCCCGCCCGCCACGCCGTCGGCGCCCCCCGGGCACCCTGGCCGGCCGCCGTACCCGGCACCGGTGAGCCGGCCGGCGCGCACCGTGTCCGTAACCGCTGTCCTGCTGGTGATCCTGCTGCTCTGCGGCGGTGTCGGCGCCGCGGGGACGTACGGGGTGCAGTGGGCCGTGGGCGAGGTCCGCGAGCGCGTCGACCCCGGGTCCGAACCGGGTGAGCAGCGGGGGCGGACCCTCCAGGCGGCGGCGCAGCACAGCGACTGGGCCACCACGGTCGGCGCTGATGCGCAGGTCACCGGCGTAATCGTCTTCACCGGCACGCCGCCCGCCACGGCCACCACCGCCAGCCCGACCTTCGCCAACATCTTCGTGCTCGGCGGCGGCTCGATCACGGTACGGCGGATCGACCTCAAGGCGTCTGTTACAGATCGCTGACGTGCCTTTCCGGCTGGCCGCCACCGGCAGAGACTGGGTGCGTGGCGGTTGGGCGCAGGTTCGGGGCACTGGCCGGGGTGGCGGCAGCGGCGGTCGCGCTGGCAGCGGCTGAGCTGGTCGCGGTGGCGACCGGTCCCCGCTCGGCGCCGCTGGTGGCCGTGGGCGGCGTGGTCGTCGACACCGTGCCCGAGCCGGTCAAGGCGTTCGCCATCGAGGTGTTCGGGTTCTACGACAAGATCGCGCTGCTGGTCGGCACGGTGCTGCTGCTCGCCGCGTTCGCGGCGCTGGTCGGGGTCGCGGCCGGCCGCAGCCTGCGAGCCGGGTACGCCGGCATCGCGCTCTTCGGCGTGGTGGGGGTGGCCGCCGCGCTGACCCGGCCCGGGGCGACCGCGCTGTCGGCGCTGCCCGCACTGGTCGGCGCGGGCGCCGCCGGAGCCGCGCTGTGGTTGCTGCTGCGTGACCGGGTCATCGCTGGCACAGCCACGGACACCGGCACGGACGCCGATGCCGACGCGACCGCCGGCAAAGCCGCTGGCCAGGCGGTTGACGGGGCTGGGCAGGCGGTTGGCGGAGCTGGCCAGGCCGTTGGTGGAGCGGAGGGGCGCGGTCGCCGTACCGTGCTCGCCATGATCGGTGGCGCCGCGGTGCTCGGTCTCGGCGCCCGGGTGCTGAGCACCCGCCGGGATGTGTCGGCGGTACGGGCCGGCGTCGTGCTGCCCGCGCCGGCCAGCCCGGCGCCGCCCGTCCCGGCCGGCGCCGACCTCCGCCTACCGCGGCTCGCGCCCTACGTCACCGACAACGCGAGCTTCTACCTCATCGACACGGCGCTGGTGGTGCCGCAGGTCGACCCGCGGGCGTGGCGGCTACGGGTGCACGGCCGGGTGCGCAGGCCGCTGGAGCTGACCTTCGCCGACCTGCTCGCCCGGCCCATGGTGGAGCGCCACATCACGCTGTGCTGCGTGTCGAACGAGGTCGGCGGGGACCTGATCGGCAACGCGCGCTGGCTCGGCGTACCAGTGCGGGACCTGCTCGACCAGGCCGAGCCGGTGGACGGCGCGGACCAGGTGGTGAGCCGGTCGGTGGACGGCTGGACCTGTGGTACGCCGACCGCGGTGCTGCGCGACGGCCGGGATGCCCTGCTGGCCGTCGGCATGAACGGGGAGCCGTTGCCGGTGGCGCACGGGTTCCCGGTGCGCATGGTGACCCCGGGCCTGTACGGCTACGTCTCCGCCTGCAAGTGGCTGGTGGAGCTGGAGCTGACCACCTTCGCCGAGTTCGACGCGTACTGGGTGCGCCGGGGCTGGGCGCAGCAGGCGGCGGTCAAGACGCAGTCCCGGATCGACGTACCGCGCCGCGGCGCTGAGGTGGCGTCCGGCCCGACCATGGTGGCCGGGGTCGCCTGGGCGCAGCACCGGGGCATCATCCGGGTCGAGGTGCGGGTCGACGGCGGCGAGTGGCAGGAGGCGACGCTCGCCGAGACGGTCTCCGTCGACACCTGGCGGCAGTGGCACTGGGTCTGGCCGGCCACACCCGGCCGGCACCGGCTGTCGGTGCGGGCTACGGACGGGACCCGTCAGACCCAGACCGGGATGCTGAGCGCGCCGATCCCCGACGGGGCGACCGGCTGGGACACGATCGAGGTGACCGTGGCCTGAAGGGTGACCGTGCCCTGAAGGGTGACCGTGCCCTGAAGGGTGACCGTAGCGTGAAGGCCGGGCAGGTCACCCTGCCCGGCCTTCAGTCTGCTGCGTATGTCGACGCCAGCGGCTCACGCCGCGCCGGCCGCATCCACGCCGGCCGCGTTCACGCCGCCCCGGCCGCAGGAGCCGCGGTCAGTGGGCGATGCGCCGGCCGCTGGTTGACCGTGCGCCGCTGCTCGACCACCCGGCGCGGGTCGACGCCCGGCCGCCGGCCGGCTGCCCGGCGTTCGGGCACCTGGTCCACCGCGCCGTGCACCGGCACGTTGGGACGGTTGTGCAGCCGTGCCTCCAGCCGTGACAGGTCGACCCGCTGCTGGCGGCGGTCGGCCAGGTCCTCCCAGCCGATCGCGAGCAGGCGGAGCCGCTCGGCCTCGGTGAACCCGCCCCAGACGCCGTACGGCTCGCGGACGGACAGGGCGTGCGCGGCGCACTCGGCGCGCACTGGGCAGCTGTGACACACGGCCTTCGCGCCCGCCTCCCGCCGGCTTCGGGACGAGCCGCGTTCTCCATCGGGATGAAAGAACTGCGCACTGTCGCGTCCACGACACAAACCGAGACGCTGCCAGTCCCAGACATCCGCGATGGGCCCGGGCAGCCTGCGTACATTCGCCATCTGCACCCTCCTCCCGCACGCCTTCCACCGTCTCTGACGTGCACAGACACCAACTACGACGGACCGGCGCACAGGGGCACCGTTGGAACGTAAAGCCCCCTTACCCCGGCCCAGGGCGGTCCAACCGTGCCGAGGCGCTTCGTGATGGGGCACACCTGGCGTCCGTCGGCCGCCGTACCTGCCCGCGGGGCCGTGCCTAATGATCGGACGGTTCGTTGGTTCTCTTGCCGGACGGAAAGGAGGCTCCGAGTGGGTATGGTGCTGGTCTGCGTACGGTCCACGGCAGCAGCGCAGGGTATCGCCACCTGTGCTGCCCGGCTCGGCGTGGCGGCCATCCGCACGGCGGTCTCCGAGGCCGAGGCGCTGGCCCACCTGGCCGAGGCGCGGGCCGACGTGGTGCTGGCCGACACCCACTTCGTCCGGCCGGACCCGGTGGCGTTCACCCGCCGGGTGCTCTGGCGGGCACCCGAGGCCACGCTGGTCCTGTTCGGGCCGGAGGAGCCGGACACCGCCGCGGCGGTCGTCGCGGCCGGGGCACGTGGCGTGATCCGCGGCGCCCATCAGGATCTCGTCACTGTGGTCACCAAGGCGCTGCTGCTGCTGTGCCCGCCGCCCTGGCCGAGCCGGTCCGCCGCCACGCCGCCCGTGACGGCCACCCCTGCCGCCGGCAATGGGCCTGGCCTGGCCTCTGCCGCACGCCCGGCCGCCTCCGGCGCGTACCCGGTGGGCCCTGCCCACCCGGCTGGTGCCGCGAACGCGGGTGCCGCACACCCGGGTGGCGCGGCGTACCCGGGCGCCGGATACCCGGGTGGCGGTGCGCATCCGGCTGGTCCGGGGGCCCGGCCCGGGCCGGCGAGCCCGGGCGCCGCCCGGGCGGGTGCGACGCCAGCGGCCCGGGCGGGAGTCCCTGCGCCGGCCGGCCCCCGGTCAGCGGCGTCCGGCCCCGCCACAGGTCCGGGACCCAGGCCCGAGGCGTCCGGCGGAGCCGGTCAGGTCCCGCTCCAGCGCCGCGAGGCCGCCCCGACCCGCAGTACGCCGCACCGGCGGCTCACGCTCACCGAGCGAGAGCTGCAGGTGCTCCGGGCGATGGCGGAGGGGCGCAGCAACGCCGAGATCGGGCGGGAGCTCTTCGTCTCCGAGGACACGGTCAAGACCCACGCCCGCCGGCTCTTCCGCAAGCTCGGCGTGCGGGACCGGGCCCACGCGGTGGCGGCCGGGTTCCGCGCCGGCCTCGTCACCTGATCCGGACCTTGTCACTGATCCGGACCTCGTCACCTGGTCCGGCCTCGTCGCCGGTCCGGTCTCGTCACCTGGTCCGGCTCTCGTCACTGGTCCGGATATGACTGCGACCGCGGTGGGATATCGGTGCGCCGGGGTGCCGCGGCGCATTCTCCGACTGTCAGATCATGGATCTGAGCCGCGGGAGTCCTTTTCGTACCTGACGCCAGGGTGAATGGTTGGTATGTAGGGAAACCGGTAAACGGCCCCGGGAGAGAAGCTCGTGCTGCTTCTGGACGTAGCGATGACGTTCGCCACCGCGCTGGTCGCCAGCGCGCTTTCCCTGGTGACCCAGTTCCGCCCGCGGTACCGGCCGTTCGGCCGGCATGGCTGGTGGTACACCAGCCGTGCCGCGCTGTGGATCGCGGCCGTGACGACCGCAGCGGTCTACCTGGCCATGTACCTGGCCAGCGGGCCGGTGCCGGCCCAGGTGTGGGCCTTTGTCGTGCCGCCGACGGCGCGCACCGTGCACCGGGCCGCACGGCGGGGAAGGAGATCGGACGAGGAGTCGCCGGACAGCCCCATCCGCCGCCCGATGCAGCTGCTGACCCTGTTCCTGCCGCTCGTGCTGAGCTGGCTGGAGGAGAACCTGGGCTCGTTGAAGGACAGGACAGTCCAGGAGTGGGCCGGGCGCATGCAGGTGACCGGCTCCGACCCGGAGATGCTGATCGCACGCCTCAAGGTCAAGCTCCAGGACCGCCGGGTGGTCGGGACCGCCGAGCTCCGGCGGCGGCTGGACAGCCTGGTCACGGTCTACCGCGACGCTCACGCCGCGTGGGCCGGCGCAAGCCCTGAGAGTAGACCTCGGCGGGGAGTCGACCTGACGGTCGCCGTCGAGGGCATCCTCATGGTCGCGTACGAAGCCCGAGCCGATCACCTGGTGCCGGCGTCACGCAGCCGGTGGGGCCGGAAGAAGGTACCCCAGAGCGGGTAGGCCGGTCATCGACCCGAGCGGATCATCCGCCCGAGCGGGTCATCGACCTGAGCGGATCATCGCTCGAGCGGTCATCGACCCGAGCTGACGTGCTCGCTGCGCGAGCCTCTGTCAGGCGCGGCAACTGGCGGTGCGGCAACCGGCCGGGCGCCGTCGGGCACGAACTCGACGACGAACCGCCCGCCTAGACACGCAGCCAGCGACCCGAGCGTTCGTAACGTCAGGTTCTCGTCACCGGACAGGATCTGGGTGACCCGGCTGGGCGTAACACCCATCTCGCGGGCTAGCTGGGCGCGGGATATGTTGCACTCCTGCATATGGAACCGGACAGCGGCTCGAACCCCTTGGGAGAGTCGCGCGTACTCGAGTTCGGACGAGCTCCTGGCCATGCCGGCGCCCCCTAAGGTGGTTGGTCACTGCGCCCGGTGTTAAGCCGCAGCTTAACAGTTAGGTACACCTTAAGCAAGACGCGCCACCGGTCAGGTATGTTATGTGGCACGTGCACCCGCCACCGGCCGGCCGGTCAGCGGTCGGTGTCCTCAGCCGTCTCGGCGAGCGCGTCGTGCACGCCGTCGGCGTAGCCGCGGGCGTACTCCCAGGTGACGTAGTGGTCCGGGTCGGGGTCGTACGCCGGCTCGTGCACCCGGGGCCGGCCCGAGCTGAGCAGGTGCTTGAGGTTGCCGCGGAGCAGGTCCCAGTCGAAGTAGTGCGGCTCGTGGCAGTCCTCGCACTCGATGACGAGCCCGCGGATCCCGGCCGGCGACAGCAGCGCCTGGTAGACCTCCAGGTCGGCCAGATCCTCCAGCACGTCCTGCCGTTCTCCGGCCGACAGCGGCTCCAGGTCGTCGTCACCTTCCATCGCGTCAAGGTCCGCCGAGGGATCCGTGGGATCCCCGGTGAACGGGTCGACCGGCTCATCCTGCACGCCTCCACCGTATCCCTGAACCGGGCGAGCCGTCGGCCCACCTGTCCGGTCCAGGCCAGTCCACTGAGTAGGATGAGATCGACGCGCGCGCGAGGAGACCTTTCAGTGGGCCATTCGTCCGACCTTCCCTCCGGCACCGTGACCACCAGCCACCGCCTGGGCGGTCCGTACCCCGAACGACCAGGAGGTGAGCAGGCGCTGCCGGTCGGGCTCACCTTCGACGACGTCCTGCTGCTGCCGGCCGAGTCCGATGTGGTGCCGAGCCAGGTGGACACCGCCACCCGGCTCACCCGCCGGGTCACCATGGCGGTCCCCCTGGTGTCCAGCGCCATGGACACGGTGACCGAGGCCCGCATGGCGATCGCCATGGCCCGCCAGGGCGGCATCGGCGTGCTGCACCGCAACCTGTCACCGGACGAGCAGGCGCTCCATGTCGACCTGGTGAAGCGGTCCGAGGCGGGCATGGTCACCAACCCGATCACCTGCTCGCCTGAGGACACCCTGGCCGAGGTCGACCAGCTGTGCGCGCGGTACCGCATCTCCGGTGTCCCGGTGGTAGACCCGGCCGGGCAGCTGGTGGGCATCGTGACCAACCGCGACATGCGCTTCGTCACCGACAGCTCGCTCCAGGTACGCGAGATCATGACGCCGATGCCGCTGGTCACGGCGCCGGTCGGGGTCTCCTCGGCGGACGCGCTGGCCCTGCTGCGCCGGCACAAGGTGGAGAAGCTGCCGCTGGTCGACCCCCTGGGCCGGCTGCGTGGCCTGATCACCGTCAAGGACTTCGCCAAGAGCCAGCAGTTCCCGCACGCCACCAAGGACGCGGCCGGGCGGCTGCGGGTCGCCGCCGCGGTCGGCGTTGGCGAGGACGCGTACAAGCGGGCCCGGCTGCTGGTCGACGCGGGCGTGGACGTGGTCGTGGTGGACAGCGCCCACGGGCACAGCCGCAACGTGGTCGAGATGGTCAGCCGGCTCAAGCGCGACGTGCCCGAGGTGGACGTGGTCGGCGGCAACGTCGCCACGTACGCCGGCGCGGCGGCCCTGGTGGCGGCCGGGGCCGACGCGGTGAAGGTGGGCGTGGGCCCGGGCTCGATCTGCACCACCCGGGTCGTCGCCGGGGTCGGCGTCCCGCAGGTCACGGCCATCATGGAGGCGGTACGGGCGGGCCGGCCGGCCGGCGTGCCGGTGATCGGCGACGGCGGCATGCAGTACTCCGGCGACATCGCCAAGGCGCTGGTCGCCGGCGCGGAGTCGGTGATGCTGGGCTCGCTGCTGGCCGGCTGCGAGGAGAGCCCGGGCGAGCTGGTCTTCGTCAACGGCAAGCAGTTCAAGACCTACCGGGGCATGGGCTCGCTCGCCGCGATGCAGGCCCGCGGCGCTGGCCGCTCCTTCTCCCGGGACCGCTACATGCAGGACGACGTGCTCAGCGAGGACAAGCTGGTGCCCGAGGGCGTGGAGGGCCAGGTGCCCTACCGCGGGCCGCTGAGCAACGTCGCCCACCAGCTCGTCGGTGGGCTGCGCCAGGCCATGGGGTACGTGGGCGCGCCGACCATCGAGCAGCTGCACGTCCGCGGCCAGCTGATCCGGATCACCGCCGCCGGCCTGAAGGAGAGCCACCCGCACGACGTACAGATGACCGTTGAGGCGCCCAACTACCACGCCCGATGACTGGCTTGTCTACCGTGGAGCACATGATGCGCGACGTGGTCGAGATCGGGCTGGGCAAGACGGCGCGGCGGGGCTACCACCTCGACGACGTGGCGATCGTGCCGACCCGGCGCACCCGGGACGTGGACGACGTGTCGACGAGCTGGCAGCTGGACGCGTACCGGTTCGCGATCCCCTGCGTGGCGCACCCGTCGGACGCGACCATGAGCCCGGAGTCCGCGGTGGCCCTGGGCCGGCTCGGCGGCCTCGGCGTGCTCAACGTCGAGGGGCTGTGGACCCGCTACGAGGACCCGTCGAAGGTCCTCGCCGAGCTGGCCGCGCTGGACGAGGACGCGCCGGCCACCCGCCGCCTGCAGGAGGCGTACGCCGAGCCGATCCGTCCGGAGCTGATCGGCGAGCGGGTCAGGCAGATCCGCAACAGCGAGGTGACCGTGGCCGTGCGCGTCTCGCCGCAGCACACCCTCGCGCTGGCACCGGTGATCCTGGACGCGGGCGTGGACATCCTCGTCATCCAGGGCACGATCGTCTCCGCCGAGCATGTGTCCACCGTGGACGAGCCGCTGAACCTCAAGGAGTTCATCGCCGACCTGGACCTGCCGGTGCTGGTGGGCGGGTGCACCAACTACCAGACCGCGCTGCACCTGATGCGCACCGGCGCGGCCGGGGTGATCGTGGGCGTCGGCGCCGACGACTGGTCGACCACTGACGCGGTGCTCGGCATCCGGGTGCCGATGGCCACGGCCATCGCCGACGCCGCCGCGGCCCGCCGGGACTACCTGGACGAGACCGGCGGCCGGTACGTCCACCTGATCGCCGACGGCCAGGTGCAGACGAGCGGCGACCTCGCCAAGGCGCTGGGCTGCGGCGCCGACGCGGTCATGCTCGGTGAGCCGCTCTCCCTCGCGGTCGACGCGCCCGCGGGCGGGGCGTGGTGGCAGTCGGTGGCCAGCCACCCGAAGCTGCCGCGGGGCGCCTTCGGCGTGGCCCAGGAGCCGCTGGGCACCCTCGAGCAGATCCTGTACGGCCCGGCCGACGCCCCGGACGGCCAGCTGAACCTCTTCGGCGGGCTCAAGCGGGCCATGGCGAAGTGCGGCTACCGGGACCTCAAGGAGTTCCAGAAGGTCGGCCTGGTCCTGGACCTCTGACGGCGACCGCTGCGACGGCCGCTGACGGCGCTCTTCGGCGATGACCTCTGTCGACGCGTCGCAGCCCGTGACCACTTCGTAGCTGGTTCGTGGCCGGAGCGTGCGTACCGTTGGGCCGTACCAGGGGAAAAGGGGGCCGGCGTGCGACGCGACGGACAGGGTCGGCCCGCGCTGGCGGTGCGGGCGACCGCGGCGGTGACCGTGCTCGCAACGGCCGTGCTGGCGGCGACGACCGCCGGGTGCACCCGCGACGGGCCCGGCAGCCGGCGGGGCGCCACGCCGACCCCGGCCCCGGCGGTGAGCCGCGACTTCCGGCCCGGCGCCACGGGCCTGGGCGACCCCTACTTCGCCGACCACGGCAACGGCGGGTACGACGTGGCGAGCTACGACCTCAAGCTCAGGTACAACCCGGGCACCGACCGGCTGGACGGGACCGCGACGGTCACCGCCACGGCAACAGCCGACCTGTCCCGCTTCAACCTTGACTTCGAGCGGCTCACCGTCATGGCCGTGACGGTCGACGGCGCCCCGGCCGAGTGGAGCTGGGGGCAGGGAGAGCTCACCGTCACGCCGGCCCGCGGGCTGCCGGCAGGTGGGCAGTTCCGGGTCGAGGTGACCTACGGCGGGGTGCCGCAGGCGTTCGGGCGGCCGGGCCTGTCCGGCACCGGCTTCCTGCACACCGCCGACGGCGCGCTCGCGCTCGGCGAGCCGGAGTCGGCGACCGCCTGGTTCCCCGCCAACGACCACCCGCAGGACAAGGCGACGTACGCCATCGCGGTGACCGTGCCGGCGGGCCTCACCGCGGTCAGCAACGGCGTGCCGGAGGGCTCCGCAACTGAGGCCGGCTGGACCACCTTCCGCTGGGCGGAGCGGGTGCCGATGGCGAGCTACCTGGCCACGCTCGCGATCGGCCGGTTCCGGGTCACCGAGGGCGTGCACCGCGGCAAGCCGGTCTACACCGCGGTCGCCACGTCCCTGCCGGCCGGCGCAGCCGACCGGGCGATGGCGCGTACCACTGAGGTCGCCGACTTCCTGGAGGGCCGGTTCGGGCCATACCCCTTCGAGGCGTACGGCGGGGTGGTCCACAACGAGCGGCGGATCGGCTTCGCGCTGGAGACGCAGAGCCGGCCGATCTACTCGCCGGCGTTCTTCGACCGGGGTGGCGACGGCACCTGGGTGGTCGCGCACGAGCTGGCGCACCAGTGGTTCGGGGACAGCGTCTCGGTGCGGCACTGGAAGGACATCTGGCTCAACGAGGGCTTCGCCACCTATGCCCAGTGGCTGTGGACCGAGCACCAGGGCGCGTCCACGGTGCAGGAGACCTTCGACCGGGAGTACGAGTCGGCGTCGGCCGAGGTGTGGCAGACCCCGCCGGGTAACCCGGGGGCGTCACGGATGTTCAGCGGCTCGGTCTACCGGCGCGGGGCGATGACGCTGCACGCCCTGCGGCGCGCCGTCGGCGACGAGGCGTTCTTCCGTACCCTGCAGACCTGGGCCGCGGAGCGGCGCAACGGCAACGGGGAGGTCGCCGACTTCATCGCGCTCGCCGAACGGGTCTCCGGCCGGCCGCTGCGGCCCCTCTTCGACGCCTGGCTGTTCGGCACCACCCGCCCCGCCCGGCCCTGACCAACCCGTGGCGCGGACATGCCGGCAGCCACGGCGCAACCGCGCGAAGCTCCCCGTCATGGCGTGACCACCGCCGGGTCCGGGTAAGTGAGCTGCTCACGGGGCAAATGGCGCACGAGCTGAGTTGACGGCCCGTTGAACTACCGGCGAGGCTACTACCGTACTGACCCGGAGATCATCTAGCATGGATTCGAACATATATTCGAACAATGGAGGTGGGATGGGCAGCCCGTCCGGGGAGCAGGCTGCTGTGCTCGCTCTCACAAAGGCATCTCCGCGCGAGTGGTACCGCACCGCAGCAGTCATCTACGAGGCTGGCAGCGCCCTCAGTCTCCTCAGCGGTCAGAGCAGCCCTCTCCTTGCCGAGGCCCACCAAAGGTACGCCAGCGACCTGACTCAGCGGGTGGGGTCGGATGATCTTGCCGAGGCCCAGGAGCTGATCGACCGGGTTACCTCACACGGTGTGCGGCTCCACACCGTGCTGGACCCCGGATATCCCTCGAACCTTCACATGATCTACAACAGGCCGCCATTCATCTGGGTGAGGGGCGAGCTGCGACCGGAGGACTTCCGGGCCATCGCAGTGGTCGGGACACGAGCGGCGACGCCGGAAGGCCTGAGGCGAACCACGCGTCTTGCTCGGGAGCTTGCAGAAGCAAAGGTCACGGTCTTGTCGGGCTTAGCCCGGGGCATCGACACGGCCGCACATATGGCGGCGCTGGACGTAGCGCACGGTAGGACCGTTGCAGTGGTGGGGCATGGGTTGCTCGTCCCCATCTACCCCAAGGAAAACCGCGGCCTTGCCGATCGGGTTCAGGACCGCGGTGCGGCCGTGTCGCAGTTCTGTCCCGACTCCCCGCCCCGCCAGATGAACTTCCCGATGCGTAACGTCGTGATGAGCGGGATGGCCATGGGCACTGTGGTGGTCGAAGCCTCAGCGACCAGCGGCGCCAAGATGCAGGCTCGACTCGCCCTGGAGCATGGCAAGCGCCTGTTCCTACTGGAGTCTCTCGTTAGCTCCCAGGACTGGGCGCGCAGGTACGCCGAGCGCCCCGGGGTCTCCATCGTCCGGAACCTGGACGACGTACTCGATGTGCTGGTGGCGCTCGCCTCGCCGCCAGAGCAGCTCGCGCTGTCGCTGTAGCGGCGGCGGCGGCGAGGCAGTGTCGCTACCCTTGGCGGGTTCCGAGAACGCTACCGGTGCGTCACTATGGCGGGCATGCGCTATGACGTCGTGGTGATCGGCTCCGGGTTCGGCGGGAGCGTGGCCGCCTTGAGGCTGGCTGAGAAGGGCTACCGGGTCGCCGTGCTGGAGGCGGGGCGGCGTTTCGCCGACGACGAGCTGCCGCGCACGTCGTGGGAGACCAAGCGGTTCCTGTGGGCGCCGAAGCTCGGCTGCCTCGGCATCCAGCGCATCGACCTGCTCCGCAACGTGCTGGTGCTCTCCGGCGCCGGGGTGGGCGGCGGGTCGCTGGTCTACGCCAACACCCTCTACGAGCCGCTGCCGGCGTTCTACGACGATCCACAGTGGAGTAAGATCACGGACTGGCGGGCCGAGCTGGCGCCCCACTACGACCAGGCAAAGCGCATGCTCGGCGCGACGCCGTACCCGATGGACACCGCGGCGGACCGGGCGATGCGGGCGGTGGCCGAGCGGATGGGGGTCGGCCACACCTTCCACCCCACTCCGGTCGCGGTCCACTTCGGACCCCCCGGGGAGGTCGTGCCGGACCCCTACTTCGGCGGCGCCGGGCCGGCCCGCGCCGGATGCCTGCACTGCGGCTCCTGCATGACCGGGTGCCGGCACAACGCAAAGAACACGCTGGTCAAGAACTATCTGTGGCTAGCCGAGCGGCTCGGCGTCGAGGTCCACCCGCTGACCACGGCCACCGCGGTACGCCCGCTGGCCGGAGGCGGCTACGCCGTCGAGACGGTAAGCACCGGCGCCTGGCTGCCCCGGCGTACCCGCAAGGTGTTCGAGGCCGAGCAGGTCGTCCTCGCCGCCGGTGCGCTCGGCACCCAGCGGCTGCTGCACCGGATGAAGGCGACCGGCGTCCTGCCCGGCCTCTCTGCCCGGCTCGGCGCGCTCACCCGCACCAACTCCGAGTCGATCCTCGGCGCGACGGTCCCCCGGGGCCAGGCGCGCCGGCGCGGCCTGGACTTCACCGAGGGCGTGGCGATCACCAGCTCGTTCCACCCGGACCCGCAGACGCACATCGAGCCGGTGCGCTACGGCAAGGGCTCCAACGCGATGGCCCTGCTCCAGTCGGCGCTGACCGACGGCGGACCGCGGCGGGCGCTGCGCTGGCTCGCCGCGATGACCCGGCCGAGCAACGTGCGCGAGCTGTCGGTGCGCGGCTGGTCCCAGCGGTCCATCATCGCGCTGGTCATGCAGTCACGGGACAACTCGTTGACCGTCCACTACCGACGGTCCTGGTACGGCCGCCGCCGGCTCACCACGAGCCAGGGGCACGGGGAGCCCAACCCGACCTGGATCCCGGCCGGGAACAGGGCGGCGCGCCTGCTCGCCGAGGAGATCGGGGGCGTTCCCGGCGGGGCGGTCACCGACTCGTTCAACGTGCCGGTCACCGCACACCTGCTGGGCGGGTGCGCGATCGGGGCGGGCCCGGCCGAGGGCGTGGTCGACCCGTACCACCGGGTCTTCGGCCACGACGGGCTGCACGTGCTCGACGGCGCGTCGGTGTCGGCGAACCTCGGGGTCAACCCGTCGCTGACCATCGCCGCCCAGGCGGAGCGGGCGATGTCGTTCTGGCCCAACCGGGGCGAGGCCGACCCGCGCCCGCCGCTCGGCTCGGCGTACGCCCGGGTCGTGGCGGTGCCGCCGCGCTCGCCCGCGGTGCCGGAGCATGCCCCGGCGGCCCTGCGCCTGCCGGCCTGAGCCGCCTGCCGCCGCGCCGGCACCCGCCCGAGACGCCCGCAGCCCGCCGCCTCGTCTGGAGAGCGTCATGACCGGCCGGATCCTGGTCGTGGAGGACGACGAGCGGGTGGCGGCCTCGCTGCGCCGGGCGCTGGAGTACGCCGGCTTCGCGGTCGGCCTGGCCAGCGACGGCCCGGCGGCGCTGGCCCGAGCCGCGCGGGACCGCCCCGACCTGGTCATCCTCGACGTGATGCTGCCGGGTCTCGGTGGCCTCGACGTGTGCCGGGCGCTGCGCGCGGCGGGCGGGGAGTCGATGGTGCTGATGCTGACGGCGCGGGACGCGACCGCGGACCGGGTGGCCGGGCTGGACGCGGGCGCCGACGACTACCTGGTCAAGCCGTTCGCCTACGAGGAGCTGCTGGCCCGGGTACGGGCGCTGCTGCGCCGCCGGCCGGCCCCGGACGGCGCCTCGCTCCCGGACGGCGCGCTGACCCTCGCCGACCTCACGCTGGAGCCGGGCACCCGCGAGGTTCGCCGTGGCGCCCGGCCGGTCGAGCTGACCGCGCTCGAGTTCGACCTGCTGCACCACTTCCTGCGCCGCCCGCGGCAGGTGCTCAGCCGGGCCCAGCTGCTGGACGCGGTGTGGGGCGGCGGGGACCCGGCCCGGACGAACGTGGTCGACGTCTACGTCGGCTACCTGCGGGCCAAGCTGGAGGCGGGTGGCGAGCCGCGGCTGCTGCACACGGTGCGCGGTGTCGGCTACGTGCTGAAGGGTGACTGATGTCGATCCGGCTGCGGGTCACGCTCTACGGCATCGGCGTCGTCTCGCTGGTGCTGGTGGTGATCTCGGGCCTGTTCTACGTGCTGGTCGTGGGTAGCGTGCCGCAGAACCAGGACAAGGAGCTGGCCGAGCGGGCCGGCCGGGCGGTGGCGAGCCTGGACCGCGCGCCGGCCGAGGCCCTGGTTGCCCGGCCCCCGCTGGCGCCGGTGGACGCGGCGGTCGCGGCCGAGGTGACCGTCGTGGTGCTGGACGAGACCGGCGCTGTGCTGGCCGCCACGGGAGTCGTCGACGGGGTGGCGCCGGCCGTCCCGGCCGCCGTGCTGGAGCAGGCCCGCCGGGACCGGACGGCGGCGGCCACGGTACGGGCCGGCGGCACGGTGCTGCGCGTGCACGTGCGTCCGTGGCAGCGGCCCGACCTGGGGCGCTCCGGATACGTGGTGACTGCGCAGAGCGCCCGCCGGTTGCAGACCGACCGGCGCGGGGTGGTGGCGCTGATCATCATCTCCGGCATGGTGTCCCTGGTCGCGGCGGCGGTCGGCATATTCGGGGTGGCTGGCCGGGCGCTGCGCCCGCTGCGTGAGCTGGCCGCCACCGCCGACGAGATCGGGCGCTCGGCCGACCTGTCCCGCCGGCTGCCGCAGGTGCCGCACCGCGACGACGTGGGCCGGCTGACCGAGAGCTTCAACGCGATGATGGCGCGGCTGGAGGAGGCGTACCGGCGTACTGCCGACGCGCTCGTCGCGCAGCAGCGGTTCACCGCGGACGCGTCGCACGAGCTGCGCACCCCGCTGACCACTGTGCGCAACAACGCCGGCTTCCTGCGTACCCACCCGGAGGCCGCGGAGGCGGACCGGACGGCCGCCCTGGCGGACATCGAGGCGGAGAGCGCGCGGATGGGCCGGCTGGTGGACGACCTGCTCACGCTGGCCCGGGCCGACGGCGGGCAGCGCCCGGCCCGGGCGCCGGTGGACCTGGGCGCGCTGGCCCACGAGGTGTGCCGCCAGGCCCGGTCCCAGCATGCGGAGCGGAGCGTGCACTGCGCGGGGGCGCCGGTCACCGTCGCCGGCGACGAGGACGCCCTGCGCCGTCTACTGTGGATCCTGGTGGACAACGCGGTCTCGCACACGGGCGACGGGGGCAACATCTGGGTGGCCGTGGTGGGCCATGGCCCGGTGGCGACCGTGCAGGTCTCCGACGACGGCCCCGGCATCCCGCCCGGCCTCGCCGAACGCATCTTCGACCGGTTCTTCCGGGCCGAGTCGGTGCGCGGCCGGGCCGGCTCCGGCCTAGGCCTGTCCATCGCCCGGTGGGTCGCCCGCGCGCACGGTGGCGACCTCACCGCCACCAACAACGACCGCGGCGGCGCCAGCTTCGTCGCCACGCTGCCGGTCTCATCAAACTCTTAGGTACGGCTCACCGCCGGCTTACCGGGCCTGGCGATGCTTTCCTGTATGACTCCTGTGCCTGGGAGGTCCGCTGTTCTTGCGGCTCCGGCCGCGCGCGGTGGGCCGGCTGACGTCGTCTACCTGCTGCTGTTGTTGCAGGCCGGCTTCGGGCTGGTGGCGATGCTCGGTGGGCTGCTGCTGATGGGGAACCCGGTTTACCTGCTGGCTCCGGTGGCCAAGGCGGTCACCCTGTTCGTGCTGGCCGCGAAGGTGGTCAGCGGCCAGCGTTGGGCGTGGATTGTTGTGCTGGTCCTGGAGGGGTTTGGCCTGATCGGCTTCTGGCTCAGCCTGCTCGGTGGGCTGCTGCCGATGCTCACCCGTACGGTGACGCTCACCGGGCTGCTCACCGAGGTCGGCATCCCGGTGGTCGTGATCTACTTCTGCGTCCGGACGCTGGTCGACTGGCGGCTGTCGGCGCCGTCCCGCGGCGTGCCGGCTGGACCGCCTGCACCGGCCGGGGGCCCCGTCCCAGCCGGCTGGCCCGCGCCTGCTGGACTGCCTCTGCCTGCTGGGTGGCCTGTGCCTGCTGGCTGGTCCGCGCCGGTTGGGCCCGTACCGACTGGGCCTGCGCCGGTTGGGTGGCCTGCGCCCACCGCCCAGTCGGCACCGGCCACGCAGCCGCACTCCCACCCACACCCACACTCGGAGGAGCAGCGATGAACCCGTTGGCCGCGTTTTTCGCCGGCATCGCCCCCGAGCATGTCCCCGCGCTCTTGGCCGCGCTGCTGCTTCCGGTGCTGTGGTGGCTGGTACGCCGTTTCCAGCGCACCGACTCTGCCCACCCCGGCGCCCCCGTCCGCGTCGCTGGCTCCGCTGGCACTACCGGTTCGCTGTGGACCGCAGCTTCTGCGTGGACTGCGGCACCGGTCGACCGGCCGCCGCTGATGTTGACCGAGCGATGGGCAGCCGCACTGCTCGCCGTGTCCGCCGCGGTCCATCTCGCGCTGCCGCTGGGCCACCTGGACGGCCCGCTGCTGGCCCTCGGCTACGTCGCCGCAGGCGCCGGGTACGCCTGGCTGGTCGTGCGGGTGCGGCGGGGAAGGCGCTGGCGGCTGCCCGCCGCGCTGCTGACCGTCGCCACGCTGGTGGCCTACCTGGCGGTGGCCGGCACCGGCAGCGAGGAGCCGGACCAGGTCGGCATCGCGACCGCGCTGGTGGAGCTGGCCGTGCTCGGCCTCGCCCTGGTGCCGCTGCGCGAACCCGGGCGGCCCCGGCGGTTCGCCCGCTTTGCTGGCAGCGCCGCCATGGTCACCGCGGTGGTGCTGGTGGGGGCGGTGGTCTGGGTCGGCTCGTTCCTGTCCCACCGGTCGACCGGCGACACCCAGGCGCAGCTGGCGGCCGGCACCGCGCCGGCGGTCGGGCACGCGCACGACCACGGGCATGACCACGCCGCCCGCGCCCAGGCCGGCGTGGTCATGCGGCCGTCCGCAGGCGGGCACCATCCGACCGAGGCGCAGCAGCGGGCCGCGGAGGCGCTAGCGGCGCAGACCCGCGCGGCGCTGGCCCGCTACCGGAGCCTGGACGCCGCTCTCGCCGCCGGCTACCGCCGGCCCGGGTTCGGGGCCACCGGAACCGACGTGCACCTCGAGCACCCGCAGTACGCCAAGGACGGCCGTACGCTCGACCCGCAGCGTCCGGAGACGCTCGTCTACTCCATCATGGACGGTCGGGCCACGTTGCTCGGCGCCATGTTCATGATGGAGGTGGCCGGGCGGGCGGCGCCTGAGCCAGGCGGGCCCGCCACCCGCTGGCACGCGCACAACCTGTGCATCTCGCTGCTGCCACCCGGCCTGGGCGTGGTGTCGCCGTACGGCGGCTGCTCGGCGTTTGCCGTGAACATCACCTCGCCCGAGATGATCCACGTGTGGGTGGTGGACAACCCGGGCGGGCCGTACGCGGACGGGCTGGACGAGAAGTGGGTCCGGTCGTACCACGCGGCCCACGCACTGCCGGTCACTGCTCGCTGACTGGTCCTGTCATGGACCGGGAAGGCTGAAGCCTGGCGCCGAGCCGGACCGGCTTCCTCCGGGGCACCCGTACGATGGGGTGATCCGGCGGACGGCTCACCGGCAGGCCCCGGCGGGCAGTGCGGTTGCCTTGCGGGCGGTGGACCAGCGCACCTTCACTTCTGGCGAACTGATGCGGGTCGGCCAGCTGAGCCTGCCCTGACGAGCGCCACGGACACGCCGGTAGGAGCGCGGCGTAGCTGCAAAACGGCGCTGACCTCCGGCTGGAAGCTCGGTCGCCACAGGGTGCTGCGATCTTCATGGCGGGCCGTCAGGAGAGCCCCATCGGCAGCAATCCGCCTGAAGCGATATGATGGTATAGTAGGTGGCCGTCCTGTGGTGACATGTTGAGAGCCGCCCGCTTTCCCGCACGCGAGGACGTTGTGCCGAATGTCCCAGGCGCGGGCGGGCGCTTGGAGTTTCCATGGGACACGTTCCTGAGGTAGGGGGTGAGATGAGTTCGCGCCCGAGAAATCACTCGTGGCGACCATCCGAGGCCGTTGCGTTCCGTGGGGTTGCTCTGTCGTTGGTGTTTCTGATACCGACGCAATGTGGATCCCTGCCCAGCAAGGACTTGGGTGGCGACCAAAATCCGTGGACCGGAGCTTGCAAGATCGAATTTGAAGAGGCGCTCGGGGACGGGACCCACCGGTACCCAGAGTTCCGGCCCGGTGGTTGGGTCGCTGGCAAGGTGATCATGACGTGCGACCAAGGCCCGCCACCGGCCACCCAGTACACGACGATCCATCTGGAGTTCTGGCGGGACAACGCATGGCGACAGGTCAACCTCAACACGTCGCAGGAAGTCCCCGCGCCTAAAGCGGCCGTCTACACTCAGGGCACGTGCCGCGACGGGTACTGGCGGGTGAGAGTAGGGATATCCGGCACTGCGCGACAGGCTGAGGGCGCCATAACTCGCTTCCAGTCCGAGGACGCGAGCCGGCGCCGACCCATCAACTGTGAAGGTAAGTGATCGGCCTATGTACCTGGCCTTGCATCACGACGGCCCGTCGTGGGTGATCGTTGACCAGGACGGAGCGGTTGTCGCGCGGAACGACAACATCCCGTCCGACGACGGCCAGGGCGCCTACGCATGGGGGCACACCGTCGTGGCCGCCATCCCCGGCGAGACAGTTCCTCTCGAGACGGCCTACGTCGACGGGGGCAAGGCCAAACCGTGTTCCGCGGTGTTCCATGACGGGCAGCGGTGGGTGATGACGGACGGCCGTGGGGGTGTGGTCGCACATACCGATGAGATCCCCGCAGACGGCGACTACACCGTCTGGACCGACCGGATTCTCCGGTTGCGACTCCACGAGTTTCCCGCCATATAGGGATACGTCGGTGAGTGCCGATTGTCGCGCCTCGACGCCACCGCGGGCCACACCTACTACATCGAGGTCACCGCCTGCCGGCCGGGCGCACTTCGCCGGTCGCGCCGACGAGTTGGTCACGCTGGGCGGGTCCCGGCGGACCTGGACGCGCAGGCGGGGTTGTACTGCAGCCTGGTGGCGGGGCGACGGATGTTTATCGTGCTGGACAACGCCCGTGACTATTCGCGTCCTCCGTGGTCAGGCGGTACGCCGTCATAGACGGCCAGCGGGCTGGTGAACCTTTCACCCGGTGACCAGCCCTGGTTCCGGGGTGGGAGGGTAGGGCTGGTGGGTGTTGAGATCGTGGGCAGGCACATGCCGGCGAGGATCACGCTGGACGACCTGGCTGCGATGGCCGCAGCGGACCGGCACGGGTACCGGTACGAGCTCAGCCCCGAGGGGTCGCTTTCGGTCGCGCCGCCGCCGGACGTGGAGCACGCGACGGTCGCGAGCCGTCTGCTCGTGTGGTTCGTGGCGGCGGGCATGCCGGTGGAGCGGGTGCTCCAGGCGGTGGGCATCCGGATCCCGAGAGGCGGCGGCGTGGGCGGCCGTGTCCCGGACCTCACGGTGTGGTCACAGGCACCCGGCGGAGCCACGGTGTGGACTCCGGCTACCGGCCTCCTCCTGGTTGTCGAGATCGTGTCGCCTGGGTCGGAGGCGATCGATCAGGAGATTAAACGGGACGAGTACCGGACCGTGGGCATCCCGCACTACTGGCTGGTGGACCAGGATGCCGGGCATACCGTCACGATGTTCCGGCTCATCGATGGCGAGTACCAGGTGGTTCGCACCATGTCGCTCACGTGGCTGCTCAACGGTTCTCCCACGAGCCATCTCGGCTGAGTGGCCCGGGGGTCCTTCCCGCCACGGCCTCAGCAGCTCGGCAGCGCGGCGCACAGCCGCTCGGTGGCGAGCTGGGTGATGCGCCGCGCCTCCGCTTCGCTGGGTCCGATGTGGATCCGCAGGCGTGCCTCCACGCCGCCGCGATGGACCATCGCGTGGTACTGCGTCAGGGCGCCGCGGACCTCCTTGATGAGGACCGCCCCGTCGCCCGCGAAGTCGTTAGCCACGACGGTCAGAGTGGCTCGCGCGTCCGGGACGCCCATGATGTCGAGGGTGCGGCAGCGGGGCAGCACCGCGCGGAGGTCGGCTAGGTGGCGCGATGCCCATGCGCCCTGGTACCGGACGACCTCCTCCAGGACGTGCCGCTCGTCGTCAACGCCCACGCTGCGCCTGCGGTGCGCGAGTACGTGCCCGTCGGCGGAGGTGTAGTCACCCTGGCCGCAGTAGCTCATCATCATCGGGATGCTGCCGTGGTCATCGCCTTCCTGCTCGTCGGATGCGGCAAAGCCCGCGCCCACGTCCGAGGCGCGCAGCATCGCCGCCTCAGGGATGGCCGCCAGCGCAGTGGAGCCCGTAGCCGGCGGATCCGGGGTCGCGGATGGAGACGGCCACGTCGAGCCAGGCTGAGAGGTCTCCACGCCGTTCCCGTCCGACCCTCCGCCCAAGCCCGACGGCTGGCCGGGCGAGCACGCCGAGCCCATCCCAAGACCCACCACGACCAGCACGGCGAGGCCCGCCACGACGAAAAGGCGCCGCGTACGCCGGGTTGTCGCGTCACCGTGCCTGCCGGCGGCCGAGTCCTGCGCTGTCCGGCCGGCGTGGAAGCCTGCTGTGTTCCACACGAAGCCCTCCAGGTAGTTGTGTCTACCATGTACCACCGCCGGGCCAGGTGGAACGTTGCAAGCGCCGGCCGCCAGACCGGATCGGGCCCGCTACGGTGCTCGTACGAACAGGCGCCTTTCATCGTGCAGTTCGTCAGCCTTGATCAAACTCTCCTTCTTTGGCTCCTCCGACGAAGGCCTCCCACTCATCAGTCGTGAACACAAGTACTGGTCCGGTGGGGTGCTTGCTGTCGCGCACCGCGACGGCATCGTTGAGCTGGGCGACCTCGACGCAGTTGCCGTTAGCGCCGCTGCGGGTGCTCTTGCGCCAGACGACAGTGCCTAGGTCAGGTGCGTTCATCTTGTCTCACCTCCCTCGTACCCCTGTTCGGTCAGCCTGGCGACCATGCGCCGGGAGTCGGCTGGGTTCAGGGCCGCAGCCGTAGCTGGTCGAACATCTCGGTGTACCGCCGGACGTCGGCTTCCTTCTCCAGATACAGCACGCTGGCCATGTTCTCGATGTAGACCAGCTCGGGGTCGGCCGCGTCGGGGAAGTCCATCGTAGCGAGGGCGCTGTGTATCCCGGGGTGTGCGCCGACCATGAAGGGCGGCACCTGGAAGGTGATGTGTGGCTGCCGGGTCAGGTCGAGAGGCGCAGTGGTGTCGTACCGGTGGCCGGGTTCCACGGTCGACTCGCGTGGACACGGTGAGAGGCGGTTACACAGGCTGCGGCACTTTGCCGGATCTCCGAGCTGTCGGGTCAGTCCGGCAGATCGGCGTGTCCGGCCTTGACCGCCCGAACAAACTCGGCCCAGGCACCTGCCGTGAAGGTCAGCCTGGGGCCCGCAGGGTTCTTGCTGTCTCGCACGGCGATGGCATCGCCCACCCGGGCGACCTCGACACACTGGCCCGTGCCGCTGGACCGGGTCGTCTTCGTCCAAGTGGCGCGAGACAGGTCGGACGTGTTCACGTCTCTAGCTACCCTTCTTCGCGGTGTGGGCGTGTGTCGCGATGAGCGTTGCGGAATCGGTGGGCGGCAGGGCCAGCGCCTGCAGATGTTCGAACGTCAGCGCGTACCGTTCGACGTCCTCACCCTTGTCGAGGAACAGGTCGCCGGCCATGCTGTCAAGATAGACCAGCGGCGGGTCACCGGGCTCAGGGAAGTCCATGATGACGAACGAGCCGGGCATACCCGGGTGGGCACCCTCGGTAAACGGGATGACCTGTACGGTCACGTTATTCTGCTCGGTCGCGAGCAGGAGCGCTTGGCACTGCTCGCGCATCACCAGTGGGCCGCCGACCAGGCGGCGTAGCGCCGCCTCGTCGATGATGGCGTGCAGCTGGAGAGGTGCGTCCCGACTGAGCAGGTGCTGTCGCTTGATCCGAACTTGGACTCGGTCGTGTACCTCCTCCGGGCTAGCCAGCGGTAGGACGCCAGCCACGACAGCGCTGGCGTAGTTGCGAGTCTGCAGCAGTCCCGGCACGAACAGTGACTCGTAGTTCCTCACCAGCGCTGCCTCGGCCTCATACATGACGTAGGTCATGTACTGCTCGGACGCAGGCAGCCCTGCTCCGTACCGTTGGAGCCAGCCCGGCTGCGGTACCCGCTTGGAGAGTTCGGTCAGTTCGGCCCGTCGGTCTGGATCGGTGACGTCGTACAGGTTCAGCAGTGCCGTCAACGTCCGCCGTTGGGGAGCGCGTTTGGCTTGCTCGATCTGGATCAGCGTTCCTCTATCGACGCCGACCCGCTCCTGCACCTCTTCTTGCGTCAGTCCAGCAGCCGCGCGCAGGTCCCGTAACTCCTTGCCCAGCCGGCGTAGCCGGACGGTGGGTGGCTGGCGGCGCGTCGACAAGGCGGGGACCTCCTTCGCTGGCTTCGCGGTGAGTGTGCCGCCCTGTCGGTACCACGGCAACCTCTCTTCCAGTGGTGCGCCACGAGGAATATACAACGTTGTGTTTCCATCGTTGTGCTGCCATGGTGGGTGGCGCCACCTGCGATGCGGTTAGGTTCGCTGGATCCGAGGCTGTCAAGAGCCGTTTTCGTCCGGTAAGCCCACGAGCGGCATGGTCAGGTCTCCTGACTCGATCGTCTGGAGGAGGTGCAGGTGTCTGTCGTCATTTCGGTTGTGGCTGCTGGTCCTCGGGGTACTGGCAGGGCTCTGGGTGAGCCTTGTCAAGGGCCGCTATTGCCCCGATTGCGGAACCGCTCTCAGCTGTCGCATCTGCGCGGTGTAGCGAAGCGCAGGTGGGAGGCCGCCGCGGTGAACGCCCAAGTCCCAGCGCTGCGGCCCGTCACCGCGCTGGCTGGCATGGGGCGGGGGGACGCCAGCCGCTGCCTGGAAACGGATGGTGAACCGGTGCGGAGTTCTCGGTCGGTCGGGCGCAGAAGAGGCCTCCGCCGGGGCGGTGCCGCACGGCTCGCTCCGCAGATGTGCCACGGGCGGCTCTCTCCCAGCCACGCCTCTGCACGAAAGGGCAGCATCAGACGACCCTGGTCGTCGGAGGTAAGGCGGTGACCGTCCTGGCGGTGGTTCCGGCCCTCGTACTCGGCTTCCTGTCCGGGCTGTTTGCCTTCAGGGTTAAGAGCCGCTGGTGTCCGGCATGCGGCAACAACACCGTGAAGCTGGCCAACCAAGCGCGCCACCAGGCGGCGCGGCGATGAGCATGATCTATCTCTCCTGCGCCGCCCTGGAACAGCTTGACCAGGCGCAGGCCGAGATTGACCGACACGTCACTGCCAACGCCGCCGGGCTGTGCGTGACGTGCGGCGAGCTGGAACCCTGCCGGGCGCGAGTCTCAGCGAACGCGATTTTCGTCAAGCTCGGCCGGCTTCCCCGGCGCCGGCCTGGGCTGGCCGGGGTGCTGACGGCTGCTGCTTCCCGTACCAAGGTTGACTGGTTCCGCCGCTGATGGGGTTCGAGACCGAGCGGCCCGCCATCTTCCGCCGCGCCAACAAGACCGAAGAGAGCTACCTCGTCCTCATGCACTACATGGCTGGTGTGCTGTGGGCCAGGGGCGCCGGGGTCGAGGCCATGAACGCACTCACCAAGGTCCTGACCAGGGCTACGCGACAGGCGCCTGACAGCGCTGCCCAGCCACTTGAGGACACCGCACCGTGACCTGCGAGGTTAGCGTTGAGCATTGACCTGTTCTTCTCGTCAAGGGCCTCGGTAGAGGTCGGCAGCGGCAGCGACCTGTACGACGACATCACGAGGGTGGTGAGCTTCTTCGAGTCCAGGGGTGAGTACCCGCTGCGCCTGGATGCCGACGACTGGCTGACCCTCCAGGGCGTTGCCCAGCGCATCGGCATCAGCCGGGAGGTTGTGCGGCTCTGGTCAGCCGGTGCATGTGGGCCGAAGGGCTTCCCCCCACCGCTGAACCCGAACCGGGACACCAGCTTCTATAGCTGGGCGGAGGTCAGCAGGTGGGTACGCGACCACACCCGCCACGACCCAGGGCCAGATGAGGAACCGGTGCTGGTGGCCATGAACCTGGCGCTTCAGCTACGCCGCCTGCTGCCTCGGCTCAGCCAGCCCGAAGCCGTTATGAACATGATCCAACCGGCGCCCGCTGCCACCGGCACCTGCCAGATTTCCTCTCCCGAGGTGAGATAGGGGAAGGGAAGGTCAGTTCGGTAACAGTCGGCCAACGACATCGTCGATCACCCTCCGCTGCGCGGCGTGGTGTATGGGTAGCGCGGATGGGGTTCACTGGTGGGTCTCCGTGATGGTTGCTGTGGGAGGGGTTCCGGCATGGACGATGGGATCGAGCTCGCTGACCTGATTTGGCAGCTGCGGCATGAGCTGAGCCGGGCGGCGTGGGCGGGTGAGCATACTGACCTGCGGTTCGAGGCTGGGCCGGTGGAGCTGGAGCTGACAGTGGCGGTGGAGAGGTCGACCGCGCCGGGGGTGAAGGCGAGGCTGCTGGTGGTGGATGCGGAGATGGGCGCGCGGCGGGCGTCAACGGTTACCCAGCGGATCCATTTGACCTTGTATCCACGGCGGGCTGATGCTCCGGATCGTTCGCCGTTGATCGCGGGAGATTCTGAGAAGGGTGAGCGGTGAGCGGCCTAGGTGAGCTATGACCGACGGTGCGGCGCCCTCGGCCCGCGGGCTTTGGATGGATCTGGACGGGCACCGGGTCGCGGAGGTGATCTTCACCCGTCAGGATGGTTCCCAGGGCCGTGGCTCGGGTTATCGGGTTCGTGACTGGCTGGTCCTGACCGCAGCCCATGTGGTGAGCAACGCCGCGGAGGTGACGGTCAGGTTCGACGCCGACCAACCGGGAGAGTGGTCGGCGCCGGCGGCTGTGGAGTGGTGCGATCCGGCGGCGGATGTGGCGCTGCTGCGGCTGGAGCGGGTCGATGGTGCCGCGGTGAGTCCGGTTAGGTTCGGCCGGCTCGCCCGCCGGGCGGAGTCGGTGCAGGCGCACCTGGTTGGGTTCCCTCGATGGAAGCTGCGCCCTGATCCGGTTGGTGGGTGGGTCCGGGAGGCGCACCATGCGGTGGGCACGATAGCGGGACTGTCCAATCCCAAGTCAGGCACGCTGGAGATCACAGTGGATCCGCCCGCGGCGGATCCGGACCCGACCGTGTCGCCATGGGAGGCGATGTCGGGGGCGGCGGTGTGGGTCGCGGGGTGCGTGGTAGGCGTGGTGTCGGCGCATCATCGCCGGGAAGGCCTGGGGCGGCTGACCGCGGTCCGGCTGGGTTGCCTCGGCGGCGGCGAGGTGGCGAGGATGCTGGACCTTCCTGACGGCGCCGAGGCATTGGTGGATGTCCTCGCCCTGGCCGAGGGAGCCGTTCGAGCGGTGCCGGAGGACCCTCGCGGCAGGGATGGCAACGCGGTTGACCTGGTCCTGGAGGTCGACGACACCACGGTACGGCTGGTCGGCTCTGGCCAGCCGGTCGTTGGGCCGCATGGCGGGATCTCGGTGGCGCTGGCCGACGCCGTGAACCGGTTGCAACGAGCCCGTACCTACCTGGCCGGCACCCGCGACGCCGTTGCTGTTGACAGCGGCCCGGTTGTGCAGGCCAACACCGTGGTGGGGCGCCTGCTGGGCGAGGAGCTCCTGCCCGCGCCTGTGGCCGCGGCACTCGGCGAGGCGGTGGCCGGCGCCCATGCACAGGGAGCGGCGCTGCGGCTGGGTGTGCAGGCCACGGGTGAGGTAGCTCGGCTGCCTTGGGAAACGTTGTGGCTGCCCGCAGCGGCGCAGCCGCTGTGCCTGGACAGCGTGGTCTGCCTGTACCGGAAGGTCCCTGCCACAGTGGCGGCGCCGACCGGTGGGCCGCTGAGGATTCTGGTGGCGATCTCCTCGCCGCTGTCCGGGGGCAGCGGCTTGCTTGACTACGAGCGCGAGCTCCGCAACGTTCTCAAGGCGGTCCGCGGTGCCCGGGCGCACGAGGCTGAGGTTCGCATCGTCCAGTTCGCCACGACCGATGCCATCCGTACTGCCCTGACCCAGTGGCCTGCGCACGTCCTGCACATGTCGGGCCATGGCGGGCTGGGTGTGATCGAGTTGGAGGATGCGGTTGGTGAGGCCCGCGTCCTAGACGTGCAGACCTTCGTCAAGGAGGCCATCCCGGCCGGTCGGATGCCGCCCGTGGTGGCGCTGGCCGCCTGCTATACCGATGCAGCGGCGACCAGCGGGGCGGGCTCGTTTGCCGCGGGGCTGCTGGCCGAGGGCGCGAGCGTGGTGATCGCCAGCCAGACCGCGATCACCGATGTGTATGCCACGCGCGTGTTCGCCACGGTCTACGGGCATCTGGCCTCGGATCCAGGCGCGGACGTCATCGCGGCGGTGGCTGAGGCGCGCCGCAGTGTGCAGCGGGAGCTGGAGCAGGCCGCCACCGACGGCCGTGACCGTCTGGCCGGGCTCGGCGAGTGGGCGGTGCTGAGCGTGCTGTCGTCGACCGGCCGCTACCCGGTGGTCGATCCCACGGCTGCCATGCCTGCGGCGGGCCCGGCCCCGGCTGCTAGAGGGGTGCTGCGCCGCCAGCCCGGTGAGGTCGTCGGCCGGCGGCTGGAACAGCGCCGCCTGCCCTCGCAGCTGTTGTCACGGTCGGTCGCCGGGCTCGTCCTGCACGGGATCGGCGGCGTTGGCAAGACCACGCTCGCCGACGAGCTCATCGCCCGCATCATCGAGCTGGACCCCACTGTGACCGTCGCCGTCATGACCGGCCAGCTCGGTGCCGAGCAGGTCCTCAACAACATCCAGAACGCCCTGGGCGACGTGCTCTACCAGCCGCCGCGCCCGGTGTGGGCAACACCCGCAGTGCTACGCGCCCTGAGCCGGGCCGGTGATGGTGACCTGCCCTGGTTCCAGCGGCTGGCCATCCTGTGCGACCAGGTCCTGCCGGTGGTACCTGTCTTGGTAGTGCTGGACAACTTCGAGGACAACCTGCGTCCCGCAACGACCGGTGGCCCGCGTACCGTGGCTGACGACAGTCTGGCGAGACTGCTGGGTGGCTTGGTCGTAGCCGCGGGTGCTGCCC
>Ga0075430_100000335_pt1 | contig 33808 bp, 35 predicted proteins | sample RhiMetdeltSRZDD4_FD_75294 | JGI IMG/M metagenome (GOLD analysis project Ga0075430, IMG submission 75294) | Populus rhizosphere microbial communities from Tennessee, USA - Rhizosphere MetaG P. deltoides SRZDD4 | ecosystem: Host-associated > Plants > Roots > Rhizosphere > Soil | place: USA... | reverse complement strand
GGCTCGTGACCGCGGACATGGTCCGCGAGGGCGCCGTGGTGATCGACGTGGGCACCAATCGCACCGACGAAGGACTCGTGGGCGACGTGGACTTCGAGCCGGTGAGTGAGAAGGCCGCCGCGATCACCCCCGTGCCCGGCGGCGTGGGCCCGATGACCCGGGCGATGCTGCTCGCGAACACCCTGAAGGCCGCCCGCGTCTCAGCCGGGTAGGGCCACCTCAACCAGCTCGAGCACCGAGCGCGGATCCACGTCGTAGCGGCGCTCGTACTCCTCGGCGGCCTGGTCGTCGACGAAAGCGAGCACGAGCTCCTCGCGTGAGGAGCCCGCCTCGCAGGCCACCCTGTCCACGGCAACGAGCGCCGCATCCTGGAGGAAGCCGGTCACGCCGCCGCTGTCGGGACGCTCGCGGTCGTCGCAGGGGTCGGCGATCGCGACCTGCTCGGGCCGGCGGGCGTCCGCGGCGAGCACGTAGCCGGCGAGCAGCGCCGCCGCCGCCGCCAGCGCGGCCACGGCCAGCCCGAGCGCCGCCGGGGCGAGCCGGAGCTGGCCCGCCTCGGCCCTCGCGCCCAGCGCAGCCGGCAGGAGCAGGCCGGCCGCCAGCAGCGCGAAGGCGCCGCCCACGAGGAACGCCGTCGAGAAGCCGTCGTTCACGCCGCGCACGAGCACCTCGTCGGCGCGCGCGGCGAGGTCGTCGTAGGCCTCCAGCTCGTCCTCGTCCACCTCATCGCGGCCCTGCGCGAACACCTCCTCGAGGCCGCCGCGCGGGTCCTCGGTCTCCACGCTCTCCGCCAGCCGCGGCGCCACATCGATCTTCACCCGCGGGTCGATCGGAGCGTCGAGGATCACCGCGGCGCCGCGCTCGCGGGTGTCGTCGAGCGTCGTGTCGAGCTCGTGCTGGGCGATCGGTGCAAGCACGAGCAGGGCGAGCGCGATCCCGAGCTGGCGCACCGAGAGCAGCCACGCCGCCTGGCGCCCGCTCCGCTCGGGCAGGAGCTCGCCGGCCAGGGCGGGGAGGGCCAGGCCCATGCCCACGCCGACGGCGATCTGCGGGGGTATCGTCCAGGCCACGCTCGCGGTCGGGACAAAGGCAAGAGCCGCGGTGCCGGCCGCCACGATGAGCGCGCCGCCGGCGGCTCGCGCGCCGGCCGGGCCGGACACCCGTGTGGCGGCGAGCGCCGCGAGCGGCATCGTGCTCACCGCGAGCGCGGCGGTGAGCGGCTCGAGGCCCCAGCCGGATATCAGGAGCAACACGGTGAGGAAGAGCGCGGCGGTGATCGCGCCTGAGAGGAGCGCGAGGGCGACCGTGCGCGCGACGGTGAAGCGCCTGCCGCTGCGGCGGCGCCGCTCCTGGCCGGCGGGCGGCGCCTCGGGCGCCGCGAGGCAGCCGGGCAGCGCCACCAGCGCCGCGGGCGCCTGGAAGAGGAAGATCGAGCGCCAGCCGAGCCCCTGGGTGAGCGCGCCGCCGATGGCCGGCCCGGCCGCCGTGCCGAGCAGGGCGGCCAGCCGCCAGAGCTCCGCGCCCCCGCCGTCCGAGAGCACGCGGTAGGCGGTCACGAGCAGCCCTGCGCCGCCGAGCGCCTGCACGGCGCGGGCCGCGAGCAGCGGCTCGAGCGAGTCCGCCAGCCCGCACGCGAGCGAGCCGCCGGTGAACAGCGCCACGCCGGCCAGCCCGACCGCACGGGTGCCCAGGTGCGCCCGCAGCGCCTCCGCCGCCGGCAGCGCCGCGGCCAGCACCACGGCGTACACGCCGAGCACGGCGGCCACGCCCGCCACGTCGGTGTCCAGCTCGAGCAGAATCGGCGGCAGGGCGAGCGCAACGATCGCGGTGTCCGCCAGCGCGAGGAAGGCCGCTCCCGCGAGCGGCAGTCGGGTGGCCGGCGAGCTCATCGTGAGGATGATGGCTGGCGCCGGCGGCGGGGCTCGTACGGGTAGCCGCACCTCCAACCCGGGGGCCTGCCCGATTGTGGGGCGGGCACCGCTTCGGGAACCTCCAGGGCCGGTAAGGGCGTTGCGGACCTGGCGGACCGCTGTCGAACCCGCCCGACCCGCGCGCGGCCTCAGTGCCTCCCGCCGCAGGCCGCGCAGCCGGCCCGCCTGTTCTCGGCGCCCCCCTCGGCGCCGGGGGCGGGCCGGACCGGCGCTCCGGCCCCAGGCCGCCGGTACGCTCCGCTGGATGGATCTGCGCAGGCTGCGAATCGGCGAGCTGATGCTCTGCGCGGCGGGGGGAGCGCTGCTCGCGAGCCTGTTCCTGCCCTGGTACGGAACGGCGGGCGGCACCCTGACCGCCTTCCAGTCGCTCGCGCTCCTCGACCTCGTGCTCGCGCTGATCGCGCTGGCCGCGCTCTCGCTCCTGCCGATCACGGCGGGCCAGCGCGTGCCGGCGGTTCCGATCGCGCTCGAGGCGCTGGTCACCGGCGCAGGCATCGTCGCCGTGGTCCTGGTGGTGTTCAGGATCCTGTGGCTGCCGGGCGAGGCCGACGGCCGCGAGTGGGCACTCTGGCTGGCGCTCGCGGGCGCGGCCGGCATCGTGGCCGGGGGTCTCGTGGGCATGCGCGACGAGCGCCCCTCGCCGCCCGGTCGGCACGTCGACTCGAGCGGTCGCCCGGTGGCATCGCCGCCCGAGGTGGAAAAGCTGCCCGCCCCGCGTCCGGAGGGAGCATGAGCTTCGCGCGGCTGCGCGGAGACCGGCCGGCTCGAGCCGGCCGCGGAAGTCGCCCGTTCGTGACACGAGGGGGACGCTTGCCGCCTATAGCACGGTCAACGTAGACCTCGTGCGAGCGCTGTTGCCGACGCTCGCCGCGAGCGCGCTTGCGGCGCCCGCCGCACCGGCCGCGGACGGCGCGCTCGAGCGGTACCGCCCGCTGCTCCGCTACGACAGCCAAGAGACCAACTTCGCCATCGACATCGACCCGCTGATCGCCGCCGCGACGGTCGAGCGGGCGGACGGCGGGACCGTGCGCGGCCTGCGGCCGCGCGACCTCGCGGCGCGCTACCGGGACGGGCGGGTGGCCGGCGCGGGCGACCGGCTCCGGTTCGACACCGGCATCGCCGCGGAGCCGGCGGTCTACGGCCGCCAGGCGCGCGACGGTTCCGGGCGCACCTGGCTCCAGTACTGGCTCTTCCTCCCCGACAACCGCCAGGATCGCGGCCTGCTGCGCACGGGGCGCCACGAGGGGGACTGGGAGCTCTTCCAGCTGCGGCTCGATGCCGCCGGGCGCCCCGTCGAGGCCACGCTCGCGCAGCACACCTGGGCGCAGGGCTGCGGCTGGCGAGCGCTGCGGCGCGACGGCGACGCCCCCGTGATGTTCGTGGCGAACGCCTCCCACGCGCTGTACGCCGCCCCCGGCGTGCACGACCGGCCCTGGCCGGATCCGAATGACGAGGCCGACGGGCGCGGCCGGGCCGTCCGCCCCGGCCTGATTGAGATCGGGCCGCGCCGCACGCCCTGGATCGGCTGGCCCGGCCGCTTCGGCGGCACCGAGGACTCGCTCGTGCCCGGCGAGGAGCCGAGCCCCCGGGGCCCCGCATTCCAGCCCGATCGCTGGGACGATCCCGGCGCCTTTCACGCGGCCGAGGCGCGCCCGTGCACCGCCGGCCCGCCCACACGGCCGTGGCAGTCCGCCGTGCTTGCCGGCATCGCGCTCGCGCTCGCCGGGGTGGCCCTGCTCCTGCGTCGCCGCCACCTACAATCGCGCCGATGATCGACCGCGATCAGGTGCTGCACGTGGCCCGGCTGGCCAGGATCGAGCTGAGCGAGGAGGAGATCGCGCGCATGCCGCCGGAGCTCTCGAAGATCCTCGAGCACGTGGAGACGATGAACGAGATCGACCTCGAGGGGGTCGAGCCGACCTCGCACGTGGTCGATCTCGTGAACGTCCTGCGCGACGACGTGCCGCGGCCAAGCATGCCGCGCGAGCGGGCGCTCGAGCAGGCTCCCGACAGCGCCGACGGGGGCTTTCGTGTTCCCAGCCCCGGAGGGTCAGGCTCGTGAGCGACGACCTGCTCGACCTGACCGCGGCGCAGCAGGCCCAGCGGATTGCGGCGGGCGAGGTCTCCGGCGAGGAGGTCTTCGACTTCTGGCGCGAGCGCGCCGCGGCGGATGAGCTCGGCGCCTATCTGTGGGTTGCAGAGGAGAACCGGGGCGGCACGCTGCCGCCGGTGGCGGTCAAGGACCTGTTCTGCGTGGAGGGTGTGCCGAGCGCGGCGGGCTCGCGCATTCTCGAGGGCTACCGCCCGCCCTACAGCGCCACGACCGTTCGCAACCTGCGCGCGGCCGGCGCCCAGGTGCTCGGCAAGACGAACCAGGACGAGTTTGCGATGGGCTCCTCGACCGAGAACTCGGGCTACGGGCCGGTGCAGAACCCCTGGGACCGCACGCGGGTGCCCGGCGGCTCGAGCGGCGGGAGCGCGGCCGCGGTCGCGGCCGGCAGCGCGCCCTGGGCGATCGGTACCGACACGGGGGGCTCGATCCGCCAGCCGGCGTCGCTGTGCGGGGTCGTGGGCATGAAGCCCACCTACGGCGCCGTCAGCCGCTACGGCATGATCGCCTTCGCGTCCTCGCTCGACCAGTGCGGCCCGCTCACGCGCGACGTGACCGACGCCGCGATCCTGCTCGGGCACCTGCAGGGGCGCGACCCCTGCGACTCCACCTCGCTCGGCATCCCCGAGGGCGTGGCGCTGCCGAGCGCGGAGCGGCTCGACGGCCTGCGCTTCGGCGTCTGGGGCCTCGAGGAGGAGGGCGTCGAGCCCGGCGTGGCCGACGCCGTGAGGGCCACGATCGCAAAACTCGAGGAGCTGGGCGGCGCGATCAAGGAGATCGACCTGCCGAACGCGCGCCACGGCATCGCCGCCTACTACGTGATCGCGCCCGCGGAGGCGAGCGCGAACCTCGCGCGCTACGACGGCGTGCGCTACGGGCCCCGCGACGAGGCGAACGGCGACCTCACCTCGATGTACGAGCGCACCCGCCACGACGGCTTCGGCGACGAGGTCAAGCGCCGCATCATGATCGGCACCTACGCACTCTCCTCGGGCTACTACGAGGCCTACTACGGCACCGCCCAGAAGGTGCGCACCAAGATCGCGCGGGACTTCCGAGCCGCCTTCGAGCAGGTCGACTTCGTGGTCACGCCCACCTCTGCCACGGTGGCGTTCGAGCTGGGCGCGCGCACCGCCGATCCACTTGCGATGTACCTGGCCGACTACTTCACCGTGCCGATGCCACTCGCGGGCATCCCCGCGATCTCGATCCCGTGCGGGCTGTCGGAGGGCCTACCGGTGGGGTTCCAGATCGCCGGCCCGGCGTTCAGCGAGCCGCGCATCCTCGACGCGGCCTACGCGCTCGAGCAGGCGATCGGCTTCGAGGGGGTGCCGGTGCTGCGATGAGCGCCACGCGCGAGTACGAGCCCGTGATCGGGGTCGAGATCCACACCCAGCTGCGCACCCGGACGAAGATGTTCTGCGGCTGCGCGCTGTCGTTCGGGGAGGAGCCCAACACGCGCACCTGCCCGGTCTGCCTGGGGCACCCGGGCACGCTCCCGGTGGCCAACGCCGAGGCGGTGCACTACGCGCTCATGATCGCGATGGCCTTCGATTGCGAGATCGCGCCGCGCTCGATCTTTCACCGCAAGAACTACTTCTATCCCGACCTGGCCAAGGGCTACCAGATCAGCCAGTACGACATCCCGCTGGGCCGGGGCGGACGTCTCGGCGACGTGCGCATCCACCGGGTGCATCTCGAGGAGGACGCCGCGAAGCTCGTGCACGCGGGCAGCTCGGGTCGCATCCACGGCGCAGAGGGGAGCGTGGTCGACTTCAACCGCGGCGGCACACCGCTCGTGGAGATCGTGACCGAGCCCGACCTGCGCTCCCCGCACGAGGCGGCGGAGTTCGGGCGCCTGCTCCAAGCCACGCTGCGCCACATGGGCGTGTCCGACGTGAACATGGAGGAGGGCTCCCTGCGGGTGGACGCCAACGTGTCGATCCGCCCCGCGGGCCAGACCACGCTCGGTACCAAGACCGAGCTGAAGAACATGAACTCGTTCCGCTTCCTCGAGCGCGGCATCGCCGCCGAGATCGCGAGGCAGGAGGCGCTCGTGCGGGATGGGGGCGAGGTGGAGCAGGAGACGCTTCACTACGACCCGGCCTCGGGCTCGCTCACCACGCTGCGCTCCAAGGAGGAGGCGCACGACTACCGCTACTTCCCCGAGCCCGACCTCGTGCCGATCGCCCCGACCGACGAGATGCTCGAGCGCGCCCGCGCCGCGATGCCCGAGCTGCCCGCCGCCCGTGCCGAGCGCCTCGAGCGGGAGCTGGCGCTGCCGGCCGACCTCGCGCGGCACCTCGCCTTCCGGACCGAGCTGGGCGACTTCTACGAGTCGGCGCTCGCGGCGAGCGCGAACGGCGACGCCCGCTCGATCGCAAACTGGATCACGAACGAGCTGGCGGCCCGCATCGGCGACGCCGATCCGGCCGAGACGCGGCTCGAGCCCGCGGCGTTCGCGAGGCTGGTGGAGATGGTCGGGGCGAGGGAGGTCTCAGCAGGCGCCGCCAAGGAGGTGCTCGACGCGCTGGTGGCCGAGGGCGGCGACCCGGCGGCGATCGTGGAGCAGCGCGGGCTCGGAATGGCCGCCGCCGGCGAGCTCGACGCGATCGTGGAGCGGGCGATCGCCGACAACCCGGATGCCGTCGAGAAGTTCAAGGCGGGGAAGGAAAAGGCGATCGGGGCGATCATGGGCGCGGTGATGCGCGAGACCCGCGGCGCGGCGGACGGCGGCGAGGTGCAGCGGCTGATCCGCGAGAAGATCGGCGCCTGAGCGCGCGCGCCGGGGCGTACCATCCGTCGCAGGCTCTCGTCTCGATTGGAGGACACGGTGGCGCGACTGATACGGATGGACGGCACGGGGCACACCACGCTGGCCGAGTGGACGGCCGAGGACGACCTGGCCTTCCAGGCGGCCGTTCGCGAGTTCGGCGACCAGCAGGGCCTCGGCTACATCGGCACGGTGCCGGACGGCCCTGGCAAGGCCACGCACGTGCGCGAGCTGCCGCGCGAGGCCGACCTGGTGATCATGCGGCGGCCGATCGCCGGCGGCTAGTGGCATCGGCCGCGCTGCCTGAGCTCGCCGCGGTCCCCTGGCGCCAGCGGACCGACGCTCTCTGGCTGCGCCGCTGGGGGCGGATCTGGCACGCCTGGACGCTCCTCTACACCATCCCGTTCCTGGTGGCGGGCGCGGCGATGCTGGCGCTCGCCCCGATCGCGGCGCCGGTGGCGCTCGTGGCGATCGCGCACGCCTGGATCATCCCGGAGCTGTACGCCTTCAGGGGCGCCAGCGTGGTGCGGCCGAAGGGGCCGCGCAACGAGGGCGCCGAAGCCACCGCCCAGGGCCTGCTCGGCGACCTGCTCGGCCACGAGGAGCGCGAGCTCCAGCGCCGCACCGGCCTTGCGCGCGAGCCGGGCGAGCTCGGCACCTGGCTCGTGGGAGAGGCGGGCGCGCTGCTCGTGACACCGGGAGGCCGGCGGGTGCACTGCTTCTGCGTCCGCGCGCAGGACCCCGAGCTTCCGCCCTCGGATCGCGTGGCGCACCTGCTGCTCGCCCTCCGGGAGGACGAGCAGGGCTTCGCCACGGTGGCCAACCACGCCTTCGCCGGAGCCCCCTGGCGCGTGCGGCGCCGGATGCCCGAGGGCATGCGCCCCGCGCTCGACGCGGCCCGGCGGTAGCCTCGCGGGCCGTGTCGAACGACGTCGTGATCGCCGGCGGCGGATTCGGCGGGCTGTACGCCGCCCGCCGGCTCGAGCGGCGGCTGCCGCGCCACAGCGCGCGCATCCTCCTTGTCGCGGACGTGAACTTCCTGCTCTACTCGCCGCTGCTGCCGGGCGCCGCGGCGGGCTCGCTCGAGCCCCGCCACGTGGTGGTGCCGCTGCGCGAGCAGCTGGACTGGGCCGATGTGCGCCTGGCGCGCGTGACCGGAGCCGATCCCGAGCTGAACGAGCTCCGCGTGCACACGGTCGACGGCCGCGACGAGACGCTGCGCTACGACCAGCTCGTGATCGCACTCGGCTCGGTCTCGCGCGTGCTCCCCGTGCCCGGCCTGGCCCAGCACGCGATGGGCTTCAAGACGCTCGCCGATGCGATCGCGCTCCGCAACCGGGTGCTCTGGAACCTCGAGGTGGCGGAGTCGCTACCGAACGACGACGAGCGGCGCGAGTACCTGACCTACGTGTTCGTAGGGGCCGGCTACGCCGGACTCGAGGGGATCGCCGAGCTGCAGGACTACGTGGCGGACACGCTCGACCGCTACCCGCGCTGCCGCCTGACCGGCACGCGCTGGATCCTGGTGGAGGCCGAGGACCGCGTGATGCCCGAGATCCCGGCCAGCCTGGCCGCGTTCGCCACCCGCGAGCTGCGCGGCCGGGGGATGGAGATCCGCCCCGGCACCCGGCTCGACCGTATGGACGAGCGCACGGCAGTGCTCTCCACGGGCGAGCAGGTGGCCACCCGCAACGTCTGCTGGACCGCCGGGGTGCGGCCTACCCCCGTGGTGCGCGAGCTCGGACTGCCGATCGGCCCCGATGGCCGCCTCGAGGTCGACTCGCACATGCGCGTGGCCGGTCGCCAGAACGTGTGGGCGATCGGCGACGCCGCCGCCGTGCCGGACCCGGCGCAGCGGCGCAAGCGCGCCTGCCCGCCCACCGCCCAGCACGCGATCCGCCAGGGCCGTGTCGTGGCCGACAACGTGGCCAACACGCTGCGCGGCCAGCGCACCCGCCCGCTCCGCTACCGGACCCTCGGCGTGTTCGTGGACATGGGCCAGCACAAGGCGGTAGCCACCATGCTCGGCCTGCGCCTGCGGGGCTTCCCCGCCTGGTTCGCCGCCCGCACCTACCACCTGGCGATGATGCCGGGACTCGCCCGCAAGCTCCGGCTCGGACTGGACTGGGGCGTGGGCCTGCTGTTCGGGCGCGCCTCCGCCGAGCTCGGTCAGCTCGGGCACCCGGACCCGCTCGAGCGGCACCTGGAGGCCTCCGCGGAGAGCGAGGATCCGGCCGTGGCCGAGCGATGACCGAGCACGAGATTCGCGAGGGACGCGCGGGCGACCTGCGCGCGGTGTTCGACCTCGGGGAGCGAGCCTGGGACGCCTCGCGCCGTACGCGCGGCCTGATGGGCTCCGACGAGGCGCGGACGGGCGAGGAGCTCGACGCCCAGTGGGAGCGCGAGCGCCCGTTCCTCGAGTTCTTGGCCGCTCAGGAGCACGGTGCGTTCTGGATCTGCGAGGCCGGCGACGAGATGGTCGGCTACACGCGCGCCGCGCGCTTCGGCGCGATGGACGAGCTCACCGAGCTGTGGGTCTCGCCCCAGCACGCGGGGGGCGGCATCGGCCGGGCGCTGCTCGAGTGCGTGTGGCCGGACTCGCCGACCCCCGACCTCGGGCGGGTCGTGCTCACGGTCGGCACGCCGAGCGACCTCACGCTCTACACGGACTTCGGCGTGATGCCAGTGGGCGGGCACTGGCACCTGCGCCACCGGGCCGAGCGCTATCTCGAGCGGCGCGCGACCGAGGTCGACTCGCTCGAGCCGAGCGTGCACGTGCTCACCTCGGAGCGTGCGGTGGAGGAGTGGAAGCGGCTCGAGCCGTCGGCCATCGGCCACGAGCGCCCGCGCCTGCACGAGTTCTTCGGCCGCAGGCGCAACTGCCTCGCGCTCGTGGATCCGCGAACCCGGCTCGCGACCGCGCTCTGCTGGGTCAGCTCCGACGGCGAGATCGGCCCGGCGGTCGGGGAGACCCCGGAGGATCTCTTGCCGGTGGTGCTGGCGGCGCTCGACCGCGTGGCCAAGCAACAGGAGCCCGAGACGTTCGGGGTGTTCTGCACCACCGACTCGTGGTGGCTGCTCGACCGGCTGCGGCGGCTCGGCTTCCGGGTCCACTGGCCCGCCTGGGTGATGTCGTCGGTGCCGCTCCCCGGCCTCGACCGCTACCTGCCCACCCGCCCCGCGAGGCTGCTCTAGATCGACGGCGCCCTCTGCCAGAATTGAGGCATGGGACAGATGGCTTCTGACATCGGACGCAAGGCGCTCGCGGTCCTGGTGCTCATCCTGGCGGCCTACATCCTGTTCAAGCTGGTGCTCGGCTTCGTGATGGGCATCGCCTGGATCCTGGTTGCCGTGGTCGCGGTGATCGCGGTCGTCTGGGCGCTGCGCGTCCTCTGACTTGGAATTCGTCGTCGTCGCGCTGGTGTTCGGTCTCGCCACCGGCGTGATCGGGCGCCTCAGGGGCAACTCGTTCGTCATCTGGTTCCTGATCGGCACGGCGCTGCCCGGGATCGGCATCTTCGCCGCGCTCGTGATGCGCGACCAGCGCCGCGAGCCGAGGCGCGTCTGCCCGCGCTGCGGCAACGTCGTGGCGGTGTCGGATCAGGTGTGCATGCGCTGCGGCGAGGACTTGGATTTTCCAGGAGAAACCGGCGACCAGCCAGACGCCACGGGGGCTCCGGGGGCGCGAGCCCCCGGCTGAAATCCGGCGAAAGCCGCTTGTTAGACTGCCCTGTTCCCTGGCCGGCCGGCCAGAGCCCGTCCCTCGACGCAGAAGGAGCGCACGCGTCATGCGAGCCGTCGACGCCATCATGGAATGCCTCAAGGCCGAGGGCGTCGAGCACGTATTCGGGATCCCGGGCGGCGCCAACCTCCCCACCTACGACGCGCTCTACGACGCCGGCCTGCGCCACGTCCAGTGCCGCCATGAGCAGGGGGCCGGCCACGCGGCCGAGGGCTACGCGAAGGCGTCCGGACGGGTGGGCGTGGCGCTCGCCACGAGCGGGCCGGGCGCGACCAACCTCGTGACGGCCATCGCCGACGCGGTGATGGACAGCGTGCCCACGGTGTTCCTCACCGGGCAGGTGCGCACCGAGCTGATCGGCACCGACGGCTTCCAAGAGGCCGACATCTCCGGCATCACGATGCCGATCGTCAAGCACTCGATCCTGATCCAGGACCCGCGCGACATCCCGAAGGCGATTCACGAGGCCTTCCACATCGCGCGCACCGGCCGTCCCGGCCCGGTGCTGGTCGACGTACCGCAGGACCTCTCGCGCGCCGACATCCCGTACGAGCCGGTCTCGAACGTGCACCTGCCCGGCTACCAGCCCACCACCGATGGCAACGCGAAGCAGATCCGGCTGGCGGCCAAGGCACTGGCCAACGCGCGCCGGCCGGTGATCTACGGCGGCGGCGGGGTGGTGAACGCGGGCGCGGCGAAGGAGTTCAGGGAGCTCTGCGTGTCCGACCCGTTCCCGGTCACCTGCACGCTGATGGGCCTGGGCGCGTTCCCGGCCGACCACGAGCAGTGGCTAGGCATGCTGGGAATGCACGGCACCCGCGCCGCCAACTACGCGATGGACGAGGCGGATCTGATCGTGGCGATCGGCGCGCGCTTCGACGACCGGGTGACCGGCAAGCTGTCCGAGTTCGCCCCGCGGGCGAAGTTCATCCACGTGGACATCGATCCCGCCGAGATCTCGAAGAACGTGCCGGCGCACATCCCGATCGTGGGCGACGCGAAGAACATCCTCCCGAAGCTCACCGCCGAGTACCGCGCGATCGACAGCGACGGGGCGCGCCTCGAGGGCTGGGTCGAGCGCATCAGGGGCTGGCGGGAGAAGCACCCGCTGGGCTACGAGGACTCGACGAACTCCGAGATCAAGCCGCAGTACATGGTGCAGGCGCTGTTCGAGGCCACCGCCGGCCAGGCGATCGTGACCTCGGACGTGGGCCAGCACCAGATGTGGGCCGCCCAGTACTACGGCTTCACCGAGCCGCGCCGCTGGATCAACTCCGGCGGGCTCGGCACGATGGGCTTCGGCCTGCCCTCGGCGCTCGGCGCGAAGGTGGCCTGCCCCGACCTGGACGTGGTCTGCCTCGCCGGCGACGGCTCGCTGATCATGACCGTCCAGGAGCTCGCCACCTGCGTGGACGAGCAGATCCCGGTCAAGGTCTTCCTGATGAACAACGGCTACCTCGGCATGGTGCGCCAGTGGCAGGAGCTGTTCTGGGATCGGCGCTACTCGTCGGTGAAGATGGGCGGGAGCCCGGATTGGGTCAAGCTGGCCGAGGCGTTCGGCGCCAAGGGCATGCGCGTGACCGAGAAGGGCGAGCTCGTGGGCGCCTTCAAGGACGCGCTCGCCGAGGACGGCCCGGTGCTGGTGGACGTGCGGGTCACGCCCGAGGAGAACTGCTACCCGATGATCCCCGCCGGCCAGGCCGCGCGGGACATGGTGGGCTGAGCGATGGGCGAGCCAGGCACCAAGGAGGTCCTGAACCTCGCCGATCTGGAGGCGAGCGGCGGCATCCGGACCGGTCGCAAGCACGTGCTCTCGATCCTCGTGGAGAACAAGCCAGGGGTGCTCGCGCGCATCGCGGGCCTGTTCGCCCGGCGCGGCTTCAACATCGACTCGCTCGCCGTGGGTCCGACCGACGACGAGTCGATGTCGCGGATCACGCTGACGGTCGACGGCGCCGCGCACCCGATCGACCAGGTGACCAAGCAGCTCCACAAGCTCGTGCACGTGATCAAGATCCGCGACCTCGATCCGCCCGAGACCGTGGCGCGGGAGCTCGCGCTGTTCAAGATCTCCTGCCACGAGGGCGACTCGCGCGCCCAGGTGATGCAGTTCACCGACATCTTCCGCGGCAAGACCGTGGACGTGTCGAAGCGCAGCGTGACCGTGGAGGTCACCGGGGGCGACGACAAGATCCAGGCGTTCGAGGAGATGGTCCGGCCGTTCGGCCTGATCGAGATGGTCAGGACCGGCGAGGTGGCCGTGGCGCGAGGGCGCGGCGCGACGTAGGTCTGGGGCTCGCGGTGCCATCCTTGGGCCCGTGAGCCTCGTCACCGGCAGCGGACACTCGCCCTTCGGGCTCGACGAGCCCACCCGCGAGCGCCTGCACGGGCGCCTCGAGCAGGGAATCCGCCGGGCGCGGCGCGACGGGCGTCCCGTTCCGGTGGCGGTCACGGTCCCAATAGCGGCGGAGCTCGACCTCTCGGCCGCCGTGCTCGGCGCGCGACGGGCCGACGACCGCTTCGCCTGCCTCGAACAGCCCGATCGCGACCGCTTCGCGCTCGCCGGGCTCGGCCAGGCGGCGCTGCTGGAGGCGTCCGGCCCCGGCCGCTTCCGCGAGACGGCTGCTCGCGCCCGCGAGCTGGGCCGCCGCGCGCTGGCCGACGATCCCGCCGCGGACCCGGACGGACCGCCCGCGACCGGCCCCGTGTTCCTGGGTGGGTTCGCGTTCGCCCACGATGGCGGCGAGGCGCCGGAGTGGGCCTCGCTCGCCCCGGCGTCGCTCGTGCTGCCCGAGGTGGCGCTCGTGCGCCGCGGCGAGCGCGCGCGCATGACCCTCACCGCCCTCGTCGGGCCCGACGACGACGCGGGCGCCACGGCCGGCCGGCTGCTCGGCCGCCTGGCCGAGCTGGCGCCGCGCTCGATGCCGCTGGTCGACCCCGACCCGGTGCAGCGCACGCTCGTGGCCAGCGCGGCGCCGCCGTCGCACTACGAGGGCGCGGTGGCCCGCGCCGTCGAGCTGATCACGGCGGGCGCGCTCGAGAAGGTGGTGCTGGCGCGAGAGGTGCGCGCCCACGCGGGCTCGCGGCACGACGCCGCCGCGGTGCTCGGCGCCCTGCGCGAGGTGTTCCCGGGCTGCTACTGCTGGTGCGTGGGCACCCCGCAGCTCGCGTTCGTGGGGGCGAGTCCCGAGCTGCTCGTGCGCCGCGACGGTCAGCGCGCCCAGACGGTGGCGCTGGCCGGGACCACAGGCCGCAGCGCCGATCCGGCGGTGGACGACCACCTCGGCGAGGCGCTGCTGCGAAGCGCCAAGGACCGCGAGGAGCAGTCGATCGTGGCGCGCCGGATCGAGCGCACGCTCGACCCGGTCAGCCTGTGGGTGGCCACCGGTGAGGAGCCGGTGCTCGTGAAGGTGCACAACGTTCAGCACCTGGCCACGCCGATCCGTGCCCAGCTCGCCGACCCAGTGCCGGCCGTCGAGCTCGCCGGGCTGCTGCTGCCGACCCCGGCGGTGGGCGGCGAGCCGCGCGACGCAGCGCTGCCCCTGATACCGGTGCTCGAGGGCCTCGACCGCGGCTGGTACGCGGGCGCGGTGGGCTGGACGGACCTCGCGGAGGACGGCGAGTTCTGCGTCGCGCTGCGCTGCGCGCTGCTGCGCGGCCCGGTGGCCCACCTGTACGCGGGCTGCGGGATCGTGCGCGATTCCGTGCCATCGGAGGAGCTCGCGGAGACCGAGGTCAAGCTGCAGGCGCTGCTTCCGCTGCTGGCTTAGTCGCCGAGCTGAGCGCTCACCTGCTCCACCAGCTCGCGGTGGAGCGCGACGTTGCGAGCGCGGTCGCTCCGGAGCACCCGCACCTCGTCGAACGAGTCCGCCACCGAGACGCCGGCCGGGGTGGCCACGTGGCGCTCGTATTGCTCGGGCTCGGCGTGCTCGGCCACCGGCAGGAAGTCGAAGATCCCGCCGCCGCCGTTGTCGATACACACGATCTCGAGCCGCGCGCCGGCCCGGCGCGCCGCGTACAGCCCGCCCAGGTCGTGGAGGAGCGCGAGCTCGCCGGTGAGGAGCCAGGTGGGAAGGCCGGTGGCCAGGGCCGCGCCGAGTGCCGAGGAGGTCACACCGTCGATCCCGTTGGCGCCGCGGTTGGCGAGGAAGCGGATCCGCTTCGGCGACTGCGGGAACCAGGCCTCCACGTCGCGCACCGGCATCGAGGAGCTGATCCATACGACCGCCTCGTCGGGGAGCTCCGGCTCGACCCGCGCGAGCAGCTTCGGCTCGAAGTCGTCGGGGGCGCCCGCGAGCGCGGCCGGCACGAGCTCGTCGGCGGCGCGCCAGGAGGAGAGCCAGGCGGGGTCGGGCTCGCTCGCGCGCATCTCGATCGCGGAGGCCAGCGCGTCGAGGGTCGGGCCGGCGGCCGACGCGAGCATCAGCTCGGCCCGGCGCGTGGGCTCGTGCCAGACGGCGTGCGGGTCGATCACCACCTGGGGCGCGGCAACCACGAAGGCCCGCAGCGGCTTCGAGGTGGGCATGTCCCCGGTCCGCAGGACCAGCTCGGGCCGGTGGCCGCTGCGGAAGCCCTCCGCTCGAAGGATTACGTCGTAGTGAGCCACGACGTGGGAGCGGTCGTGGTCCCCGCAGCGCACCCCGGAAGTGGGCTCGGCCAGCAACGGCCAGCCCGCCTGGGCCGCCAGCCGGGCGGCGGGCTCGGCCACCGGGCCCGCTCCAGGACCGCACACGATCACGCCGCGGGAGGACCCTGCGATCCGCCCGGCGAGGCGGTGCACGTCGTCCGCGTGCGGCGCGCTCGCGTGCTCGCGCAGCTCAGTCCAGGGCCCCCCGCCCGGCCGGCCCGCCCAGTCGGCCGCGGTCAGCTCCTCCGGCACGGGCGCGAGCGGCTCGCGCAGCGCGACGTTCAGGTGCACGGGCCCGGGCCGGCCGCCGAGCGCGGTCCAGTAGGCGCGACACGCGAGCGCGCGATGGTGCACGGCGGTCTCACGGCCCGGGTCGTGCGTGCCCACCTCCACGAACCACTTGGCGGCACTGCCGTAGAGCCCCAGCTGGTCGATCGCCTGGCCGGCGCCCACCTCGCGCAGCTCAGGGGGGCGGTCGGCGGTCAGGACGACGAGCGGTACGCGCGCCTCCCAAGCCTCGACCACCGCGGGGTGCAGGTTGGCGGCCGCGGTGCCCGACGTGCAGGTCACGGCGACCGGCCGGCCGCTCGCCTTGGCCATCCCGAGCGCGACGAAGCCGGCCGAGCGCTCGTCGATCACCGACACCGCCTCGACTTCGGGCTGCGCCGCCAGCGTGAGCGCCAGCGGCGCGTTCCTCGAGCCGGGCGAGGTCACGGCGTGGCGCATGCCGCAGCGCGCCAGCTCGTCCACGAAGGCCTGAATCGGCGCGTAGGTGCGGTTGATCGGGATCATGCAGGAGCGATGGTGCTCTTCATCCCGGGCTTCATGCAGCGTGGCGACGCCTGGCGGCCGGTGGCAGAGCTCCTGCCGACACGCTATCCGAGCGTTCTCCTCGACCACCGCGAGCACAGCTTCGAGGGCCGGCTCGGGGAGATCGCCGAGCAGGGCGAGGGGCGCGTGCTGGTGGGCTACTCGCTCGGCGGGCGGCTCGCGCTGCGAGCCGCGCTGCGCCACCCGGAGCGCTATCCCGGGCTCGTCACGGTCGGCGCCACGGCGGGGATCGACCACCCCGGGCTGCGCTCGGCCCGCGCGGAGGCCGACGAGCGCCTGGCCGCCTGGATGGAGGCGGCGCCGATCGCCGACGTGGTGGGGGTCTGGGAGCGCCAGCCGCTGTTCGCGGACCAGACGGAAACGCTGATCGAAGAGCAGCGCGCGGGCCGCCTCGCGCACGATCCCAAGGGCCTCGCGATGATGCTGAGGACAGCCGGGCAGGGTGTGCTCGAGCCGGTCTGGCACGAGCTGCTCACTTTCGAGCTGCCGCTGCTGGCGATCGCGGGGGCCCGCGACCAGGGCTACACGGCGGCGGCCAAGCGGATGGCGGAGACGGCACCGCACGGCCAGGCCGCGATCGTGGAGGAAGCGGGCCACGCCCCGCAGCTTCAGCGGCCCGACGAGCTGGCGCGCCTGATCGAGGCGTTCGTGGCGGGCATCGGTCCGACTCGCCAACCGAACGCCGCGCCCCCTTCGTAGGGACCTGAGAAGGCGTTCTCGGACTGGGAGGTCGATAGATGCATCGCAAGCTTTCAGTGGTTGTCGTAGCCGCGCTCGCCGCGCTGCTGGTGGCGGCGCCGGCCGCGAGCGCCGCCCCATCGAAGGCGCGCGCCTCGTTCGGCTGGTACTACGGGGTCACGACGCTCGACGTCGACCCGGGCACGCTCTCGGCCCTCGGGAGCCTCGGCGTGTCCCCCGGCGCGGTTGCGCCAGCCACGCTCGAGGGCGCTCGCTACTCGTTCCCGATCACGAACTCGCTCGGCAGCACGCTGCGGTCCGGGGTCGTGCTCCACAAGGGCGGGATCTCGCTGACCGCCGGGGCGACGACGGTCAACCTGACCGACTTCGACATCAACCTCATGCGGCGCCAGCTGTTCGGCCGGGTCAACGGGAGCGCTGACAAGCTCCCGCTCCTGAACCTCGACTACACCGGCATCGGTATCCGCTTCGGCGGCGGCAGCCTCAACATCGGGCCGGTCACGGCCACGCTGACCGACACGGCCGCGGGTGCGCTGAACGCGGCGTTCGGCACCACCGTGCTGTCGAGCTCGACGGTGCTCGGCAAGGCCACCATCCGGTACCGGGTCTTCCCCTTCTAGGGGCTGGAGCCTCAGGCCAGGCGCTCGGCGGTAACCGCGTCGAGCGCCTGGTCCTCCACTCGCACGCCGAGGCCCGGGCCGCCGGGCACCCGCAGGGTTCCGCGCCGGGCCCCCGGCAGCGAGCGCGCGATGTCGGCGTCGAACAGGTCGAGGGTGGCGAGGCCGCAGGCCATCGACACGCCCTCGGCGGCGGCCAGCTGCAGCGCGGCGGCGATTCCCCAGGGCCCGTCGAGGGTGCTCGACAGGAACGCGCCCAGGCCGTGCGCCTGGGCCTCGCGCAGCATGTCGCGGGCGGGGCGAAAGCCGCCCGAGCCGGCGAGCTTGACGTTCACGACGTCGCAGGCCTCGAGCTCGACGGCGCGCCGCAGCTCGCGCGGCGAGCTCACCGACTCGTCCGCGGCGATCGGCGTGGACACCCGCTGGCGCACCTCGGCCAGCTCCCGCAACGTGCGGCAGGGCTGCTCCACGAACTCGAGGTCGTGCTCCTCGATCGCCCGGATCGCGCGCACGGCCTCGTCGACGGTCCACACCCCGTTGGCGTCCACCCGCAGCGCGGGCCAGGGGCCGACCGCCTCGCGCACGGCCGCCACCCGCTCGGCGTCGCCCGGCAGCCCGACCTTGAGCTTGAAGCAGGCGAAGCCCTCGGCCACCCCCGCCCGGGCGCGCGCCGCCACCTCGGCGGGAGGGCCGCCGGGCAGGGTCATGTTCACGGCCAGGGCGTCCTTCAGCGGATCCGCGAGCGGCCGGTCCTCCTGTCTGGCCTGGAGGTCGAGGCGCGCGATCTCCTCCGCCGCCCGCGCCTGTGGCGGACGGCGCCCACCGCCCCCGGTGAGGGCGGCCACCGCGCGCTCGAGCGGCACGCCGTCGTAGGGCTCGAAGGGGGCGGCCTCGCCGTAGCCGCTCGTCCCGTCCGACGCCTCGAGCCGCAGGAGCAGCAGCTCGCGCGCCGTGACCACGCCGCTCGCGGTCACGAACGGCTGCTTGAGCGGCACGGAGAGGCGGAGGACGGAGCGCTTCACGAGAGCAACAGGCCGCCGGAGAGCAGCAGCGAGAACACCGCCAGCAGGCGGCCGGTCCCGGCGAGGGCGCCGTTGAGGGCCGCCCCGTCCGTGTGCGTCGAGACCGTGCGCACGAGCGGCGGCACGAGCGGCAGCGCCGCGAGGGTGAGCAGGAGCCACGGCGACAGCGCCGGCACGAGCAGGGGCGGCACGAGGAAGGAGCCGACCAGCATAGCCGCGTACAGCCTCCGCGCGCGCTCGCGGCCGAGCTTGACCGCGAGGGTGCGCTTGCCGGCGCGCCGGTCGGTGTCCACGTCGCGCACGTTGTTGACCACCAGGATCGCGGACGCCAGAAGCCCCACGGGCACCGCCAGCGCAAGCGCCTCCCAGCGGAGCTCCTCGGTCTGCACGAAGTAGGACCCGGCCACGGCCACGAGCCCGAAGAAGAGGAACACGAACAGCTCGCCGAGCCCCTCGTAGCCGTACGGGCGCGGGCCGCCCGTGTAGAGCACCCCGGCGAGGATCGACGCGGCGCCCACGACGAGCAGCTCCCAGCCCGCCTCGGCGGCGAGGTAGGCCCCCGCCGCCACGGCGATCCCGAACGCGACGTAGGTGCCGGTGAGCACCCGGCGCGGCGGCATCAACCCGCCGGCGGTCACGCGCACGGGGCCGAGCCGGTCGTCGGTGTCGGCGCCCCGCCGCGCGTCCGAGTAGTCGTTCGACAGGTTGGTGCCGATCTGGATGAAGACGCTGCCCACGAGCGCGGCAACGAACGGCAGCGCGCGGAACACGTCCTCCGATCCCGCCAGGGACGTGCCCACGAGCACCGGCGCGATCGCCGCCGGCAGCGTGCGCGGCCGCGCGGCGAGGAGCCAGAGCCTGAGCGTCCCGCGCGGGGCCGCGGACACGCCCGTCACGGCCGTTTCGGGAACTTCCCGAAGTCGGGCCGGCGCTTGTCCTTGTACGCCTCGCGCCCCTCCCGCGCCTCGTCGCTCGCGTAGAAGAGCAGGTTGGCGTCGTGGGCCAGCTGCTGGATGCCGGCGTAGCCGTCCTCGTGAGCGTGGAAGCTCGCCTTCATCAGCCGCAGCGCGAAGGGGGAGAGGCGCAGCATCTCGGAGCACCACGCCACGGTCTCCTCCTCGAGCTCCTCGAGCGGCACAACGCGGTTCACGAGCCCCATCTCGCGGGCCTCCTCCGCGCCGTACTGCCGGCACAGGAACCAGAGCTCCTTGGCCTTCTTCTGGCCCACCTGCGCGGCGAGCAGGCTGGCCCCGAAACCGCCGTCGAAGCTCCCGACCATCGGGCCGGTCTGCCCGAAGCGGGCGTTGTCCGCCGCGATCGTGAGGTCGCACACCACGTGCAGCACGTGCCCGCCGCCGACCGCGTAGCCGGCCACCATCGCCACCACCGGCTTTGGGAGGCGCCGCATCTGCACGTGCAGGTCTGTCACGTGGAAGCGCCCGACCGAGGCGCCGCCCGCCACGTAGCCGGTGTCACCGCGCACGCGCTGGTCGCCGCCGGAGCAGAAGGCGAGCGGGCCCTCGCCGGTGAGCACGATCACGCCGACCGAGCTGTCCTCGCGCGCGCGCTCGAGCGCGTCGGAGATCTCGATGAGCGTCTCGGGGCGGAACGCGTTGCGCAGCTCGGGCCGGTCGATGGTCACCTTCGCGATGCCACCGGAGAGCTCGTAGCGGATGTCGTCGTACTCCCCGCCCGGCTGCCAGTCGGCCGCGGGGCGGATCCGCCGGCGCGCCTGCTCCTCGGCCCAGTGCGCCCTGGCGTCGCTCTCGGTGGTTGCCATACGGGCGCGAACGATAGTGCTCGCCCGGCCCCTCGCCCTACCCTGGGGCGCATGAGCGAATGGCTGGCGCGTGCGGCCCGTGAGCGCCCGCACCACCCGGCGGTGGTGGCGGGCGGCCGCAGCGTGACCTACGCGGAGCTCGACGCGCGAGCCGGCGAGCTGGCCGCGCGCTTCGAGCCGGGCCAGGCCGTGCCGATCGCGCTGCCGCCCGGCATCGCGTTCAGCGAGCTGCTCCACGCGGCCTGGCGCGCCGGCGCGGTGGCGGCGCCCCTCGACCCGGCGGCGCCCGCGCCGCCGCTGGACGCCCTCGGCTCCGACCGGGCGGGACTCGTGATCCACACCTCGGGCACCACCGGCGAGCCGAAGGCGGTGAGACTCACCCTCGAGAACCTGGCGGCGAGCGCGCGCGCGTCGGCCGAGGCGCTCGGCACCGACCCGGACGACCGCTGGCTCTGCCCGCTCCCCCTCCACCACGTGGCGGGCCTGTCGATCCTGGTGCGCTCGGCCGTGAACGCAACCACCGCCGTGCTCCACGAGCGCTTCGACACCTCGCGCGTGAAGGCCGCGCTCGAGACGGGCGAGGTCACGCTCGCCTCGCTCGTGCCGACGATGCTCATCCGGCTGCGCGAGGCGGGACTGCGCGCGGCGCCCGGGCTGCGGACGATCGCGCTCGGCGGGGGGCCGATCCCGCCGAGCCTGCTCGACTGGGCGGCCCGCGCCGGGATCCCAGTCACGCCGGTGTACGGGATGACCGAGACCGCGTCGCAGGTGATCGCCGGCGAGCCCGGCAGGCCCCTGGCGGGCGTCCGGCTCGAGGTCGCGGCCGACGGGGAGCTCCTGATCGCCGGGCCGATGGTCGCTCGCGCCGCGCTCGGCCCCGACGGCTGGCTTCACACGGGCGACCGCGGCCGTCTCGACGCCGCGGGCCTCCTGCACATCGAGGGGCGGATCAAGGAGCTGATCGTGACCGGCGGCGAGAAGGTGGCGCCGGTCGAGGTCGAGCAGGTGCTGCAAGCCCATCCCGAGGTGGCCGACGCCGGCGTGGCGGGCCGCCCCGACCCGGAGTGGGGCGAGGCGGTCGTGGCCTTCGTCGTGCCGCGCGACGGGCTGCGCGATGACGAGCTGCGCAACTGGTGCCGCTCCCGGCTCGCGCCCCACAAGGTGCCGAAGCGCTTCGAGCTCGTGGAGAGCCTGCCGCGCACCGCGAACGGGAAGCTTCAGCGCGAGCGGCTCATCTAGAGTCCCGCGCCCAATGATCTACGACAAGGACGCCGACCTCTCGCGGCTCGACGGCAAGACCGTGGCGATCATCGGCTACGGCTCCCAGGGCCACGCCCACGCGCTCAATCTCACGGACTCGGGCGTGGACGTGGTGGTGGGGCTGCGCCCGGACTCCTCGTCCGTCGACCAGGCGCGGGAGCACGGCCTGCGCGTGGAGCCGATCGCCGACGCCGCCAGTGCCGGCGACGTGGTGATGGTGGTCGTGCCCGATGAGAAGCAGGCCGAGGTCTACGACGCCGAGATCCGTGACGGCATCGCCCCCGGCAACCTGCTCATGTTCGCCCACGGGTTCTCGATCCACTTCGGGCAGATCGACCCGGGCCCCGAGGTGGACGTGGGGATGGTCGCGCCCAAGAGCCCGGGCCACCTGGTACGGCGCCAGTTCGTGGATGGCAACGGCGTGCCCGGCCTGGTGGCGATCCATCAGGACGCCACCGGCCAGGCGCGCGACCTGGTGCTGGCCTACGCTCGCGGCATCGGCTGCACGCGCGCGGGCGTGATCGAGACGAGCTTCAAGGACGAGACCGAGACCGACCTGTTCGGTGAGCAGGCCGTGCTCTGCGGCGGGGTGACCGAGCTCGTACGCGCCGGCTACGAGACGCTCGTGGAGGCCGGCTACGACCCGCGCCTCGCCTACTTCGAGTGCCTGCACGAGCTCAAGCTGATCGTCGACCTGATGTACGAGAAGGGCATCTCGGGCATGCGCTACTCCGTCTCGAACACGGCGGAGTACGGCGACCTGACCCGTGGCACGCGCGTGGTCGGCGAGCCCACCCGCGCGGCGATGAAGGAGATCCTGGGCGAGATCCAGTCGGGCGAGTTCGCGCGCGAGTGGATCGCCGAGAACAAGGCCGGACAGGAGAGCTTTCAGCGCATGCGGGCCGAGGGCAAGGACCACCAGATCGAGCGCGAGGGCAGGGAGCTGCGCTCGATGATGGACTGGATCGACCAGGAGTTCTGATGGAGGGAGGCAGCGGCTACCTGCCACCCGAGCCCTCCGGGCCCGAGCCGGAGCTCGGCGGCAAGCCGCCCCCGCAGCCGCCGCCCGCCCAACCCCAGGCGCCCCAGCAGGGCTGGCAGCAGCCGCAGCCGCCCCCGTACCAGGGGCCGCCGCCGGGTCAGGCCTATCAGCCGCCGCCCGGTTACCAGCAGCCGCCCGGCTACCCGCCCCCCGGCTACGCCGGCTATGGCTACGGCTACCAGCCCGCGCCGCGCGTGCCGGACAACGGCCCGGCCGTCGCGGGCTTCGTGCTCTCGCTCGTGTCGGGCGGGCTGCTGCTGCTCTCGGCCGGTTTCTCGAGCGTCGTCTCGATCGGCTGCGCGATCGCGGGCATGATCTATTCGCGCAAGGGCAAGCGCAAGGTGGCCGCGGGGGAGACGCCCAAGCACGCCGGCATCGCGCAGGCCGGCTGGATCATCGGGATCGTGTCGCTCGTGCTCTCGCTGATGGCCACGGCGGGGTGGATCCTGCTGTTCGTGCTCGCCGTCACCGACGAGGAGTTCCGCGACGACTTCGACCGGGAGTTCGACGACTCCCAGAGCATCCGGGCGGCGCTTCAGATCACCGCCGCCGCAGTGCGGCTTCTCACCTGAGACCGTAGGTATTCTCGCCGGTCAGATGGCGAATCCCTACGTCAAGCAGTACCTGATGACCGCGGGCCCCACCCCGCTGCCGCCAGCCGTCTCCCAGGCGATGGCGGAGCCGATGCTCTACCACCGGGCGCCGGCGTTCGTGGAGGTCTACGAGCGCGTGCTCGGGCGCCTCAGAGAGGTGTTCGGCACCGCCGGCGAGGTGCTCGTGTTCGCGAGCTCGGGCACCGGCGCCATGGAGTCGGCGGTGGCGAACCTCGTGCGCTCCGGCGAGCCGGCGCTCGTGGCGAGCTGCGGCAAGTTCGGCGAGCGCTGGGTCGAGCTGTGCGACGCCTACGGGGCGCGCACGATCCACTGGGAGACGGAGTGGGGGCGGCAGGTCGACCCGGCTGAGCTCGATACGCAACTCGCCGCGAGCGACGGGGTCGAGCTCGTGTTCGCCACGCTGTCCGAGACGTCGACCGGCGTCGTGAACGACGTGCGCGAGCTCGCCGAGGTGGCCCATCGTCACGGCGCGCTGATCGTGGTCGACGCGGTGTCCGGCATGGGCGCGGTGCCCTGCCCGCAGGACGAGTGGGGGCTCGACGTGGTGGTGGCGGGCTCCCAGAAGGCGCTGATGGCGCCGCCGGGGCTCGGCTTCGCGAGCCCGAACGCGGCGGCCCTCGAGCGGGCGGCGGCCAGGCCGGGCGGGCGCTACTACCTCGACTGGGGCCGCACCGCCGGCGGCCAGCGGAGCGATCCGCCGGACAGCCCCTTCACGCCCGCCGTCGGCCTCGTACAGGCGCTCGACGTGGCGCTCGAGATGATCGCCTCCGAGGGCCTCGACCAGGTCTACCGCCGCCACGCGCTCCTCGGGCGGGCCACGCGCGCCGCCGCCAAGGCGCTCGACCTCGAGCTGCTCGGGGGCGAGCGCGAGAACGCGAACGTGGTGACCGCGATCGCGTTGCCCGAGGGCGTCGACGGCGCCCGCGTGCCCAAGCTGATGCGCGACCGCTTCAAGGTCACGATCGCGGGCGGGCAGGGGCGACTCAAGGGCCGCATCGCCCGCATCGCCCACTGCGGCTACTTCGGTCCCTTCGACATCGTCGTCACGGTGGCGGCGCTCGAGATGACCCTGCGCGAGCTGGGCCACGAGCTGGAGCTCGGCGCGGGCGTGGCCGCCGTGCAGCGCGTCCTCGAGGCGGGCGTGCCCGCCGGCTCGCCGGCGTGAGGGTCCTCGTCAAGGAGCGGATCGGCGACTCCGGCGTTCAGCTGCTGCGCGACGCGGGTCTCGAGGTCGAACTCGGCCTCGACTGGCAGGACGACGAGCTCGCGCGCCGCATCGGCGAGTTCGACGGCCTCCTGATCCGCTCCGCAACGCAGCTCACCGCTGAGCTGCTCGCCCGCGCCGAGCGGCTCAAGGCCGTCGGCCGGGCGGGCGTGGGCGTCGACAACGTGGACGTCGAGGCGGCCACCAAGCGCGGGGTGATCGTGGCCAATGCGCCCCAGTCGAACGTGATCACCGCGGCCGAGCACACCTTCGCGATGCTGCTGGCGCTGGCGCGCAAGGTGCCGCAGGCCCACACCTCGCTCACGGGCGGCGCCTGGGAGCGCTCGAGGTTCAGCGGCGTGGAGCTGTACGAGAAGACGCTCGGCGTGCTCGGCTTCGGCCGGATCGGGCAGCTCGTGGCGCAGCGCGCACTCGGCTTCGGGATGCGGGTCGTGGCCTTCGACGCCTACGTCGCCGAGGAGCGCTTCCGCGAGCTGGGCGTCGAGAGGGCGGCGACCTCCGAGGAGGTGTACGGCCAGGCGGACTTCCTCACGATCCACCTCCCCGTGACGGACGAGACCGAGAACTGGCTCGACGCCACGGCGTTCGCGTCGATGAAGGAGGGCGTGCGCGTGATCAACGTGGCGCGCGGCAAGCTCGTGGTCGAGGACGATCTGCGCGCGGCGCTCGAGTCGGGCAGGGTGGCGGGCGCGGCGCTCGACGTGTTCCGCGACGAGCCGGTGACCGAGCACCCCCTCTTCGGGATGCCGAACGTGGTGGTCACGCCGCACCTGGGGGCCTCCACGGCCGAAGCCACCGACCGCGCCGGCTACCAGGCGGCCGAGCAGGTGGTGGCCGCGCTCACGGGAGGGGTCGTCACGAGCGCGGTGAACGTGCCGGCGATCGCGGCCGAGGACCTCGACGCCCTCGGTCCCTTCCTGCCGCTCGCCCGCGACCTCGGCCGGATCGCCAGCGTGCTGGCGGAACGCACCTCGGTCGACGCGGTGGAGGTGGAGTACCTGGGCCGGATCGCCGGCCGCGACACGCGGCTGCTCACCGTGCAGGTGCTGAAGGGGGTGCTGAGCGGCCACATCGAGGAGGAGGTCAACGACGTGAACGCGCCCACGATTGCCGACGAGCGCGGGATCGCCGTGTCGCAGACGAGCAGGGCCCAGGCCCGCGACTTCACGGACCTGCTGCGCGTGAGCGTGGTGAGCGGAGGGGAGCGCACGCGTGTGGTGGGCACGACTCTGGGGCGCACCCACCGGCCGCACCTGCTCGAGGCCTGGGGCTCGCGCTTCAACGTGCAGCTCGAGAGCAACCTGGCGGTGTTCCGCTACGAGGACCGCCCTGGCATGCTCGGCCGGGTCGGAACCGAGCTCGGCAACCAGGGGATCAACATCATCTCGGCCGCAGTGGGGCGCCAGCTCCAGGACGAGGCCGCCGGCGGGGCGGTGATGCTCGTGACCGCCGACAGCCCGGTGCCTCGCGAGGTGGTCGACCGCATCGTGGGCACCGACGGCTTCGCCGCCGGGCGCACCGTGAGCCTCTGAGCGCCTGCCTCCGCTGCTCCAATGTCAAGACGTTGACTGCGTCGATCTCGCCGTCCGGACGCTGACGCTGGCCTCGCCCGCCGGGGCGGGCCGGCCAATCCGCTCCGCCGTGAGGCGCGCCATTCGCTCCGAGGTGAGCTTGAGGAAGCGGAGCTGCTCGCGCCGTCCGATCAGGCGGAAGCCGAGCCTCAGTAGCGGGTTGCCGCGCCCGGCCCTCCTAGAGAACGAGCTGATGCGGAAGACCACCTCTCCGCTGTCGAGGAACTTCCACACTTGCCAGTCCATCTGACCCATCTCCACGTGCCCCTCGAGCGTGCGGTAGTTCCAGCCGAACACGCGGCCGCGGCGTCCATCGAGCTCACGCTCCTCGTCGTAGACGTCCCCGACCCGCACGCCCACGCGGATCTTCAGGCCGTGGTAGTGGAGGATGAGCAGCATGGTCCGCTCCTCGAGCGGCTCATCGCGGTCGAAGACACCCTCGACCACCGACGGCTCGGCGAAGTCGTAGTCGCGCGCGATCGTTCGGGCGGTCTCCCAACTGCCCCCAGGCTCCGGGTCGCCGGGGGACTCGGAGGGCAGTGCCTTGCGCACGTCGTCGGCGTTCCACCCGTTCTCGGGCGTGTACTCCGCGATTCGCGAGAGGTCGATGTTGACCTCCCGCGCCCGCACCTCGTCGAGCTCGCCCATCGGGGACGCGGGCACTCTTTCCACCCGGCGGGTGTCGATTCGCAGGCCGCCCTCCCGCTTCCCGCCCGACAGGCGGATCACGCGCTCGAGGAACGACGTCCACATGTGGAGCTGGATCTCTTTCGACATGCGGAGACGGTCGTACAGCAGGTTCGAGAGACGGTCGCCGCTACGCGCCCAGGACTCGATCTCGAATTCGACCCGATCCCCCTCGCCGCCCGCGCGAAAGGCGATCTGGCCCGCCTCGAGGTGGCCCTCGAGTGTCATCAGCCGGAACGAGCGCGGCCCGACGTCCACCACGCGCACGGGCCCATCCCAGGGTCCCGGCATACGGACCACGAATTCGTCGCCCGGGCGCATCGCCTCGGCGCTGCCCGCCGTCTTCTTGAAGGTGGCGAACTCGCTCGGCGCGGCGCTGTCCGGATCGCGCTGCAGGCGGGCCATCAGCTCTTCAGGCCCGAGCTCGGCGTCGCGGATCACGGCAACGTACCGGCGGTGGAAGAGCGGTCCGGCCCCGTCGCCCACGCGCTGCACCTGCTCGTCGACGAGGCCGCGCGGCAACGGCGGAGGACCGTCGTCGGGCCAGCAGCCGGCCTCGTCGGACCGGTGGATCGGCGTGGTTCGCCACAGGTAGCGCCACGACGTGAGCGCTACCCCGATTGGCCAGCGCGCGGCGGTCGCCGCGGAGCGCGCCAGCGGCATCCGCCCGGCGCGCATGCGGGGCAGGGTCCTCGGTTCGGCCATGGGGGCCGCGTACCCGCGCTCGCGCCGGTGCATGCGCGTGCGGCTCACGGGGTAGCAGCCAATGCATGTTCACCAAGGCCCTCAGCCGCACGGGGATGCGCGGCTGGCACCTGCACATCGGCTCGCTCGCAGCGATCTACCTGTGCATCGGTCTGTGGATCCGCGCCAAGACGGTCGACCAGGCGGAGCGCGGAAACGCCGAGCGGCGTGCCCTCTTCGTCGGGCTCTGGCCGCCGATGTTCTGGCTGATCGGCGACGCCCTCCAGCGCGAGGAACGCTCGACGGCGAGTCGCCTACGTCTGGGTCGCGCGCGGTAGAGCGGTCCAGCGCGCGACTCGCCGTGGTGCGGTTGGGGCGCGGGAAGTGCGTGACGATTGCCCCGAACTTTGTAGGCCGGCCCTTTAGGGTAGGTGAGCAGTAGGCAGGAGCCTTTTATTCGCAGCGCCGCGCTCTGCCTCCTACGTCCTATGAGGCAGCCGATTTCTGTCCCCAGGTTCGGTCGGCCCTCTTCCGAAGTCCAGCCTGAGAGAGTGATTTTGTGACTAAGAAGCAAGAGCAGAAGATCGTGCAGTACTTGAACGAGGCCCATGGTGCCGAGCAGGCGCTCGTGCGCCAGTTGCAGGCCCAGATCGCGATGACCCCCAGGGGTCAGTACCGCGACGGGCTGGAGACCCACCTCAAGGAGACCCGGCGGCACGCCGAGCGTCTCGAGCGCCGGTTGTCCGAGCTGGGGCAGGGCAACAACCCGCTTCAGGCCGGACTCGGCGCCCTGGAGAGCCTCGTGGGGCAGGCTTTGGCGTTGACCAAGACCCCGCTCGATCTGGTTCGCGGAAGCGGTGGCGAGGAGAAGGTCCTGAAGAACGCCAAGGACTCGTGCGCGGCCGAGGCGCTTGAGATCGCCACCTACACGGCGCTGGCCCGACTCGCCCGCGACGCCGGAGACGCCAAGACCGAGCGTCTGGCCAAGTCCGTTCTCCGGGACGAGCAGCGGATGCTCGACCGGCTTCTGAAGGAGATCCCGCGCCTGACCGACGCCGTGGCACACGCGGAGTTCGACGGGGACGGCTCCTACGACGTCAGCGAGACGGGTGCCGCCGACACGCTGCGCGAGGTGGGCGACACGGCCAAGCGCACCGCCCGCCAGGCCCGCAAGGTGCCCGGAGTGGCGCGCTCCGAGGGCACGGTCAAGGGCGCCCTGGCGTCCGAGTCCGACCTGGCGATCGCCAACTATGACTCGCTCAGCGCCGACGAGATCCAGGACAAGCTGTCCGAGCTCTCCCAGATCGACCTGGCCAAGGTCAACGCCTACGAGCGCAAGAACCAGAACCGCACCACCATCACCAGCCGAATCGACTCCCTGCAGGCCGACGAGCCCTGGCCCGGCTACGACGAGCTAGGGGTGGAGGAAGTCCAGGCTGTGCTCTCCGAGGGCGACGACAATCGGGTCGAGGCCGTCCGTCGCTACGAGAGCAAGCACAAGAACCGAGCCGGCGTGCTCCAGGCCACCGAGCGCGAGCTCAGCAACGCCTAAGCACCGTGTCGAACCGAGGGAGGGGGCGCTCGCCGGCCCCCTCCTTCGCTAAGGCGAACTCGCCCCGTGCGAGTTCGCCCAGGCCAGACAGCCTCGGGGCTGGCGAACCCGAACTCGTTCGCCCCCCTGCGCGACCGCAAGCTGTCAGATAGTCAGACCACGCGGACGGTCTGCTCGCCCACCGCCACCACGTCGCCGCGGTGCAGCTGCCGGCCTCGCCGCGTCTCGGGGTCGCCGTTGACGGTGACCTCGCTCGCGAGCAAGAGCTCCCTGGCATCGGCCCCCGAATCGGCCAGGGCCGAGAGCTTGAGCAACTGGCCGAGGCGAATCATGTCGCCCTCGATCTCGATGTCCTGCATCTCTGCACTCGTGCCAAGGCCGGCCGCGCGATTCCGACTCAGGCGGTGCTCAGCGGTCGTCTCCCGTCAGCATGTCGCTGGGGCGGTCCGGATCGTGAGCCGCCGCCCGCTTCCTCGCGTCCTTCTTGGCCTTCTTCTCCAGCCGACGCTCCAGGAGCCTGCGTTCACGGTTGAGCTTTGCCATGGTGGTCTTTCGCTTGCCGGTTGAGGCCATGCATGTCCTCCCAATCTGTCGAGTTCGACCGCGTTGATGCACCGACGAGAGGATGGAAGGCCCGCGCACGAGCCCTCCGTCACTCATCGAAGTCCGTGGCCTTAGATCACCTGGACGTTCGCGGCCGCAGGGCCCTTGGGGCCCTGCTCAGCGTTGAAGCTCACCTTCGCGCCCTCGGCCAGCGACTTGAAGCCGCTGCCCTGAATCGCATTGTGGTGGACGAACAGATCCTTGCCAGGGTCATCCGGTGTGATGAATCCGAAGCCCTTGTCGTCGCTGAACCACTTCACGGTTCCTGTCGCCATCATTGTCTCCCTCCGGGATATGTGCACTGCGAAACGCGGAGGGTGCTCGAGGCCACAACTGCGGAAACGCGGAGCACTGCTGTCGTCGAACGGACGCCCGACTCGTAGCCGAGGGTAGCGGCTCCGTGCCGCGGGCAGTCTGCCGGCCGGGGGAGCGCAGGGACGGCCGGGGGCGGCGACAAGAGCCTCTAGAAGCCGCCGCAGGCGCGCGGGGTCGTGACCCGCGGGTCCGCGGTGGGGTCGGGGCGCTCAGCCTGACGCCCGAGCGAGCGCCGCCCGCAGGTCCTCGACCAGGTCGTCCGCCGCCTCGACGCCGCACGAGAGGCGAACGAGGTCCGCCGGCACGGCCGCGGCCGAGTCCTCGACCGACTGGTGCGTCATTGCCTGCGGCACCTCGATCAGCGACTCCACGCCGCCGAGCGACTCGGCTAGCGAGAACACCCTGGTTGCGGCGGCGATCAGGGTGGCGGCCGGGTGGCGGAACGAGACCATGCCGCCGAAGCCCGGCCAGCGCACGTCCGTCACGCCCTCGGCGCCCTGTAGCAGCTCGCTCACGGCGCGCCCGTTCTCCGTGTGGGCGGCCACGCGCAGATGCAGCGTGCGCAGGCCGCGGTGCACGAGAAAGCAGTCGAGCGGGCCGGGCACGGCGCCGATCGAGAACTGCACGAAGTGGAGCTGCTCGTGGAGGTCCTCATCGGCCACCACGAGCGCGCCGCCGATCACGTCGGAGTGGCCGCCGAGGTACTTGGTGGTGGAGTGCATCACGGCGTCCGCGCCGAGCTCGAGCGGCCGCTGGACGACCGGCGTCGCGAACGTGTTGTCCACCGCCACCAGCGCGTCGCCGCTGCGCTCGATGACCGCCTCGATGTCCACCTCGTGCAGCGTCGGGTTGGTCGGCGTCTCGACCCAGACGAGCTTCGTCTCCGGCCGATGCGCCCGCTCGAGCGCGTCGAGATCGGTCTGGTCGACCATGTCGTACTGGAGCCCGAAGCGGCTAAGGATCTTGTCGACCAGCCGGTAGGTCCCGCCGTAGAGGTCGCTCGGCAGGATCACGTGGTCGCCGGCGCCGCAGACGGCGGTGATCAGAGCGTGGGTTGCCGCCATCCCGCTCGCGAACGCCAGGCCGTGGCCGCCCTCGAGCTCGCCGAGGGCGCGTTCGAGCGCCGCGCGGGTGGGGTTCGCCGAGCGCGAGTAGTCGAAGTGGCCCACGAACTCGCCCGGCGCCGGTTGTACGTAGGTGGAGGTCAGGTGGACCGGCGGGATCACCGAGCCGTACGTGGGGTCGGGATCGAGCCCGGCGTGCACGGCGCGGGTCGCGAAGCGGGCGCCGTCGGGGAGTTTGGTCATCGCGCGAGCACGCGGTGCGTGCGAGCCTTCGTTCTCACCTGGCCAGGGACTCGAGCAGGTCGGCCCGGGTCAGGATGCCCGCGGCGCGCCCGTCCATGTTCACGAGCAGGGCCTCGCGGCGGTCGGTGATGAGCTCCACGGCCTGCCGCACGCTGTCGCCGGCCGACACCGCGGGGAAGGGCGGCTCCATCACCTCGATGATCTCGGCGCCCAGCAGCGCGGCGTCGTTCATCGCGTGGCGCAGCAGGCCGCGCTCGCTCACCGAGCCGACCACCGTGTGCGGGTCGTGCCCGGACACCACGGGCAGCTGCGACACCCGGTGCTCGTGCAGGAGCGCCACGGCGTCGCGCACCTTTGCGTGCGTCTCGACGGTGAGCAGCGGCGCGATGTCGCCCTCGTCGTGCTTGTGGCGCAGCACGTCGCCCACCGTCTGCTCCTCCTCGCGCTCGAGGAAGCCGTACTGGCGCATCCAGGCGTCGTTGAAGACCTTCGACAGGTAGGAGCGCCCGCCGTCCGGCAGGATCACCGCCACCATCGCCTCGGGGTCGTCGATCTCGCACGCCACCTCGTAGGCGGCGCACAGTGCGAGCCCGCAAGAGCCGCCGGCGAGGATGCCCTCGGTCTGGGCCAGCCGGCGCGTCCAGAGGAACGAGTCGCGGTCGGACACGGTCACGTAGCGGTCCACGACCGACGGGTCGTACGTCTCGGGCCAGAAGTCCTCGCCCACGCCCTCCACGAGATAGGGCTTGACCTCCTCGTTGGAGTAGATCGAGCCCACCGGGTCGGCGCCGATCACCTGGACATCCGGCTTCTGCTCACGCAGGTAGCGCCCAACCCCGGTGATCGTCCCGCCGGTGCCGACGCCCGCCACGAAGTGCGTGAGCCGGCCGCCCGACTGGCGCCACAGCTCGGGGCCGGTCGTGCGGTAGTGCGCCTCGGGGTTGGCCTGGTTGCGGTACTGGTTGGGCTGGAAGGCGCCCGGGATCTCCTCGGTCAGCCGGTCGGCCACGCGGTAGTAGGACTCGGGCGAGTCGGGCGACACGTCGGTAGGCGCGACCACGACCTCGGCGCCGTAGGCGCGCAGCAGGTCGATCTTCTCCTTCGACATCTTGTCGGGCATCACCGCGATCACCCGGTAGCCCTTGAGGCTGGCGGCAATCGCGAGCCCGGTGCCGGTGTTGCCGCTCGTGGGCTCGACGATCGTGCCGCCGCGCTTGAGCTTGCCGTCGCGCTCGGCGGCCTCGATCAGGGCGATCGCCGCGCGGTCCTTGATCGAGCCGCCGGGGTTGAGCGCCTCGATCTTCGCCACCAGCTGGGGCTTGAGCCGCGCGCCCAGCCGCGAGAGGCGGATCAGCGGGGTGTTGCCGACGGCGTCGAGGATCGAATCCTTGATGTCGACACCTTGGACCAGGGAATCGCCTGGTGCCGTCTTCATCGTGAAGGTGACGATATACGCTCCACGCCCGATGAAGGCGCTCGTCATCACCGAGCACGGTCCGCCCGACGTGATGCGGGTGCAGGAGCGCCCCGACCCGGAGCCGGGTGCGGGCGAGGTGCGCGTGCGAGTACGGGCGGCGGGTGTGAACTTCGCCGACCTGCTCGCCCGGGTCGGCCTCTATCCCGACGCACCCAAGCCTCCGTGCGTGGTGGGCTACGAGATCGCCGGCGACGTGGACGCGCTGGGCCAGGGGGTGGAGGAGCTTGCGATCGGGCAGCGCGTGATGGGTGCCTGCCGCTTCGGCGGATACGCGCAGCTGGCAGTGGCGGGCGCCGTCTCGCTGATGCCGATGCCGGACGGCTGGAGCTACGCCGAGGGGGCCGCGCTGCCGGTGGCCTATGGCACGGCCTACGGGGGGCTGGTCCGCTTCGGAGGGCTGCACGCGGGCGAGCGTGTGCTTATCCAGGCGGCGGCGGGCGGCGTTGGCATCGCGGCCACCCACATCGCCAAGCTGTGCGGCGCCGAGGTGTACGGAACCGCCTCGCCGTCCAAGCACGACGCCATCCGCGGCTTCGGCGTGGACCACCCGATCGACTACCGCACGCACGACGTGGTCGACGAGGTGCGCCGGGTGGCCGGCGAGAAGCACCCGCTCGACCTCGTGTTCGACGCGATCGGCGGGCGGAGCTTCCGCCAGTCGTTCTCGCTCCTGCGCCCGGGCGGGCGGCTCGTGTGCTTCGGCGCCTCCGAGGTGCAGGCGGGCGAGCGGCGCAGCCCGCTCCGCGCGGTCCGCGTGCTGGCCCAGATGCCGCACTACAACCCGCTCAAGCTGATGCGCGAGTCCAAGTCCGTGATCGGGCTGAACATGCTCCGGCTCTGGGACGAGAAGGGGGAGCTCCGCGAGTACATCGAGCCACTTCGGGCGTGGGTCGACGAGGACGCGATCCGCCCGGTGGTGGCCCGCGAATTCCGGCTCGACGACGGCGCCGAGGCCCACCGCTTCGTGCACGAGCGAAAGAACGTCGGCAAGGTCGTGCTCACCCTCTAGCGGTGCGGCGCTTCCGCGACACGGCGACGATCGAGATCCCGCTGCCCGCGAGCCGGGCACTGCCGCTGTTCACCGCCCGCGGCGAGCGCGCCTGGGTGCCGGGCTGGAAGCCGCGGTTTCCGGCCGGCGAGCCCGACGACGAGGACGAGGGAACCGTCTGGGTCACGGAGGCGCACGGCCGGACCACCTACTGGGTCGTGGCCACGCGGGACGCGCGCGGCGTCGCCTACGCGCGCGTGACACCGGAGCTGTTCGCCGGCATCGTCGAGGTGCGGCAGCGCCGGGCGGACGCACGCTCGACCCAGCTCGAGATCACCTACGACCTCACGG
>Ga0075430_100000334_pt1 | contig 33819 bp, 27 predicted proteins | sample RhiMetdeltSRZDD4_FD_75294 | JGI IMG/M metagenome (GOLD analysis project Ga0075430, IMG submission 75294) | Populus rhizosphere microbial communities from Tennessee, USA - Rhizosphere MetaG P. deltoides SRZDD4 | ecosystem: Host-associated > Plants > Roots > Rhizosphere > Soil | place: USA... | reverse complement strand
CGGCCGAGCCGGGTGCTTCGGGGAAACCCGTCCGTGCGCACCCGGCCGAGCCGGGTGCTTCGGGGAAACCCGTCCGTGCGCACCCGGCCGAGCCGGGTGCTTCGGGGAAACCCGTCCGTGCGCACCCGGCCGAGCCGGGTGCTTCGGCCATACGCTTCGAGGGCGTGAGCAAGCGCTTCGGCGAGTTCGCCGCCGTGGACTCGCTCGACCTTGACGTGAAGGCGGGGGAGTTCTTCTCCCTGCTCGGCCCCTCCGGCTGCGGCAAGACCACCACGTTGCGGATGGTGGCCGGCTTCGAGCAGCCGAGCGAGGGCCGGATCTTCCTGGAGGGCAGCCCGGTGGAGACTGTGCCGCCCTACCGGCGCAACGTGAACACGGTCTTCCAGAGCTACGCGCTGTTCGAGCACCTCGACGTCGAGCGCAACGTCGCGTTCGGCCTCAAGCGGCGCAAGGTCGCGAGCGACGAGATCCGCACGCGCGTGGCGGGGGCGCTCGAGCTGGTCGAGCTGCGCGGGCGCGAGAGAGCCAGGCCGCGCGAGCTCTCAGGCGGCCAGAAGCAGCGCGTGGCGCTTGCCCGGGCGCTTGTGAACAAGCCGGCGGTGCTGCTGCTCGACGAGCCCCTCGGCGCCCTCGACCTGAAGCTCCGCAAGCAGATGCAGGTGGAGCTCAAGGGGATCCAGCGTGAGGTCGGGATCACGTTCCTCTACGTGACCCACGACCAGGAGGAGGCGCTCGCGATGTCCGACCGGATTGCGGTGATGGAGCACGGCGTGGTGCGCCAGTGCGGTCCGCCCGAGGAGATCTACGAGCAGCCCACGGGGCCGTTCGTGGCGGGCTTCATCGGCGTCTCGAACCTGCTTCCGGGGAAAGTCGAAGGCTCGGGCGTGCGCGTGGCCGGCGCCGAGCACTGCCGCGCCGAGGTTCCCGGCCACGTGTCGGACGGCGACGACGTGCAGCTCTCCGTCCGCCCCGAGAAGATTTGGATCGACGACCTCGAGGAGGGGATGGTCTCGGTCGGCGGCACGATCGTCGAGCGCGTCTACGTGGGCACCACCACGCAGGTGATCGTCGAGCTGGCGGCGGGCGCGCGGCTCGTCGCGCTCGAGCAGAACACGGCCCGGGCGCGCTCCGACGACCGCTGGGAGATCGGCGACCGGGTGCGGCTCGGTTGGCATCCCGAGCATGCCCGTGTGCTGCGCTGAGGAGGTATACACAGCGCATGTCCGAAGAACGAATGTTGGAGACGGCGCAGGCGGCCCTCGGCGGATGGGGGATCGAGGACCAGCTGGTGGCGGTGGGGCAGTTCTACCCCCGCGGCCACACCGGCGGCGGGTTCGCGGGAGGCCTGATCGGCGGCGATGTGGGCGGCACGATCGGCGGGCTGGCGGAGGGGGTCGGCATGGCCGCCGGCTACTCGGCCGGCACGCGCGCGCACGACGCGGCCACGGGGCTGCCCGAGAACATGCTGGTGGGCGCCTCGGCCGGCACGGTCTACGGCCTGGCCGTGGCCCATCGCAACTCCGAGCCCTCGGCGCTCGTCTTCCAGGTCCCGCGCGAGGGCCTCGAGGTGAAGGTCCATCAGCGGGTGAACGTGCGGGTGCTCGAGCTGATCGACTCGGCGAGCGGCTCGCGCATCGAGCTGGAGGGCAACCGCCTGCCGGTCACGCACTCGAAGGACGTGATCGACGAGCTGCGGTGAGGCGGGGGCCGGGCCGCCCGCGGCGTCTCGATCGGCGAGTGGAACGTCGACCGCCTATACACGGTCAACGTTCCCCTCGCGGCGTAGAACCGGGCGCGGGAGCGCGACCGGCGCGCCTGAGCCGGCGCCGCAGCCGCTCGCCGCGCGTGTCGCCCAGGATGCGCTGCGCCGCGTTGTGGCCGCACGCTGCCATCACACCGCCGCCGGGGTGCGTTCCGGCCCCGCACAGGTAGAGCCCGTGCACCGGTGTCGCGTACTGCGCCAGGTGGGGTGAGGGGCGCATGAAGGCCATCTGCTCGAGGCCCTGCTCGCCCTGGAAGATCGACCCGCCGCTGAGTCCGAAGATCCGCTCGAGATCCGGCGGCGCGAGCACCTCGTGGTGCACGAGCGCGTCCTTCACGTTCGGCGCGTGGCGCGCCACGATGTCGAGGCAGCGCTCGCCGTACTCCTCCCGAGCGCCCTCGGGCCAGCCGGCGTCGTCGTGCGGCCCGTACTGGGTGAACATCGTCATCACGCAGGCGCCGTCGTCGGTGAGCGAGGGGTCCACCGCGCTCGGCACCTCGACCTCGACGTAGGGGCCCGCGGCCGGCACGCCTCGCGTCGCGTCCTGCCAAGCGCGCTCGAGGTAGTCGATCGACGGGCATAGCGCTAGGCCGGTGTGCAGCAGGCGCTCGCGGTCGCCGTCGCTCACGCCCTCGTAGCGGGGCGGCTCGGACAGCACGCAGTTCACCTTCACCGAGCCGCCGCGGGTGCGGTAGCGCTCCATGTCGCGCACCACCTCGCCGGGGAAGTGGGACGCACCGGCCAGCTCGAGGACGGTGGTGCGCGGGTGCGCGCCCGACACCACGAGCGCCGCCTCGATCCGCTCGCCCGACTCGAGCGTCACGCCCGTCACGCGTCCGTCCCGCACGTCGATCGAGCGCACGGGCGCGTCGGTCCTGATGGTGGCCCCGGCCGCCTCCGCGCTGCGCGCGAGCGCCTGGGAGATCGCGCCCATGCCGCCCCGCACATGGCCCCACAGACCGCTCACGCCGTCGAGCTCCCCGAGCGCGTGGTGAAGGAGGTTGTACGCGGTGCCCGGCGTGCGCGGGCCTGCCCAGACGCCCACGACCCCCGTCGAGGCGAACGCGCCCTTCAGCACGTCCGACTCGAACCACTCGTCGAGCAGGTCGCCCACAGACATGGTCATCACCCGGTAGAGCTCCAGCAGGTCGCCGCGTGCCAGGCCGGCCGCGCGGCCGGCCTCACGGAGCTGGGAGAGCAGGTCGCCCGGCCGCCGCGAGCCGAGCGCCGGCGGCGGGCGTAGGAGCAGCGGCCGCAGGAAGCCCGCCATTCGCGCGAGCAGCTCCTCGAACGCGGGGTAGCGCTGCGCGTCGCGGCGGGAGTGGGGGGCGATCGACTCGCGCGTGCGAGCCGCGTCGCCGAAGAAGAAGATCGGCCGGCCGTCCGTGGCCATCGTCGCGAACGCGGGATCCAGCGGGATCGGCTCGTAGCCGTGCTCGCGCAGCCGCAGGTCGGCCACGACCTTGGGCTGGAGCATCGACACCACGTATGAGGCGCGCGAGACGCGGTGGCCCGGCCAGACCTCCTCCGTGACGCAGGCGCCGCCGAGTATCGGGCGGCGCTCGAGCACGTGGACCGCGAGCCCGGCGCGGGCCAGGTAGGCGGCGGCGGTCAGGGCGTTGTGCCCGCCCCCGACCACGATCGCGTCGATCATCGTCGCGGCACCTTATCGTGCGACTGACTACAAAGTCAAAAACGGCTATGCTGGCGTCGTGCACGACGTTGCGGTGGTGGGCGCCGGGCTCGCCGGGCTCGCGGCCGCCCGCGACCTCGTGGCTGCCGGCGCCGACGCCGTGGTGCTGGAGGCGCGCGACCGCCCCGGCGGCCGCGTGGAGCAGACGCTCTTGCCGGACGGTCGGCCGGTGCAGCTCGGCGGTGAGGTCGTGGCGGACTGGATGACCTCCTACGTCGAGCTCGTGGCCGAGCTCGGGCTGACGCTCGAGCCGAGCTACACCGAGATCGCGCTGCCGCCCGCCTGGGCCGCCGACGGGGTGGTCACGGTCGGGGAGCGCGCGCCCTGGATGCGCGACGCCGACGCCGCAGACCTCGAGCGCGTCGAGGCAGAGTTCGCTCAGCTCGCCCGCGGCATCGACCCGGCCGATCCCTGGAGCCACCCCGATGCCGCGCGCCTCGACGCGCTCAGCGTGGGCGCCTGGCTGCGATCGCGCCGCGCCCGCCCGGGCGTGATCCGCTTCATCGACCACATGCAGCGCTCGCTCGCGATCGACTCGGTCGAGCGCACCTCGCTGCTGGCCCAGCTGCGAAAGGAGGCGGCCGCCGGCGCCCGCGGCTTCTACGACGAGGGCCACTGGGAGCACCTGCGGGTGGCGGAGGGGTCGGCCACCGTGGCCCTGCGGATTGCGGAGGAGCTCGGCGAGCGGTTGCGGCTCGGCTGCGTGGCGAGCGCCATCGACGTGGGCCCGCGCGGCTGCTCGGTCACGCTTCGCGGCGGCGAGCGGATCGAGGCCGAGGCCGTGGTCAGCGCGGTGCCCGCCGGACCGTTCCGCGACCTCGCGGTGAGCGGCGTCTCGGACGAGCGGCTGCGCTCGCTTCACCGCCAGCGCCACGCGCTCGCGGTGAAGACGGTGGTGGCCTACCCGGACTCGTTCTGGACCGTGGGCGGCGCCACGAGCGACGGCGTCTGGGCCTCGGTCTGGATCCAGCGCGAGGGCATCCTCTCGGCGCTCACTCCACCCGACCGGCTCGGGCCGTTCCTCGCCACTCCCGAGCCGCGGCGCCGCGAGGAGTTCCTGCGCGCGCTGGCCGAGCTGATGGGCGACGCGGCGCTCGCGCCGCTCCTCTACGACACCCGCCTCTGGGCGCTCGACCCGTTCACGCAGGGCTACGTGACCGGCTGGCGGCCGGGCGACGTGATGGCCGTCGGGCCGCTGCACGGCACCCACGAGCCGCCCTTCTACGTCTGCGGCTCCGACCAGTGGGTGGCGGGCTACATGGAGGGTGCGGTCAGAAGCGGCCGCAACGCCGCCGCGCAGGCCCTCGGACGCCCCCGGACGTGACGGCGCCCGCCGGAGGGCGGGCGCCGTACGTCGGGGGTCGGGTTGACGCGTCGGGCCTACGCCTCCGCCGGCTGCGGCTCGGGCGCGCGCCGCGGCTCTCGCGGAGCGGGGGCCGGCGACGCCACGGGCGGCAGCGCCGCCTCGTGCTGGAAGCGCGGCAGCCACTCGAGCCAGCTCGGCAGGTACCAGTTGCGGTCGCCGAGCAGCTTCATCGCCGCCGGCAGCATCACGCCGCGCACGAGCGTGGCGTCGATCAGGACCGCAACTGCCAGGCCCACGCCGAACTGCTTCATGTCGATGAACGAGAGCGTCGCGAAGATCGAGAACACCCCGACCATCACGAGCGCCGCTGCGCTCACCACGCCGGCGGTCGACTTGATCCCGTGGGCCACGGCCTCGTCGGTTGTCTCGCCGCGGTCGAACGCCTCCTTGATCCGGCTGAGGATGAACACGTGGTAGTCCATCGAGAGCCCGAACAGGATCACGAACAGCATCAGCGGGAACCACGAGCTGATCGCGCCGGTCGACTGGAAGTCCAGGAGCCCCTCGAGGTTCCCGTCCTGGAAGACCCAGGTAACGACTCCCATCGCCGCCGCCACCGACAGGGCGTTCAGCACGATCGCCTTCAGCGGGATCACGATCGAGCGGAACGTGACCAGCAGCAGCATGAACGCCATCAGGAAGACGAAGCCGAGCACGTACCAGATACGCGACTGCATCAGGTTGTTGAAGTCGAGCGACCCGGCCGTGAAGCCGGTCACGCCCACGACCTCGCCGCTCTGGACCCCGGCGAACGCCTGCGGGACTACGTCCTCGCGTAGCTCCTCGACCGCCGCGATCGAGGTGTCGTCGGTGCCGGTGCCGGCCAGCGGAACGTGCACCTCGGCCAGCTGACCGTCGGGCGCCACGTCGACCGTGATCGGCTCCTGGAACGCGTCCGACTCGCGCGCCGTGGCCCGGATCTCGTCGACCGCGGTGCGGACCTCGGCCTCCGAGAGGCGCTGGCCCTCCACCACCACGTCGGCCGTGAACTGCTCGCCCGGGAAGGCGGCCTGCATGCGGTCGTAGGTCTGCATGACCTCGAGCGAGCGGGGCAGGCCGTCGATGCCGGAGTCGGCGGTGTGGATGTGGAGCACGGGGACCGCCAGCACCACGAGCACCGCGCCCGCCGCGAGGAGCGACGCGAGCGGTCGCTTGAGCACCCGGTCCAGCACCCACGACCACGCGCGCGCCTCACCGGTGCGCTTCTCCGGCTTGAGGAACGGCACGCGGCCCTTGTTCACGCGGTCGCCGAGCTTCGACAGGATCGCCGGAAGCACGGTGAGCGAGCCCAACATCGCGATCGCCACGACCAGGATCGTGCCGGTGGCGAAGGAGACGAACGTTGCCGCTCCGCCGAGGTACATGCCCGCCATCGCGATGATGACGGTCACGCCCGACACGAGCACGGCGCGGCCGGACGTGGCGGCGGCGGCCTCGAGGGCGGCCTCCTCCGAGCGTCCGCGGGCGCGTTCCTCGCGCTCACGGCGCAGGTAGAACATCGAGTAGTCGACGCCGACGGCGAGGCCGATCAGCAGCACGACCGATGAGATCGACTCGTCGACCGGCCAGATCTGGCTGATCGGTCCGATCAGACCGATCGCGGCGGCCACGGCGGTGATCGCCAGCACCAGGGGGACGAACGCCGCGAGCAGCGCGCCAAAAGCAAGGATGAGGATCACGAGCGTGATCGGCAGTGAGGTGACCTCGGCCTTCTGGAAGTCGTCCTCAAACGCCTGCGAGAGAGCCTTGTCGGCGCTTGCGCCGCCGAACTCCTCGACGCGATAGCCGGGGTGCGCGCCGTCGAGCTTCGCGACGGTGGCGAGCGGCGCGTCGACCTTCTCCTCGGCGTCCTTCCCGGCGAGCTCGAAGGTCACGAGCGCCGAGCGGCCGTCCTCCGAGAGCTGACCGGCGTTGCGCTCGTCGTACGGGCTCTGCACGTCCGAGACGCCCTTCGTGGCCTCGAGCCGCGCGACGGCGTCCGCCACGACCGCCTTGAAGGGCGCGCTCGTATTCGAGTCGCCGCCCCGGCTCTGCACGAGCACGCTCTCGCTCTCGCGCGCGGGGAAGTGGTCTGCAACCGCCTTGTCGGCGCGGCCCGACTCGCCGATGCCGAAGTCCGTGTCGTCGTCGAGCGTCTTGGTCCCGACGGAGCCGCCGATGAAGACGGCCAGGATCACGAAGGCGAGCCATCCAAGGATCGCCTTCTTCCTGTGCTGGGCGCTCCAGCGTCCGGCGCGCGCGGCCAGGTTACGGGGGGTGTTTTGTGGGGTTGCGTTCATGGGGAGGAGCATCCGTCCGCGAGCGAGCGTCTCCAATGCGGCCTGCCTGTGAGTGAGAGTGCGGATATCCGCACCCGGGAGGGGCGCTAGCCGTAGCGCAGCCGGCGCGGCTCGTCGCGCATGCGGATGAGCCGCGCCGGCACGCCACCCACCACGGCGTTCGCCGGCACGTCCTTGGTGACCACCGCGTTCGTGCCGATCACGGCGTTGTCGCCGACCGTGACCCCGCGCAGGATGCAGGCGCCGTAGCCGATCCAGACGTTGTTGCCCACGCGCACGTCGCGCTTGTAGATCCCCTGGAGGCGGATCGGGCGCTCGACCTCAGCCATCCCGTGGTCGAAGTCGATCATCATCACCCGGTCGGCGATCACGCACTCGCGCCCGATCGACACGTGCTGGAAGGACGAGATCGTGCACTCCTGGCCGAGCACGGTCTTGGCTCCGATCGAGACCGTGCCCTCGTGGCTTCGGAGCTTGCAGCCGTGGCCCACCCAGGACCAGCGTCCCAGCTCGAGCGTCGCCCGCCTGCCCACCTGGAGCGCGCAGCCAGGCCCGATGAAGGCGAGCCCGTCGAGGCGCAGGCGCCCGCGCAGCCGCAGCTTCCAGGTGCCGAGGCGCAGAGCCAGGCGCCCGTACTTGGCGTTCAGCATGCCGCGTGAGCGCAGGAAGCGCACGAGCGCTACGGGCCCGCCCCGACGTGGAAGCGGCGCCCCCCGGATCTCCGGCGGGAGATCCGACAGGGGCGCCGCGATTGGCTCTGTCACGCCCTCCATTGGGGCGAGATGGTACGGCTAGGAGCTGACCGTCATGCGCAGCGTGAGGCGGCGCGCCGCCTTGCTGCTCGTGCCGCCGCTGACCGTGGTGGTGGCCGAGGCGCGAACGCGCAGCTTGCCCGTGGCGCGGAGCTGCTTGAGCCCGCGCTTCGAGAGCTTCACCTTGAGCGTCTTGGTGGCGCCCGGCGCGATCGAGAAGCGCGCCTGGCCCAGCGCCCGCCGGCCGCGCATTGCGCGCAGGACGAGCTTGCCCGTGCACGGCGTCGTGGCCGTGGCGGGGCACTTCACGCGCACGCGCGCGACGCCGGTACGCATCCGGCGGACCTTGCGAGCGATGCTCACACGCGGGGCCACCGCCGTGGTCACCGGAGTGGTCGTGCCGGTGCCGCCGCCCGTCTGGGCGCCGCTGCCACCACTGCCGCCGCTGCCGCCGGAGCCGCCACTGCCGGCACCGCCGCCGGTGTCACCACCACCGCCGCCATCGCCGCCGCCACCACCCGGGAGGTCCGGGTTCACGGACTCGCAGCCCGCGACGGTGTCGACCGCGTCCGAGTAGACGGTGTCGGCATCGTCGCCGCAGACGATCGCGTCGACCTCGCCGTCGCGGGCGCGGACGGTGTCCGCCCCGGCTCCGCCGTCGTAGACGTCGCTGCCTGCACCACCGTCGAGGTCGTCGGCGCCGTCGCCGCCCATTAGCGTGTCCATTCCGGCGCCACCCTGGAGCCGGTTGGCGCCGGCGTTGCCTGCGAGCACGTCGTCGCCGCTGCCGCCGATCGCGTTCTCCACGTCGGACGCGACGTTGTCCATCTCGAGCGGCACGATCGAGCCGTCGTCGGCCACGTCGTCCGCGTCGACCTGCACCGCGGCGCTGCGGCTCGAGTAATCGACCGTGTCGACGCCCGTACCGCCGCCGAGCGCGTCCGCGCCGGCCCCGCCGTCGAGCTGGTCGTCGCCGCCGGCGCCGTCCAGCTGGTTCGCGCCGCCGTTACCGGTGAGCGTGTCGTCGCCCGCGCCGCCGATCACGTTCTCCACGTCGGTCTTCACGTTGTCGCCCTCGGCCGGCCCGCCGTCGTTGGCAACGCCGTCGATCGTGGCCTGCAGGCCCTCGGTGCGGCCCGTGTAGTCCACGGTGTCGGTGCTCTGGTTGCCGTTGAAGGCATCCGCCCCGCCGCCGCCGACCAGGGTGTCGTTGCCCTGGGCGCCGTTCAGCGTGTCGTCGCCGTCTCCTCCGATCAGCACGTCGTTGCCCTGGCCCGCGTTGATAGCGGCCGGGGTGGACGCGACCACCTCGAAGCGGTCGTGCTGGTTGCCGCCCGCCAGCGACAGCGAGGTCACGCCGGCGGCGGAGCAGGTGACGCTCGTGGCCGTGGCGGCCGCACAGCCCGCGCCGGCGTTCATGTTGTCGGCGGTGGCGTCGGTGACCGTGTAGACACCGCCCGCGAGCGTGACGACGGGCGCGTTGCGCTCCGTGCCTTGCGAGCTGTAGGAAAGAGTTGAGCCGCCGACGCTCACGAGCGCGGCCGAAGCGGTGGACGGCAGAACGAGCAGGCCGAGAGCGATGACCAGAGGCCACAGCAGCCGGCGCGGGTGAAGCACTGACGAACGCATCTAGACCTCCCAGGGGTTTCCGTTCGGGGGTCATCGGCAACCTTCAGCACTTCTTGAGAGGTGCGGACGAATGTCCGGCCTCTGGGGGTGCGGCTATCCGTATTGGCGAATTTGTTCACCGCGTTCACAATCACGGGTGCGATGGCCAGGACCGTCCTCATCGTCGACGATCACCCGAGCTTCCGGGCGAGCGCGCGCATGCTGCTCGAGTCCGAGGGCTTCGACGTGGTGGGCGAGGCGCAGGACGGCCGCTCGGCGCTCACCGCGATCCGGGAACTGCTCCCTCAGGTCGTGCTGCTCGACGTCCAGCTGCCCGACATCAACGGCTTCGACGTGGCCACGCAGCTGCGCGCCAATGGGTCGATGCCGATGGTGGTCTTCACCTCGAGTCGCGACGTGGACGATCTCGGACCGCTCGCTGACGTGCCGTGCGTGCGCGGCTTCATCCCCAAGTCGGAGCTGTCCGGCGCGGCGCTGGAGGCGCTCCTCTGACCTCGCTGCGCCGCGCCCTCTGGGGTCTCGCGGCCGCGGGCTTCTTCTTCGGACTCATCGATCTCGCGATCATCCTCACGAGCGACCACGCCGAGGGGCGCGGGGCGTGGGCGGCCGTGGCGCTCGTGGTCGGTTGGGGCTTCATCGGCGTCGGCCTGTTCGTCTGGTCGAGGAATCCCAGCAACCGGGTGGGCTCGCTGATGACCGCGACCGGGTTCGCGTGGTTCTTCACCCTGGTCGGCTTCTCCAACCTGGCCGTGTTCTTCACGCTCGGGGCGGTCTTCGGCTCGGTCTATCTGGCGGTCGCCATCCACATGCTGCTGGCGGCGCCCACCGGCCGCGTGGAGCGGCGCGGCGATCGCAACCTCGTGGCCTTCGGCTACCTCCTCACCACCGTGCTGATCGTGCCGCTGTTCCTCTTCGTCGACGCGCAGAGGGACTTCGACTGCGGCAACTGCCCCGAGAATCTCCTGCAGATCTGGGACAACGAGACGCTGGTGGACGTGCTCTCAGCGGCGGTCAACGTCGCGGGCGCGGCGCTCGTGATCGGCGTGCTGGTGTCGCTCGTGCGGCGCTGGCGGGGCGCCACGGGGCCGGAGCGGCAGCTGTACGGGCCGCTCTACGCGGCTGGGGTGATCCTGATGATCGCCCTCGTGATCACGGTCGGCGCGCAGGCGCTCGCCTGGGACAGCAAGGCGAGCGAGATCGCCCACATCGTGTCCGGCGTGCCGTTCGCGCTCGTGCCCTACGTCTTCCTGTTCGCCTTCGTCCGCGCGCGGATGGTCCAGAGCGGCGCCGTGGGCGAGCTGATCGGGCGGGTTGGGGCGGCGCCGATGCCGGGCGAGCTGCGCGGCGCGCTCGCCGAGGCCCTCGACGACCCCACACTCGAGCTCGTCTACTGGCTCCCGGAGGACCGGCGCTTCGTGGACGGCCAGGGTCGCCGCTTCGAGCCGCCGGAGGACGGCGGCCGGCGCGCGATCTCGAAGGTGGAGCGCGACGGCGAGTGCATCGCCGCAATCGTCTACGACGCCTCCCTGCGCGACGCTCAGGACCACGTCCGCGCGGTCGGTGCGGCGGCGGCGCTCGTGCTCGAGAACGAGCGTCTCGACGCGCAGCTGCGCGCCAAGGTGGGCGAGCTGCGCCAGTCGCGCGAGCGAATGGTCGAGATCGGCGTCGAGGAGCGCCGCCGGCTGGAGCGCGACCTGCACGACGGCGCCCAGCAGCGGCTCGTGTCGATGGCGCTGAACATGCGCCTGGCCCGCACCAAGCTGCGCGACGACCCCGCGGCGGCCGAGCAGCTGCTCGACAGCGCCGGCGTGGAACTCGACGCGGCGCTCGAGGAGCTGCGCGAGCTGGCTCGCGGGATCCACCCGGCCGTGCTCAGTGACCGTGGGCTCAACACCGCGCTCGAGACGCTCGCGGTGCGCGCGCCCTTCCCGGTCGAGCTGGCCGAGCTCCCGGCGGAGCGCCTCCCTGAGCCGGTCGAGCTCGCCGCGTACTTCGTGGTGGCCGAGGCGCTCACGAACGTCGCCAAGTACGCCGACGCCAGCCGGGCGACCGTGCACGTGGAGCGCGAGAATGGTCGCGTGACGGTGGCGGTCGAGGACGACGGGGTGGGGGGAGCGGACCCGGGGCACGGAACCGGCCTGCGAGGCCTAGCCGACCGGCTCGCGGTGCTCGAGGGCCGGCTCGAGGTCGATTCGCCGGCGGGGCGGGGCACCACGATCACGGCGCGGATCCCGTGCAAATGAACGACGGCGGGATGCGCGTGGTCGTTGCCGACGACTCGGTGCTGCTCCGCGAGGGGGTGGTGCGCCTGCTCGAGGAGTTCGGCTTCGAGGTGGTGGCTCAGGCCGGCGACGCGGACGACCTGCTGCGAAAGGTGAACGCGCACCGGCCGGACGTGGCGGTCGTGGACATCCGCATGCCGCCCACGAACACCGACGACGGCCTGCGGGCCGCCCTCCAGATCCGCGCCGACCACCCCGGCACCGGGGTGTTGGTGCTCTCCCAGTACGTCGAGGAGGGCTATGCGCTCGAGCTCGTGGGGGAGGCCGCCGGCGGCGTGGGCTACCTACTGAAGGATCGGGTGGCGGACGTCGAGCGCTTCATCGAGTCGGTCAAGCGCGTGGCCGAGGGCGGCTCCGCGCTCGACCCCGAGGTGGTGGCGCAGCTCGTGGGACGGGCCCGGCGCGACGACCCGCTGGCGGCGCTCACCCCGCGCGAGCGCGAGGTGCTCGAGCTGATGGCCGAGGGCCGCTCCAACGCCGCGATCGCCGAGCACATGATCGTGACCGAGCGGGCCGTCGAGAAGCACGTGACGAGCATCTTCGGCAAGCTCGACCTCACGCCCGCGCCGGAGGACCACCGCCGCGTGCTGGCGGTGCTGGCCTTCCTCAGGGCCTAGATGACCAGGGCGCGCCGGTCCCGCGCGCCGCCGTCGAGACGGTCGCCCGCGGGCCTGCAGCACGGCACCGGGCCGCGAGAGCGTGAAGCTCACTCCCGCGGGCGGGGGCGCCTGGTTGGGGACGTTCGGGTCGGTGGTCAGGACCCACCCCCCGCTGTTGGAGCAGCCTCGGAGGAGGCCGCCGTCCGACTGCCAGAAGATCTCGGTGTCCGCTCCCGTCGGCAGCGTCGAGTGGGACGGCACCAGGGCCTGGAACGGGATTCCCGGGTCCCAGGTGTCGGTGTCCCAGTTCGACTCCGACGCCGCCTCGACGCCATAGCCGGTCTCGTTCACGAACCCGATCGGGCAGTCGTGGCCGCCGTTGTCGCCGCTCGCCAGGTCCGCCTGGGGAACGATCGAGAGCGAGGCGGCCCCGAACTGCGTCGTGCCCTGTGCGGCGCGCAATGTCCGGCGAGGGACGCCGCGACCGTTCAGCCGGGTGACGCGATAGCTCACGCTTCGACGCGCTCGGTTGTAGCGCGGCCGGCTAAGCCGAAGCGCCGGCTCGGCGCCGCCGCGATGGCCGGCCACGTGCAGCGTTCCGGTGGCGGGTTTGCCCGGCAGAAACAGCCGGCGGTGGAGTCGCCTCACGTGGACGACCCCGGCACTACCGTCGCCCATGACCCAGCTCACCCGCGCGCGCACTCCGTGCAGGGTCAGCCGGCCACCCCCCAGCTCACCGCTCTTCGCGGAGTGGGTGAAGAGGGGCGCCGCCCCGGAGGTGGAAGGCGCCAAGGCGAACAGCACGGCGACCACGGCGAACAGTCCGGCGACCCGTAGTGAGAGCGCGACACGCAAGCGAGAGCGGATCTAGCTCAGCTGAACGTCTCGAGAGCGCCCTCCATCGAGCGAGCGCCCTCCTGGCATTCGCTCCGTGCGTCCGCGTCTGAGAGCTTCGGACAGCCCGCGCGCTCGAAGCGGCCGTCCGTCACGACCGGCGAGCGCCTTCCCATCCAGCGATAGCAGAGCCGGGCGCAGATCTCGAGCTGCACAGCCGGGTCGGCCGGACCGATCACGGCGGCTCCGGTGATGCAGCCGGCCGGACCTCCACGAAGGCGCGATACCAGCACGGTCGCACGAACTCCGCCGGCTGCTCCCCGCAGAGCTGCCTTGGATTCGCCTTGGGCTCGCCCGGCGGAGTGGCGTCGTCCGCGCCCTTCAGCGCGAACCAGTAGTCGCCTCGCCGGGGCGTGCCACCGCGAGGAGGTACTCGCCGCGGAAGAGCAGCGTCCCGTCCGTGGCGAGGTTCTCGGCCTCGAGGTAGGCCCGGTAGCGCTCGTCGAGCTCGGAGGCGCGCTCGGCCAGCTCTTTGCGGGCCGTGACGAGCGGCCCGAAGCTCTCGAGCATGAAGCTCGCGTAGGACTCGACCGAGCTGTCGCGCCACTCCACCTCGCGCCGCTCGCACGCGGCCTCCCCGAGGAGGTCGCGCACGTGCGCCTCGGTGCCCCAGAGCGTGGGCGACTCGGCGCCTGGCGGGGGCGGCGGGCCGAGCTCGCCGATGGCGCCGAACATGCGGCCGATCGCGCCGGCCGGCGTCCAGCAGGCGACCGCAACGGCGCCGCCGGGCCGGCAGACCCGGAGCATCTCCTCCGCCGTGCGCCGGTGGTCGGGGGCGAACATGTGGCCGAAGGTCGAGATCACGCGGTCGAAGCTCGCGTCGTCGAAGGGCAGCTCCTGCGCGTCGGCCTCGATCCAGTCGACCTCCACCATCGCGTCGGCTGCGCGCTCGCGCGCGAGCGAGAGCAGCGCCGGGGAGAAGTCGAGTCCGGTGACCCTCGCCCCGCTGCGGGCGGCCGGGATCGTGGCGTTGCCGGTGCCGCAGGCCACGTCGAGCACCTCCATCCCGGGCTCGAGCCCGGAGCGCTCGACAACCACCTCGCCCACCCCGGCGATCTTCTCCGCGACGGCCAGGTAGTTGCCGCTGCCCCACATCGTCTTCGGGTCCACAGGGGCAGCATGCCGGTTATCCGTACGGCGGACAACCGTTCCACATGCAACCCTGACGGCCATGGATTCGATCGTCACCGCCACGGACGTCCGCCGCCGCTTCGGAGAGGGCGATGCCGCCGTGAACGCGCTGGCGGGCGTGACCGTGGGCTTCGAGCGCGGGCGCTTCAGCGCGATCATGGGGCCCTCGGGGTCGGGCAAGTCGACCCTGATGCACATCCTGGCGGGGCTCGACCGCCCCACGTCGGGCACGGTCGCCCTCGACGGCACCGAGCTCGCCGGGCTCGACGACGCCGCGCTCACCAAGCTGCGGCGCGACAAGCTCGGCTTCGTCTTCCAGTTCTTCAACCTGATCCCGGTGCTCACCGCCGAGGAGAACATGACGCTGCCGCTGTCGATCGCCGGCCGCAAGCCGGACGCCGAGTGGCTGCACCGGCTGGTCGAGAAGGTGGGCCTCGGCGACCGGCTCACGCACCGCCCCTCGGAGCTGTCCGGCGGCCAGCAGCAGCGCGTGGCCGTGGCCCGCGCGCTGGCGTCCCGGCCGGCGGTGGTGTTCGCGGACGAGCCAACCGGCAACCTCGACTCGAAGGCGAGCGAGGAGGTGCTCGAGCTGCTTCGCACCTCGGTCGACGAGCTCGGCCAGACCGTGGTGATGGTCACCCACGACCCGGAGGCCGCCTCGTACGCCGACCGGCTGGTGGTGCTGCGCGACGGGCTCGTGGTCCACGACGCCGCGGCCGGAAGCGCCGCCGAGGTGATCGAGCTGATGAAGGACGTCGCGTAGTCCCATGACGAAGGTCGTCCTGCGAGGCATCGCCGCGCGCAAGCTGCGCGCCTTCACCACCTGGCTCGCCATCTTCCTCGGCGTCGCGCTGGTGGCCGGGACCTACGTCCTGACCGACACGATCAACGAGTCGTTCAGCGAGATCTTCAGCGAGTCGCTGAAGGGGACGGACGTCGCGATCACCGCGCAGACGGAGATCTCCTCGGACGAGACGGGCCCGCCGCCGTTCGACGCGTCGCTGCTCGCGCGCGTGCGCGACGTGGACGGCGTGGCGGCCGCCGCCGGCTCGGTGTTCGCGATCGGCCGTTTCGTGGACGAGGAGGGCGAGGGGATCGGCAACAGCTTCGCCCCGAACTTCATCTCGTCGCTCCAGCCGCAGCGCTTCGAGACGCTCGACTACGTGGACGGGCGCAAGCCGCGGAGCGCCGACGAGGCCTCTATCGACACCGCCACGGCGGACACCGGCAAGCTCGAGATCGGCGACACCCTGCGGCTCGCCGGCAGCGAGGAGGCCAAGAGCTACGAGCTCGTCGGGTTGACGGAGCTCGGGGACTCGAACTTCGGCGGCGCCGGCATCGCGCAGGTGATCCTGCCGGAGGCGCAGCGGATCACCGACCGGGTGGGCAAGTTCGACCAGATCTCAATCGCCGCCGACGACGGCGTGAGCCCCGAGGAGCTGCGCGACCGCGTGGCGGAGATCACGCCGCCGGGCCTCGTGGTCGAGACGGGCGACGAGGCGGCCGAGCGCCAGTCCGACGACATCGCCTCCGACCTCGGCTTCCTGCGCATCGCACTGCTCGTGTTCGCGGGCGTGTCGCTGTTCGTGGGCGCCTTCCAGATCTTCAACACGTTCTCGATCACGGTGGCGCAGCGCACCCGCGAGTTCGGCCTGCTGCGCACGCTCGGCGCCTCGCGCGGCCAGATCCTGCGCTCGGTCGGCTTCGAGGCGCTCGTGTTCGGCCTGCTGGGCGCCGTCACCGGCCTGGCGGGCGGCGTCGCCTTCGCGTTCCTCATCAACGAGCTGTTCAAGGCGGTGGGGATCGACCTGCCGAACACCGGCACGGTCGTGGCCCCGCGCACGATCGTGGTCTCGCTGCTCGTGGGCGTGGTCGTCACGCTGCTGGCCGCGCTCTCCCCGGCCCTGCGCGCCACGCGCGTTACGCCGATGGCGGCGCTGCTCCAGTCCGAGCTGGCAGAGCAGCGCAAGATCGGGCGGGTGCCCACGATCGTCGCGATCGTGCTCGGCGCGCTCGGCGTGGCGATGCTGCTGGTCGGGCTATTCGGCGGGATCGAGGACTCGGGCTCGGCGGCCGGGCTCCTGGGCGGCGGGGCGGTGCTGATCCTGTTCGGCGTGTCGCTCTTCTCGCCGCGGCTCGTGCGCCCGCTGGCCTCCGTCACAGGCCGGCCCATGGAGCGCCTGCGCGGCATCACCGGACGGCTCGCGCGCGAGAACGCCATGCGCAAGCCCGGCCGCACCGCCACCACGGCGGCGGCGCTGATGATCGGGCTCGCGCTGGTGGTCTTCGTGACCGTGTTCGCCGCCGGCATCAACTCGTCGATCGCGAAGACGATCGACGACAGCTTCCGCGGCGAGTTGATCCTCCAGCACTCGGACGGCTTCTCGCCGATCCCGTCCGGCGCAGTCGAGGCCGCTCGCGACGTCGAGGGCGCGAGCACCGTGTCGACGATCACCTACGCGGCCGGTCGCGTGGACGGTAGGAACGTGACCCTCGCGGGCGTCGATCCGGCCACCGTCAACCAGGTGCTGGCGCTCACGTTTGCCGCGGGCGCGTCGCCCACCACGCTGTCCGGGCTCGGACCCGACGGTGCGATCGTCGACGAGGCGTGGGCGAAGAGCAACGGCGTGGACGTGGGCGACACCCTGCGGGTGCGCACCCCCACCGACCGCACGGCGGTGTACAAGGTGCGCGGCGAGGTCGAGGGCACGCTCGACCTGCTCGGCAACATGGTGGTCGACGAGAGCCGCTTCCAGTCGCTGTTCGGCTCGAGCCAGCCGAGCACCGCGCTCGTGAGGCTCGACCCGGGCGCCGACCCCTCGGTGGTGCAGGACCGCATCGACGCGGCGGTGGACCGGCGCTTCCCGACGGTCGAGGTGCGAAACCAGAGCGAGCTGAAGGAGAGCCAGGAGGAGCAGATCAACTCGCTCGTCGGGCTGATCTACGCGCTGCTCTCGCTGGCGGTGATCGTGTCGCTGTTCGGGATCGTGAACACGCTGGCGCTGTCGATCCACGAGCGTACCCGCGAGCTCGGGATGCTGCGGGCGGTCGGCATGTCGCGCCGCCAGGTCCGGACGATGGTGCGCTACGAGGCGGTGATCACGGCGCTGATCGGCGCGATCCTCGGCACCGTGCTGGGTGTGGTGTTCGCCGCGCTCGTGTCGCGCCCGCTGGCGGACGAGGGCTTCACGCTCTCCTACCCCGTGGGCACGCTGATCGTGCTGCTCGTGCTCGCCGCGATCGCCGGCGTGCTCGCCGCGATCGGCCCCGCCCGCCGCGCGTCGAGGCTCGACGTGCTGCGAGCATTGGCGTATGAGTGAGCCCGCCACGCCCGCACCGGGACGCACGGCCGCGGACCTGGCGGAGCGCCTGCTCGCGGGCGACAAGCGCGCGCTCGCGCGCGCGATCTCGCTGGTCGAGAACGACGACCCGGAGGGCTGGGAGCTCGTGCGTGAGGTCTACCCGCGCACCGGCCGCGCGGCCGTGGTGGGCTTCACCGGGCCGCCGGGGGTCGGCAAGTCCACGCTGATCGGGCGGCTCGTTGAGCACGCCAGGGCCCGCGGGCGGCAGGTGGCGGTGCTCTCCATCGACCCCAGCTCGCCCTTCACCCAGGGTGCCCTGCTCGGCGACCGGATTCGCCTGACCGACCACTTCCTCGATCCGGGCGTTTACATCCGTTCGATGGCCAGCCGGGGGTCGCTCGGCGGCCTCTCGGAGGCCACCCTCCAGGCCGCGCTCCTGATGGATGCGAGCGGCCGGGACGACGTGTTCCTCGAGACGGTGGGGGTGGGCCAGGCCGAGGTGGACATCATCGACCACGCCGACACCATCGTGCTCGTGCTGATGCCCGGCTCGGGCGACTCGATCCAGGCCCTCAAGGCCGGCGTAATGGAGATCCCCGACGTGATCGTGGTGAACAAGTCGGACCACCCGCTCACCGACACGATGGTGCGCGAGATTCGCGGCGTGCTGTCGCTCGGCCCCCAGAAGGGCTGGCGGGTGCCGATCGTGAAGGCCGAGGCCAGCCGCGGCGAGGGCGTGGACGAGCTGGCCGAAAGGATCGCCGAGCACCGCGAGCACATCGAGAGCGAGGGCACGCTGGCGGAGCGCCGGCGGCGCAACCTCCTGAACGAGGTGGTGGCGCTCGCCGCCGGGCGGATGCGGCGCACGCTCGAGGCACAGGTGCGCGACGACGCGTCGGTGCAGGAACTTCTCGACGAGGTGGCGGCTCGCCGGCTCGACCCGGCGAGCGCCGCCGCCAGGCTGCTCGAGCGCGAGCGTTAGGCTCGAGCTCATGGCCAGTCGGACCTACCGGCTCAAGGAGCGTGAGCAGCTCGGCGAGGGCGTGCGCCGGATCGCCGTGGGGCGCATCGACCACGCGCTGGCGGCGCTGCGCGGCGAGACGGACGCCACGCCCGCGGAGGCGGTCCACGAGGCGCGCAAGGACTTGAAGAAGCTGCGCTCGCTGCTGCGGCTCGTCCGCGGCGGGCTCGGCGCGGCGACCTTCCGCAGCGAGAACGACTGCTTCCGCCAGCTGGCGCTCGAGCTGGCCGGCGCCCGGGACGCCGAGGTGATGGTCGCGACGTTCGACGAGCTCGGCCTCGAGCCGGCGGTCGCGGGGCCGCTCAGGCAGGTGCTGGAAGCCCATCGCCTGCAGGTCGCGGCGGGCGGCACGGCGGCCACGCAGCCGGTGGCCGAGCGGCTCGAGGCGGCGCGGGTGCGCGCGCTCGGCTGGTCGCTCTCGGGCGAAGGCTTCGACGTGGTGGAGCCCGGCCTCAGGAGGGCCTACCGGCGCGGCCGGCGCCGGCTGCGCCGGCTCGGCGCCGAGCCCGGGGTCGAGGACCTCCACGACTGGCGCAAGGCGGTGAAGGACCTCTGGTACCACCACACGCTCCTGCGGGCGCTCTGGCCGCCGGTGATGCTGGCCGTGGGCGACGAGGCGCACGAGCTTTCCGAGCGACTCGGTACCGATCACGATCTAGCGATGCTTCTCGACTGGGCGCGGCGGCACTCGCACGCCCCGCCGGAGCTCGCGGCGGCCGTGGAGGGGCGCCGCGCGATCCTGCAGGCCGAGGCGCTGGCGCTCGGCCGGCGGCTCTACGCGGACAAGCCGGGATCGTTCACGGCTCGTGTCGAGGCGTGGTGGGAAGCCGCGCCGAGCCGGGTCGCGCCGGACCCAGTGGTCTAGACCAGTTTGATACGGTCCGTCCTTCGCTTGGGAGCAAGAGGAGGCGACGAGGATGGCGACAGGCAAGGCTCGGGCACTGGCGGCGATCGCCGCGGCGCTGGCACTCTCGATCGGGGTGGCCGCGTGCGGCGACGACGACGATGACGGCGGCAGCGGCGGCGGGAGCGGCGGCGACGGCAAGGGCGGCACTATCGCGCTGCTCCTCCCGGAGACCAAGACGACCCGCTACGAGGAGCAGGACCGGCCGAACTTCGAGCGCCGCGTGAAGGAGCTCTGCCCGGACTGCGAGCTGATCTACTCGAACGCCAACCAGGACCCGGCCAAGCAGCAGCAGCAGGCCGAGGCGGCCATCACGCAGGGCGCGAAGGTGATCGTCATGAGCTCTGTGGACGTCGCGTCCGCGGGGGCGATCGTCGAGCGCGCCAAGCAGTCCGATGTGGCCGTGATCGCGTACGGGCGCCTGATCCCCGACGCGCCGATCGACTACTACGTCTCGATCGACCCCTTCAAGGTCGGCCAGCAGCAGGCGGAGGTGCAGCTCGACGCCATCGAGAAGGCCGGCGGGCCCGCCAACCCGAAGGTCGTGATGATCAACGGCGCGCCGACCGACAGCAACGCGAAGCCCTACAAGGACGGGGCCAAGCAGGTGTTCGACGAGCGCGGGGCGGACGTCGTGAAGAGCTACGACACGCCCGACTGGAGCCCCGACAAGGCCCAGCAGGAGATGGAGCAGTCGCTGACCGCGCTCGGCAAGGAGGGCTTCGACGCCGTCTACGTGGCCAATGACGGCATGGCGGGCGGCGCGATCGCGGCGCTCAAGGGCGGCAATGTCGACCCAGCGTCGAAGTTCGTGACCGGCCAGGACGCGGAGCTGGCCGGGGTCCAGCGGATCCTCGCCGGTGAGCAGCTGATGACCGTCTACCAGCCGATCATCCAGATCGCCGAGAGCGCGGCCGAGCTGGCCGTACCGCTCGCGCAGGGCAAGGAGCCGCCGGCCGACCTGGCGAGCGACAAGGTCGACAACGGCCAGGGCGAGATCCCATCGGTGCTGCTCGACACGATCGCGATCCAGCCCGACAACATCCAGAGCACGCTCATCAAGGACGGCTTCCTCGACGTGGGCGAGATCTGCACGAGCGCCTACGCCGACGCCTGCAAGGAGGCCGGCCTGCAGTGAGCCCGGCGGCGCTCGCTGTCGACGCCGGACAGACTGAGATCAGGGCCACACTCGCCGACGGCGAGCGCGGCCCCACCGCCCTCGCCACAGCCCCCGGGGTCCCGCGGATGGGCGAGCGGGTGGGAGCCGAGGAGGTGGCGCGCGCGATCGTCGCGGCCGTGGCCGAGCTCGGCCCGCTACCGGGTGCGGTGCCGCTCGCGGGCGTGGGGTTGTCGGGGTTCGAGGCGGCGAGCGAGGACGAGCTCGCCCGGATGGGCGAGCTCCTGCGGCGGCGGCTGTCGCTCGGCGGCATCGCGATCGCAAGCGACGGGCTCACCTCGCTGCTCGGCGCGCTCGGCGCTGAGGACGGCGCGGTCGTGGCCGCGGGCACGGGCACGGTCTGCGTGGCCCGCCGCGGCGAGCGGCTCGTGAAGGTCGACGGCTGGGGCGCCCTGCTGGGCGACGCCGGCAGCGGCTTCGCGATCGGCCGCGCGGGTCTCGAGTCGGCGCTCAGACACGCCGACGGACGCGGCGGCTCGGAGCCGCTCCTGCGCGCGGCCGAGCGACGCTACGCGCCCGTGCCGGAGCTCTCCGAGCACATCTACGCCGCGGCGGTGCCCACCCGAGCGATTGCCGCCTTCGCGGCCGACGTGGCCGCCGCGGCGGATCTGGGCGACGCCGACGCCGTGGCGATCCTGGCTCGCGCCGCCGACGAGCTTGCGCTCAGTGCCTGCGCGGCGCTCGAGCGGCTGTTCGGCCCAGGCGAGCCGGGCGTGGTCTCGTACGCGGGCAACGTCTTCCGCGCGGGTGCGCTGCTGGTCGAGCCGTTCACGCGCGCCGTCGGCGCTCGTCGCCCGGGCACGGAGGTGGTGCCACCGGCCGGCGACGCCCTGGCCGGGGCCGCGCTGCTGGCGGGCTCGGGCGCGCCGTTGCGCCCGGAGCCGGGCATCCTCTGGACGGCGCCGTGACCGACGCCCTCGAGGCGCTGCGGGGCGGCCTCGTGGTCTCGGTGCAGGCGGCCGAGGAAAGCCCGCTCGCACAGCCCGCGCACATGGCGGCGATCGCGAGCGCGGCGGCGGCCGGCGGCGCGGCCGCGATCCGCGCCGAGGGCGAGGCCGACATCGCCGCGATCAAGGCCGCGGTCGACCTGCCGCTGATAGGGCTCGTCAAACGGCGCGTGCCCGGCAGCGCGGTCTACATCACGCCCGAGCTCGAGGACGGCCGCGCCGTGGCGCGCGCCGGCGCCGACATCGTGGCGACCGACGCCACGCTGCGGCCACGGCCGGGACGCCTCGCGACCCGCGAGTTCCTGGCGGCGCTCGCGCGAGAGCTCTCCGTGCCGCTCCTCGCCGACGTGGACTCCGTGGAGGCCGGGCGCGCGGCGCGCTCCGCGGGTGCCGACGCGGTGGCCACCACCCTCGCCGGCTACACCGGCGGCGGGCGGGTGCCCGACGGCCCCGACCTCGACCTCGTGGCCGCTCTCTCCTCCGACCTCGACTGTCCGGTGCTCGCGGAGGGCCGCTATGGCAGCCCGGAATCGGCGCGCGAGGCGCGCCGCGCCGGCGCTTTCGCGGTCGTGGTCGGCACCGCGATCAGCGACCCGGAGGCGCTGACCCGGCGGTTTGCCGGGGCGCTCGACCGGAGGGGCGTTGGCACGCCGGGCTGAGCTCGCGCCCACCGTCGGGCTGCCGGCGCGCCTGCCCGCCGGCCAGCCGAAGGGCGAGGCGCTGCGCGAGATCCTCGAGACGCACGCCGAGACGCTCGGGCCGGGCGCCCCGCTGCCCTCGGAGCGCCTGCTGGCGGAGCACTACGGGCTCGCGCGGATGACCGTGCGCACCGAGGTCGACCGGCTGGTGACCGAGGGGCTCCTCTACCGGCTGCACGGGCGCGGCACGTTCGTGGCCGAGCCGCGCGTGGCGCAGGCGGTGCTGTTCAGCTCCTTCAGCGAGGACATGCGCGCGCGCGGCATGAGGCCCGGCTCGCGGCTGCGCGCCCAGGAGCTGATCGAGGCCGGGCCGCTGCTGGCCGGCGCCCTGGCGCTCGCGCCCGGCGCCCTGGTGGTGGAGATCGAGCGGGTGCGCACCGCCGATGGCGAGCCGCTGGCCCTCGAGCGGGTGCGGCTGCCGCTCGAGCGCTTCCCGGGCATCGACGGCGCGGACCTGGCCGACGGCTCGCTCTTCGACCTTCTGGGCGATCGCTACGGCGTGGAGCTGGCCGGCGCCGACCAGCGCGTGGTGGCAGTGGCCATCGACGCCGAGGATGCGGCGCTGCTCGGCGTCGAGGCCGGCGCCCCGGGGCTGCGCTTCCACACGCTGGCGCGCGACCGCGAGGGCACGCCCGCCTACCAGGCCACCTCGCTCTTCCGTGGCGATCGCTACGAGATCGAGCTGGGCCAGACGAGGGGCTCGTGAAGGGCGAGCGCATGCGGGCCGACATGGCGGCCCAGCCCGATGTGCTGAGGGAACTCGCCGCGCGCCGCGACGAGATCGTCGGGAGCCTCCGTGGCCCGGAGCCCGAGGCGATCGTCGTGGTGGCGCGCGGCTCGTCCGACTACGCGGCGATCTTCGCGCGCTATCTGCTGGAGGCGGTGAGCGGCCGTCCGGTCGCGCTCGCAGCTCCGAGCCTCGTGACCCTCTACGACACGCGCCCGCGCCTCGAGGGCTGGCTCGCGCTCGGGATCAGCCAATCGGGCCGCACGCCCGAGATCACGACCGTGCTCGAGCGCTACCGGGCGGCCGGCGCGCGCACGGTGGCGGTGACCAACGATCCCGGGAGCCCGCTCGCCGCCGCGGCGGAGGCGTCCGTCGACCTGGGCGCAGGCGATGAGTCCGCGGTGCCCGCCACCAAGACCTTCACCGCCCAGCTCGCCGCCGTGGCGCTAATCGCAGAGGCGCTCGGCCCGGTGCCCTGGGAGGCGTCCGACTGGGAGGCGCTCGCACCGAGCGTCGCCGAGCTGCTCGCGGACCCGGAGCCCGCGGAGCGCGCCGCGGAGTCGCTGGCCGGCGCCGAGGAGCTCGTGTGCGTGGGGCGCGGCTACCTGATGTGCGTGGCGCTCGAGGCGGCGCTCAAGCTGCGCGAGGCCACCGGGGTGCGCGCCGAGGGCTGGTCCGCGGCCGACTTCCGCCACGGGCCGGTGACCGTGGCGCGCGGCGACATCCCGCTGCTCGCCGTGAGCGCCTCGGGGCCCGCGGCCGCCGACGTGGAGGAGCTCGCTCGCCGCCTCGAGGCGGAGGGCACGCCGGTGCTCCGGCTGTCGGACCGGGCCGGCGCCTCGCTGCCCTATCCTGCCGCGTTGCCCGAGCCGCTCCGCACGCTGCCGGCGGCGGTGCGGGCGCAGCAGCTGGCGCTGGCGCTCGCACTGCGGCGCGGGGTCGACCCGGACGAGCCGCACGGGCTGCGCAAGGTCACGGCAACGCGCTAGCGAAGGCCTCAACGCCGCCCACGAGCGTGCGCGAGGGTCGCAGCTCCGCGTCGAGCACGGTGAGGTGCGCGGGCGCGCCCGGGCGAAGCACGCCGAGGTCCGAGCGGCCCAGCAGCCGCGCCGGGGCGCTCGACGCCGCGTGCACCGCGTCCGCGAGCGAGGCGCCGGAGGCCACCAGGTTGCGCACGGCCTCGTCCATCGTGAGCACGCTGCCGGCGAGCGTGCCGTCCGGCAGCCGCACCGCGCCGTCGCGCACGCGCACCGGGCGGCCGCCCAGCTCGTACACGCCGGCGTCGAGCATGGCGGCTTCGATCGCGTCGGTCACGAGGCAGAAGCGCTCCCGCGAGGCGAGGAACGCCACGTACGCGGCCTCGGGCGCGAGATGCACCCCGTCGACGATCGCCTGGACGACCACGTCCGGCCGTACGAGCGCCACGCCGCCCACGCCCGGGTCGCGCGGCCGCCAGCGCCGGTGCGCGTTGTGCACGTGGGTGATCGCTCCGGCACCGAGGTCGAAAGCGGCGTGCGCGGCGTCGGCGTCGGCGTCGGAGTGCCCGCAGGACACCGCGATCCCGCTGGCAACCAGCCATTCGATCAGCTCCCCGGCTCCGGGGAGCTCGGGCGCGAGCGTCATCATCGTGACAGGCCCGAGGTCCACGAGCCGTTTGGCCAGCTCGAGGTCCGGGTCGCGCAGCTGAGCGTGGTCGTGCGCGCCCGCCCAGAGCGTGGACAGGAACGGCCCCTCCAGGTGCACGCCGAGCGCGAGCGGCAGGCCCTCGTCGAGCGCGCCGGCGGCGCGCGCGGCAGCCAGCGGCTCGGCGTACGCGTCCACGCGGGACGAGACGAAGGTGGGCTGGAAGGCCACCACGCCGGTGCGAGCGAGGGCGGCGGCGGCGTGCCGGTAGCCGTCGAGGTCGGCGGTCAGGAAATCCACGCCCGCCACGCCGTTGATGTGCACGTCGATGAAACCGGGGACGGCGATCCCGTCGCCGGAGCCGGGCTCGAGGCCCACCTCCGCGACCAGGCCGTCCACGATTGTCACGTCGCCCTCGACGAGCCGTCCGTCGACGAGCGCGGCTCGGACACCGAGTCGCAAGCGATCTCCTAACTGGTCTATACCAGGGGCGAGTCTACGTGCAGCGTCCCGAGTTAGGGTCACCTAATAGGATGCCCGCCGTGATGCGCGGCGGACAGTCGAGCGCGGCCGGGACCTTCGAGGTCTGGGCGGCGCGCGCGTGGAACGTGTTCAACGAGGGGCGGCCGTTCTCGCTCGTCTACCCCGTGCTGGTGCTGCTCGCGGCGGCCGCGGTGGGGCTCGCGCCGGACGGGCCGCTCGGCCTTGCGCTCGCCGGGTCGCTCGCGCTCGCGCTCGTGCTGGCGTGCTTCGCGTTCCCGCTGCGCGGCCGGGCGCTGCTCTGGCTCGCGCTCGTGCTGTGCGTGCCGCTGCTCGAGCCCTGGCGGGCGCCCTGGCTTCTGGCAGGCGCACTGGCCGGCTGGGCCTTCTTCACGGTCGTGGTGTGGGGGAGCGTCTACTACCACCTGCGGACCGGCGCCCCATGGCTGAACGGCCTCCGCTTCTGGCGGCTCGTGCTCACCAACTCCGACCCCACGAGCGGCAACGCGCTCGAGCAGGTGCCGAAGCTCGTGCTCTCGCTCTCGGCTGGAACGCTGCTGGCGGAGGAGCCGGGCGCCGCCTCGCTGGCTCAGGTCGCCCTGGCGGCCGCGATCTGCGCCGCGCTCGGCCTGGTGGCAGCGCGCTGGTTCCGGGCGCGGCTGCCGCGCTACCCCGACCGGGGCGCGGAGCCGCCCCGGGGCGGCGAGCCGCTCGCCCGCCGCGTCTACGTGATCGTGGCCGACGGGGCCAACCGCGAGCGGCTCTGGCAGGCGGGCGCGCCGGTGATGGACCGGCTCGCCCGCGAGGGCAGCGAGCTCCTCGGCGTCGAGCCCGCCTACCCCGCCCGCACTGTCGTCTGCTTTTCCTCAATGCTCACCGGCGCCGCGCCGCCGGAGCACGGCATGCGCTCGAACTTCGCGCCCCGCCTCGGGGTGCGGGTCGAGTCGATCTTCGACGTGCTCGCGCGCGAGGGCAGGTGCGGGCGGCTCGTGGGGATCGCCCACCTGCTCGACCCCTTCGGTCACGAGGTGGTGCGCTCGGTGAGCTCCGTGCAGCCGACCTCGGAGATCGACCACTCGCTCTGCCGCGAGGCCCAGCGCGTGGTGGTTGAGGAGGACCCCGACCTGCTCGTGCTTCAGCTGCTCGCGGCCGACCAGCTCGGCCACGTGCGCGGCGTGCGAAGCCCGGAGTACCTCGACCAGATGGCGGAGACCGACCGCCGCGTGGGCGGGTTCCTCGCCTTCCTCGAGGAGCGCGGCAGGCTCGACGACGCCACCGTGATACTCATGGCCGACCACGGCCAAGGCCGCGGCATCGGCGGCCACGGCCACCTCGACTGGGGCGAGCGGCCCGTGCCGTTCGTGGTCTGGGGCCGAGGCGCGGCCCCGGGTCTCGTCGACCGCGAGCCGCGCTCGGTATGCGAGCTGGCCGTGACGATCGCCGAGCTGCTGGGCGTGCCCGCCCCGGCGGCGGCCCGCGGGCGGCCGCTGCTGCCGCCCCCGGTCGAGACTCCGGCGGGCGCCGCCGCCCGCTGCCTCGCGATCGTGGTGGCCCGCAACGAGGCGCCCGTGGTGGGCGACGTGCTGGGCGCCCTGCCCCGCAGCGCCTGCGGCCTTCCCGTGGACCTCCTGCTCGTGGACGACGGCTCGACGGACGCCACCGCGGAGATCGGCCGCTCGCACGGCGCCCGCGTGCTCTCCCACGAGAGCTCGCGCGGCCTCGGGGCCGCGCTCAGGTCCGGCCTTCGGCTCGCGCGCGACGAGGGCTACGCCGCCGCGGTCTACCTCGACGGCGACGGCGAGTACGACCCGGCCGACTTCGCAACCGTGCTGGAGCCGGTCGCCCGCGGCCGGGCCGACTACGTGCTCGGCTCCCGCTTCCTCGGCCGGCGCGAGGGCATGCGCTGGCACCGTGACCTGGCCAACCGCGCAACGAGCGCGCTGGTGGGGACCCTGATGGAGACCGTCACGAGCGACGCTCAGACCGGCTACCGCGCCTTCTCGGCTCGCGCACTCGGCAGCGCGCGCATCCGGCACGACTACAACTACGCGCAGGTGCTCACCCTGTCGCTGTGGGGGGCCGGGATCGACGCGATCGAGGTTCCGATCGTCTACCGGCGCCGCACCGCCGGGCGCTCCTTCGTGCGCTACCCCGAGTACTTCGCCCGCGTGGCGCCCGCCATCGTCCGCGAGTGGTGGGCCTCCCGCGCGACGAGGAGAACGAGCGCCAGCGCGATCCCCGCGGTGAGCCAGTACGGCCAGCCGCCGCCGGGCGAGTACAGCGGCAGCAGTTCGGTGAGCGGCCCGAACGGCGCGTCAGGGCGGTCGGTCACGAGCGAGCCGGAGCCGCTCGAGACATCCAGGTAGAGCCACCCCGAGCCGGCGAGAGTGAGCGCGGCGAGCGCCAGCCCGACGCGCGGGTGGTGGCGCAGGCCCCAGGCCACCAGCGGGATCGCGAGCGGCAGGCCCGCGAGCAGGTGCCGGGGCGGGAACCAGAATCCGAACATCGTGGGAGCGAGGAAGGCGGCGACGAGGAGCTGGGCGGCCAGCGCCGCGGCGCACAGCTCGCCGGTGAGCTCGATCTCGCGCAGCTGCGGGACCGCTCGGGCGAGCCGGTCGCGGTGCGAGCGCCAGAGCTGGAACACGCCGGCGAAGGCCATGAGGAAGATCGGCGCCCAGCGCAGCACCCCGTAGTTGCGGTCGAGGAAGAGCGCGACCAGGCGGTAGGAGCGCTCGAGGTAGCCGAGCGGGAACGAGGCGTCCGTTGCGGTCTCGCCCGCCACGTCGGCCGCGTACGGCGTGGGCCCGCCGTAGAGGGCCTCGTTGATACCCACGTAGAGGGCCACGCTGAAGAGCGACAGCTCGACCGCGCCGACGGCGAGCACGCGCCGGCGCGCGCGCCAGAGCGGGCGCACGGCCAGGTAGCCGATCACGAGCCCGGCGGGCACGAACTTGGTACCGAGCCAGGGGAGCAGGCCCAACAGGGCGAAGCAGGCGAACGCCTCCCGGCTGCTCGGCTTCGTGTCGAGCCGGAGCGCGAGCAGCGCCGCGCCGGCGAGCACCGCGCCCGCCGTGAGCTCCGGGTAGACCGCGCTGCCGTAGGCGAGGAAGGGCGCGCTGAGTCCGGCCGCGAGCGCCGCCCCGATCGCCCAGGGATCGGGCACGACCCTGAGCGAGAGCCGGTAGGCGAGCACCACGGCGAGCGCCGCGATCGCCGCCAGGAACAGCTCGACCCCGGTGGCGCCCCCGAGCGCGTCCGCCGGGGCGATCAGCGCGGGGAAACCGATCCCGTGCGGCTCGTTCAGCCGGCCGTTGGTCTCGCTGCCGTGCTTGTCGAGATCGTACGGGTAGAACGCGTCGTAGCCGCGCTCGGCGTAGTCATCCCGGACGTCCACGTTGCCGTCCTCGACGAGCGACTTCGCGGCGAGCAGGTAGTGAGGTTCGTCGCCCCCGTACTCGGAGCTGCCGAAGGCGTCGAAGCCGATCGTGGAGGCGTAGACGCCGAAGAGCAGCAGCCAGAGGACGAGGGTGCGCCGCATGGTCGGCGGACCCTAGAAGGCTCAGGCGGCCGGGGTGGAAACCTCGAGCGCGAGCCGCGCCCGCGCGAACACGTCTTCGCCGTGGTCGCCGTGCTGCCACACGGCAACGCCGATGCGCGCGCGCTGGCCCTCCTTCGCGAGCGCCGCCTGCACGGCGCTCCCGTACTCGGCGGCCGCGTGGTGGCCGGTGCCCGGCAGGATCGCGCCGAGGCGGCGGCCGCTGAAGCGACCGATGGTCGCGGGCTCCGCCGCGAGCGCCCGCTCGAGCGCTCGAGCGGCGATCTGCAGCGTGAGGTCTCCGGCCGCGTAGCCCTCGCGCCGGTTGATCTCATGCAGCTCGGGGAGCTCGACCATCACGACGGAGAAGGGGCGGTGATGGCGCGCCGCCCGTCCCGCCTCGAGGCCCGCCACCTCCAGGAGGTGGCGATGCGAGTAGAGCAGGGTCACGCCGTCGCTCGAGGTCGAGGAGACGGCGCCGCGCCTGGCGGGGCTCGGCGGGGGCACCGGCAGCGACCCGTTGCCGGACGGCTCCGGGGGATGGCGGCGCAGCTCCGAGGCGAAAAGGGGCGCGATCTCGGGGTCGAGCTGGGTGCCGGCCGAGCGCTCGATCTCCGCGCAGGCCTCGGCGGGGCTGAGCGGCTGCCGGTAGGGCCGGCTCGAGATCAGCCCGCTGTAGCAGTCGGCGATCGCGACGATCCGAGCCTCGATCGGAATCTCCTCGCCGCGCAGCCCGTCGGGGTAGCCGTGGCCGTCCCAGCGCTCGTGGTGGTGGCGGATCGCCGGCGCGAGCGCCACGAGCCCCGGCACCCGCTCGACGATCCGGGCGCCGATCAGGGGGTGCAGCTCGACCACCGAGCGCTCCTCGCGCGAGAGCGCGCCCGGCTTTAGCAGCACGCGCTCGCTTACCCCGAGCTTGCCGACGTCGCGCAGCAGGCTCGCGAACTGCAGCTGCTCGCGACGGGACGGCTCGATGTCGAGCCGCTTGGCCACCCGGTCGACGTATCCGCTGACCTCGGCGGAGTGGGGAACGACGTAGGGATCGCTGGCCTCGACGGCGTCGGCGAGCATCCCCACGATCGCGAGGTAGGACGAGCGCAGCCGTCCGTGGAGGCGCTGGTTCTCGAGCGCGGCCCCGGCGTGGTCCCCGAGCGAGAGGAGCACGTCGTCGTCCAGCTCCTCGAAGCCGCCCGGGCGGTTCGCGCAGACGACCACGCCCTCGAAGCCGTCGTGCATGTACACGGGGATCGCCACGAGCGACTCGATCTCGCCGTCCGCGTCCTCGTGCCCGCCGGTTGGGCTGTCCTCGCGGATGATCTCCTCGCGCTCCAGCACCCGCTTCGCGAAGCGCTGCGCCAGTGCGCTCTCGGACGGGTCCTCGCGGAAACCGGTGTGGCAGACGAGGTCGAGCAGTCCATCGCCGTCCGCATCCTCGCGAGCGAGCAGGAGGCCGCACTTGGCGCCCGAGAGCTCGACCGCGACCTGGAGGATCAGCTGGTAGAGGTCGCCGCTCGGTCCCTGGCGGTCGTAGAGCGAGCGCACCTGGTCGCGAAGCTCACGCGTCCACCCGCGCTCCGCGTCCCGCGCGCGCTGAGTGCGCAGCCGCAGGCGGCGCTCGTCGAGAACGCGCTCGCGCTCCTCGCGGATCTCCTCCTCGAGCTTGTCGGCGCGCCGGGTCTCGGCGTCCAGCCGACCCTCGAGCCCCGCGGCACTCTTCCTCCCCACTGAGCGCTCGCGCAGCCACACCGCCAGCGCGGCAAGCACCGCGACGGCCAACACGACGTCCATAAGGGTGGTTCCTACCCGGTGGGGCGCGAACTACTCGGGGCCGGGCCCCTCAGCAGCCCAGGGCCCGCGCGATCACCATCTGCTGCACCTCGTCGGTGCCCTCGCCGATGGTCAGGATCTTGGCGTCGCGGTAGAAGCGGCAGACGGGGTACTCCTCGATGTAGCCGTAGCCGCCGTGGATCTGCACCGCCTCCTCCGCGGCGCGCACGGCCAGCCGGCCGGTCTTGAGCTTGGCCTGGGCGGCGGTGAGCGAGAAGTTCGCGCCCCGGTCCTTCAGCACCGCCGCCTTGTAGGTGAGGAGCCGGGCCGCCTCGAGCTCGGTCGACATGTCGGCGAGCTTGGCCTGGATCGCCTGGAACCTCGAGATCGGCTGCCCGAAGGCGATCCGCTCCTTCGCGTAGGCCACGGCCTCGTCGAGCGCCCCCTGCGCGAGACCGACGCCCATCGCGGCCACGCCAATGCGGCCTCCGTCGAGCGTCTGCAGGAACTGCTTGAAGCCCTGCCCGCGCGGGCCGAGCAGGCTCTCCTCGGGCACCCGGCAGCCCTCGAAGCTGAGCGGCCTGGTGTCGGACGCGTTCCAGCCCATCTTGCGGTACGGCTCGCCGATCTCGTAGCCCGGCGTGCCGTTCGGGACGAGGAGGTTCGAGATCTCGTCGTCGCCGGTGCGCGCGGTGATCGCCACCACGCCGGTGATGTCGGTGCCCGCGTTGGTGATGAACTGCTTGGCGCCGTCGATCACCCACTCGCCGTCGGCGAGCCGGGCGCGCGTGCGCGTGTTGCCGGCGTCCGAGCCCGCCTCGGGCTCCGTCAGCCCGAACGCGCCGAGCCGCTCGCCCGAGCAGAGCAGCGGGAGCCAGTCGCGCTTCTGCTCTTCCGAGCCGAACGCGAAGATCGGCCAGGTGCCGAGGCTCGTGTGCGCCGCGACCGTGATGGCCACGCTCGAATCCACGCGCGCGAGCTCCTCGACGGCGATCGCGTAGCTGAGGTTGTCCGCCCCGCCGCCGCCGAACTCCTCGGGGTAGGGGATCCCCATCAGCCCGAGCTCGCCGAGCTTGGCCACGATCGCGTACGGGAACGCCTTCGTGCGGTCGAGCTCCTCCGCCACCGGCCTGACCTCGGCGTCGGCGAAGTCGCGTACGAGCGCGCGGATGGCCTGCTGCTCCTCGGCGAGCTCGAAGTGCATGCGGCGGCGGACTCTATCCACGGCCGTATGCTGGCCCGCATGGTCGGCTTCTCCCTGTTCCCGCTCGCGCAGGCCGGCTCGGGCAGCTCCGGGTTCGGCGGCGGCGGCGGGGGCGGCGGCGGGGGCTTCGGTGGCGGCGGCTCGGGTGGCTCGGGCACCGGCACGGGCGACCCGCTCGTGGTGGTTTTTTTCTTCGGGGTGGTGGCGATCTTCCTGCTCTTCCTGCTGGTCCACTCGATCCGCTACCGGCGCAAGATCCGCGCGCGCGAGGCCGCCGTGCACGCGGCCGCGGCGGAGGCCGCAGAGGACGACCCGTACTTCGCGGCCGATGAGCTCGAGCGGCACGCCGCCGGCCTCTTTCGCGCCTGCCAGGAGGCATGGGACGCCCGCGATCGCGCCCGCCTGGCGGAGCTCGCGGGGCCGGACCTGCTGGTGGAATGGGAGCGGCGGCTCGACGACTTCGACCGCAGGGGCTGGCACAACCGCGTGCAAGTGACCGCGGACCCTGAGATCCAGTACGTGGGGATCGTCAACCGCGAGGACGACTCCGAGGACCGCGCGGTCGTGCGGATCGAGGCGCCCCTCAAGGCCTACGTGCTCGACCGGGGCGGCAACAAGATCCTTCGCGACGGCGCGAAGTCCGAGGACGTCACGCTCACCGAGTACTGGACGATCGCCCCTCGGAACGGCAACTGGATGGTCATGTCGATCGAGCAGCGCGCCGAGGGCGATCACCACCTCGACGCGGAGATCGTGGCCTCGCCCTGGTCGGACGAGCAGCGTCTCGACGACGAGTCGCTCACCGAGCTGGCAGTTGCCGACGCCGTGCCCGAGGGGTTCACCACCGCCGACCTCGCGGTGGTCGACTTCGATGGCGACGCGCGCGCTCAGGCGCTCGACCTGTCGCTGGCCGACGCCCGCTTCGGGCCCGACGTGCTCGAGGCGGCCGCGCGGCGGGCCGTGGAGGCCTGGGCCGAGGCGGTGGACGGGGAGGACGCCGCTCTCGAGCGGGTGGCCTCGCCACGGGCCGTGACCGAGCTCCTCTATGGCGGCGACGCGTCGCAGAACACCCGGCTGGTGGTGCGCGGACCCGGCGTCAGACGCATCCGCGTGGCCGCAGTGGACGTGTCACGCGAGCCGGCCACGATGACGATCGATGTGGAGCTGGCGGGCCGGCGCTACGTGGAGAACCGCGACACCGCGGCCGTGGTGAGCGGCTCGAAGGACGCCTCGGTGAGCTTCAGCGAGCGCTGGACGATGGCGCTCGACGGCCCTGACGACGCGCCCTGGCGGCTGTCCGGCCCGGGCGTCTAGACGACGCGGCGCAGCCGCCGGCTCATCGCCGCGCCGGAGGTCCCGAACAGCCGGCAGAGCTCGGGGAACGCCGTGCCGGGATCCCGTTCCCTCAGCCGGCCGTAGTGACGCTCGATCAGGTGGGCGGGCATCAGGAGCGCGGCCGCGAACTCGTTGGCCTCGCTCTCCTCGGGCGGGTAGGGGTGGCGAACAGACGGCTCCACCGGCTCGTCGGGATCGACGGTTCTTGCGCGGCACCAGACCGCCCCGTTCGCCCGGTGCAGGCACCAGTGGCCCAGCTCGTGGCCGATCGTGAACCGGCGCCGCGGCGGCCACTCGCGCGCCTCGCCGGCGTTCACCCAGATCTCGCCGCGGGCGGGAAGCAGCAGGCCCGAGAGCGCCCGCGGCGAGGGGAGCTCGGGCACACCCGGCGCGCTGCGAAGGTCGTCGACGTCGCGCACGTGCAGGCCGAAGCAGGAGTCCGCGATGTCCTCCACCGGCACCGGAAGTGTCTCGCCGTTCCACAGCCAGTCCGGCACCCGGGCCAGCTCCCGCTCGGCGCGCCGCTCAGCCTCGGTGGCTTGCACGGCCCGATCGTAGGCGTTCTCGGCTCGGTTAACGCCCGCCCAGGGTCACGGCTCAGCGAGCGCGGAAGATGAGATATCGGATCCCCGCCGCCACGGCGCCGCGCACGAGGAGGGCAGAGAGCGCGGCAATCGCCAGCTGCAGCAGCGCCTCCCAGACGTCTTCCCAG
>Ga0075430_100000331_pt1 | contig 33907 bp, 25 predicted proteins | sample RhiMetdeltSRZDD4_FD_75294 | JGI IMG/M metagenome (GOLD analysis project Ga0075430, IMG submission 75294) | Populus rhizosphere microbial communities from Tennessee, USA - Rhizosphere MetaG P. deltoides SRZDD4 | ecosystem: Host-associated > Plants > Roots > Rhizosphere > Soil | place: USA... | reverse complement strand
TCCGAAGACGAACAAGATCACGCACGTGAGCACGTGCTTCGGCACGCACCATCTCATGTTCGCCGAGGACGCCAACAACACGCTGTGGACGAGCGGCGGTGGGCAGGTCGTGGGCTGGCTCGACACGAAAATGTTCGATGAGACTGGCGACGAGCAGCGGTCGCAGGGATGGACGGCGCTCATCCTCGACACGAACGGCAACGGCACGCGCGACGAGTACGTCGAGCCTAACGCGCCCGTCGATCCGGCGAAGGACAAGCGGATCGCGGCTGGATTCTATTCCGTCGCGCCGGCGCCCGACGGCTCCGTGTGGGGCACGTCGCTCGGCTTCCCCGGCGGTATCGTTCGACTCGTTCCGGGATCGAATCCGCCGGCAACAGCCCTCGCGGAGTATTACGAGCCGCCGTTCAACAACCCGAAGGCGACCGTGCAGGGATTCTCACCGCGCGGCGGCGACGTCGACCGCGACGGCGTCATGTGGGTCGCGCTCGCGAGCGGTCACCTCGCGAGCTTCGACCGCCGGAAGTGCACCGGGCCCCTCAACGGCCCCACCGCCACGGGACAGCACTGCCCCGAGGGCTGGACGCTGTATCAGGAACCGATGCCGCAGTTCAAGGGCGTCACGGATCCGGGGAGCGTCGAGGCGAGCTACTACACCTGGGTCGATCAGTTCGACACGTTCGGGCTCGGGAAGAACATCCCGATCAACACGGGGAACGCGGCCGAAGGGCTCCTCGCGCTCAAGGATGGCAAGTGGGTCGTGCTCCGCGTGCCATACCCGATGGGCTTCTACACGAAGTGGCTCGACGGCCGCATCGATGACCCCAACGCCGGCTGGAAGGGCAGAGGGTTGTGGACGACCATCAGCACGCGGGCGCCGTTCCATATGGAAGGCGGCAAGGGGACGACGAGCAAGGTGATGAAGTTCCAGCTCCGTCCCGACCCACTCGCGAGATGACACTCGGCCGGATTTGCTGCCCGGGTTCGCTGGCAGTACGTTCTCGCTTCGCGTTGCACGTTCGGGTCTCTTGAACAAATCGAGGAACAGATGCGCGCCACCGTCCTTCTCTGCTGCACGTTGCTGCTGGTCGCTTGTGGAGGTGAGGAAACACCAGCGGCGGACACCGCCGCCGCTGTCGCGCCAGCTCCCGCGCCGGCGCCCGCCGCGCTCTCGCTCGCGGAACTCGCGGGCAAGTGGACACAAACGGTTCGCACCGAGACGAGCGACAGCGTTCTCGTCACGGGGACGATAAACGCGACGGCCGACACGACCGGCTGGACGATCACGCTGCCGAACCGCCCGCCGATGCCCGTGCGTGTTCGCGTGGATGGCGATAGCGTGATGAACTGGACGGGCCCGTACGAGAGCGTACTGCGCAAGGGCGTCCAGGTCACGACGGAGGGCGTCCTGCGTAAACAGCCGGACGGTAAGCTGAGCGGCATCACGATCGCCCGTTATGCTGGTGCGGGCGCCGACTCGGTGGTCCGCCTTCGTACGGAGCTCACTCGGGCGCCTTGAGGCCTCTATCGTTAGGGTAGAACGGATTACTCCCGGACCGGAAGGCGGATCGGCACGGGAGCGGAGCGGGAAGAAGAGGGGAACTGCCTGTCGGGCCGCTGAAGCGTCCCGTGGTGGTTCCCCCATCTATTTCACTTCCGGCGCCGGCAACGGTTCGCGCGTGAGGAGCGAACCGTTCGATCCGTCGGATCCGTTGATCCGTATCCTCTTCCTCGTTGATGCCTGCTCGGTCGCGGATGGTACGCAGGCGCGACGCGCATTGAGCAGCCCCGAATTGGGGGCAGACTCGATCTTCATCGTTTCGCCGCTGGATCCGATTAGCTCATCGTAAATCGAATCTGACCCGGTCCTCTGCGTCCTTGCCTCGGTATCCTCCGCGGTTGATGCTGTTCAAAGCGACCGCACCGGCGGACGGCTATCCCTTGAGCAGCGGGACAGCGAACCAGTACGACACGAGCGTGATGATCGCGATCATCACGATATCGAGCAGCATACCGGCGCGCGCCATCTGAGGGATCGTCAGGCGCCCGGCCCCGAACACGATCGCGTTCGGTGGCGTGCCGACCGGCAGCACGAACGAGCAGCTCGCCGCCAGCACCGCCGCCGTCGCGAGCTGCAACGTGTCCGCGCCGATCGCGACCGCGAGCGATGACACCAGTGGCAGGAACGCCGCCGCCGTCGCCGTGTTGCTCGCGAGCTCGGAGATGAAGACCACGAGCGTCGTCACCACCAGGATGACGACAATGAGCGGCACCGCGCGCAGCCCCTCGAGCGCCGTGCCCAGCCACGTCGAAAATCCCGTATCCTGCACCGCCTCGGCCAGCGATAATCCGCCGCCGAACAACACGAGCACTCCCCACGGCAGGATCTCCGCCGCCTTCCAGTCGAGGGCCGGGCGACCGTCGCCGAGGGGGAGCAGGAACAGGAGCACTGCCGCGATGATCGCGATGCCGGTATCGCTGATCCCCGGAACCACCCGCGCGAGCAGTGGCTGCGTGAGCCATGAAACAGCCGCGAGCAGCACCACGGCACCGACGAGCTTCTCACCGCGCGAGATCGGGCCAAGAGCGTCACGCTGCGAGCGCACGGCATCGGCTGTCGCCGCGTTCGGCTGGCGACCGACCTTGAGCGTCACGCGGGTGAGCAGGAACCACGTGAAGGGAACGGAGATCGCGACGATCGGGACGCCGAGCATCATCCAGCGCACGAAGCTGATGCGAATGCCGTGGGTCTCGGCCATGAAGCCGGCGAAGAGGGCGTTAGGCGGCGTGCCGATGAGCGTGCCGATGCCACCGAGGCTCGCGCCGTACGCCAGGGCGAGGAGGAGCGCGGGCTCGAAGGCGGGCTCGATGCGGTTCTCTCCCTCGCCACACACGAGCGCGATGACCGGCGCCGCGAGCGGCAGCAGCATCACGACGGTCGCGGTGTTGCTCACCCACATACTGATCGCGGCGGTCGCCGTGAGGAAGCCGAGCACGAGCCGATCCGGACGCGTGCCGACGGCCGCGATGATGGCGAGCGCGACCCGTCGATGCAGTCCGCACCGCTGGAACGCCGCGGCGAGGAGAAACCCGCCGAGGAAGAGAAAGACGACCGGGTTCGCGTAGGGTGCGGCCGCGTCGGTCATCGTCGCGATGCCGAGGAGTGGAAAGACGGCGAGCGGGATGAGCGCCGTGGCGGAGATCGGAATCGCTTCCGTCATCCACCAGATGGCCATGAGCGTCGCGACGGCGCAGGTCCGCCACGCCTCGAGCTTCATCCCATCGGGTGGAGCCATGAGGAGCATCACGACACAGACGACGACGCCTGCGACGAGGCCGATCTTCTGCGCGCGATTCGTTCGCGCGGCGGGTTCACTCGTTGGCGCGGCGGCGCGCGGTGCGGAGGTGGCGGTAGGCACGCGCGCAATTGAAGCGGTCGCGCTCGCTCACGCCAGCCCCTTGCGGAGCCGGGGGTCAGAGTCGGATGTCATCATTCCATCGCCCGCGGCAATGGAATGATGCCCTTGGACTCTGACCCCAAAGGACGCAAAGGACGAGATGGCAGTTCGCGCGAAGAAACCCGACGCGGCAGACGGCGCCCGCTTTTTCGCCACTCCCGACAAATGGCGGCAGTGGCTCGACAGGAATCACGCAAAAGCCGACGAGCTCTGGGTCGGCTACCACAAGAAGAGCTCAGGGACGCCGAGCATCACATGGCCGGAATCCGTGGACGAAGCACTGTGCTACGGATGGATCGACGGCATCCGCAAGAGCATTGACGACACGCGGTACAAGATCCGCTTCACGCCGCGCCGGACAGGCAGTATCTGGAGCGCGGTGAACATCGCGCGCGTCGCGGTGCTGATGAAGGAAGGGCGCATGCGCCCGTCAGGGCTTGCCGCGTACAATGCCCGGACGGACGAGAAGTCACGTGTCTATACGTACGAGCAGAAGGACGCGTCGACGTTAGGCGATGAGCTCGAGCGACGGTTCCGGGCGAACGCGAAGGCGTGGGCGTTCTTCGAGTCCCAGCCGCCCTATTACCGGAAGCTGGCCACGCGCTGGGTCGTGAGCGCGAAGCAGGAAGCCACGCGCCAGCGGCGGCTCGCGACGCTCATCGAGGATTCGGCGGCGGGACGCCGGATCGGCCCCATGCGGCGGCCGGAGAAGTAGCGTGTCACGGCCGAACGTGCAGCGGCTGCCGGAGCACCGAACCCTCGAGCCGCACCTCGAGCATCGCGTTCATGGCGCGCGCGGGGGTCCACTCGAAGTCGTACGTCTCGCCGACCCCGAAACGGCGAAGCCGAGACGGCTCGTCGCGCCGGAAGTGCTCCGGTAGATCGGCGCCGTCCTTCGACACCGGACGCCAGACGAGCGGGAGCGAATCCGCGACCAGATCCACACGCGCCGCGCCCGCCGCGTGGATGTTCAGGAAGCGGAGCCGGTAGCGGGTCCCCGCGCGGAGCGTGAGCGGCGCCGGGTCACGGCGACCATTGATCGTGACACCCGGTTTGTGGCCAACGACCGCGTCGCCAAACATGAACACGAGGTCGGTCGACGGATCGTAGCGCTCGCCCGGGGCGAGCACGAGCAGCGGCGCGTACATGCCGGTGCCGAGCTGCGGCCCCTCGTCCATGTGCGTGTGGTACATGAACGTGCCGGTGCGCGGCGGCGTGAAGGCGACGGTGAACGAGTCGCCGGGCGCCACGAGCGGCGCCACGTTCGAGCCGGTCCGGCTCCAGCCCGACACGCCGTCGAACACGCTCTCGAGCTCCATCCCGTGCCAGTGCACGGTCGTCGCCTCCGCGAGGCGGTTGATGACCGTGATCGACGCGGTCTCGCCACGTGTGAGCACGATCAGCGAGCCCGGAACCTCCACCGAGTCCGGCCTCGGCTCCGTGCCTCGCTGCAGGACGTATCCTCGCGGAACCGGCTTGCCACTGTCGGCCGGGGCTTGCTGCGCGAAGAGACGCAACCGTGTCACCGGCGCCAATCGGCGCTCGGCGGTGCGTCGGTCCGTCGTCGTGATGCCGAGCACGAGGCCCGCCATGGCAGACGTCGGGTGCTGCCTAACGTCGTGCCCGTCATGGGCGCGGACGCTGTCGGGCCGCGGGGGGAACGGCGTGATGTGCGGGATCATGTGGCAGTGCATGAGCCACGTGCCGGCACGCGTCGGCACCCACTCCATGCGGAACGTGCTGCCCGACACCATGAACTCCGTGTTCGCGACCCGGACATTGGCGTCGGCGTACGTCGTATCGCTGTTGTTCTCTCCTTTGGCGGTGACGCGGAAATGAAACCCGTGCAGGTGCATCGGATGCGGCAGGTAGCTGCCGTTGAGCCACCGCCAGCGCACCGTGTCGCCCACGACATAGTCGACACGCTCGTTATGCGGCCACGACCGCCCGTTGATAGCCAGCTCCCAGACGTCCTCCTTCTTCTTGTTGTGCAGGGTGTCGTCGGGGAACAGGTCGAGCACGGTCATGACGAAGATCCGCTCCGCCGGATCGGGACGGGCGCCGGGCGGGTCGATGACGATCGCCCCCGTGAGCTGCGAGTCGCGCCAGGGCCGGAAGCTGATCGGCGCCTTCGTGCTCGTGCCCCAATACAGATACGTGCCCGGCCTGTCCGCTCGGAACCGGACTTCACGCGTCACGCCCGGGCGAACGTGGATCGTGTCGTCCGCGAACATCCCGGCGCGGAGTCCGTGGACCACGAGTGTCGAGTCGGGCAGGGAGTTACGAACGCTCACGCGAACGTCGGTGCCGGCCGGTACGCGCAGCAGCGGCCCTGGAATCCGTGGCGCTCCTCCGGCCTCCGCGAATACCTGAACCGTCGCGACCGAGTCGACGTTCTGGTCCGGCCGCCAGGTCGCGAGCTTCGCCTCGAGCCGGAGCTCGTGAACCGATCCGCGACGCGAGCCGGCGGCGACGCGGTTGTCGTTAGGGACGACGGTCTCAGTCGGACGACGGCCGGACGATTGCTGAGCGAGCGCGACGAGAGCCGCGATGGCAAGAAGGAGGTTCACGGGGCGATACGATAGAGACAGAGACCACAGCGAGCGAGCGGCGACGCCGTTCGCACCACCACGAGCGCTGGCGTCAGCCGCAAAGGGAGCGCGCCACTAGTGCGGCGTTCGTGTCGTCGCATCCTAGACGCGTAGCGCGCGCTTTCATCACGGCCCGCCGAGTCAATGGACGCCGCGTGGTACTACGCGATGCCGTTCAGGCGCGAGAATTGGCTGTGCCCGCCTTCGCTCGCAAGGATGAGTCTCGATTCTTCACGCATCCTGCCCTCGCGAGACCCGCTCGAGATGTCCTCGCCCCCACGCTCGCACCGACTCGACGAGCGGCATGAGCGACTGCCCGTACGGCGTTAGCGAGTAGACCACCGGATCCGCACGACGCGGGGCCGGTTGGCGGGCGACTATCCCGTCGACCGTGAGCTCGCGCAGCTGCTGCGTCAGCACCTTCTGCGAGATGCTCGACATCTTGCGCCGAAGGCCGGCGAAGTGCGTCGGCTCCTCGGCCAGCCAGTAGATGATGATCAGCTTCCACTTCCCGCCGAGCGCGGCGAGCGCGGCGGTGAGTGGGCATCCGGTCACCGGGTTCGCGCGCCGGCGCAGGGCGTTACCCGGAGGTTCCTTCTTGTGAGGCATCGGGCCTTCCGATAGCTAGAGCGAAACGACGCATCCCGAGCGGCACGAACCGGAGAAACGACATGCACAGTCGCATCGGTCGCCATCGCTGGCTGCTCGCCCACGGCGCGGCCGCCATCAGCATGACGCTCATGGCCGTGCCGGCTGCGGCACAGGCGCGACGCGACACAACCCGCGTTCAACCAACAAGCGCGACGCGCGACGGGCAAGGCGATTTCGACGTCCATATTGGCACGTGGACGACGCATCTGCGGCGGCTGCTTCGGCCGCTCGCGGGTTCGTCCGAGTGGGCGGAGTACACGGGCACGACGGTCGTGCGAAAGGTGTGGAACGGCGCCGCAAACCTCGTGGAGCTCGTCGCCGACGGGCCGTCCGGACGCTTCGAAGCGCTGAGTCTCCGCCTGTACAATCCGCAGTCGCGACAGTGGAGCCTCAACTTCGCGAACCGGGCGCAGGGGACGCTCGTGCCGCCGACGATCGGCGAATTCCGGAACGGCCGCGGAGAGTTCTACGCCCGGGAAACCTTCAGCGGCCGCGCGATCCTCGTCCGGTTCGTCATTGAGCCGGTGACGTCCGATTCGATCCGGTTCGAGCAGGCGTTCTCCGACGACGGCGGGCGGAGTTGGGAGGTGAACTGGATCGCGGTCGACGTTCGGGTGAAAGGCGCTCCACGTTAGGCATCGTCAGCCGGCCATCCCGACGAGGCCGGGGATCCTTCTGTCCGAACGTCGCCTGGCTGCCACACAGCGCGGACTGCAGATCCCTCGTTGACGCTCGGGATGACAACCAGATAGAGCCAATGATCATCGAGATGCGCACGTACACGACGAAGCCCGGCATGCGGGACCGGTTCCTCGAAGTGTTCCGTCAACGGTCGGTGCCGGCCCACCGGGAGATCGGGATGGCGATCGCCGGACCGTTCCTCTCGGTGGAGAGCCCGGACGTGTTCTTCTTCATGCGCGGCTTTCCCGATCTCGCCTCACGTGACCCGATGAAGGCGGCGTTCTACGAGGGACGGCTCTGGAAGGAAGAGCTCGAGCAACTCCTCATGCCGATGCTCGACCGGTACGAGGTCGTACTCGTGGAGGGACCGTCCGAGATCGTGCTGGCCTGACCTACTCGTCGGGGCTCTGGCTAACGACCTGCACCGCGCGCGCGTATTCTCCGTGGCTATTCCGTCGAACCGTCCCTCGGAGAACCCCATGCGTCGTTTCCTCGGCCGCCGGCAGCTCGTTGCAGCGCTCGCTTTCGCGGTCGTTCCTGCCACGACCGTCGTCTCGCAGGCCACCCAGGTCGCGGCACCTGCGCCGACTGCCACGGCGGCCCGCCCCGGCGATCCAAAGAAGGTTCTGACCCTTGCCGATTATGGACGCTGGAACCGTATCACATCCACCGCGATCTCGCCTGACGGCAGGTGGATGACGTACGCGTACCAGCCAAACGAAGGCGACGTCACGCTTTTCGTGAAGGAGATCGATGGGAGCAAGGTCTACACGATCTCGGCCGGCGCCCCGCCGCAGGCTGGCGGTGGTGGCGGTGGCGGTGGGTTTGGCGGCGGGGCAGCGAACACGCCGGTGTTCTCGGACGACTCCCGCTTCGTTGGCTACTACGTGAACCCGCCAGGCCGCCCTGCCGGACGCGGGCGGCCGGGCGGCGCAGGAACACCGACGCCGCCAAACACGCCCGCCGCGCGCCCGGAGACCCCAGCGCCCGGCGGACAGGGTGGCGCCGCCGGACAGCGGCCGGCTCAGCCGCCGCGGCGATTCGAGCTTCTCGACCTGCAGAGCGGCGAGAAATTCACGGTCCCGAACCCCGCGACCTTCCAGTTCTCCGAGGGCGGGCGCTGGCTCGCCGTCCGCACGAACAAGGCGAACGCGTCGGACACGACGCATGAAGGCACCGACCTCGTTCTCCGCGACCTCTCGAACGGGGCGACGCGCAACATCGGGAACGCCAGTGCGTTCGCGTTCGACGACGCGGGGCGGCATTTCGCATACACCGTCGATGCAACGGATCGGCTCGGCAACGGCGTCCACGTCATCGAGCTCGGCACGGGCCACACGCGCACGCTCGCGAGCGCCGCGCTCGACTTCGATGGCCTCGGATGGAGCGAGAAAGGCACGAGCCTCGCCGTCCTCCGCGGCGACAAGAACAAGGCGAACAAGCAGAAGGACAACGTCCTGCTCGCCTGGACGGATGCCACGGCGCCTAACGCCCGCGTCGTCGAGTACGATCCGTCGAAGGACGCGGCCTTCCCGAAAGGGATGGTCCTGAGCGAGTTCGCCACGCCGCGCTGGAGCGAGGACGCCTCGCGCGTCATCCTCGGTCTCAAGGAACAGGAGCCCGACCCCGCCCGCGGCGAGGAGCCACCGGCGAACGTGGACGTGTGGCACTACAAGGACCCGGACCCGCAGTCGGTGCAGGTCGTCAGGCTGAACCAGGAGCGGCGCTTCACCTATCCCGCGGTATTCAACGTCGCGACGAAGAAGCTCACCCGGCTCGCCGACACCGACATGCGCGCCGTGCAGGTCGCGTCGAACGGTCGGTGGGCCGTCGGCCGGCTCGACGTCCCGTATCGCCTCGAGGTGTCGTGGGGCGGCACGAAGGCAGACCTCTATCGCGTGAGCACCGACGACGGTCAGCGCACGCTGATCGAGAAGAGCGTAACGCGGACGATGGGGCTGTCGCCCGACAGCCGCTGGTACCTCTACCTCAAGGACAAACACGTCCGCGCCTACAACCTCGAGACGGGCCGAACGCTCGACCTCGATGACGGCGAGAAGATCAGCTGGCTCGACGCCGAGGACGATCATCCGTACGAGATCCCGACATACGGCGTGGCGGGATGGGCGAAGGACGGCCGGTCGGTACTGCTCAATCACCGGTACGACGTCTGGCAGTTGCCTTTGGACGGCGGTCGCGCCGTGAACCTCACACGAGGTGCCGGCGAGGCCGGCAGGATCCGCTTCCGCGTCGTTAGGCTCGACCGCCGAGCCGGCCCGGGCGGCGGCGGTGGCGGCGGGATCTTCGGCGGCGGGAACGTGCAGGACGACGAAGGCATCGACCTCTCGAAGCCTCTCACGCTTGCGGCGTATGGCGATCTGACGAAGAAATCGGGGTACTATCGCCTCGTGCCCGGCAGCGCGCCGACGCCGCTCATCTTCGCCGACAAACAGATCGGCCAGGTCGCGAAAGCCGAGAAAGCCGATCGAGTGATCTTCACGCAGCAGACGTTCACGGAGTCGCCCGACTGGTGGGCGAGCACGACGGCGTTCGCGTCACCGAAGAAGATGACCGACGCGAACCCGCATCTCGCGGAGTACGCGTGGGGCAGCAAGGTGCTCGTGGACTACACGAACGCGAAGGGGCAGAAGCTGCAGGGCACCCTGACGCTTCCGGCGAACTACGAGCCCGGCAAGAAGTACCCGATGCTCGTGTACTTCTACGAGATCATGTCGAACACGCATCACAACTTCTCGATGCCGGTGTACGACGACCGCCCGCACATCTCGACGTACGCGAGCAACGGGTATCTCGTCCTGCAGCCCGACATCGTGTACGAGATCGGCAAGCCCGGCAGCTCGGCGCTCGATTGCGTGACGAGCGCGGTGAAGAAGGTGATCGAGATGGGCTACGCCGATCCTGCTCACATCGGACTGCAGGGGCACAGCTGGGGCGGATACCAGTCGTCGTTCATCGTGACGCAAACCGACATGTTCGCGGCCGTAGTGACCGGTGCGCCACCGACGAACCTCGTCAGCTTCTACAACACGCTGTACAAGCAGACCGGCACCGTGCAGCAAGGAATCATGGAGCTCGGCCAGGTCCGCATGGGCGTGAACGTCACGCCGTGGAACGCGCACGAGCTCTACGATAGCCAGTCGCCTATCCATCATGTCGAGAAGATCAAGACGCCGTTCCTGATCCTCCACGGCACGGCCGATGGTGCGGTGGACTGGATGCAGGGGCTCGAGTACTTCAACGCCGCGCGCCGCACGGGCAAGCAGGTGATCCTGCTCTCGTATCCCGACGAACCGCACCATCTCGCGAAGAAGGAGAATCAGAAGGACTTCCAGATTCGCATGAAGCAGTTCTTCGATCACTACCTGAAAGGCGCACCGGCTCCGAAGTGGATGACCGACGGAGTCCCGCAGCTTCGAAAGGGCTCGCCCATCGAGTGAAACGGCGGGGGCTTGGGCGGGGTCAGATTCGAATTCCGGGCGCGGCGGGGTCAGATTCGAATTCCGGGCGCGGCGGGGTCAGATTCGAATTCCGGGCCCGGCGGGGTCAGATTCGAATTCCGGGCGCGGCGGGGTCAGATTCGAATTCCGAGCGCGAAGCCTGGGCAGTCGCGATGCGTGCGGAATTCGAGTCTGACCCCTTGGAGGAAGGAAGCCGTTCGCTGAGACACGGTGGTCGCTGCGGGCTGCAAGCCAATGACTGCTACGAAATGACTGATCGCGATCTCTACTCACTCCCGCCTGATCTGGCCGTGCCCGTCGATGACGGGCGCGCCGCGCATCTCGCGGGCACGCGGCTGCCGTCGCTCGCGCTGCCCGCCACGACCGGCGAGCAGATCGATCTGTCGACCATTAGGGGGCTGGCGGTCGTCTTCGCGTTTCCGCGCACCGGCCGGCCTAACGCGGCGCCGCTCGTTCCGGACTGGGATCTCATCCCCGGCGCCCGCGGGTGCACACCGCAGACCTGTTCGTTCCGCGACCTCGCCGCCGACTTCGCGGCGCTCGACTGTCGTGTGTTCGGGCTCAGCGCGCAGGACCGTGAATACCAGCGCGAGATGGCCGAACGACTGCACTTGCCCTTCCCCGTGTTGAGTGACGCCGAGATGGCGCTGACACGGGCGCTTCGCCTGCCGACGCTTACCGTCGCGGGTCACGTGCTGATTGCGCGCCTCGCGTGGATTCAGCGCGACGCCGTCATCGTGGACGTCGCGTACCCGGTATTCCCTCCCGACCGCAACGCCGCAGACATGCTCGAGCGCGTGCGCGCGTGTCATTCCGAGCGGAGGCGCGCAGCGCCGTAGTCGAGGAATCGCGCCCGTCCCGAACGACGGATCACGCTACCAGGACGACTGCGATTCCTCGACTGCGCGCCTTCGGCGCTCCGCTCGGAATGACACGCCGACTAGATCCGCCGATCCGTCGCGTCGGGTCCCGGGCGAGACGCCGGGTTGCCGTCGATGCGGTCCTTCACGTTGTCGACCGCATCGCTGATTCGATCGCCAACGCCCGTCGTTCGGGCTCGATCGGCGGCGCCGGTCGTTTCGCGTCCACGAGTGAAGAAGCGCCGGTCGTCGTAGTCCGGGCTCCCGTAGAATCCGACATCACGCTCTGTGCTCGCGCCACTCCCGGCACTCGTTCGAACGACGGTCTTTCGCTCGCGGAGCCACGATTGCAGCGAGCTCTCGTAGTCGCGCGACAGGCGCGTTCGATCATACTGCGGTGCGGCGGCGAGGTCGGTCTTCGACAGGTCCACGATCACATCGTCGTTGTCGGTGTTGAGCCGAGCCTGCCCGATGGGAACGAGCGCGTAGTCACGCCCCGTTTCCCTGGAGATATCGCGGTCGAGCGCCACTTCGACGTAACGGATGCGGCGTTCGCCAGTATCGAAGAGCAGGTCCTCGACCTTGCCGACTTTGGTCCCGTCGGCCGAACGAACATCCCAGCCGCGGGGGTCAGGCGCGTCTTTCGGAAGGTCGAAGTCCTTCAGATCCTTCGTATGGACGAGCGTGCCAGTGCCGGTGGCAGGACGAGTGGAGATGTTGTCGCGGTCATTGTGTGCCATATGACTCCTCCCCAGGCAAGCGCGCGGTGCCGGCCCCTGCTGTCACTCCCGACGAGCCCGCGCAAGTGTGGTCGGGTTCGTCGCAAGGTGCGTTCCGGGCTCGTTCGGTGCCGGGCGTTATGCGCATCCCGCTATCGAGCGGCCCCTCGTAGCGCACGGTCGAGCTGGGCCACCTCGCGCAGCGAACCGTCCGCCTCGAGCACTCGCGCGAGAAACCCGGAGACGTTCGCGACGGCGAACGAGATCCCCGACAGATTCCGCTCGACCGGCACACCAGGGATGGGACGCGGATGACCCGAGGCGAAGAAGCGGATGGACCGACGCGTCGCGTCGAGCTCCACGACGAGCGCATTCCGATCGCACGAGGGATCGAGCACGACGCCGGCGACGTTAGGCAGCGAGCCTGGCAGCCACGTCACGCCTCCTGACTCGAGGGCAGAGACGACGATCGTCCCCGCGGCACGGGCGTCCGCGACCGCGGCGCCGAGAAGCGCTGCCCGAGCCGGATTCGCCGTGCCGAGGCTCAGGTTGACGAGCCGAGCTCCATTGTCCGCTGCCCAGGAGATCGCGCGTGCGAGAATGTCGGCGCTCGTTGCGAGCGTACGGTCGAAGACGCGCACGGCAACGAGCTCGATCCCCGGAGCCTTTTCCAGAATCGCCGCCGCTACGGCGGTCCCGTGCCCGATGCGATCGACGAAGTCGCCATCCGTCTCACCGGCGGCGCCAATTCGAACCCCGCTGACAGGCGCGTCGATGTGCGGGTTCGCCGGGTGAATGCCGCTGTCGATCACCGCCACGCGGACGCCGGCTCCCGTTAGGCCGGCGAACGGCGGCTGGTCGAGCGTGAAGCGTGCGGCGCTCACCCCATTCGAACTGCCGGCTGCAGCGCGCCGAACAGGCCGGCGAACGCTCCGCCGCGCGTCATGAGCGCGTCGGCAGCACCCTCTTCGACGATTCTGCCGCCGTCGAGCACCACGACGCGATCCGCGCGCCGCGCCGGCTCGAGCCGGTGCGAGATGATGATCGTCGTGCGCCCGCGCATGACCGCCTCGTATCCGGCCACGACCTGCGCCTCCGTGACGGGGTCGACCGCGCCGGTCGCCTCGTCGAGCACGAGCACCGCCGGATCCGCGAGCAGCGCGCGGGCGATCGCCACGCGTTGTCGCTCGCCGGCGGACAGGGCGCGGCCCCGCTCACCGACTGGCGTGTCGACGCCCTGTGGCATCCGATCGAGCAGATCGCCGAGTCCGGCCGCTCGTGCAGCCGCGACCACGTCGGCCGTCGGCGCATCGGACCGCCCGTAGCGAATGTTTTCCGCGACTGACGTGTTGAAGATGAACGGGTCCTGCTCGACCACGACGATGTGACGTCGCACGTCGGCAAGACGAAGCGTGCGCAGATCACGGCCGTCGAGCAGAATTCGGCCAGCCGCGGGATCCAGCTGCCTGACGAGCAGATCGGCGATCGTGGACTTCCCGACGCCACTCGTGCCCACGATGGCCACGCGCTCACCCGCCGCGATCGTCAGGCGAGCCTGGTCGAGAACCGGAGCCCCGCGGTCGAACGTGAACGTGACGCCATCGAGCACGACCTCACCGCGCGCGTCGGGAAGCGACGCAGCGTCCGCGGACTCGATGACCTCGGGCGGCGTGTCGAGAATCTCGTGGACGCGGCGAAGCGACACCCGCGCCGTCGCGATGCTCGCGTACAGTCCCATGAGGCCCTGCACAGGCCCGAGCAATCGCATCTGGTACGCGACGAACGCGACCAGCGTGCCCATCGTGATTGCGCCATCGATCACACGCCACCCGCCGACGAGAAACACGAGACCACTGCCGACGGCCAGCAGCAATCCGGGTACACCGCCCGACACGTACGTGAGGCGGCGCATGCGCATCAGGGCATCGATGAATCCGTCGTTATACGTGCGGAACCGGGCCGCCTCACGGTCCTGCGCGTTGGCGGACACGACAAGGCGCATTCCCTGGAGCGCCTCGATCAGGAACGTCCCGATGCTCGCGCTGCGGTCGCGAACGGCGGCGACGGAATCCTCGAGTCGTCGTCGAAACCGCACCAGCGCAAAGAGCGAGAGCGGGAGAACGGCCAGGCTCACGACGAACAGCAGCGGGTCGAGGGTAATGAGGATCGCGACCGCCCCGACGAGAAACACGACGCTCCCGACCCACGACAGGGCGAGCTCCGCGGCAACACGCTGGATCTCGCCGATGTCGCTGTTGATGCGCGAGGCGATCTGGCCGAGCGGCATACGCGCGTAGAAGCGCGGCGAGAGCCGTTGCAGATGGCGAAACAACGCGAGCCGCATGTCGAAAAGGATCTCGGCCGACACACGCGTGTAGCGCAGCCCGCTCACGACGTTCAGCGCGAAGCTCAACAGGGTAAGGCCGGCAAACGCGAGCACGATGCGGACGAGCGCATTCACGTCACGACCGAGCAGCGCGCGGTCGACGAGGGCACGCGCCAGGTAGGGTAACAGCAGCGAGAGCCCCGTCCCCAGCAGCGAGAGCACGAGCACGAGCACGAGACGCCGCCAGTACGGCGCCACGTACCCGAGCAGGCGGCGGATGTCCGGATCGATCATCGAGCGGCGCGCTGCTACTTCTCCCCGCCGGTCGCCTGGCGCGGTGGGGCCGGGGGAGGACCGGGTGGAATGATGACGAAGCCGCTCATGTCCGCGCCGAGCGTGACCGTACGCAGATGCTTGAAGCTCTGCGCATCGTAGACGTCGATCGTCGCGCCTGCCGTGTGGATGTAGAGCTGCCGGCCGTTCGAGCTCGGGGTGAGACCCATGCGCGGCCGTCCACGGAACTGGACGCGCTGCGCGACGCGTCGCCCTTCGAGATCGAACGTCCAGAATTCGTAGTTGCCCACTTGCTGGCGAAGCCCGTACGCGCGACGTCGTCCCGGCGCGAGCCGGAAGTTGACGGGTTCGCTGGGGCCTAACGTGTAGAAGTCCACGACCCGCTTGACGAGGTCGACGCGCGCAACGCCCATGAGCGTGCGGCGGTTCACGGGGTCGGTGATCCGGAACAGCCCCGTATAGAATCCCGGATCCTCGTAGATGTCGTTCGGGAAGAAGAAGTTGAGTCGGCCGAGCCCTTCCTCGAACAGCGTCCGTGACAGCTCCCACCGATCTACCTGCTTGAGCGAATCGGTGCTGTACACGAGCACGTCGTCGGTCGTGAAGAAGTACATGAGCTCCCCGTCCGGGGAGAAGATGATCTGCGCGCCGTCACGCTCTTCGCCTTTCGGCCACGGGATCGTGTCGGTCACGACCTTCTTCGCGAGGTCGTAGCGAAGCAGCGTCGGCTTCCCGACCTCGAATCGGTCGCGCTTCTTCGTATAGGTCTTCACGAGCACGACGGCGAATCGCTCGCGCGGATCGACGTTGATCCCCCACAGCCGAACGCGCGTGTCGCCGGTCGACAGCGAGAACTTGTCGATGGCCTTTTTCGTCGCGATGTCGATGACCTCGACATGCTCGAACGCGGGGTCGAGCACGTAGAAGTGCTTGCGGTTCGACGAGAGGATCATGCTCGTCGGGATCCCGATCGAGATCGGGATCGTGTCGGTCACCCGAAGATTGGACTCGTTGACGACGAGGATCTTCTTGTCGTACGTGCCGACATAGATCGTCCCGTTCCCGCCGCTCTGGGCCAACGCCGCAGACGGGGTCGAGGCGAGCAAAACGGCACCAACTGCGAGCGCTGCAAAGGTGCGAGCCGTCATATCGCGGTCGTTCGCTCTCATGGGAAAATGAGATCGATCTTTCGCCAGTCCTTCTGGGCCGCTGCACATTTTCCCGTCCAGTCAGGCGCGTAGTTGTAGAGGTCGGGCACGTGCGCCGGCCAGAAGCACGTGATGTGGCAGTCGAATAGATCGCGCTCCACCGGCTGGCAGAGACCCGCCGTGCCGCCGCTCGAGTCGGTCTCCCAACCCGGCGAGAACACGAACGAGCAGCCGAGCGGGATGTGCGGGCCCGCGGGGGTGGGCGGGCCGCTCGTCCCGCCCTGCAGCGCAACGACGTCCTGCTCCGCCGTCTCGGCGATGTGGCGGGCCTTGCGGTTGATCGGCGTTAGGTGTCGCACTCTGGCCTCGTCTGGTCAGGCATCTCGTCAGGCATCGAACTGCTGGAGGTACTCCGGTCGCCGCTCCGCCAGCGTGCCGTAGACGCGAAGGCACGTGTCGGTCCAGCGGCGGATCCACTCGCAGTAGTGCAGGTTCGGGCGCTCCGTCGAGCCATACCGCGTATGCGCCTCGTGGTAGCACCCGCCGGCGCAGAGCGGGCGCGCCCAGCAGGTCGAGCAATCCGTCTTGTTCGCGATGTGGTGACGCGTCAGGAAGTCGTCCTGCTTCGCCCGGTCGACCCCTTCGGTCACCGAACCGATGCGATGGGTGTCGGAGCCGGCGAAGCGATGGCAGAGCGCGACGTCACCATCGGTCGCCACGCCCATGAGCCCGAGCCCGGCGCCACACGGGTACGCCTTGCTCATCCCCTTGTGGATTTCCTCGAGCGTGTCGCGCACGTTCGAGAACCCGTGATGGCGGCCGGCGAGCGCCGACTGCAGGAACTCGTGCGCGAGGCGCTGGAATTGCGCGAGCATCGCCTCGAAGCCGTCCTCCTGGATGGCGTAGTCGCGCTGCCACGACGTCGTCACCGGCGCGAACCCGACTTCCCAGAACCCGAGCTCGTCGCGCAGGTGCCGGTAGATCCCTTCCACGTCCAGGTTCTGCTTCGTCAGCGTGACGCGCGCACCAACGGGGCGACGGCGGTGGCGCTCGAGCAGCATCCGGATGTTCGGCAGCACGAGATCGTAGCTGCCCATCCCGTTGCTGAAGACCCGGAACTTGTCCTGCTGCTCGCGGCCGCCGTCCATCGACACCGTGACACCGACGTCGTTCGCGACGATCCAGTCGATGATCTCCTCGCGGAGCAGCGTCGCGTTGGTGGTCAGACTGGCGTCGACCGTCTTGCCTAACGCATCCGCCCGACCGCGCGCATACGCCAGCGCCGACTCGAGGACCTTGAAGTTGAGCAGGGTCTCGCCGCCGAAAAACGTCAGATGCACGGTCGGCGAATCACCCGCCTCGGCGAACATGAAGTCGACGCTCTGGCGCGCCGTCTCCTCGGTCATGAACCGCGGCTTCCGCGACGCCTCGACGATCTTGTCCTCGCCGTACTCGTAGCAGTACGTGCACGAAAGATTGCACTTGCTCGTCACGTTGAGCACGAGCGTCGTGAGCGGAATCCGCTTCCTCGGCGGCGCGGCCGCCGGCTTCTCCACGGGCCGATCCACGAGCCGGAGCGCGCGAACGTTCAGGAGATCCTCGACCGTCGTGCGAACGTCGGCGACCGGGAATCGATCGCTGAGACCGCGAACGAGATCGTTAGGCTCCACGTCCCGATCGGCGACGGCGTCGAGCACGGCAACGGATGCGTCATCGAGGCGGAAGACGGCCGCCGACGGCACGAGATACACGTACGGCGCGCCGTCCGCCTCGAAGGCGTGATACTCCGCGCGCCGCAACAGACTCACGGCTCTGTCTTCCAAGGCTCCCACCGCATGTAGAGGGGCACCGTGACCAGCAGATGGGCGCGCGCCTTGAGCGGCCGCGCCGTCGTACCGGTCCCTTCCCCGTTCGGCTGATACGTCGCGACCACCCACACGTCGCCGATGTTGTTGCGACTCATGCTCCGCTGCGGGTTCGGCCCGTCGAGATTCGGCGTGAACAGGCCGCGCTGGTCGATCTTCCCGACGAACTTGATATCGTCGTCGTCGTACGTGACACCGTACTCCTCGAGCCCCCACGCGACATCCACCGGCCCGATCTCGATGTCGTCGTCGGTGTCCGGTTTGGCGTCCGCGCCGTTGTGATAGGCGATCGCCTCGAACTGCTGGTACTGCCTGGGGAAGGCAGCCCCGCCAATGCGCGCCATCCCGGCGAGCGGAGTCACCTTGATGCGCGCTACCTTGTCGTACACGACGGTCGCGCCGCGAAGCGCGGCGCCAGCGACGAACAGGTCGCGCGCCCCGATCGGCGCAGCCGAGTCGACGGCCACGCGCACGACGACGGAGTCACCGTCCGCTCGCACGACCCGCTCGACGCGAACGCCCGGGCCGAAATCGAGCACCGCGCCCTGCGCGTCACGCGGCAGGTTCGCCCCGGTGACCGTCACTTGCTGGTCGCGCACGCCAGTGCGGAGCGCCCGCGGATTCACGCTGGCGATCACCGCACTCGCGCCCAGTCGCGTGAGTGAGACGTCCATCCCGAACTCGTCGTACGCGCCCTTGAACCAGCGTCCCGACATCTCCTGCCAGCCGGGCTCGACGAACATCACTTCGCGCCACGCACTGTCCGCAGGTGCACCGGACTCGGACGAGCGGCCACGCCACTGAAAGCCCGTATAGACGATCGCGCGCCCCTCGCGGGTGACGGACCGGGCCTCGCCCGCGAACCTGTACGTCGCCTTCGTCGTGAACTCGTCGGCGGCGGTCGGAGACTTCGTGATCGTCAGGCGGCCGCTGAACGCGCCGCGCCCCGGTTCTTTCCCCGAGAGTACCCACTCTCCTTCGATCCGGGGCGGGCGCATCGTTGCCGACCACGCGGCCCAGTCGGTCGTGCGCAACGGGAAGACGCGTGACAGATGCGTCACCGCGAGGTCCATCGGGTGCGGTGCACCGGCGCTATCCGGCGGCGGCGGACCACCCCGGCGGAACGCCTGAAAGTCCACGAGCGGGTAGTAGGCACGGTGGGTCGCCAGCAACAGCTCCCATTCGTCACGCGTGCGCCGCTGCGACATCACTCGGCCTAACGAGTGGCAGGCCTTGCAGGTGGTCTCCGTGCGCGTGTCGGCCGTGTACCGATGATCGATCATCCGCCGCTCCGACTCGAAGCGCGCGGGTCGTGCTTCGGCCGGGGCAAGTCCCTGCTCGTTGGAGAAGTACTTGACGATCGCACGCGCGGCGGCCGGGTCGAGGCGAACGTCCTGCAACGCGACCATGCGCCGCACCGACGTTTCCCATCCTTCCGGCGACTTGCGCATGTAGGAGAGCCGCTCCATCCGACCGGCGGAGTCCCTGACGTGGCAGCTCCGGCAGTTCGTGATGACGGCCTCGTCGCGGATCACGAAGCCCGGGGTCGTGTCCTTGCGCGCCTCCACGGCTCGCTGCCCCGGCCTCGCCGGGGCAGCGGCTGGAGGCCCCTGCGCGGCCATCGCGCTCGTGAGCACAACCAGTGCAATGAGCGATACGCTCCGAATCATGACTCGGTTCCTTGGTCCCGAGATTACGGCTCGTCCCTGGGAAAACAAACGGAACCGAGTCGTTATACCTGCCGCTCCCGTGAGCGTCAAGCAAAAGTGGTGTGCGCGTCAGGTGAGATCGAGCATCCCCTTTCCGACCAGGACGGCCAATGCGCCGAGGAAGTCCGGGAGCGGCGCGGGGCCCGCGGCGCGATTGTACGCGGCGTAGAGGTCCGCCACCTGATCGTGAGCCGGCGCCAGCGACACGATCTTCACGAGATCGACGCTTCTGATATACCGAACTCCCTCGCGGAACGCGGGCACGGCGAGATGCTCCTCGAGAGCTACGCGATCGTCCCGAACCGTCGGACGCTCGACACGCCGTAACGCGGCCGCCGGCCGAAACGACACCGACTGCCGACTTCGCATCGCGGCGAGCGCGGCGAGCACCTGGGCGTCCTGCCGCAGACCCACCGTGTCGGGCTCGCCGGGGTCAGGCAAGTCGCCACCCACGCGGGCGCGCCAGAAGTCCGTCGCGGCATCGCCCGCGGCGTCGCGCGACAGCTCCGCGAACCGCCGCTGCAGCCCGTCGTACATCGCGCGCTCCCTTCGCTCGAACAGTTCGATCGCTGGGGAGCGCATCGCGGCATCGGTCAGCGCCGTGTGCACTACCACCGACGCCAGCCAGGCCGACGACAACGCCTTCTTGATGCCGAATGACGACAGCGGATCGACGAACGATGCCGCGTCGCCCACGAGCAGCACGCCGTCGTCCGCGAACCGACTCGCCGAGTATGACGACGCGTCGCGCGCGAACGGAGCGGCCGAGCGGTGCGCTGCGTTCGGCGGCGAACGCACGAGCCCGTGGAGACGCGTGGCCTTCGCGAGCTCCGCATCATAGACGGTGGTCAGCCCGGCCGATCCACCGCCTCCGCGCACGGAGGTCAGCGCAGGATCGACCATGACCGTCACATACCGGCGTATCCGTGAGTCAGGCACCGACCACGCCCAGCCACCGTCGTAGCTCTCGACGAGCGTGTGTGTTGCGTCGGCGAGCGTGCTCCAGCCGCCTCGTCGCTCCCAGATGCCGACCAGCGCCAGCGTACGGCCAGCGGGCGCCGGCTGCCGCCACTCCCGACGGGCGAGGAAACCGGCACGTCCCGTACAGTCGAGGACCCACCGCGCCGATATCGCGTCGGTGCGCTTGCTGTGGTCGTATCGAACGACCCAACTCGCTTCGCCGCTCGCGCGTCCGACTACCTCGCGGACGACCGCGCCACGCACGACACTCGCGCCCGCCTGCTCCGCTTCGGCCAGCATCAGCTCGTCAAAGTCGCGACGCGGGATTTGCCAACCTAACGCGCCGTCACCGAATGCCTCGACGCGAACGTCGGCCGTGCCCCACCAGACCGTGTTTCCCGTCGAGCGGATGTACCCGGCCCGGTCGATCGCCTCGCGAACGCCGATGCGGTCGAGCAGCCTGAACGCACTCGGCGGCAGCGACTCGGCCAGCGAGTGTCGGGAGGCCGGTCGCGTGAGGACGACGACGGAGTGGCCCGCCCGGGCAACGAGCCGGGCAGCCGCCGCGCCGGCAGGGCCGCCGCCGAGGACGACGACGTCGGCCGTCGCGGCGTCGACCGTATCCGGAGCCAGAGTCATCGAGACAGGATATACGGGCTCGACGCAGGGCCGCGCCATACGACACCTTCAGGCGAACCGTCCACGACCGCGACCCGCTTCGGATCCCTCGATTCCCATGCTCCGTCGACTCGTACTTGCCGCCGCCCTCTGCGTCTCGGGCTCACTGGGAGCGCAGGACACCGCCCGCATCACCGCGATTCGCTTCGGAAGTCTCGTGGACGGCACGGGGCGCGTGGTGTCGGACGCCGTCGTCGTCACCGGTGGCGACACGATCGTGAGCGTCGGCACCGGCGCGTCGGCGATACCGCGTGAGGCTCGCGTCATCGACCTCCGGCGCTACACCGCCATTCCGGGGCTGATCGACGCGCACACGCACATCAGCTACTACTGGGACCAGACGCCAGGCAGCGACCCGTGGTCGCAGTCCGGTCGCCGGCGCAGCGCGGTGACGGTGTTCCTGGCGCAGGAGAACGCGCGCAAGGCGCTCGAGACCGGCGTCACGACCATCCGCGACCTCGGCGCATCGGAGTACGCCGACCTCGCGATTCGCGATCTCATCGCGCGCGGCGCGATGGTGGGGCCCCGGGTGTTCGGCGCGGGGTACGGGTTGCGCCGCGCTCCGGCAAACCCGCCGCCTAACGCCCCACCCGGGCCACCGCGTGGCCGCATCGCCGGCGTGGATGACGTCGCCGCCGCGGTGAAAGCGCAGGTGGACGCCGGGGCCGACGTCATCAAGGTCTACGGCTCGACCGGCAGCGCCGCGGATGTGACCGGACGCCAGACGCTGACGTTCGAGGAGATGAAGGCGATCGTGGACGCATCGCACGCGGCCGGGAAGCGTGTCGCGATTCACTCGTACGGACCCGACGGCGGCCGAGATGCGGTGCGCGCGGGTGCGGAGTCCGTCGAGCATCCGATCGACCTCGATGACGCGACGCTGTCGCTCATGGCCGCGCAGGGCACGTTCTACGTCCCAACCATCGACCACAACCGGTACTACGCGGAGAACCGCGCGCAGTTCAGGTACACCGATGCGCAAGTGGCGGCGCTCGACTCCTTCCGGCTCCGGAACGTCGAGACGGCGCGTCGCGCGTTTCGCGCGGGGGTAAGGCTGGCGATGGGCTCCGACGCCGTCTTCACTGGCTTCGGCGAGAACACGCGCGAGCTCGAGTGGTTCGTGAAGATCGGGATGACCCCCGCCCAGGCCCTGGCCACCGCGACGACCCACGGCGCCCACCTCCTCGGGCTGGAGCGAAAGCTCGGAGCGATCGCCCCGGGCTACTACGCCGACATCGTCGCGGTCGAAGGCGACCCGCTCGCTGATATCCGGGTCGTCATAAACCGGGTGCGATGGGTCATGAAAGGCGGCAAAGTCGTCGTCGATAAGAGCGCGGGGTCCGGCTGACCAGCGGTCGCTATGACCGGTTGCATTCCCGTCCCGCGTACCATGCCGTACTGTACCGTATGCGCCTGCCTTCCCGTTGCGCCGCTCTGGTGGTCGTTCTCGTCGTCGCCTTTGCGCCGGCGGCACGAGCACAGGCAGCGGGAGGGTCCGGCGCCGGATCGATGAGCATCCCGGACTCGCTCTTCCAGCCGATCCGGCTGCCCGCGAGGATGGCGTACGATTATCCACCTAACGAGATCTATGTCCCGCGGTTCATTGATCTGATCCGGCGCCGCGACTTCGACGCCCTCGAGCGCGCGCTCGACTCGCTCCAGGCCGACGTCCGGGACGATGTGAAACACGAGATGCGGTTTTCCGACGCCTTTCTCGCGGCGGCCCGAGACGACAGTACTGTCCTCGCCGGGATCAACGCCTGGATGGAGGCGAAGCCGCGATCCGCGCACGCCCGTGTGGCGGCCGCCAGCCACCATTTCGCCACCGCGTGGCGCCGTCGCGGAACCGACTACCTTCGGGACACGCCGCCCGAGAACATCCAGGGCATGATCGAGTTCGCGACGTCCGCCATCGAGGACGCCGTCGCTGCGCTGCAACTCGACAGCACGCACCTCGTCGCGTACGAGATCGCGATCGGCGTCACGCGGCTCGCCGGCCGGCACGAGGAAGCCGCCCGCCTGCTCGGTCGGGGGCTGTCGATCCACCGCGGCAGCTATGCCCTCCATCGCTCGTTCATGCTCATGCTCTGGCCGCGATGGGGCGGAACCGAGGAGCTCATGGTCGAATTCGGGAAACGGGCCTCGCAGGACGCCGGGACGAATCCTCGCCTCGTGACGCTCCTCGGGGCCGTCTACGAGAACCGGGCAAACGATTCGACGCTCGCCGGGAATCATGTTGGCGCCGTGAGGGAGTTGAACAAGGCGCTGGCTTACGGACCCGAGCGCACGTACATGCGCGCTCGTGGCAAGGCGTATTTCCGGCTCGGCGCGTACGAATACGCGTTCAACGACCTCCGAGCGGCGATGATGGAGCGGTCGCAGGATACCGAGGTACTGGAGTATTACGGCCGGACGCTCGTGGAGCTCGCGAGCCGGGCCCGTCCGGCGATCCGTCCGACCGTCCTCGCGCGCGCAACCGAGGTGCTGCGGCTCGCCGTCTATCTCGACCCCGCCAACCCGCGTTCCCGCGCCGCGCTCGGGCGGGCGCAGCAGATGACTGGCCAGTAGCGGCTTTCGCGGTCTGGTGCCGACCCGCAGGTTATACGTGTCTTCAGTTCGAGCTCTCATGCGCCGTCTGCTCTCGCTTGCACTCGTCGCGGGTGCCCTCCTCGGTCCCCGCGACGCCGCGTCTCAAGGCACCTCACGAACCGTCATCCGGGCCGGACGGCTCATCGACGGAAAGGGCGGTGTCCGCGACAGCGTCCTTGTCGTGGTCGAGGGGACACGCATCACCAGGGTCACGAGCGCGAGCGACACGACCGTCGGGGCAGTCACCTACGACCTGGCGGACCACACGCTCCTCCCCGGGCTGATCGACACCCACGTGCACATCGATTCGCACTTCGATCGATACGGGCGTTACCAGACGGGCATGCTGTCACAGCTCGACCGGGTCATCGCCGGCGGGCAGAACGCCGAGATGACCTTGCGCGCGGGGTTCACGACCGTGCAGAGCATCGGCGCTCCGCCGGACGTGGAGCTTCGCTACGGAATCGGTCACGGCGACTTCCTCGGCCCGCGGCTGCTGACATCGGTCTCTCAGCTCACCGACGCGAAGATGCCTCCGGCGAAGATCCGCGAATGGGTGCGCACGATGGCGTCACGCGGTGCGGACGTGATCAAGATCTTCGCGTCGAAGAGCATCCGCGACGGCGGGGCGCAGACGTTGACCGACGACCAGATCCGCGCCGCGTGTGACGAGGCGAAGCTCGCTGGCAAACGCAGCTGGGTGCATTCCCACAGCGCGTCGGCCGCGCGCGCCGCGGTGCTCGCCGGCTGCACGGCGGTGGCACACGGCAGCCAGCTCGGCGATCGGGAGTTCGCGCTGATGGCCAAGCACGGGACGTTCTTCGAGCCGAACATCGGGCTCGTCTCGCAGAACTATCTCGAGAACAAGGAGAAGTACCTCGGCACCGGCAACTACACCGAGGACGGCTTCAGGAAGACCGAGGAAGGGATTCCGCTCAAGCTGGAGATGTTCAAGCGCGCGCTCCGCCATCCGACGCTCAAGATCGTGATGGGAACCGACGCGACCGCGGGCGCTCACGGTCAGAACGCCCGCGAGATCATCTACCGCGTGCAGAAGGGCGGCCAGGCGGCAATGGCGGCGATCATGGGCGCGACGTCGGTCAACGCGGAAGCGTTAGGCATGTCCGACCGCATCGGTGCCGTGGTCCCGGGACTGGAGGCCGATCTCATCGCGGTCGAAGGCAATCCGCTCGAGGACATCACGGCGCTGCAGCGCGTGCAGTTCGTGATGAAGGCGGGGCGGGTGTTCCGAAATGGCCGAAATGGTCGCCGCTTGCTCGAGAATCGCTCCGGTGTCTACACGATCGTGTCGCCCGCGGTTCCGGCTGTCATCGCAGCGGATACGGCTCGGGTTCGCATCGTCATGGGTGCCGGATCCGCGACGATCGTCCGGCGCGACTCGGCGGACATCCCGATCTCCCGGTATGTGGACGTCGCGCCCCGGATCGCACGCCTGCGCGCCGACCCAGTGGAAGTGCGCGTCGCCGTGGGGGACACCGTCTCGGTCGCGAACCGAGTGAAGGTGTACGCGGTGGACAGTGCGGGCGCGACGCTCGGATCGCTATCCACCTTCGACGTCACGTTTACGACCGGCGCGATCTCCCCGCTCGCGAACAACCCGCGGACGTTCGTCGCGGACCGCAAGGGTGAAGCACCGATCACGGTCTCGTTCCCACGTGCGCTCTGGAGCCGTCCCGGGGATCCACCGACGACCCAGTTCCGGGTCGTCGTGCAATGACAGATTGCCCCTACTCTGCCCTCAGCGCCACGACGGGATCCACGCGGGTCGCGCGACGAGCGGGCAGGACCGCCGCCAGAATCGCGACCACGAGAATCGTTCCGATCGCTGACGCGAACGCGATCGGATCGCGCGCCGACGTCTCGAACAGCAGCGACTCGACATAGCGGGTCGCGAAGAGCGCGATCGCGGCGCCTAACGCCGCGCCGATTGCCGCCACGCGCACGCCCTGCCACAGCACGAGCCGCCGGATGTCACCGGACTGGGCGCCGAGCGCAACGCGCACGCCCATCTCGCGCATCCGCTGCGCAATGTCATACGCGATCACCGCGTACAGTCCGACCGCGGCCAGCACGAGCGCCAGCAGGCCGAAGACCGTGAACATCGTCGCGCCGAGCCGCCATTGCCGCATCGCGGGATCGAGCACGGTCGCAAGCGATCGGATGTTCGCGTACCCCGTTCCCGGCAACATCACCTGCACTTCGCGGCGAATCGGCTCGGCTGCCGCGCGCTCGTCGCCGGACGTCCGGATGATGAACCGCGCGGTGATCGCACCGATCTGCCCTGAAGGGACGTAGAGCTGCAGCGTCTGATCGTCCTTCAGGTCGCCGAACGCCACGTCCTCCGCGATTCCGACCACCTGGCGGCACGGCGTCGTGTCGGCGCCGAGGTGGAAGCACTGGCCGATGGGGTCCTGTCCTTTCCACAGCAGCTTCCCCATCGATTCACTGATCACCGCGACGTGCGGGGCTTTCGCGCCGTCGGCGACGCCGACCTCGCGCCCGCGCAGCAGTCGCGTCCCCATCGCCGCGAAGTAATCGTCGGTCACCGGGTTCACGACGTACGTGCGAAGGCGGCTCGCCGAGTCCATCCCCGGCACGATCACGTCTTCCGACCACGTGCTCCAGAACGGAATGCTGAACGCCGTCGACGCCTTCGCGACACCGGGCAGCGTGCGCAGCCTGTCGAGAATCCGCTGGTTGAGCGCGAGCCGTTCCGGATCGCTCAGCTCGACGCCCTGCATGTCGAGGCGGATGTGAAGCATCCGCTCCGGCTCCCACCCCAATCTCGAGGTTTCGACGTTCCGCAGGCTCCGGACGAACAGCGCCGCGCCAACGAGCAGCACGACCGAAAGGGCGGCCTGGCTCAGAAGCAGCGCCGTACGGAGCCGCGCACGCTGACCGCCGCCCTCACGCTCGCCGGCCTTGAGCGCCCCGTTCACGTCGGCGTGTAGCGCATGCACGGCCGGCGCGAGCCCGGTGAGCAGTCCGGTGACGATGGCGGCGGCCGACGTGAACAGGAGCACTCGCGCATCGAAGAGTGGGACGAGGCTCCAGTCGACGTCAGGCAGGAGAAGCCGCCGGAGGGCGCCGCCGCCCCAGTGCGCGAGCGCCAGCCCGGCCACGCCGCCGAGGATCGCGATGACGACGCTCTCGGTGAGCAGCTGCGTGATGAGCCGCCCCCGGCCCACGCCTAACGCGACACGCACCGCGATCTCCCGACGCCGCCGGATCCCGCGCGCGATGAGCAGGTTCGCGACGTTCGCGCAGGCGATGAGCAGCACGATCGCGGCCACGCCGGCGAGCCAGGTCGCCACCTTCGCGCTGTCGGTCGCCTTCGGACCGCGATCGTACAGCAGCGGGGCGATCTCGCCGCGCGTTTGCGCGAGGTCGGCCGGCTTGATCGTCTGCGGCTCCGGCTGCCTGGCGGCGGCATCGAGCCGGCTCTGGCGGAAGTGGCTCGTGAGCTCGGCGTTCGCGGCCGCGCGCGTCACGCCCGGCCGCAGGCGCGCGATCATCTCGAGCCACGACGCGTTGTGCTCCATGTAGTAGCGCTCGGTGCCGAACATCTCGAACGCCGCGGCCGTGATGGGCAGATATGCGATGGTGTTGGACTGCCAGATGGCGTTGAATCCCTTCGGCGTGACGCCGATGATCGTGTATTGCTTGCCACCGACGCGAAGCTGTTTCCCGATGGCGTCGGACGTACCACCGAACTGTGATCTCCAGTACCCATGCGACAGCACCGCGACGGGCGTCCCGCCCGGCGTGCGGTCTTCGTCGGCGGTGAAGTATCGGCCGATGAGTGGCGGCGCGTCGAACATTGGCCAGAAGCTCGAGCTCACGAGGCCGACGTAGAGCATCCGGGCGTCGGTGCCGGTACCGACGACGCGCTCGTCCTGATAGACGGCAGCGGCGGCGTCGAACGCGCGCGTCTTGTCGCGCAGCTCGGCGTAGCGCAGGTAGCTGATGTTGTTGTCGATGCGCTCGGTGCCGTCGGCGCGCGGGCGGCGAAGGTAGATGCGACCGACGCGATCCGAGTCGTCGAGGAACGCCGGCGGGCGGAAGAGCAGGCGGTCCACGATCTCGAACATGGTGGCGTTCGCGCCGATGCCTAACGCAAACGTGAGCGCGAGCGCCGCGCTGAAGCCGGGCGCGCGGCGGAGCTGGCGGAACGTATAGCGCAGGTCGTCGCGCAGCGCGTCGAAGCGCTCGAACATGGTCAGGGTCTCCTGGCGGTGTTTGGCCGCCGCGAGCAGTCGAGGACGGACTTCCTCGAGCGCGCCGAAGCGTCGCAGCGCTTCGGCCTCCGCCTCCTCGCGACTCAGCCCGCGGGCGACGAGCGCGTCGGCCCGCATGGCGAGATGGAAGCGGATCTCGTCGTCGGTCTCGGCCTCGACGCGCTGGCGTCGGCGGAGCGGGATGAGGAGGGCGCGGCGAACGCGTGGCGGGAGCACGGCCGGACCCGTTAGGCTGGCTGCGGGGTCGTCAGAATCCCGGTGACCGTCTCGGCGTACCGGAGCCACCGGGCGGTCTCGTTGCGCAACTCGGCGCGTCCGGCGGGGGTGATATTATAGTAGCGCGCCTTCCGGTTGTTCTCCGTGACGCCCCACGTGGCGGCGATCGCGCGTCGCTCCTCGAGGCGGTACAGCGACTGATAGAGGGCGCTGTCGACGACGTCGAGGTTTCCGGTCGCGCGCTCCTCGATCCAGGCGGTGATCTCGAACCCGTGCATCGGCCCCCAGGTCAACGCCTTGAGGACGAGGACGTCGAGTGTGCCCCGGAGGACTGCCAGCGGTTCCATCGCCTGGTCTCCTTACAGGTTCTGTATAGAGTCGGTGCGGGGCCGTTCGGTGTCAATAGAGAGTTTGCCACCAAGCCGGCGGTCTGGCGAACAAGCGGGACGCGGGAGACGCGGCCCGCGCCTGACGGCGCGGACGCGGCGGGCCGCGGCACAACCGGATGATTGCGCGCGCCAGAACCGACTCGGCCCAGTCTGACGCATCACGTTTCTTGGGAATGGCCCACGGGACGCCAGTGTCCCAATAGGCCGTTACCCCCAATCACCCGAGCTTTCGCGGACGCCATGCCCGTTCGTGGTGTCGGTGGCATCCCGTCCCCCGCGGGCCGTTCCCGCGTCGCGCGCCGTCAGGCGCGCGATCCGCGTCTTCCGCGTCCGGTTGTTCGGCGCACCGCCAGCCAAGTCGAGCATTGACGTGACGCTTCCACCCCGGGAAGTTCTCGCACGTCCCCACTCAAAGAGATCATGGTCGCACTCTTCGCGCTTCTGCTGGCCGCCAGCACGGTCGCGGACACGACGAATTACATCGTTCTCAACCACGGCCGGCCCGCCGGCGACATGCGGGTCATCAGCGGCGGTGACTCCATCGTCGTGCGGTTCCAGTACCAGGACCGCCAGCGCGGCCCGAGGATCGAGACGCGTTACCGCATCGCGAACGGGCGTGTCGTCGCGATGGAGACGCGCGGGTTCTCGCCCGACGGCGTCCTCGGGCCCGTCACGGAGCGCGTCGATCTCTACGCCGACTCGGCGCGATGGATCTCCGGGTTCGATACGACCCGCGTCCGGAGCGATGCCGCCGCCTTCTACCGTCTCCGCTCGGTCTCGCCTTACGACGACGCGCTGCTCGCCCGACACCTGCTCGGCCGACCGAGTCGGTCCGGAAAGCTGCTCCCCGGCGGCAACGCGCACGCCGAAGTCGTCGCCGACACGACCGTCACCGTGAATGGATCGGCGCGGCGCATCAAGCTCGTGTTCATCGACGGGGTCGGACTCTCGCCGAACTCGGTCTGGGTGGACGAGCGCGACGCCTTCTTCACGAGCGGTGCCAACTGGTTCATCCCGGTGCCGCGCGGTGCCGACGCGATCCTCCCTGCGCTGCGCGAGATCGAGAAACGGCATCGCGCCGCGCGATCCGAGGCGTTGGCGAAGCGACTCGCCCCCGCCCCCGCTCGGTCGCTCGTCATCCGCAATGGCGACGTGTTCGACAGCGAGCGCGGCGTCATTCGCCCGCGGACGACGGTGGTCATCGAAGGCGATCGGATCCGCGCGGTCGGCCCGGCGGACTCGGTGCGCGCGCCTGCCGGCTCGACCGTCATCGACGCCACCGGGAAGACCGTCATCCCCGGGCTGTGGGACATGCACACGCATCTGCAGCTCGGGGCCGAGGAGAGTGGACTGCTCAACCTCGCGGCGGGGATCACGACCGTGCGCGACGTCGCGTCCGACATCGATGCCGCCGTTTCGCATCGCGAGCGCGCCGACAAAGCAACGCTCCTCTCACCGCGCATCATCCTCGGCGGATTCATCGAGGGGCCAGGCCGCTGGGCCGGCCCGAGCGAGGTGCTCGTTCGCACCGAGGACGAGGCACGGACCTGGGTCGCCCGGTACGACTCGTTAGGCTTCAGGCAGGTCAAGCTGTACAACCTCGTTCACCCGGATCTCATCCCGACCATCGCCGAGGAAACGCGGAAGCGAGGGATGCGGTTGAGCGGGCACATCCCGCGCGGGCTCACCGTGCAGACCGCCGTTCGGCTCGGCTTCGACGAGTTCCAGCACGCGGCGTATCTCTTTTCGACGTTCTTTCAGGACTCGCTGTACACGCCGCGCATGCGCGCGTACTCGGACGTCGCGACGACCGTCGCACCGACGTTCGACGTCGACGCACCACAGGTGACGGAGCTCATCTCGTTCCTCCGCGAGCGCGGGACGGTCGTCGACGGCACGTTCAACATCTGGCAGGATCGCACCCGCCCGGTCGGCGATGGTCTCGACGCCGTCTTCGGACCAACGATCGCGTGGATGCCGCCGCTCTTGCGTCGATCGATGACCGCGGGCTCCTTCAACTCGCCCGAGAGCGCGGCCCGCGCACAGGCCGCAAGCGCGAACTATCGGCGGATGCTCAAGCGACTCTACGATGCCGGCGTCACGATCGTCCCGGGGACCGACAACGTCCCGGGGCTCTCGTTGCATGGCGAGCTCGAGGTGTACGAGCGGGCTGGGATTCCGGCAGCCAGCGTGCTGCAGATCGCGACGATCGTCCCCGCGCGCGTCATGAAGGACGACAAGGACTACGGCAGCATCGCCCCGGGCAAGGTCGCGGACCTCGCAATCGTCGCCGGCCGACCGGCCGAGCGCATCACTGACCTTCGGCGCACCGAGCGCGTCATTCGAGCAGGACGCGTATACGCCTCGAAGGTCCTGTACGAGGCCGCAGGACTCACCCCGAAATGGTAACCGCAGACATGGTGGTTCTTTCTGGTTCGCCGGTCGTTCGGACCGTAGTGTTCGCGCTCGTGTCGGCATCCCTGGCATGTGGACGACGCGCCCCGGTGACGACGACCCCGGCGCCCGCCGCGGACCCGAGCCGCGTCGCTCACGCGATCGTGCCGGTTCCGGCCAGGGTGCAGATGATCCCGACCGACACGTTCACGGTCGATTCGACGACGCAGGTGGTCGTGGGGCCGGGCGGCAACGCGGAAGCACAGCGCGTCGCCACATATCTCGCATACCTGCTCGCCGGCCCTTTGGGCCCGGCGCCTCGAACGCTGACCGCAGGAGAGGCCCCACCGCCGCGCAGCCTCGTCGTCACGCTCGACGCGACGGAGTCGGCGCTCGGCCTCGAGGGGTACGAGCTCGCCGTCACCCGCGACGCCGTCACGCTCACCGCCGCGCAGCCTAACGGGTTGTTCTACGGGGTGCAGACGATCCGCCAGCTGCTGCCGTGGTCGATCGAGCACCGTGGCGCCATCAACCGCCGCCTTCGTATTCCTGGCGCTCGCATCACCGACGCGCCGCGCTTCGCGTGGCGCGGCGCGATGCTCGACGTCTCGCGTCACTTCATCGACGCCGAGGCTGTGAAGCGGTACATCGACCTCATGTCGCTGTACAAGCTCAACCGCCTGCACCTGCATCTCTCCGATGACCAGGGCTGGCGCATCGTCATCGGGTCGCGCCCGAACCTCACGGAGCACGGCGGGAGCACGCAGGTCGGCGGCGGACCGGGAGGCTACTTCACGCAGGCGCAGTTCAGGGACATCGTGGCCTACGCGACGAGCCGGTTCATCACGATCGTCCCGGAGATCGACATGCCCGGGCACACGAATGCCGCGCTGGCATCGTACGCTGAGCTCAACTGCGACGGCGTCGCACCCCCGCTGTACACGGGTATTCGCGTCGGCTTCAGCACGCTCTGCGTCACGAAGGAGGACACCTACGTCTTCGTGAACGACGTCGTGCGCGAGATCGCGGGGATGCTCCCGACGCCGTACTTTCACATGGGCGGCGACGAGGTCGAGAAGCTCACGCCGGATCAGTACCGGCGGTTCGTGGAGCGCGTCGAGAAGATCATTCACTCGCACGGCAAGCAGGTAATCGGGTGGGGCGAGATCTCGCCGGCGAACATCTCGCCGGCGACGATCGTTCAGCACTGGCGTCGGGACTCGTCCGCGCTGCACATCGCGCGCGGAGGCAAGGTCATCATGTCGCCCGGTCCGAAGACCTATCTCGACATGAAGTACGACAGCACGACCGTGCTCGGTCTCCGCTGGGCCGGCCTGATCGAGGTGCGTGACGCGTACGATTGGAATCCCGGTGCGTTGCTTCCGGAGGTCCCTGATAGCGCGGTGCTTGGCGTCGAGGCGCCGCTCTGGGCGGAGACGATCGTGAAGCTGCAGGACTACGAGTTCATGGCGTTCCCGCGTCTGGTCGCTATCTCGGAAGTGGGCTGGTCGTCGACCGCGAACCACGGCTGGGATTCCTTCCGCCTCCGTCTCGCCCGCCACGGCCCGCGCCTTTCGGCGTTAGGCGTCAACTTCTACCGATCTCCACAGGTTCCCTGGGTCCAATGAGAGTCATCACGCCGATCGCTGGCGCGTCGCTCGCGGCGCTCGCGCTGCTCGCGCCGCCCAGGTTCGAGCCCGTGCAGCCCGAGCTGCTGTCCGTGGGCGGGACGTTCGTGAACGCCTGGGCGGATTACGACCGCGACGGCGACCTGGACCTGTTCGTCGGTTTCAACGGCGCGGCGAACAGGCTCTATCGCAATGACGCGGGAACGCTCGTGGACGTCGCGTCGACGGTCGGACTCGCGGAAGCACGGGCGGCACGCGCGGCGGCGTGGGGCGACTACGACGCTGACGGCGACCCGGACCTGCTCGTCGGCTTCGCGCCGGGGCCGACGTCAGTGCTCCGACTCTATCGCAACGACCGAGGCACGTTCCGCGACGGAACGGCTGACCTCGGGATCGCACGCGACTCGGGCGCCGTCAGGCAGCTCTCGTGGGTGGATGTGGACGGCGATGGTGACGTCGATCTCTTCGTCGCCTTCCGCGACCGGCCGAACGCCCTGTTCCGCTTCGAGGGTGGCCGGTTTCTCGACGCCGCGCGCCAGCTCGGCCTCGGGGATGCTCGTCGCACGGTCGGTGCCGTCTGGTTCGACTTCGATGAGGACGGCGACCTCGACCTGTACACGGGCAATATGGATGGCGACGCGAACGGGTTGTTCCGCAACGACGGCAGCATGTTCACGGACGTCGCCGCCGAGCGCGGCGTGGCGTGGGGCGGGCGGGCGCCTAACGATGCGACGAACGGTACCGTCCGCCCGTGTGCGGCAGACGTGAACCGCGATGGTCGCATCGACATCGTGACGGCAAACTACGGGAAGAACGGCGTCTTCCTGAACCGCGGCGGCGGACGGTTCGAGGACGCGTCAGCGACCTGGGGAATCGACATCGACGCGCGCTACGACGCCTGCGCGCTCGATGACTTCGACAACGATGGGTGGCTCGACCTGTACGTGAACGGCACGGTCACCGGTGGCGTGAGCTACCGCGACTATCTGTTCCGCAACACGGGCACGCGGTTC
>Ga0075430_100000328_pt1 | contig 34019 bp, 52 predicted proteins | sample RhiMetdeltSRZDD4_FD_75294 | JGI IMG/M metagenome (GOLD analysis project Ga0075430, IMG submission 75294) | Populus rhizosphere microbial communities from Tennessee, USA - Rhizosphere MetaG P. deltoides SRZDD4 | ecosystem: Host-associated > Plants > Roots > Rhizosphere > Soil | place: USA... | reverse complement strand
TGCGGCGCGGTCGGGGTGGGAGCAGGCGGGCGAGGGCGGGGAGTTGCAGGTACAGGCGGAGTTGGGTGGGGGAGATGTTGAGGTGGGTGGCGGTGGAGGGGATGTGGTGCGCGTGGGCGCTTCAAGGCAGACGCAATCTGACGAAGGGCTTTCGGATTGCCTGCTCGAACTTGCGCTCGCAGCTGGCGGGCTTCGTCCAGGGTCAGGGGTTGGGGTGGCGCTTTGACCTGCATGGTGGGCGGCTTTCGGGGACGTTGCATCCCCGTTCAGTAGTACGGTTGGGCGTGGTGCTGCAACGAAAAAAAGTTGTTGCAGGCGTTACAATCCGTAGGGTAAGGTTGTCGGGACATGGGACAGATTCATGAGTACCAACACTTGGGTGCGGTTGATCCAGACTTTGCCATCCCCGAAACCCCTCACGCCTGCCTGTGCGAAGCGTGGCGCCTGCAAGAGCGCCGTCAGCGCTACGAGCGTGAGCGCGCTCGGAGGTCGCCGGACATCGCCAAGCTAGACCGCCGAATCGATGGCTGCTACGGTTGAGGGCGTGGTTGTGAGCGAGACGCTTCAAGCATTGTGCGTGGCGCTGCTGCTAGGCATCGGCTTCTGTGCCGGGTGGTTTGCTGGCCGCGCTCGGTTCAAGCGGACTGACCTGGATTACTTAGCCATCCGTCACTACGGGGTCATTCGGAAGCCTGCCCGTGAGCGCATCCCCGCCGGCACCGTGGTAGGCCTGAACGATGATGGCACGGTCAGCGTGGCGGTCGGTGGGCAGACTACGGTCGGAGTGGTGATGCCCATGTCGATCCGCGGCGCCTACGAGGATTGCGACAAATGACCCTCCCAAACCAAGACTGGAAGACCACCAGCAAAATCACCCTCTGCGCCCTCCTAGAGCGAGCGGCCGAGGTAGGAGCATGCATCCCGACGACGGGCACAGACCCAGGGCCCGACCCGAAGGCGGTGGAGGCACTGGGGAAGTTGATCGTGTCCGTGTCGGATGTGGTAACTGCGGGGGAGACGTTGGATGGGGGAGGGAATGGAGATGAGTGAGCTATTCACAGAGACGCGCTGGCAGTACGTCGCGCGCCACACGTTCAGTTGCGCATTGGTTGCCGTGACCGTAGTACCGCTGTTTGCATGGCTTGGTTGGTGCCAGGCTGGACACAGCGGCGGTTTCCTATTGGGGCTCTACGTGATGGACCTGGCGAACCTGTTTCCTTGGTTCTGGAGGCGACGGCGATGACCGACAACGAACACCTAGACATCGCCCGCCGCATGGGCATCGCAAGTAGGCGCTTGCGGGAGGCGATTGTGGAGGATGCGCTTCGTGATGCGCTACGTCGGAGCGAGACGATTGCTCCACCGGCCGAGGTGAAGCTGTGACCCTCCCCATCATCCTCTGCATGATCGTCCGAGACGAAGCGGACACGATTGCGGGCGTGCTTGAGGCGGCGCGTCCGTATGTGGATGGGTTCGCCATCGTGGACACGGGGAGTGTGGATGGGACGGTGGAGGAGTGCAGAAGGGCGATAGTCGGGCGCCCCGCCTATATCGCGCTGAGAGGTTGGCCCGGTCGATTCGACTACGCCAGGGCATGGGCATGGGGATGGGCGCAAGAAGTCGACGGCGCTGGCGACGACCACCTCCGCCTAGAACTCTCCGGCGACTCCTACCTGTCCGGGACACTGAACCGCGACGTCCTAACGCCCGAAGTCGACGGCCTAACAGTTCGCTCCTACATGGGCCCCATCACTTGGCGTCGACCGAAAATCACGCGCTCTGGACGCGGCTGGAAGTACCAGGGACGCTTGCATGAAATCGCCGTGATGGAGGGCCGCGCTCCTGTGCTTGCCGACTCTGGCTTGGTCATTCACCATCGCGGCAGAGGCGAGGGGGCAAAGGAACAAGGCGGCCGCTCCGAATACGTCGCCATGATGATGGCCGACCTAGAAGAGCGCCCCGACGATCCGCGTACGGTGTTCTACGCGGCCCAGACGTTGGACGTGGCCGGTCGCTGGGGCGAGGCGCGGGCGCTGTATGAGCAGCGGATTCGGATGGGCGGATGGGAGCAGGAGCGATACATTGCAGCGCTCCGGGTGGCGAGGCGAGCGGCGGAGGATGGGTGGCCGGTGGAGGATGTGGTTCCGCTGATTGAGCGTGTCATCGGCATCTGTGAAGCGCGTCCAGAAGGGTGGGAAATGCTAGACTGCCACATCACAGCCAAGGCCAAGCGAGAGAACCCGCGCGATGACTGGCTGTTTTACGAACCCACTCCGCGCGGGTAGACTGACCCCAATGCAAACCACCGACACCAAAGCCGTCCTTGCTCTGGTCACCATCTGCGCGGCCTTGTCGTCGTTCGCATTGGCTGGCCTGGCGCGCGGCAACGGGGGGGGCGTCTTGTCTGTGCTGCGTAGCCACCCGACGCACTGGAGCGACCGAGAAGCAGACCCAGCGAGCGTTGATGCTTCGCGCGTGGAGATTGCCTCGGCGGTAGAATCGTCGACCCCGGACCGTGAAGAGCGTGCCGCCTTGGCCACGCTAGCGATCAAGGAATCCGGCCTGGCGCTCTACGTGATCGAAGGGCGATGCGGCGACGGTCCGCGCGGGGCCTGTGACCATGGGCTAGCGACTGGGCCCTGGCAGCTTCACGCGTCGCGCGATGTGCCCGTGGTCCCGGTAGCCATGAGCGAGCAGGCGACGATTGCTTTGAAGCGCTGGCGGACCCATAGGAAGCGGTGTGCAGCGCAGGGGCACGCAGGGGCGTTCACAGGCTACGGCACCGGGTTCAGATGTGAGCCGTATGCTTGGGCACGGGAGCGGGAGGCGATGATGCGGAGGATTGCGGGGAAGCTATGAGTCTCCGCACGACCCTAGAGCGAAGGAAGGCGCGAGAGGCCGGGCTGGCTCCCGGCCGCATGGAGCCATTCTGCGCGATCGTCTATCCCATGGCCTGCGCGCGGAAACTGGACTGCGGCGGAAGTTGCTGCCTCGCACCGGGTCACGTTGGCGGCTGCGAATGTTGCGGCGATGACTACGGCCACCCGGGGACGTGTCCCGCATGACCCAATCCGGCATCGACCGCATCCACAAGCTCCGGCGCCAGATGGTCCGGAATGGGAAGCCGCCTGCGAAGGCACCGGGGTACGGTGGCAGTCTGTGGGAGACGTATCGTAGGCTCTACCCGCGCTACCTCTCGCCGGACCACTTGCGCCCCGTGTTCGATCTGTTCGAACGGGCCAAGCGTGAGCGCGTGTACGCTACCATTTCGCTCCCGCCGCGTGCTGGCAAGACGGAGACGCTGATTGCGGCCATCAATGACCGGCTTCTGATGAATGCAGAAACGCGCGTTGGATACGCCTCCTACTCGGCCAGGTTGGCGGAAAAGAAGTCCTACCGCGCCCGTGGTCTGGCCTTGCAGCACGGCATCCCCATCGACCCGACCTCCCGCTCAAAGAAGGACTGGCGCACCGGAATCGAGGAAGGCGGGCTCTGGGCCACGTCGGTAGGAGGCAGCATCACGGGTGAGGGTTTCGAGCTGATGATCCTCGACGACCTGATATCGGGCCGCATGGATGCTGAGCGCCAGCAAGTCCGCGATGACACCCACTCCTGGATCATGTCCGACGTGCTCTCCCGCATGGAGCCCGAGGGGTCGGTGATTCTCTGTGGCACGCGCTATCACCTGGACGATCCGATTGGCCGCGTTGTCGCGTCGGGCGCGTGGGAGGAACTAGTTATTCCGGCGCTCACTCCGGACGAGCAAAGTTACTGGGCAGAACGCTGGACAGCAGAGCGCTTGCTAGAGAAGCGATTCGAGCTCGGCGGCAAGGACGGCTACGAATGGCGCAGTCTGTACATGGGCGATCCGTGCGCCCCCGGCGACATGGTGTTCCGCGACGCGCACCTGGTGGACGACGCGCTTGGAGATTTGCGCATCGCGATCGGCGTGGACTTCGCGTACACCACGAACAAATCGTCGGACTACTCGGTCGCTGTCGTCCTCGCTCAGGCCGGCGGTCTCTACTACGTGATCGATGTGCTGCGCCTGAAGGTGCCCGAGGCCGAGTTCCGTGGCCGCGTGAAGGTCCTCGCCGAGCAGTGGGGCGCTCAGTACGTAGTCGGCTACATCGCAGCGACGGAGCAGCCGAATATCGACCTGCTCGCCCAGGAGATGCCGGCATTCGGCCTGCGCGCCGTGGCCGACAAGAAGACGCGCGCGCTACCCACGGCGGCCGGTTGGAACCTGGGGCGCATCAAGGTGCTGGGAGGCCGGCCCTGGACCAAGGATTTCGTCTCGGAGGTGGTCGGGTTCACGGGGTCGGACAGGCACGATGACCAGGTGGACGCGCTGACCGCGGTGTATGATTCGATGCACTCGGCCGGCGAAATCGACTGGAAGTTCATCGGGGAGTTGCAGGCGGCGGCGCCGGTTGCGTTGGAATTTGAGTTGAATTGAGGGCAGGTCCGCGCCGTGGCGCTGAAACTGGTTTGACCAGTCCCCCCAACCTGGCGCATGCTAGCCGGGCATGGGTCTGTTCGATTTCTTCCGCCCCCGTAGCCAGCCGACTGGGGGCCCGCTCCTACCCGCGCCCCAAGGCCCCCTAGACGCCCAAGGCAAGGCCGCAGAAGAAACCGCCCAAGGCACCCCGCCCACTGACACCTTCGTTGACCTGCCCGTGACGGCGATGGGTCGGTGGAACCTTCAGCGCATCCGGGTTGCTCTGGACAATCACCAGATGGGCATGTTCGCGGACTCGGCCATGCTGGTGGAGGCGATGATGGGATCGGGCCGAGTGCAAACCGCTCTCAACGGCCGTCTCAAAGGCATCACGATGCGCCATCTGCACGTGAAGCCCATCGACGATTCCGCCGACGCCAAGGAAGCTGCGCTTTGGACCGAGTGGCTCTGGCAAACCGTGCTGACCGACGAAGTCCTAGACCAGCAGATGGCCTGGACCGTGCTGGAGGGATTCTCACTCTCGCAGCGCTGCTGGTACACACGGGAAGCACGCGGCGAAACTGTCTGGTGTCCGAAGCTGCAACCGTGGCATCCGCAGTTCATCTACTACGACGTGATGCGCCGTCAGTACGTGGCGCAGACCGCGGAGGGCATCGAATACATCGACTCAGAAGATCCGCAGTGGTGGCTCTTCACACCATGGGGTGAATATCGCGGCTGGCTACGCGGCGCGCTCCGTTCCTGCGCTGTTCCGTGGGCCGTGGCGAGCTACGCGCTACGTGACGCGGGTCGCTTCTCCGAGGTCCACGGTCTGCCGACGAAAGTCATCAAGGCACCGGCACAGGCCAACGCCACGGACAAATCGCGGATGACCGGCGCCGTGCGTGGCATGGGAAACAGCACCACGCTCTTCCTGCCCCAGCAAACCGGGCCCGAAGGCACCGGCTGGGACGTGTCCCTCCTGGAAGCGCGTGACCGCTCTTGGGAATCATTCTTCGCGCTCATGGAGAAATGTGACCGCGAGATTCAGCAGGTCATCCGTGGGACGAATCTCACGTCCGAGGTGCAGGGCGGAAGCTATGCGGCCGCGCAGGTCCACGCCGATGAGGACTCTGGTTACGCGGACTCCGACTGTCGCAAGCTGATCGAATCGTTCCGCTCCACCGTGCAGATGTTCCTCGGCTACAACTTCGGATGGGCCGACAAGTGCCCCGTCATGTGGATGGAGGCGCCCGACAAGCCGGATATCTTGGCGCTGGCACAGGCGCAGCAGTTCGCCATGATGACGGCCAAGCAGGCAGGAGAGATGGGCTGGGAGTTGGATGCGCACCGGTATGCGGAGCGCTTTGGTATGCCACTGGTGCGGGTGAATGAAGAGAGCAAGCAAGTCACCATTCCGCTCGCCCCGACCGACGTAGCTAAGACAGTGCGCGTGGACGAGTCCCGCCAGAGCATCGGACTGGCCCCGCTCGGCGATGAACGCGGAGACCTGCTCATTGCCGAGTTGGAGGACTACGACGCGGACGAACCGGACGACCCGCCGCCGAAAGACCCCGACCAAGAGGCGGCCGAGTAAATGCCCACCCACGCCTACCCCGACGAACCCGGCATCCTGGACGAATCCGAGCTGCCCACGGTCTACCTTCGCGGAGTCCAGCGCAAGGTCATGAACCCAGAGCAGGCAGAGAACTGGGCCAAATTGCGCGCCGTTGCTTGCGGGCACTCGCCCTTGCAAGCCTGCAAGCGCTGCGAAGATGATGCCGTTGTCATAGATGCAGCCGTTTCCTGCGGCGGCGTCGTGATTTCGCCGATGGTCTAGCGCTAGGCCGGCGTGTGCCCGGAACCACTGGTCAAACCAGTGCTTGCAACTGGTCAACCAGTTCTGCACACTGGGGGAAACTGGGCGCCCACGTTGCGCCCACTGACCACCGATGTTTGCCCAGCGCGCTACCCTCACGCTCAAGAGTCACTCACTCAGTGATTCAACGCCTGTCCCTGCTGGAACCTGTGGCGTTGTGTTCGTGACCGCCGGCACGTGTGCGATTACGACGGCCGCGGGCGATGCAGTAACAATCGCTGGCGTCGTCGGCACGTTCATCGACACTGGCCTACTTCGTCTGCTTCGCACTGGTGGCACAGCAACTGTCCTCGCGTGGGTGCCTCTCACATGAGCCAGGCGCGCAAGCTCCGCCGTCAGTTGGTCAAGCGCGCCGCCTCGGTCGCCGTTGCGCAGGCCTCACAACTCCGCGCGGCCGGCGCTTCCCCCTCCTCTCCGTCTCCTGTTCCGCTGGCCGCGCGGAGACTATCTGCATCCCTTGTCCAAAAGGGAAAATCCGAACTCTGCATCGACGGAGTGATCGGCGAGAAGAATCTTCGCGCCTCGCACGTCCGCGAGGCCCTGTCTGCGCTCGGGGCAAAGAAGGACATCACGCTACGTCTCAACTCCGTCGGCGGCAGCGTTGTCGAAGGCATCGCGATGTACCAAGCGATCCGGCGCCATGAGGGCACCGTGGTCGCCTACGTCGACGGCATCGCGGCGAGCATGGCCAGTGTGATCCTCCAAGCCGCAGACGAGCGCCACGTCTCGCGCGGCTCCTACGTGATGATCCACAATCCGCAATCCCCCGCAGACGGCGAGGCTTCCGAGCTACGTCACACGGCCGAGATCCTGGACAAGATCCGGGAAGACATGCTGGACATCTACGAAGCCAGCACCAGCATGGACCGCGCCAAGATCGCGAAGATGATGGACGATGAGACCTATCTCACTGCCGACGAAGCCGTGAAGATGGGTTTTGCCGATGTGGTGGACGAGACCGAAGCACGCATCGAAGCGCGCGCCGTCGCCAAGCTCTCCGAGACGAGCACGAAAATACCAGAGGCCCTGCGGGCCAGAGCGGCCGCTCAGGCCAAAGGACAGAGCACCATGACCGATGAAGAAGAGAAGGAAATGAAGGCCAAGATGAAGGCGCTCGAAGAAGAGAACGCCAAGCTCAAGGCCTCCGCCAAAGCCGAGGATGAGGACTCCGAAGACGGCGACGATGCCGAGGGTGAAGGCGACGACACTCCGCACGACGAAGACGACGATGAGAAGGACGACGACAAGAAGGAAGCAAAAGCTGTCCTCGCTGCCGCCCGTCGACTCACCGGCAAGAAGGGCCTCTCTGCCGTCGCTGGTACCCTGATGGCGCTCGCAAGCTCCACGGTCAGCGTTCGCGCAACCGAGGTAAAGGAACTCATCGCCGCAGGCAAGCTCGCCCCCAAGGACAAGGCTTGGGCCATGTCCGCCAGCGACAAGACGTTCGGTGCCTACAAGGACGCGATCGGCAAGGCGCAGATTGCTCCCATCGGTCGCGTGGTGAAGCAGCCGGCAACCCCCACGGGCGAAGGCTCGGACGAACTCACCGCCGAGGAAGCTGCCTATGCCAAGGCCACCGGCATGAGCAAAGAAAACATCATCAAGGCCCGGGCATTCTCGGCCCTCGGAAAGGTCAGCTGAAATGGCTCTCACGACTGCACGCGCAACGCAGAAGCGACTCGATCGCTCTGCTGACATGAAGTACCGCGTCCCCATGGCCGCCAGCACCACGCTCTACAAGGGCGCGCTGGTTTGCCTGAACGCGTCCGGCTACGCGGTTCCTGGCTCCACGGCGACCACGCTCACGGCGCTCGGTGTGCTTGGTGACCAGAGCTTTGGTCTGTCCCTGGATCGCGTCGTCAACAGCGGAAGCGCTGGCGATGTCAAGGTGGACATCGAAGGTGGCACGTTCGGTTTCGACGGAACCGGCGGCGACCTCCCGACGATCGCGGACATCGGCAAGGTGGTCTACATCACCGATGACGAGACGGTCTGCAAGACGGGCACCGGCAAGAGCATTGCCGGCACGCTGGTAGAAATCAGCGTCGATGCCGTGACCGGCCTCACCCAATACTTCGTCGCGATCGGCGTGACCCCGATGGGTCTCACTGGTGGCGTCGGACCCACTGGCCCGACCGGACCCACTGGCTGATCGCCTCCGAGGATACGACCATGCAAATCACTCCCTCCAATCTGGACCTCATCTTCCGCACCGCAGCGTTGACCTACCAGTCGGCGCTGGTCGGAAGCCCTCGCATCGCTCCCGAGATCGCGATGACCATCCCGACGGCCACCCGGCAAATCACCGAGGGTTGGCTGGACCGAATCCCGCTCATGCGGAAATGGGAAGGGGCGCGCCACGTGCACGGGCCCATCGCTCGCGCACGTACCATCCTCATGGAGCCTTACGAGCTGACCACCAAACTCAGCAAGTGGGACATCGAGGATGACCAATTCGGACTCTTCAACGCAACGATCCCGATGATGGGCGAGTCTGCGGCGAAGTGGCCCGACATGCTGGTGAAGACGTTCCTCAAGTCCGAGGCGGCCACCGTCCTCGGCTACGATGGCGTCCCGGTGTTCTCCACGTCGCATCCCAAGGGAGGCGGCACGGATGGGCTCATCACGGGCACCCAGAGCAATCTGGCTCTGTCGACCGCGCTCACCTATGCCAACTACGTCGCCGGCATCCAGGCGATGGGCGCATGGGTTGGCGTGGACGGTTCGCCGATGGCGGTTCGTCCAACGCACCTCATGGTTCCCCCGCAGTTGGAGGGAACGGCCAAGCGGATTCTGGAGTCGGACTTCCTGGCCGGCGCCGCGTTCACCGCAACGTCCAACGCCTCGGAGACCAACGTCTGGAAGAACAGCACCAAGCTGATCGTCAATCCGTACGTCTCGGACATGCCGAACAACTGGTGGCTCTTGGCAGCTGGCGGAAGCGTGAAGCCCTTCGCGTTCTTCCAGCGCAACGCCCCGACGTTCACCGCGCGCACTGCCCCGACCGACCCGGCCGTCTTCGACATGGCCGAATTCATCTACGGCATCGAATCGCGCGGCGCCGCATCGGAAACCGTGTGGTGGCTGTCCTACGCTGGCACCAGCGAGGCCGCCTACTACCCGAGCTGATGAGCAGAGCGGACGAGAACTGAGCACACACATGGCCTACGCGACGACAGCAGACCTGGAAACATTCGGAGTTCCTCCGGGTGTGCTGTCGTCCGTGGACCCAGCGACGCAAGAGGCGGCGCTTGCTCAGGCGTCAGCATTCGCGGACAAGTACCTCCGCGACCAGTACACGCTGCCCCTGGTCGAGCCCTACGACCCGGCCTTGGTGGACATCGTGGTGCGCGTGGCGTGCTGGCGTCTTATGTCCCGGCGCGGGTTCTCTCCGCAGTCGGGCACGGACACGGCATTCCGCATCAACTACGAGGATGCGGTGACGGAGCTCACGGCCATCGCAAACGGTCGGCAGCGTTTGGCAGTCGTCCAGGCTGCACCGGAGCATGAGGAGCCGATGGTGCTCACCTCTCCTCCGCGCGGCTACACCGAATACGCTGGCATCGACGGTCCGATCGGTCCCTACGAAGGGGGTCTGTGATGACACGACTGGAGGACGCATGCCTCTGACCGGCGACTGGACCCGCTTGCAAGCGACCATCCGAGGTCTGCGCGCGCTCGCCAAGGTGCCGGCCAAGATGGCGGCTCCTGCGGCCGAAGCGATCAAGCGCGAGATCGATCGCGGCTTCCAATCCAACTCCGACCCCTACGGCCAGAAGTGGGCGGCCCATGCGTCGGCCACGGTTCGTCGCTGGGGCAAACATCCTCTGCTGCGACTGACCGGCGACGGGTTCGCAGGCATCCGCGTAGCCCCTCTCGCCGGCGCCGGCATCCAGGTCATCTCCGAAAGCGAGGGGCTTGCCTTCGCTCAGGCGGGAACGGTCAACGAGCCGCGCCGCCGCTTCCTCCCTGACGACACCATGCCGGCGACGTGGAACCGCGCGCTGGAAGAGGTCGCCACCAAGCAAATTGAGGAGACGCTGGCTCATGCTGGCTGACGTGGTGGAAGCCATGCGCGCCGCACTGGACGCGCGCTCTTGCTCCGTGCCGGTCTATCTGGGCGAGCAGTTCTTGCGCGACAACGCAGGCACGTCTCGCATCGTGATCGTGCCCATGCGGGACAAGTTCGGCCCCAAGTCGCCTTCAGTTCGCCCTGGTCCTACGGGACAGATCAACCCGCGCACCATCGCTACCCGTGTCACTGGCGCAACGGCGCACCTCTGGACCTACGCCGATCCGAAGGTCACCGACGCCAAGGTCATCTGGACGCAAAACCACCGCATGATGGACGCGCTGATTCAGGCGTTCCTCGCATCGCTTGACGGTGTCACGTTCGGCACGCTGGAAGTCGAGGGCGGCACCTACGTCACCGACCAGGCGATCCATGATGCGCTCGGACTGGCCTATCAGTTACCATTCACCATCGCGATCCCTGTGCTGGACGTGGCCTATCCGTTCGGCCTGACCACGTACACGCCCGCGCCCGCTACGGCCAACATCCAAATTCAAGAGCTTTTGGGCGACCCGCAGACCTACCAAACCGGCGCCGAGTTCCAAGCGCCCGACGCTCCAGCACCGTAACGCTACCGAGGACATCACCCCATGCCCGCACCTATCCCGAATACGTTTTTCAGCTTCCCCAACGGTGGCCTTGGTATCCAACCGTCCGACCCGTCCAACGTGATCGCGGTGGTCGGCGCTTCGTCTGCTGGCACTGCCGATATCCCCACGTCGCTCGGCGGACGCGTGGCCAACGTCGTCGATCAGTACGGCTACGGGCCCGGACCCGCTCTGGTCGCTGCCCTGATTCGCTCAGGTGCCACGGTCGTTTTCACCAAGTGCGCCGCGACCCAGCAAGCGGCCGGCACCGTCACGGAAGGCCCTGGCGTTGGCACGTCCAACATGACGGTGACCGGCACGGGCAAGGACGGATTCTTCGTCATCGTGACGATCGTCAATCCGGGCACCGCGGCCACGGACACGGACATCACCTTCACGGTTTCTCTGGACGGCGGAATCACCACGTCGGGCGCCATCGTGCTCCCGGTGAGCGGCATCTACACGGGACTTGTTACGACCACCGGCCACACGCTGACGTTCTCCGCCGGCACCCTGACCGCCGGGTCCACGTACTCCTTCGATACCCCTCCGCCCGTGGTCGCCGCTGCCGATGTGGTCGCCGCTCTGACGGCCCTGAAGCTGTCGACGTTCTCCTACGGCCTGATTCACGTCGCGGCGCCGTTCGATGCCACTGACTGCGCGACGGTCGCGGCCGAGGTCAGCAGCATCGTCAGCCGCAAGAAGTTCACCCGCGTCATCCTGGAATCGCTGGACGAAGACGATGAGACCGAGGCCGAATGGATGGCCACGCTGACGGCCGATTTCGTCAACTTCAGTTCCGACCTTGCCACGGTCGGCGCGGGCTACATCACGATCTTGGACGGCATCTCGGGCACCTATTACGGATGGCGCTCCATCTCCTGGCTCGCCACCATCCGCGCCTGCCAGGTGGCTGTACAGCGCGACTTGGCGGCGGTCGATGATGGCCCGCTCACCCCGTGGCTGACCGAGGGACAGGGGGCTGTGGCCGTACTGGCCAACGTGCCAGTGTCAACCAAGTTCATCCACGATGAGTCGTCGGTCCCGGGCCTGAACGCGCAACGGTTCATGACGATCCGTTCGCTGGTCGGATACGCCAGCTACTACATCACGAATCCAAACGTGATGTGCGGCCCCACGTCGGACTATGACCTGCTCCAGTTCGGTCGCGTCGCCGACAAGGCCGCGCGGTTCACGAACACGTATTTCACCCGCCAGCTGTCGAGCGACGTGGACCTCAATCCTGCCACCGGTCGCATTCTGGAAGTAACAGCCAAGAGCTTGGAGCAGGGCAACGACACCGCCTGCGCTGACCTCAAGGCATCCAAGAACGTGAGCGCGCTGCAAACCATGGTGGCCCGGGACGACAACATCATCGTAGACCGGGAACTGACGGTCGCGGTCAAGATGGTCCCCAAGGGCTACCTCAAAGTCATCACCATTCAGATCGGCTTCGTGCCGAGCCTTTCCGCCTGACGCCTGACGTAGGAGCAACAGAAAACCATGCCATTCGGTCTACCTTTTCCCCTCATCAACGGCGTTCGGCACAGCTGGTCCTCGGTCGCTCTCAAGGTGGCCGGCATCACCATCGGCGGCGTGACCAGCATCAACTACGGCTGCAAGCTGGAGGCTGCCATCGTGCGAGGCGCTGGACCGTTGCCCATCGGCTACACGACGGGATCGGCCTCGTTTACCGCGGACTTCGAACTGCTCTTGCAGGAAGCGAACGACTTGATCGGCGCGCTTGGCGATTCGTGGATGACTGCCATCGGGAATGCCGAGGTCAACTACTCGGACGAAGGCTACACGACGGCCGGCGCAGGGGTCTACGTGGACACCATCGCGCCCTTCCGCATCACGGAATGGTCGGCGGCCATGAGCGCGACCAGCAACGATGCCCAAGTGCGAAAGTTCACGCTCCTCCCCATCGGCATGCTCATCAACGGCAAGAACCCAATGCCGAATCAGCCTTCATTCTCCATCGGCGGCGCAGCGGGGGCAGCCGTCGGAGCAGTGGTCAACCGACTCTTCTGATTGGCGGGGCGTAGTGCCTCGCCCGTCAGTGGGTCGCAACAGGGAGACAGAACATGGAAGACGAAGACCAGGCAGTGGACGACCCGCTGCCCAAAGACGTGCGCGCAAGATTGGAAGCCGAGCACACCGAGATCATCGCGATCAAGGCGACGGTCGGGAAGGGCGACAACGTGTTCGCCTTTCGCTTGCCCACTCGCGGCGAGACGAAGCGGTACCGGCAGATGGCGCAGAAGCCCGGGCGAGATGCCGGCGATGAGATGGAGGCTTTGCTCCTGACCACTGTCGTCTACCCGGGAGCAGATGCAGCGGCGGCCAAGCTGGCTCTGACGGCGTTCTTCGATCGCTATTCGATGGCGGTCGCCTCGTTCGGCATCAAGTTCCAGGAGGGCGCCGGCCTCGATTTCGCGGCGCTCGCAGTCGTAAAATAAGGGAGCGGTTTGCGAGTGACCTCACACTAGCAGGCCGCGCATACCAAGAGCTTTTCGCCGGTGAGGACACGAACGAAGCAGAGGCAGCGGGACAGCACTTGGCGCAGATGGTGTGCATGGTAATTGGATCGCTGACCCCGAAACCACAATGAACTTCGCGATCAACCTGGACGGCGACCTAGCAGCATCGGCAACCAAGGATGCCGATGCGCTAGAGCGTCTCCAGAATGCCTTGCGCGCGGAGGAGAAAGCTCTGGGCGCGATGGAGCGTCAGATGAAGGCGCTCCAGAAGGCGACCGTGGTTGACGTGGCCACGTTCCAAAAGCTGGACTCCGCGATCAAGACGTCGAAAGACAAGGTCGCCGGCATGACCGGACAACTGGTTAACATGGGCGCCACGGGACTGGACCCGGCGAAGGAGAAGGCTTTCAACCTAGCCCAAGCGTTCTCCGGGCTTCAGCAGCAAGCGGGGCCCGTGGGGAAGTTCCTGTCCGCGGTCGGGCCGTGGGGAGTCGCCGCCGCCATCGGACTCGGCTTGGTTGTCGTCGCTGCTTCGGCCGCGGTGTTCGGACTCAAGAAACTGGTCGACCTGGCCGCACAATTCTCCGAGGCGCGCGGTGATGCAGAGCGGATGCTGACCACGGTATTCGACTCGGAGAAAGGTGCCGAACGAACGTACAACGCCATCGAGGACGTGACCAAGCGCGTCGCCATCTCGCAGGACAAGGCGCTGGAAGTGGCCGATTCTCTGGCCAAGGCCGGCGTCTACTCGGGCGATGCGATGGTGCGCGCCGTAGAGTCCGTGGGAAAAGCCGAAGCCGCACGCAAGGGAGCAGGCCAGGTCATCCAAGGAATCATCGAGCGCTCGGAGAAAGCCCGCGCGATGGGCTTCGGCAACATGGGCGGATTCACCGTCAACCGCGCAGAGCTTCGGTCGGCGGGTATCCAGTACAAGGACTTCCTCCAAACGCTCGCCACGCAAACCGGGCGCAGTATGAAGGACGTGGGCGCTGCGCTGCGCGTTGGGCGCGTGAGTGTCGCGGCGGGACTGGACGCTCTGAATGCGACGGTTGATCGCAAGCTTGGGCCACTGGCTGAGAAGAAGTTCCTCACGATTGGCGCTGCCACTACGAGGCTCAAGGACACGTTTGGGCGGCTGTTCGATCAGGTGGACACGAGCAAGATCGCGGGCGCTCTGCAAAGCTTCACGAACTGGCTAGATGACACCTCGGTCGGTGGTTACACGCTGGAGAAAATCCTCTCCAGCGTCTTCGATGGGCTCGGCAAGGCGATCGAAGTGGCCACGCCTTACGTGCAAGCGTTCGGTGAGTTTTTGATTCTAACCTTCCTGCGCGTCCGCAAGGCGCTGAAGCCGGTCCGCGAGTGGTTCAAGGAAGCGTTCAATCCGATGTCCACGGCGGACTTCGAACGGACGCTCAACAAGCTTAGCAAGTTCATCGCTGACAACTTCGTCCCGGGCGTCGTGGCAGCAATGGCCGTCGTGGCTTATGCCTTTTGGTCCGCACTGCCGGCCATCGGATCGTTCGCAGTCGCCGTGCTTGCCGCAACGTGGCCTTTCCTCGCGATCGGAGCGGCCATTTTCCTTGTCGTCAAGTACATAACTTGGATGGCCGACATGATCCGGTCCGTCGACTGGGCCTATCTGTGGGACGAGATCGTCAGCGGCGGAAAAGCCATCGTGGACGGCCTAGTGAACGGCATAAAAAACGGTGCGTCCAAGTTCGTCAGCGCGATCAAGGACATGGCGAACGCTGGCTTGCAAGCCTTCAAGGACATCTTCAAGCCGGGCAGCCCGTCCAAGGTCATGGTCCAACAGGGCCTCTACATCGACCAGGGCCTGGCGAAAGGCATCGAAGCCAACAAGGGCCAGCCCACCGCCGCCATGGACAGCATGGGGCAGAGCACGCTGGGCGCATCGCCTGGCGCTTCCGGTGGCTCAAGTGGCGTGCGCTCTGGCACGTCGCTCCAGGTCACGTTCGCCGAAGGATCGATTCAAATCAGCGGCGTCAAGGACATGGCCGCCATCGAGGAGCGCTTGCCGTCGCTCATGGCAAACCTGTTCGAACAACTCGGTATCAGCATGGGAGCGGAGCAGCCCGTCTAGGGCAGCCGGTAACGCATGCAGTTCACCGCTGACCCCATCCTGAACCCTGGCGCGTGGGACATCCTCATCGCGGCCGGCAAGACGCATCCAGGCCTGTTCCGTCTCGGCGATGATGCGCCGCGAAACTACAAGTGGGATGTGAAGGACGCGCCGGCCATGCAAGGCGCCTTCATGACGTACCGCGGCTGGCGTCCGACCTTGGATATCAAGGGCTCGTTTTTCTTCTGGGACGTTGGTCAGGTGGAAGCGTTCTTCCAAGACTACGCGCCGCTCTGGGTGCTGGACGCGCGCAAGTTGGCAGTCAAGCCGGTGAGCGTTTTCCACCCAGCGCTCAGCTCGAACGATATTCAGTTGCTCGTCCCGGTGAGCATCGGCGCGCTCACTGGCGACGCGGCAAAAGGCTGGACGATCAAGTACACCTGGCACGAATACCGCGCGGCCAAGGTCATCATTCCGAAGACTCCGGACGGCGCGAACTTCGACAAGAAGTCACCCGTCCCGCAGACCGAGACGCAAAAGGAAATCATGCGGCTCATGGCGGAGGATCCCTTCTAATGTCCGCCACCCTGAACGACCACCAAGCCACAAGCCTCCGTCTCTCCATGCCCCGCACAGGCGCATGGTGGGCCGACGTGGACATCGCCGATGCCGTGGACCTGTCCGGGCGCGTGACTCTCATCCTGCTGGACCTGACGCTCACGGGCACGGTCGTCCGTTCGCGCAAGTGGGCCGGGTCGACCAAGGCGCGCGTGGCAGCGGGCGGCTACGGCTGGGGCAAGACGGTCCCGGCGCGCGGCTACCAGTCGGCGCAGGGCCTGCAACTTGCGCCCATTCTCTCCGATGCTGCCCGCGAGTGTGGCGAGACGCTTGGACCCGTTGCGTCGGCATCCGTGGGCCTGAACTACGGGCGCACACGAGCGGCCGCCTCTCAGGTTTTCTCTCTCCTTCGCGCGCTTCCCGGCTATGCGAAATGGTGGGTCGACGATGCAGGCGTGACGCAAATCGGCACGCGCGCAACTGGCCTGATTCAGACGCCAACGCAGGTGGACACCTACGACGCGGCCGAGGGGAAGCTCATCATCTCGGCCGACGCTCTGACGCAAATCCGACCTGGACGAACACTCTCCGATCCAGTAGCAGGCGACCATGAAGTGGATGCTGTGATCTGGACGATGGACAGGACGAAGCTGCGCGGGGAGGTTTGGGCGGCATGATGGACCGACTCCGCGCGTGGTTTGAGGCTTGCGTCAAGGAGGCCGTCAAGTCGCTGCCCTACGCTGGCGAGTACCGCTACAGCGTGGTGTCCTGCGACTTCGCGGCGCAGACGCTGGACTGCAAGGCGCTGGACGCTGGGCAGCCGAACCACACCAAGGTGCCCATGCGAGCTCCGGGCATGCGCCTGGACGTTGCCCCGGGCGCCGAGGTGCTCATCGGGTACGCTGGACTAGACCCCACGCGTCCCGAGGTCCGCTGTTACAGCCAGCGCCCCGGGGACATCCTGCGCGTGGAGTTGCTCGGGGGGACAACTCCGGTGGCGCTTCAGGGGATGAGCGTGGAGGTTACGATTCAGCCCTCGTCTATTTCGAGCACCAACGGCGCGGTCACGGTCAGCGGTCCGCCGTCCCCCGTCACCGTGCAAGGCACCATCACCGGCGGCTCTGCCACCATCAAAGGCACCGCATGACCGCCACCCTCACCGACTACGGCCGAGACTGGTACGGGACCACCGACCTGCTCCCCACGTTCGCCAGCGTGACGGGCTCGGAGTTGATGGCCCAGGTGTGCATGCGCCGGGTCTACACGCCTCCCGGGTCGCTCTTCTCCGCGCCGCTCGCTGACACGGTGGACGTTCGGACATACCTGTCCGGCGAGGTCGACCAGGCAAAACTGAACCTCATTCGCGGGGCATGTACGGGCGCCATCATGGCAGACCCGCGCGTGCTGTCCGTGACCGTCACGCCGACCTGGTTTCCGTCCACGCGCACCATGACACTCGCCATCGCCGGAGAGGGCTCGCAGGGGCCTTTCGCGCTGACTTTGGGCGTGACTTCGGTTACTGTAGAGCTGCTTCAGTCCTAGTCCGCCACGAGAGAATCTATGTCCGTCGTCACCTTCGATGAACTCATGGTCCCCATCACAAGGGACCAGTTTGTCGAATCGATGCTGGAGGTGTTGGCGGCGCTCGGTCTGCCTACAACGGCCTGGCAAGAGCTGTCCGAGATTCGGGAGTTCATCTACGCCGTAGCGAACTCGGACGCGATCCTGTCAGATAGCATCACCCCTGCCGCGCGCGCTGGTCTCCTGGACTACGCGGAGGGCCAGTGGCTCACTCTTACCGCCGACCAGGAGTACGGCGTAGAGCGCATCGCATCGACCGTTGCCACGGGCGATATTCGCCTCACCGAAACGGACGGCGATCCGCACACGTTCGCGGCTGGCGATGTGCGTGTCCTGAACGTGGACACCGGCAAGACGTACACCAACACCGAAGGCGGCACGCTGCCGGCCAACGGCACCTTGGTCATCGCGTTCTCTGCCGACGAACCGGGCAGCGCATCCGACCTGGTGGAAGGCCAGACTCTCTCGCTCGTCACGTCCATCCCGGGCGTCACTCCGTCTTGGGTCGCTGACTTGCTCGGACAGGACGAAGAGACCGACCAAGCATTGCGCGACCGTTGCCGGGACAGCATGGCCAAGGCATCGCCGAACGGTCCGGCGGCGGCGTACGACTACTACGCGAAATCGGCGCTTCGTCCGGACGGTACAGCGGTCGGCGTTACCCGTACCAAGCGCGTCGAAGCCAACGCCACGGTCACGGTCTACTGCGCCGATGCGGACGGCGGCATCACGGCGCCCGACGTGGCCATCGTGCAAGACGTGATTGACCTGAACGTGGTGCCGACCGGGTTCACGGCCATCGTCGCGGCGGCAACGAATCTCCCCATCTCGCTGGCCTTCACGCTGTACCGCGCTCCGGATGCGACCGCCTCCCAAGCGTCCCTAGAAACGCTCGTCAACACGGCCATTGCGAGCTACTTCGCGGCCATTCCAGTGGGCGGCGACCCGACGCTCGTGTTCCAAGGCGTAGCGGTTTCCACGCTCAACCAGCGCATCCGGAACGCTTGCGGCGCCAATGTCACAAACGCAGTCATCACGCTGCCCGCTGCCGACGTTGCGCTTGGCAATGCGCAGGTGCCTATCATCTCCGGGAGCATCGCCTACACCTGGGCGTGAGACTTGGCCATGTTCCCCGCACCCATTGACCCCCAGTATTCCGAAAACGTCCGGGTGACGTATCGGGACATTCAGGTTGATGGGACGATCGTTCCGTGGATGCGCGGAGAGGTCGGGTCACGGCTGCTCTACGCGGCGGGCCTGCAACTGGACGGACTGGCCGAACAGTTCCGCGTCGCACAGTTCCAGCGGTACCCGGAGTATTGCTTGCCCGAAGCGCTGCCACACATCGGACGGGATCGGCGCATCTTCCGCGGACTGAGCGAGACGAGTGCCAGCTACGCCGCGCGCCTCACTCAAGCGCGGGCGACGTGGAAGCTGGCCGGCAACGCGCCGACGTTGCTCCGGCAACTCTGGGCACTCCTGACGCCAGGGAGCACGACGCGCATCCGGTATGTGGTCAATGGTTACTCGGGGACAGCTGGCGCTGGCACTCAGTTCTCCGACTGGTGGACGATCGACGACTCGGGATTGACTCACCTACGCACCGACCCGGGCGCGTCGAATTGGGACTGGGATGGGGACAGCTCGCTCGGCTACGGGAAGCAGGCGAGGTTTTGGATCATCGTGTATCGCACCGATCTTGAGGTGCCGATCTGGGATGTTCCTCCGCCGGCGACGTGGGACACGCCGGGCTGGTATTGGGACAGCGGCGACAGTCCCCGGGACTGGCTCATCGATACCTACAACGTGGTCAGGACATTCCGGGCGGCCGGCTCTAGCCTTGGGCCCTGGGGCAACACTGGCGGTGGCCTCATCGTGGCCGACCCAACGGCGACAGGTTCCCCGTGGGGTGCTGGGGGGCCATTCGATCCGACGCTGCCGCCGGGCTACCCTATGCCGGATGGAGACTTCAACGACCCGAGCAATCGCCCTCCTGGGGCTGTGTATTTGTCTGGCACTTAGCGGATGCAATGGACAGGCTACCTACGAATCCGAATCGACTTGCCAAGCGACCTGTGACCCATACGAGAATCTGACCATGGAAACCTACACGCCAACACCGACGCAATTGACCGACGTGTCTCTGCCGCAAGCAGGCATCGACCAGGTAGGCGTGTCCACGGTGCGCGTGGGTATGGAGGCCGAAGCGGACGGGATTGCGTGGGCGAACAAGATGCTGTTCCTCGGCTCTCCGCTTGCTCACCGCGATCTTACTTTTGAGATCGCCACGTTTGAAGAGAGTGACTATCTCAATTTCTCCCTCGTGTCTGGGAGCAACACAGGCGTAGCTGGTGACCAGTACGGAGCGGCCGTGTCTCTCACGTTGATCTCGGATGGCGACGGAGAGTGCCTCAAGCTCGGCGGGAGCGCGGGCGGTGGTGTGCGCGGCGTGTGGCGCATCTCCGGATACACGGTGGTCCGGAACAGCAGCAGCATCGATCCGATTCCTGCCCAGTTGAGCCTCTACTCATCGACGACGGCCGCATTTGCCGCCGCCACTCTGGTTCAGCCGTGGAAGTGGTACCGGTACTCCACCGACCCAAATGACGATATCCCGACCCCGTTTTCTTTCGAGTTTTTCCACGACTCCATCGACGACATTTATCTAGCCGTTCGCGTTGCCCCTGGCGCTACCGGCGATCATGACGTTCGAATCGCTGGCCGCCTATCTGTGACCCAACTCTCCCGAGTGCTCCCCTGATGCCTCTCCTCAGCGCCTCCTACCTAGACCGTCTGCTCGCTCTGTTCGCGCGTGCGTCGAACGTCTCCTACGACAACACCGAGTCGGGGCTTGATGCGACCGATGTACAGGCGGCGATTGATGAGGTTGCGGGGGGTGGGGGCGGGGGACCGTCTCCGTCCGATGCCACGCCACAGCAAGTCGCGGTATCGAACGGCTTTGCGGGCGGGAGCAATGAATACTCAAGAGGCGATCACGTGCATCCGTACGCGCCTCCGGTTGCGGCGCTCTTCGTCGGGAAATTCATCATGGGAGCCGGGGACCCTCTGCCCGGTACGGATGTCGCGCTGTTGTTTGATGAGCCGGTTGGGCCCAGCGGCGTCGCGCTGGACGATTACATAGCGCACGACACGGTCTCTGGTTCTACCGTCTGGGAAGTGACCCGTAGTGGATGGTACCTGTTTCAGGCGCTGCTCAACATCACCGGCACCGGGACCAATGAGGACATCCGGATGCGGTTTTATTTGACCGCTTCGCCGGCCTCAGCGACGCCCACGTCAGCCATCGGGGAGTCCGGCACCGTGAGTAACTCATCCGGGCGAGTGTACCCGCGGTCTGCGATCCTGACTCCGATCCTTCTGACCGAGGGAGACAGCTTCGTTGTCTGTGTGTATCCAGCAGCCGGGTCAAACAACAACGGCGAAGACAGCGACAGCACGCAGGTGGCCTTTTGGTTTTTGGAGAATCCGTAATGATCCCCCTCCTCCTCTCCCGCCGCACCCGCAACGAAGTCCGCGAGTGGCTCTCACTCGCGGAGGACGTGCGGGACTTCGCTGTCAGCATCGGGAGGCTATTCGGACTTGGTAGGTTCGATGAGGCAGAAGAATTGCTGAAAACGAAGCGGCGCGAAATGGAGGCAGGGCGCGCGGCTCATGAGGCGTCGAAACTGGCGGGAGCAGCAAAGAGCAAGCAATGACCTACAACCTCGGCTCCACATCGCTCTCCCGTCTCCAAGGCGTCCACACGGCTTTGGTCGAAGTGGTCACGCACGCAATTCAGATCACGGCCGTGGACTTTGCCGTGATTGAAGGCGTGCGAACTAAGGAGCGTCAGGAGATTCTCGTCAAGTCGGGCGCAAGCAAGACGATGGACTCGCGCCATCTGACTGGTCATGCGGTTGACGTTGCGGCGTGGGTAGGCGGTCACCATTCGTGGGACTGGCCGCTCTACTACAAGATCGCCGAAGCAATGCGCCTCGCCTCTGTGGAGCTCCAGACGCCGATCCGCTGGGGCGGCTGTTGGGACCTGATGATGTCCGAATACGCGGACACGGAAGACGCGGTGGCCGGGTACGTGGCGCGCCGCAAAAAGCTCGGCAAGAAAGCTTTCATCGACGGGCCGCACTTCGAATTGCCCAGGGAGTTCTATCCGTGAGCGACGCCATGACACGCGACGAAATCCAAGCCTTTGCCACAGCTACCGCCGAACTCATCGGCGCGAAGTTCGATGCGATGCGCTCGGAGTTGCTGGCCGAAGTCCAGGGAGCACGTGCGGCCGCAGAGCGCGCTGCTGACCATGGCATCGAAGCAGCAACCCGCTTGGACCGTCTGGAAACGACACAGAACAAGCACGCCGCCCTCCTGGATTCGCACAGCCACGACTTGCAGCAAATTGGCGAGCGCCTAGCCCGTCTGGAAGGCGCCGCCGAATGACCCGCGAGCTGACTATCATTTTCGGCGCGCTCATCATCGTCGCAACGATTTGGGCAGCGACGCGTCTAGGGAGCGGCAATGACTGAGCGAGATCCATTTCGCCCGCACGGCCGCCCGATCGCTACGGAGCGGAGGGCATCACTGCGCCCCTACATCGACTCGGCGACGAAGCTTCTGACCGAGGGCCGGCGCTTCACGCCAATCGGAATCGCGGTGTCCATCTCCCTGCCGTTCGTTCTGATTTTCCTCGCTGCATTCTGGGTCCTCGGCAAAGACGGCATCGTGCAAATCACCTCGGCATGGGGCGAATCGGCAGACGCGAATCGCGCGCTCGCCAAGCAGGTGGAGGGCCTGCGCGCTGACTTTGACGCCTACATGACCCGCTCCGAACTGCGCGCCAAACAGGACCAGGAAACGCTCAGCCTGACGCGGCATCAACTCAGCATGACGTGCGACCTCACCTCCGAACTCAACGGCGGCCGCCCGCGCGAAGACTGGTGCGGGCCTCCTGGTCAGGGCACACGCTTCACGGCGCCATCACTTGGCGCGGTCACTCCCTACCACCTCACGCAAGCCCCCTGGACACCGCCATGATCATCCACCGAATCAACCACGCCAGCACCCAAATCGAAACGTCCGACGTTCCTGAGACGGACCTGCAACCGATTCTCATCGGCGACCAGGGCGCAACGTTGCTGAGTGTCATCACCTCCGGACAGGCCGCGTTCGTCGACGGTCACTGGATGTTCGGTGAGCAGGTGATGACCATCCACGGTTTGCAGCCTGCCGCGCTCCTGGAAATAAAGGCCGGCTTTCAACCGCACAACGGTTCGAACGGCAACTGCGACGCTCACTGGATCGAAATCCGGCAACTGGTCCACCGCTCCGCCGCTGCCATCGGTCGCCCCCTCACGCGCGAAATGTCCGGTGGCGCCGGGCAGTTGACCTAGCAGACTACCCCGCCGCCTTCCTCCCCCAAGCCCCACCTCTCCCAGAAAGCCCACCCCATGGCAAACACTCAAGGTCTCCCCACCTACAACTTGGCGCGCACTCTCCCGATGGCCGCGCTCTACAACGCCGCATCCATCGCGGTCAAAGCGGCGCTCTATCTCGCGTCCGCCACGACCGGCCCGACGAACACCGCCTACACCGCAACAGGCGAGGTCTCCGGCACGAACTATTCGGCCGGCGGCGTCTCGGTCACCGCATTCGCCACCGTCGCGATCACGTCCAACGTGACCTATACGACCCCTGGTGCATCCATCGTTTTCACGACGGTCACGCTATCCACGGCATTCGACGCGGTCATGCTCTACGACTCGGGCAACTCCAATCGCTCGCTTGGTGTCTGGACGTTTGGCTCTCAGACCATCACGGCCGGCACGTTCACGCTAACGATGCCGACGAACGATTCGACCAACGCACTCGCGCGCTGGACCTGGAGCTGATACCGGCTCACTTGGTGGGCCATGGGTTTCGGTGCTGGCTTTGGCAGTCATGACGCGCCCTGGGTAACCGGGGCGCGTCGCGGCGTGGCGCGCGCGCTGCCCTGGATCGACCTTCCGCGCTCGCGCGATGCATGGGCTGACGAAGGGCTGCGCGGCTGGCGAATCGAGCAGGCCGACGTCTGGCATGCGGCCGCGCCGACCTACGGCACATCCGCAGTCGATACCAACACGGTCACGACGTTCGGTCGGAGCATCACATGGAGTGGCAGCACGAGCGGCTACACGCTCGTGTGGCTCGGATGCGGTGGCTCGCCAACTCCGCTCGCTGCGCAGACGTTCGGCGGTGTTTCGATCTCCGCCTACCGCTATCAGGACGTTTCGCAGACCGGCACGATCAACGGGTTTCTGTACGTCGTCCCGAACAGCTACCTGCTGGGGAACAGCCTCAGCGCTGGCACCCAAACCGCGAGCATCACCTGCAATGCCGCGGTCGGCGGCGGCATCATCGTCGCCGAGTACATGGGAGTCACGGGTGTTTGGGGGACGCCATCGGTCGCGGCGACGGCGAGCGCGAACAACTACTCGGACACGCTGACTGCTCCGCCGGGCGTCGTCGCTGTCCAGTTCGCACGGTGGGGCGTTGGGACTGGCACGCTCACGTACTCCAACAGCCAGACGTCGCGGCAGCACGTCCAGGGCGCGACCATCGCGGAGATGGCGGAGCGCTCATTCACGAGCGCCACGAGCAGCCAGGCGCTCGGGTTCACCAATTCTGCCAGCTCGCCGATCGCTCACGGGTTCGTCGTGCTCATGGGCACGCCGGAGTTGGTCGCGCTCTCTCCCGCGGATGGAGCGACTGGTGTAGCGGTCAATGCCACGCTCTCGGTCCAGTTCGACAAGACGCTCACGCTCGGGTCGGGCAACTGGACCGTCAACGAAACCGGTGGCTCGACTCATGACACGGTCGCGGCCGGCAGTACCTCGCTGAGCACAACGACGTACGCCAACGACACCGTCACGATCCCGCACACCGACCTCGGCGGCGGCCTGCCCTACAACGTCCAGGCTGCATCGGGCGTGCTGACCGGCTGGACCGGCATAGGCAACACGACCACGTGGAACTTCACGACGGCGGCCGGCGGAACCACGTTGGCCCTGACCGGCGCGAGCGTGACGAACACTCTGGCCGCAGGAACCGCGGCGCCTTCGTCTGAGGTGCCACTGCCCGGCGCTTCGATCACATCCACGCTGGCGGCTGGTACTCAGTCACCGACTCTCACCTTGCCCCTGTCCGGGTCCACCGCTGCCGCCTCTCTTGCCCCGGGCGACATGACGCCAGGCATGGGTCCTATCCTGTCCAGCGCAGCTCTGACCGTAACGCCAGCGGCTGGGGATGTGGCTATGGGTGAGCGGACGGTGGCACTCTCCAGCGCCACGGACGACGTAGCGCAGGTTGCCGGCACGATTGCGCCTGACACGTCCAAGACCATCACGGGAGAGGGGCTTGGGGTGACCATTGCCGACGGGTCAGTGGCGGTAGGGTTGGCCCCTGCGCTATCCGGGGCCGCTCTGGACCTCGCCGCCGAAGCCGGGACCGTCTCCCCGACGTTGACGATCGGCCTACTTGGCGCGGCGGCAGACATCGCTCTGACTGCGGGAACGATCAGCTACGCGGCGGACGGTAACATCACTCTCTCGCTTTCCGGACTGGCGCTGGACGTGGCGCTCTCCGCAGGGACGGCAGGCGTGGCGCATTCCCAGGCCATCTCTGGGGCGGAAGCTGGCGGCGCGGTCTCATCCGGAACCATGACGCCAGGCACGTCCCCGGCGCTCTCAGCGGCCGCGGTTGGGCTAGGGCTGACCACCTCGGACCTAACCACGGCGCGTACGGTCGCGGCCTCTGGAGCGTCCCTGTCCCTGGCCGCCACCGCTGGCAGCATGACCCGCTCACTCACCATCGGGCTCTCCAGCGCGGCAGCCACGCTCGCTCTGGTAGCCGGCACTCTGACCTATGCGCAGGACAGCAACGTCACGGTGGCCCTGACCGGGGCGGCACTGTCCCTGGCACTGACGGCTGGCACGGTGGCTCCTAGCGTGGCTAGGGCGCTTGGTGGAGTCGGAGCTGCCGTTGCCCAGTCGGCCGGCCTGGTATCGCCAGGTCTGGCCGTTGGGGTCACCGGAGCAGACGGGACGGTCGCGTCGGCAGACGGTAGCCTCACGCCGTCTCACTCCCGCGTGTTGTCGTCGGTCGGGCTGTCCCTGCTCGCGTCGTCCGGCAACGTGCTGCCATCGGGCGGAACTCCGGTTGAAGCCATCGCGCGGCTGCTGGGCACGTTCTCTGCGCACAAGCCCGGCGTGGTAGCCTCCTGGGCAGAGACGCGACCGAAGGTGACGGCAACGTTTGAGGACGACTGACGTGCCAGAAGAGAGCCAAGACGACATGACCACAGCAGCCCCCCCAAACTTTCTCGCCCGCGTTGGCCGGTCCTTCGCCCTGCCAACGATTTCGATCACTGCCTACGACCGAGACGGCGAGGTCATCAGCGGCGGGCTTGGCGGGTCGGTGGCTGTGCTCACGATTGGCTCATCCATCGGCACTCCAAAGCTCACGATTCGCTCGGACGATTTGATTGACCCGCCGGCCGTGTTCGATTGGGACGACGCTGCGCAGACGTTGGAAGTCAACCTCTCGCCGGAGCAAACGACCACGATCGGCGCGGGCAATTGGACCGCTGTCCTGGACATCGAAACTGATGACGACAACATCGATCACGACGTGCCCACGATGACGTTCGGGATTGAGATGGTTAGGTGGCCGGCGGGGGAGTAGCGGGTCGGTCCATCAGCGGGTCGGTCCAGGTGGGGTTAGGCATCGAGGGTCTCCCCTCCGCATTCGCTTTCAATCCAGCGCTTGGCCGACGCGAGGCGAAAGAACCGCCGCCGACCGTTGTCCGAAACCGCCAGCCACCAGAGCAACTCACGGACGACGACTGAGCCTCGGTAGCCAAAGAAGTGGCCGAACGCCGGGCCATCGAACTCTTGCCAGTCACTTGCCATCGAGGGTCTCCAGAACGTCGCAAGCTGCTTCTTCGGCTCCTCGGATTCGGTCGTTCACCAAGCCATTTGCCTTCATGGCTTCAGCGTCGCGCTTGATGGACTCGGCCATGCGCTTCGCCCTCTCCGCCCCGTCGAGCCGGCGGAGGATGAGGGTGCGGAGGCGGTCGGCGTCGGCTCTCACGGCTTGGCGGTCCTCCAACTGGGCGAACCGCACGGCCATGTCAAAGCCGGGCTCCCACGGCGTCATTTCTGCAATCTGTGTTCGCCGATGCCTGTTGAATTCACTCACACTCGCCTCCTTCATCGTCCGCCCCAAATCCAAAGCACCACCACGACCGCCAGCACGATCACCAAGAGCACGCGCGAAAACCCGTCGGGTGGCTCGTCATCTGGACGCCACGATTCGATGGTCACGACTCACCGTCCCATGCGCGTGCCCAATCCGTGAGCACCGACCAGGTGTGCACATCGACGAACGCCTCGCCGTCGTCTTCGGCGCACGCATTCAGTAGCTGCTGGGCCTTCCATTTCCACAGGGAGCCTGTGTTGCGCGCAGAACCTTCGGCGGACCAGAACAAGACCTCGCGATCGGGCGGCACTGGCCTAGATGCAAAGAGCCGGCGCCACCACGGAAGAGCACGGCGCTGCCCCAGGGCCTTGTCGTGAGCTGACCAGAGCGCCTTGATTTCTCGCTCCACGCGTGCGTCGAACCAGCTGATTGCAGCCTTGGCGACCTTGCGCGCGGTCCTCTGTTTCACGATGACGCTGCTCATGACTCACCGTCCAGGACGTAGCCGGCGGCGAGGAGGGCGGCGTCGCAGGCGGACCTTCCGGCCGCCACCGACGGGAAGCTTCCCAGGTCTCCGAATCGCGTCTCAGCGCTGACCGAGCCGTCTGGCCACGGTGTGACGCCAGCAAGGGCGCACCTGGCAAACCGCCGTGGTCCGCTCCCGTCGTTCTGTAGCACACTCATGTGCTCGGAGCGCCAATGGAAGTCGTCCGCTTCTTCATGGCACCACGGCCCAGCTACGCTCGGCGCCGTCTTCGCCATCGCCAGTCGCTCCTCCGGCGTGAGGTCGGTAAGCGCGTCGGCCGCTGACTTCTCCGTCCGCTGTAGCTCGCCGCGCCAGGAGCCATCGCGATGCATCCAGAACGTCAGGTCGCCCAGCTCGTAACAGACCTCGTCGTCGCCTCGGACGTAGGCTGGCTCCATCCCCGGAAACGGCGGCTCGGGCTCGGGCGGTCCCCAAAGCGGAATATGGCTCACGTCCTCCGTGACCGTCTCCGAGAACGGCATGCCGAACCGGACGACGCGCTCCACGGTGCCGTCCGAAGACCCCACCGACCCGGATTCCTCCGGTTGACGCATCTCTGCGTCCGCCTCGGTAGGCACAGCGTCCTGATTCAGTACCTCGGGTTCATGGCTGTCTCCTTCCTTTGGCGGCTCATCTGCCGCTGAGTCTTTCGGCCACAGGTGACCTTTGCCATTGCAGACGTGGCAAGTCCCGCCACGCGTCATGCTCATGTTAGCGGTGTAGGAGTGGCCGTCTCCACCGCACGTCTCGCAAATTCGCGGAATCTTGCTCGCGTCGACGGTCAAGCCAGCAAACGGGTCAGCTTCGCTCCCATCGTCAGCGCGGACGGTGGTGGGGGCCGATACCTCGACCTTCAACGGGACCTGCTGCACTTCCTGGTTGGCGTTGGAGACGAATGGCAGTGGACCGGAGCCCAGCGGAAAACCGACAGGGTCATTGCTGCTCGCTGCCCGCGCGAAGTCGTCAGCCCGCTTCTGAGCTTTCACCTCCCTCTCGTAGAAGTCGAGAGCGCGGGGCCAGCCGAGGGGGTCGGGGTACTCCCTCGCGAGCCGCTTCAGCTCGTACTTGGTGAGCCCCTTCATCCAAGAGCGAGGCCCATCGAATGGCGGGGCGTCGTTCTCTGTGAAGACATACAGGAGCCCGTCGAAGATGCGCATGATTCGGCGCCCACCGACGATGCCCATTTCATCCTCCGGCAGCTCGTCTTTCGGGGCGGGGGTGAACTTGTGCGCGAAGTCCACCATGTCCCTCGCGAAGGTGACCATCGGCATGTCGACCGCGGCGTAGAGCACCTCCCAGACATTGGACCCGGCACGCTTGGCCACATCGCACACCATGTATTCGCCTCCGGCGTGGTAGTGCCAGCATGAGCCGACAGCGAACCGCCCCAGGAGTCTCAGGCGCGCCTCAGCCAGCTCTTGCAGCGAGTAATGCCCCCGCTCTGCACTCCCCGACTGCGCCGGGGTTAGCGGGTCGTTCGGAGCGGGCACCACTGGGGGATGGGCGCTGACTTCTCTTTCGAAACCCGGTCTCCCGTCGTCGCGCACACGCTTGCTAGTTTCCCCGGCGTCGCGGTTGTCACGGCCTGCCGCTTCGGACACTCCCGGCAGCTTCGAATCGGCAACATCACTACGTCGTCCATCACTCTCCTCCTTCGCTCGTAGAAACTCGGCCGCGCGGGCCGCTTGGGATGGGTCGCGGAACGGCGACTTCGGACTGCGCCCACTTGGGTCGGTGTTGAGCCAGAATGTTTGGGTCCCGCGACACACTTGGACGGTGCGCCCGGCAAATTGCATCTCCCCCGCGCTCCCATCCGGCATCCGAATCTCGCTCGGCTGCATCTTCCTCGGCAGCTCGCCGGGCGGGTAGCATTCGTCGGGAGCGCAGACGTAGACGGTGCGATGGTAGGCCAGCACGGCGTCAAGGAAGTCCTTTTCCGACTGGCTCAGTGTGTCTTTCTTGATCTTCACTTCGCATCGCTCCCATTCTTCTCCCTAGCCTTCGTCCCCGAATACAGCCGCTCCATGCGCCTGTAGTTGTCCCGTGCTTTGCTCCATTTCTCAGTTGCCAGCCAGGACACCTCGGTCTGAGCGCGAAGGACGGTCAACTGTTTCAGGTGTTCGGCCTCTGCTTCGATCGCTTCGTTCATCAGGCGGGCCAGTTCCGGACCGGTTGGTACTTCGGGTGGTAGCGGGGCGAGCGTCCTTGGCTTGTCGTCCTCATGGAGCGGGTACGTCCGGAGGGTGAACGGCTCCGGAGGCGGCTCCTCGGCGTGGAGGAAGCCGATGGTGGGGTCGGGGTCAACCACAGTAACCTCCGCAGTGTGTAACCAGCGCCCAGGCCATGAGCGCGTAGAAGCCACCAATCACGGCGACCCCGAAGATTTGTGCCAGTACGACCATGCAGCGCCAGAAGATGACCTTGCGCTTCAGCATGCTGATGTGAGCACTGTCGGTCATGACTCCGCCGCCCTCCGCGTCTTCCTCTCCACCGCCACATCATCTTCCGCACTGCGCTGGCTGTGCACCCAGCATCGCTTGCCGTGCGTGGCCTCTAGCGGGCACTGGTCGCCAGGGCCTAAGCCGTACCAGCTGCCAGCGTAGACCGTGGCTTGGCAGGTCGGCTTGGTCGCACGTTCTTCGCGGCGGGGCTGATATTTGGTCACGCCTTCCCCTCCAGCGCCGCCTTGATTTGCGCGCGCTCTTCCTTCGTCCAGGACTTCTCTTGTAGTCCAGCCTTCAGTGGCCCCACGTCGCCCGTCCACTTCTCAATCGTGGCGAGCGCTTCGGTGATGTTGCCGGGGGGTTTGGTGGGTTCCGGGCGCGGCTGGTTGTCGCCGAGCAGAGGATGCGGCTCTGCCTTGGTGCGGCGTAGGACGTGCTTCTCTTTCGGCCGACCGCGCCCAACCGGGAAGACCACGTCCACGGATACGCTCTCCTGGGCCAGTGACGGGGCACCAACGATGCGAATGCCCGGCACCATTTTACCGCCAATCCCACGCACCATTGACGGACCGAGGGTGATTTGCTTGCCGATCGGAGCGCGCGGGTCATCGCCGAAGATGGCTTTCATGAGTACTTGATTGGTCATCTGCGAGGCGTACTGCTCCGGGATTTCGCGGAAGGACAGGATGCCGCGGATGTCGTCTGAGCCGTCCTTTTTCTTGCCCATGTGCTCGGCTCGGAAGTCGCTCACGGTGAGCGTGACCGGCCTACCATCCAGGTGGCTGCTCTTGAGAAACCGGCCAGGGTGTAGTTCGTCATAGCTGTTGATTTCCCAGCTGTCCCCTTCTTTTGCGTCACGCTTCATCGACTGGAATCCCTTCGTCTGTCTCGCTCATGTTGAAATCGTACCCACCCTCAGCGTCGTCCACCTCGGCCGTGCGCGAGGCCCATCGCGGGCGAACCAACTGAATCTCTTCCGCTCCGCCATCCACGCCCGGCCACTGGCCCGAGACGACGCTCTCCGCGTGCTTCGCCATCCAGTTCAAGTACACCACGCGGCCAGCTTCGATGTCAGCCTCCGATGTGGCCACCACCGCGCAATCATGCGGCGGCGAGTTCTCCACCGCGAGCCACTTCCACGGCAGTTTTTCGCCAGTTTCCTCGGTCCAGATGTCCGAGTAGAAAGCTGCCTGCGCCAGGTACAGGTAGCGCTCCACATCGGAGGCGAAGCGTGACAGGTCGCGGCAGGACTTCAGGTCGCCCATCGCTCCGTGCAGCGATACGCCTTCTGACCGCACGTTGCCCGGCTGAACGAAGTCGATCCGGCATCGGACCGGGACGCCTTGTAGGGTGGAGATGACGGTGAGTTCCTTGCGAGCGCCTAGGAGTAGACGGCGAGCGGCGGGCTTGCTGGACACCATGTCGGCCATGTGCTGGGCCGCGTCGTAGTCCTTCCCGGTGAGAATCTCCTGGCCGGCAAGCGTGGCGTGCTCTAGCTCCGCGTCCCACTCTTTGCCACGTCGGATTGTCGCTCCCTGGCGACGGTAGCGAGCATGGAACTGCTCCTGCTCCAGAATCGCCGTATGAGTCGCCGAGCCAAGCGCAAAGGCCGAAGACGTTTCCGCCGGCGCGTGGCGAAAATGGAACGGGCTCTTTTCGATCCGCTTCAGCCTGCTGAAGTTCAACTCCGGTCGCGCGTGGTATTCCGCGGCCGGCATGTTTGCGTGGATGGTCATGGTCCCAAATCCTCCCAAATCTCTTCCAATTGCCCCTGCGCCTTGTTGAGCGCGGAAACGTTGTCGTCGGTGCGTTTGATGGTCCGCAACAGTTCCACGGCCAGATTGATGCGGCGGCGCAACTCTTGGCGTCCCGGTTCGTCGTCCACTTCGCGCCAGGTCACCACGTCGGCGAGATCGATTGCCTCGCCGCTCACGATGTCCGCCCACGTCGGCAGCGGACTCGAGGCGTAGCGGATGTGGACCCAGGTCTCGCCGGTGAGGAGGACCATGCAATCGCGCGGGGGTAGGTGGCGGTCAGACATCGCTCACCTCCCCAACCACCTGCACGCGCTCCGTGTCCGGGCATTCGTTCTCACCCACGTCCGTTGACCAAACGCCATTCTTCTCCATCGCCCTCAAGCACCCATCGCACGTCACCGCCTCAGGCAGCGACGTTGCATGTCCAATCGTTCCGCAGCCTGTGCGATCTTCGCCGCTGGCACGGAAATGTATGGTGGGTTCTACAGTTGGCCAGGTCATTAGGCCTTGCTCCCATCCGCCCTCAGTCCCCGGCGCACGTTCTCCGCGCGCATCCGGTCCTTACACCATTCGCACGTGACGAACTCAGCGTGCTCCACCAAGTAACCAGGCAGACCGCACATGCCCACGTCGTCGGACTCGGGGGCGTAGTGGATGCGTTGGTCTGCCACTGGAGCGAAGATGCCCAGGTGTTCGTATTCGTGTAGCTGTCCCATTACTTGACCTCGTACTCCTCGTTCATCTCCACGTTCAGATCATCCAGCCCGAGCGACTTGAGCCACTTCAGGCACGCGCGAATGGTCCACGGATTGACCTTGATACCGCGAATCTCCAGGTCATACGGGCCGACCCACTCGCCGAGCGTCCAGACGTGCCCCGGCATATTGAGCACGCTCAACACGTAGCATCCGCCCGTGTAGCCCAGGATGCCGGCCACTGGGCAGTGAACGAGGTGCATGATGTAGCTAGTGGCGTCGCCCGGTTCGTAGCGCACTGGCCCATAGGCAGTGACCTGACTCGGGCCTGCGCTCTCGCTGCTGTAGCTGAGAGCCTTCTTGAGCGCGGCGAATTGCGCTTCCATTTCTGGCGTTAGACTCGATCCCATTTCCCATTCTCCTTCACCCCCACTCCTTCAAAACCGGGGACCAGCCCGGACGGAATGGGGAAACATCTGAACTGGTCCCCGCCCCATTCTTGAACCACACGGCGAGACGAACTGCAACAACTTTTTTTCGTTGCAGTCGCCATCCCGACTCTGCTACCACTCCGGAGTCGGGCGGACAGGCCAGAAGCCACGCCCCAGAAATCACAACAGGAGACCCAGAATGGCAACCAAGAAAACCCCCAGCAAGTCCGCACAGTCCAAGCCCACCACCAAGCAGAAGCTCCGCCCCGTCGTCGTCACGACTGCGAGCAAGGGCATTTTCATCGGTCTCACCGACGCCCCAATCGGCGCCGAAACCATCATCCTCCAACAGGGGCGCAACGTGTTCTACTACACCGCGGAAACGAAAGGCTTCGTCGGCATCGCGGCACGTGGCCTGTTCAACGGTTCCAAGGTCGGCCCTCCAGCTGACCGTTTGGAGTTGCGCAACATCACGTCCATCGTCGATGCCACCGCCGAAGCCGCGAAGACGTGGGAGTCTGCGAAGTGGTGAAACAGACGGACACCCCGGTCCTGCGTACGTCGCTGGTCGTTTGGTCGCTGGTTTTACTCGGCGCGTGCACAGATTCGATCCTGTGGACGCGTGGCAAGGAACTGGACGCCAAAGCGCTATTTGGCATGCGGTCGGAGTACCGTGATTGGATCAGGGATCGGCTCTCTGGCTATGGCGATGGCTCTGGCTCTGGCTATGGCTATGGCTATGGCTCTGGCTATGGCGATGGCTATGGCTATGGCGATGGCGATGGCTCTGGCTATGGCTATGGCTATGGCTCTGGCTATGGCGATGGCTATGGCTATGGCGATGGCTATGGCGATGGCTATGGCTATGGCGATGGCGATGGCTATGGCGATGGCGATGGCGATGGCTATGGCTCGTCTGCGCCTGGTGACGTGGTCATGGCTCAGACCGGCGAACACACACTGACGCAAGACACGACCGCAACCATCGTAGCGAGCGAACTCACTCTGATTGGATACCCCCCATGCCTCCCCTAACCCTCCCCCAAGCCCGCCACCTCCGCGCCCAAATCCGAGCCCAGTCCCCCCGCGCCCTCCGCACCGTCGCCCAAGCCCTCCGCGCCCACGCGCACCACATCCCCTCCACCGCCACCCACCTCAACATCTCCCCCACCCAACTCCGCCTGTACCTGCAACTCCCCGCCCTCGCCCGCCTGCTCCCACCCCGACCGCGCCGCA
>Ga0075430_100000326_pt1 | contig 34031 bp, 27 predicted proteins | sample RhiMetdeltSRZDD4_FD_75294 | JGI IMG/M metagenome (GOLD analysis project Ga0075430, IMG submission 75294) | Populus rhizosphere microbial communities from Tennessee, USA - Rhizosphere MetaG P. deltoides SRZDD4 | ecosystem: Host-associated > Plants > Roots > Rhizosphere > Soil | place: USA... | reverse complement strand
AGAATGAGGTGAATGCCGATCGCGCGGGCCTTCTGCGCCAGCATGGCGAGCGGGGTCTCGACCTCGCCCTGCACCGTCATCATCAGGTCCGCGAGCTCGTCGATGATCACGACGATGTACGGGAGCACGTTGCCGACATAATCGGGATTCCCGAGCGCAACCGCTTGCTCCTTCGGCGCCTTGAGCTTCTGCCCTTCCTGCAACTTCCGGTTGAAGTCCTGGATGTTCCGCGCGCCGTTCGCCGCGAGGAGCTCGTAGCGCTCCTGCATCTCGAGCACCGCCCATTTGAGGACGGCGGCCGCGTCGCGGTTGTCGGTGACGACCTTGTGTCGAAGGTGCGGAAGCACGTTGTACACCGAGAGCTCGACCATCTTCGGGTCGACCATCAGGAACCGCAGCGTACGCGGCGTGTGCCGGTACACGAGGCTCGTGATGAGCGTGTTCACGCAGACCGACTTCCCCGAGCCCGTCGCGCCGGCGATCAGCAGGTGCGGCATCTTCGCGAGATCGGCGACGACCGGCTTGCCCTCGAGGTCCTTGCCTAACGCGATAGGCAGCGCGGCGCGCGCGCCCTGGAAGTCCCGCGCCTCGATCAGCTCGCGGAACGTCACCATCTCGGCGGTGGGGTTCGGCACCTCGACACCAACGGCGCCGCGCCCCGGAATGGGCGCGACGACGCGGATGCTCGGCGCGCGCATCGCGAGCGCGAGGTCGTTCGCGAGGTTCGCGAACTGCCGCACCTTCACGCCGGGCGCCGGCTCGATCTCGTACTGCGTGACGACGGGCCCGGTGGTCCGGCCGACGAGCTCTCCTTCGACGCGGAACGTCCGCAGCGCATCCATGAGCTTCTGGCCCATGAGATCGAGCTCGCGGCGTCCGACTTCGACGTTGCGCGGCGGCGGTGGCGAGAGCAGCTCGGTAGGAGGCAGCTCGTCGCCCACGATGTCGATGGCACCCGCCGTCGCATCGATCTCGGCCGCGATGCGCTCGGCGTGCGCGGCGGCAACGTCGCTCTTGGATTTGCGCTCCTTCTTCTTTCGATCGCGCGGAAACTCGAGCTCCTCGTCAGGCTCGTCAGGCTCACCCTTGGCATCGCGGATGAGCGACGGATCGATCGCCGGCATCTCCTCCGGTGTCGGCGCGAGCGTCGTCGCCACGTCGGCCGGCGTTCCAGCCGGGAGCTCGTCTTTCTTGTTGCGCTTCCGCTTCGGCTTTTCAGGAGCCACAGCCTCGATCGCGGCAACACCGGTTGCCTGGTCCCGGTTCCCGGCTCCCGGTGCTGGCCCCACCAGCGCTCGAATCGGGTTCCACCGCAGCGTCGCCGCCGCGAGCGCGCTCGCCGCGAGTGCGACCGTGAGCCATGCGCCTACCGTTCCGAAGCCGCGTTGCGCGTAGAACGCGACCAGTCCGCCCCAGAGGCCAGCCGCCGGGTCGACGTTCGGCGGTTGTGCGTCGCGCGCGAGCCCGAGCGCCACTGGGAGGATCACGACGACCCCCAGCAGGAAAACCAGCCAGGAGCGGTCCGTCTCGGATTCCATCCGACCGAACAGCCGCAGGGCGTGGACGGCCGGGGCGAACGGGAGCAGGAGGGCGGCCGGAATGCCGATCGATTCCATCAGCCCCGCGCGCAGGCAGGCGCCGATGGGTCCGAAGATGCCTCGCGCAGTCGTGCACGATGCGCCCTCGACGACGCCGGGCGGTGCGATCACGGCGCCAGCGAGAAACAGAGCGAACAGCAGGAGCGCGATCCCAGCGATCTCGCGCTTGAGAGGCGAATTGCCCACGGGACTTACCGCTCCCGGTCTGGTCCGAGCTTGGTGATCTGTCGGTCCTGGTAGATCGGAACCACCGGATGTGCATCGACGCTCGCGCAGACCGCGAGGTCTTCGCCGAAGCCCGCTTCCGCGAGTGCACGACCGTGTTCGGAGTCTTCGAAGAGTCGATCCAAACTGTCCCCGTACCGCTTGTCGATGAGACAACACGCCTGCGCGGCGTCGTTCAACCGGACGTTCGCGAGGCGTTTGGTGACGCCTCGAGTATAGCGCCCCGCGCACGCCGCGTCCTCGAGCGCGAACTGGCGGTCGCGGCCTGCGCAGACGATCGTGATGTCCGCGGCCCCGCGCGCCGCCGCGCGAAGCATCGCAGATACCGGAGAATAGTTGACGTAGGATGCAACGATGACGTCACGCGCGCCCTGCAGGCCGACGAGCGCGACCGTTCCGTTCGTCGTCGTGAACAGCACCGTCTTCCCTTCGACGGCCTCTGGCGTGTACTCGCGCGGCGAGTTCCCGAGGTCGAATCCCGGGATCGTCTTCATCTTCCGCTCGCCGGCGAGCAGCACATCCGAGCGCTCGAACTGTTTGGCCCGGGCGACCACCTCGTCGGAGCTTTCGAACGGAATCACCGCCTTCGCGCCGTTGGCGAGCGCCACCGCCACCGTCGTCGACGCGCGGAGCACGTCGAGTACGAGAACGACGCGCCCCTGAATGTCCGCCGGCGTCATGAGCTGGCCGCCGAAGAACACGTCGAGTCGCACTCAGCCCGGCTCCTTCATCAGCTGGCTTTCCCGCTCGAGAAACTTCGTATCGACGTCGCCCGACACGAAGGCGGGATGCTCCATCACGCGCGAGAGGAACGGCGCGGTCGTCGTCACGCCCTCGATGATGAAGCTCTCGAGCGCGACGCGCATGCGCGTGATCGCTTCCTGCCGGTTGCGCCCCTGGCAGATGAGCTTCGCGAGCAGCGAATCGTAGAACGGCGGGACGGTGTACCCCGCGTACACGTGCGTATCCAGACGCACGCCGGGCCCACCGGGCGGATGAAACGCGTCGATCTTGCCCGGCGATGGCTGGAAGTTGCGGCTCGGATCCTCGGCGTTGATCCGGCACTCGATCACGTGGCCGCGCAACGGCGGCAGCTCCTGTACCGAGAGCGGCTCGCCGCTCGCGACGCGAATCTGCTCCTTCACGAGGTCGATGCCGGTGAGCATCTCCGTCACCGGATGCTCGACCTGGATCCGCGTGTTCATCTCCATGAAGAAGAAGGAGCCGTCCTCGTCGAGCAGCATCTCGATCGTCCCGGCGCCGACGTAATCGATGGACTTCGCGCCTCGCACGGCCGCGTCGCCCATCTGCGCGCGCAGTTCCGTCGTCACGGCGGGACTCGGCGCCTCCTCGATGAGCTTCTGATGGCGACGTTGCACGGAGCAGTCACGCTCGCCCAGGTGAATCACGTTCCCGTGGCGGTCGCCGAGGATCTGGAACTCGACGTGCCGCGGGCGAGAGAGATATTTCTCGACGTACACGTCGCCGTTGCCGAACGCGGAGAGCGCCTCGGAGCGCGCGAGCTGGAACGATCGCGCGAAGTCATCAGCGGACCGCGCAACGCGCATCCCCTTTCCGCCGCCACCGGCTGCCGCCTTGATGATGACCGGGAACCCGATGTCGCGGGCGAAGCCCAACGCCTCGTCGGGATCCTCGACCGGGCCTGGCGTGCCGGGAATGATCGGGACGCCGACGTCCGCCATCGCCTTTCTCGCCGCGGCCTTGTCGCCCATCACGCGGATCTGTTCCGCGCTCGGCCCGATGAACGTGATGTTCGAGGCCTGACACGTCTCGGCGAACTCCGCGTTCTCGGCGAGAAACCCGTAACCCGGGTGAATCGCGTCGGCACCCGTGATCTCCGCGGCGGCGATGATGCGGGGGATCTTGAGGTACGAGTCGCGCGCGGGTGGCGGTCCGATGCACACGTCGTCGTCGGCGAAGCGTACGTGCAGCGATTCGCGATCGGCCTCCGAGTACACGGCGACTGTTTCGATGCCGAGCTCGCGGCACGCACGAATGACGCGCAGCGCGATCTCGCCGCGGTTCGCGATCAAGATCTTCTTGAACATCCGGCGAGAGCCAAGCCTAACGGTGAGCGGCCGAGCGCGCCGGCAAGCGGACCACGTCCGCTTGCCGGCGATCGACCCGCAGTAGTAATCACGCTCTGGAAGATGGAACGGCGCCGAAGCGCGGCAAGGCTATGGCGCAGTGGCGGTCTGGAAGCCGTCCCAGCTCGTGTCGCTCGAGCCCGCAACGCCCTGCACACGCAAGGCAAATTCGCTCGGGTTGCTGGCATAGAACAAGGCGCTCTCGTACGAGATCACGCCCTTCGTGTACCACTGCATGAGCGACTGGTCGAAGCTCTGCATCCCGTACTGCGTCGTGCCTTCCTTGATGAGATCCGGGATGTTCAGGGTGGCGTTGAGGTCGCGGATCTGCTCGCGCACCGCGGCCGTGTTGATGAGCACCTCGGCGGCCGGCACGCGACCCGGCCGATCGGTGCGCGGCACGAGGCGGAGCGAGATGACGGCCGCGAGCGCCGTCGACAGGGCGAAGCGAACTTCGGACTGCTGGTGCGGCGGGTAGAACGACAGCACGCGGTTGATGGTTTGCGTCGCGTCGGTCGTGTGGAGCGTGGAGAAGACGAGGTGGCCCGTGTCGGCCGCCTTGAGCGCGGTCTCGAGCGTATCGAGGTCTCGAATCTCACCGAGGAGGATCACGTCGGGGTCCTGTCGCAGCACGCGGCGAAGCGCCTGCGCGAAGCTGCCGGTATCGGTACCGACTTCGCGCTGATTGATGTGGCAGCGATTGTCGCGATGCAGGAACTCGATCGGATCTTCGATCGTGATGATGTTCGCATAACGCCGCTCGTTGATGTGCTGAATCATCGACGCGAGCGCCGTCGATTTTCCCGAGCCGGTGATTCCGGTGACGAGCACGAGCCCGCGCGGCCGCATCGAGATTTCTTCGACGACGGCGGGGAGGTTGAGCTCTGCAACCGTCTTCGCCGTGTGCGGAATGGTGCGGAGCGCGAACGCGATGGTGCCGCGCTGTTGATACGCGTTGACGCGGAATCGGCCGATCCCGGGCACGCCGGTCGCGAAATCGGCTTCGCGATACTCGCTGAACTCCTTCACCTGCTTCGGCGTCATGAGCTCCTTCGCGAGGGCCGTGAGGTCCTCGGGGCGCAGCGCCGGCAGTGGGAGTGGCGAGAGGTCACCGTTCACGCGAAGCGTCGGCGGCCGGCCGACCTTCAGGTGAAGGTCCGAGGCGTTCAGCTGCACCATCTGCTGCAGAATCGCCTTGAAGTTGAACGCGGCGCGCGGCTGTGCCGCTGCGGCGTCCTGATCGGGCGCGACCGTGGGGTTAGCCATTGGGATCAATCCTGAAGAGCACCTGCCCGTACTCGACGGGGTGCGCGTCCTGAACCGCCACTTCGGAGACTACGCCGGAAAACTCCGACTCGATCTCGTTCATGATTTTCATCGCCTCGATGATGCAGAGGATCTGCCCCTTGGCGATGCGGGAGCCGACCGCGACGTACGGCTTGGCGCCGGGCTCCGGCGCCGCGTAGTACGTCCCGACCATGGGTGACTTCACTTCGAGCAGCTTCGTCTTCGTCGCTTCTGCCCGTGATGCTGCGTCGGGCTCGGCCACCGCGACGCTCCCGTCCGATGGCGTCAGGCGCGCTGATGGCGCCGGCACCGCCGCGGGCAGGAGCGCAGGCATCGGGACCGGTGTTGGTATCTGCACCGTTCCACGCTGCTGCGGTGTCTTCGAGATACGGATCTTCATCCCTTTGTCCGAGGTGATTTCCACCGAATCGACCGAGGATCCATCCATCATCTCGATGAGCTTCTTGACGTAGCGAAGGTCGATCATATCCCTATGGACGAGTGGCTCCCTTCCGGGTTCACGCGAGCTCCAGGAGCTCGTGGGTGAACTGCGTGAGGAGCTCGGGACCGTGCGCCGCGAGGTGAACATCATCCTCGATCCGCACGCCCCCCCACCCTGGCCGGTAGATCCCGGGTTCGATCGTCACGACCGCACCCGATGACAAAACACCGTCGGCGGTGCGCGCCAGCCTCGGGGCCTCGTGTACCTCGAGTCCCAGGCCGTGACCGAGCCCGTGGCCAAACTCCTCACCGTACCCACAGCGCTCAATGTAGTCACGCGCGAGCGCGTCCGCCTCTCGCCCACGTAAGCCAACCCGAACATCCGCGGCCGCCGCCTCGTTCGCACGGCGCACCACGTCATACACCGACCGTTGCTCGTCGCTTGCTTTCCCAATGACGATCGTACGGGTCACATCGGCGCAATAACCTTCCGACGCCGCGCCAAAATCCATTAGGAGAAACTCACCGCGCGAGATCGTCCTCGCCGACGAACGCGCGTGCGGAAGCGCAGACCTCGGTCCCGAGGCGACGATCGACGGAAACGGGAACGCTTCGCTCCCTGCATCGCGAAGCGATTTCTCGAGTACGCCAGCGACCTCGAGCTCCGTCATGCCTGCGCGTATGTGCGGCAACGTGCGCTCGAGCGCCGACGTGGCGATCGACGCGGCGGCGCGAATGCTCGCGACCTCGTCAGCGTCCTTCCGTTCACGCAGCGCTTCGACGAGATCGATCGTCGGCCGCCATTTCGGACGCGGGCCGGCTTCGATCAGCCGCTGAAAATCCCGATGCACCAGATGCGTCGACTCGAAGCCGGCGACCTCGACGTGACCCGCCTGCGCGAGGATCTGCCACAGCCCCGTCCACAAGCTTTGCGACTCGACGCTGACGCGCACGAGCTCGCCAACCTCGCTGCGCACTTGCGTCTGATACCGGAAATCCGTGATCAGAGACGCGTCGCGCGCCGTGACGAGCAGCAGCGCGTTCGTTCCGGAGAATCCGGTCAGGTACCGGATGTTTGGAAGGCTGGTAACCAGCAGCCCGTCGAGATGCGCCGTCGTCAGCGATGCCACGAGCGCCGCGATGCGCTGCTCGCGACGGTCAGCCACGTGACGTCGAGCGGGCTTTCGACGGCGCGTCCGCGAGCGTGGCGGCGAGGCCCCGGAGCGCCAGCTCGTAGCCGGTGGCCCCGAAGCCACAGAGCACGGCGCGCGCACCCGAGGCGAGCGTCGAGTGTCGGCGCTCCGGCTCGCGCGCGAAAATGTTGGTGAGATGCACCTCGACGTACGGCACGTCGACCGCCGTGAACGCGTCGCGAATGGCGAGGCTCGTGTGGCTGTACGCGCCGGCGTTGATGATCGCAGCGTCGGCGCGCCCCCGGAGCGATTGAATCGCATCGATGAGCGCGCCCTCGCCGTTATGCTGCTCGCATTCCACCTCGACGCGCAGCTCGCGCGCGACATCCTGCAGCCGCGCTTCGATCTCGGGAAGCGTCGTCGTCCCGTACAGCGAGGGCTCGCGTGTCCCCAGCAGGTTCAGGTTCGGCCCGTTGAGGACGGCGATCCTCACTTCTTCTTGAGCCCCTCGAGCCAGGCGGTGAATTGCTCGATGTCGTGCGAGTCGCCGCTGCTCTCCCCCGGGCGCGTCGCATCCGGCGCGTTAGGTGTGTGCGGCGTCCCCGCGGCGTCACCGCCTGCCGACCGGGCGTCCGAGAAGAACTGGTCGAACGAGAAGCCACCCTCCGCGGCCGGAGCGCCTTCTGGCGCGCCGCGGAACACGCGATCGAGCGACAGCTCGTTGCTGGCTGCCCGGGTCGGACGGCCCTGCGGCTCCGTGCGTCCGAACGCCGTGGCGAGCGTCTGCGCCGCCGCGTCGGAGCGCGGCGTCGCCGAGCTCTCGGGGAACAGATCCTCGAGCGAGCGCGGCGTGGCTCGCGGCTCGGGCGTTCGCTCCGGCGTCGGCGTCGGGAACGGAATGGCTTCTGGCGACGGGTTGTCGAACGCCACCGGTGAGGGCGCCTGCGCGGTCGGGAACGGATCCTCGATGCCGCTCACCTCGTTAGGCGCCGCGCCGGCGGCTGGCGGCGTCGGGTCCCACGTGTCGCCCGTGTCGGCGAAGGGGTCGAACGACGCCATCTGCTCGGCGGCAGACTTGGCCGCCTCGACGCTCGGCGCCGACGACGCATCCGGCTCCGCGAGCTCCAGGTCGTAACCCAGCGCTTGCGACTCCGCCGCCACCGGGTCCGACTCCTCGGTCGGCCACGCGGACGCGTCTGCGGTCGGTGCGGCTTCGGGCTCGGCGTCCGCGTAGTACTCGACCGGCTCGGGCTGTGCGGGCTGCGGTTGCGGGGCGCGCCGGCCAGCGAGCGAGGCGAAGAACGACCGCACGGAGCGCGTCGGCCGCTCTGTCTGCCGCTTGCGCGCCGACTCGACGACGTTCTCGGATAGCGTCGCCATCCCCAGGCTCGACATTGAGCCGCTTTCGATCTGCTGGATTCGGTCGCGGAGACTCGTGTCGTCGGGATTTCGAGTGAGGAGCTCGTGGTACACGGCGAGCGCCTCGTTGGTGAAGCCCTGCTGCAGGTACAGCTCGGCCATCGTCTCGGTGACGAAGGCATCGGGGCGCGGGCCGGACGACGACGCTGACAGCTCGGGCATGTGTCCCACGAGCGGATCGGCCTCGACCTGCAACGGTTGACTCGGCGCGTCGTTGCTTCTGCTCGGCGGCACGAACTCCATGACTTCGAGTCCGAGCCCGTCATCCACCGGCGCTGCGGCCTCGAACGTCGCCGCGGGAACCGCGCGCTCCGGCTCGGGCGCCGCCACGTTAGGCAGCTCCGCGACCGGGGACGGGGCCGGCTCGACCTCCCAGCTCGCATCGAGCGCGTGCGCCTCGTCGTACGATGCGGCGACCTCGGGGACATCGACGCGCTCCCGGAGCCGCTCGTCCGGCGGCGTTGCGGCTGCCTCGCTGGTCGCGGGCGCCGACCAGTTTTGTGTCGGCGCGGCTGGCGGAGGCTCGAGGTAGAATGCGCCTTCCTCGAGCTCTGATGCCGGCGCGGCTGGCGTTCTGCCCTGCCCTTCGGTGGGCGCCGCGGCGAGCTCGCCGATGTCCATCGGCTCGGCTGACATCGCGAGCTCGTCGAGCACCAGGTCTGCCTGGCTCGGCTCAGCAGGGGCGGAGATGTCGAACAGCGACTCGGCTGTGCCGGACCGCGGCATTTCGAACGGATCGAGCTCCGGAACGTCGAGCAGCGGCGTCTCGGCCGTCGGTGACTCCGAGGTCCACGCGGCATTGGCATCGAACGAGTCCGAACCGCGTTGCGATGCGGTTGCGTCGCCGCTCGGAGCGAAAAGATCCGTGTCCGACTCGAGCTGGTCGAGCGTCAGCGGGGCAAATCGTGAGTCGTCAGCCGGCGAAGCTGGCGCCGGCGGTGACGCGGTCACCGAGGCCTGGGGCGCCACTGCGGCAGCCACCTTCGGGGGCGACTCGCTCGCGCCGGCATCCGGCGCGAGGTGCTCGGCCGGAGGCGCGTCGAGATCGCGAATGAGCGACTCGATCTCGTCGTTTCGCGGATCAACCTCGAGGACGCGCTGGTACCAGGAACGCGCCGTCGGGATGTCACCGCCGGTGCGCGCGATGTCGCCCAGGTAGCGGAGCGCGATCAGGTTTTCCGGATCGAGGTCGAGCGCGGTGTGGAACGTCTCGCGGGATTCGTCGAGTTGCCCGGCCTCGAACAGCGCCTGACCCAGTACGATGTGGCCGCTGATGTGCGCCGGTTGCTGCGGCAGGTGCGCGCGGCAGAGGGCGATCGCCTGCTCCAGGTCTCCGGACTTGCGGTGCTCGTTCGCCAGCGGGGCGAAGTAGCGTCGCGGGTTCTCGTCGAACTTCTTCTTCAGCTCGTCAAGGCGGGCGGTGCTGGCCATTCAAAGACCTCTGGAGCGCCGCGCAACCCGGGCGGCGAGACCGGTCGAAGTATATTCTCCTGACGACCCAAGTCAATCAGAAGTGACACTCTCTCTTGATTTTAGCTATCGCGAACGCCTACTATTCGCGTCCTGCATCACCCCGTTTTTCCCCCGCCACAACCGCCCCACCGCCTGAGGAGTTACGCGCCGTGCTGCAATCGATGCGGAGCGCCGCCAAGTACATCTGGATCTTCGTCGTCGTCACGTTCGTCGGCGTGTTCCTCTTTACCGAAACGTCCGGATTGCTCGGAACTGCACCGGTCACGACCGGTACCGCGGTTGCCGAGGTCAACGGTGAGGACGTCCCATATCTGACGTGGATGCAGGCTGCTCAGCAACGAATTCAGCAGGAGCAGCAGCAGCGCGGCCGGTCGTTGACGCTGGATGAGGAAGAGCAAATCCGGAACGCCGTCTTCGACGAGATCGTTCAGAACGTGCTCCTTGAGCAGGAGTACAAGCGCCGTGGAATCCGCGTCACAGACGAGGAGATTGTCCAGGCGGCGCAATTCAGTCCCCCGCCTCAGTTCCAGCAGTCGCCGGAGCTTCAGACGGACGGGCGGTTCGACATGGAGAAGTACCAGCGGTTCATCAAGAGCGCCGCCGCGCGGCAGCAGGGGCTCTACTTCCAGCTCGAGAATTACTACCGCAGCGAGATCCCGCGTGCGAAGCTGTTCGAGCAGCTCGCGTCGGAAGTCTTCGTCACCGAGGATGAGCTCTGGCGCGCGTATCGCGACCAGAACGACTCCGCCCGCGTCTCGTTCGTCGCGTTCGACCCGGCGGCCATCCCGGATTCCGGGATTTCCATCAGCGACTCGGAGATCCGCGCCTACTTCGATTCCCATCGCAAGGAGCTCGAGCGTCCCGGACGCGCCTCGGTCTCGATCCTGAGCATTCCGCGCACGGTGACCGCGGCCGATTCCGCCTCGGTTCGTGCGCGCATGGTCGCGATTCGCGACGAGATCGCGAAGGGCGCGTCTTTCGAGGACGTGGCCAAGCGCGAGTCGTCCGACACGATCTCCGGCCCGCAGGGGGGATCGCTCGGTCGAGGCCCGCGCGGGCGCTTCGTCGAAGCGTTCGAGAAGGCCGCGTTCGCGCTCAACCCCGGGCAGATCTCCGAGCCTGTCGAGACACAGTTCGGCCTGCACCTCATCAAGGTCGATGAGAAGAAGGCCGACACGATCGCCGTGCGTCATATTCTGCTCCGCTTCGGGCAGAGCGATTCGTCAGCGACTCGTACCGATCGCAAGGCAGATTCGCTCGCGAACATTGCGGCGACGCAGGACGTGCCGGAACGCTTCGACAGCGCGGCGAAAGTGCTGAACCTCACGCCGACGCGCGGCGTCGCCCTCGAAGGCGAACCGCTCACGATCGCCGGCCAGTACGTGCCGAGCGTGAGCGCATGGGCATTCTCAGGGGTGAAGGCAGGCGAGACGAGCGAGCTGTTCGACTCGGAGGAGGGATACATCCTCGCGCGCCTCGACACGATCGTCGAAGGCGGTCTCCCTTCGATCGATGCAGCTCGCGATGAGATTCGCCGTCGCCTCATGACACAGAAAAAGCTCGACCAGCTCGAGGCGCGCGCGAAGACGCTCGCCGCGGCAGCGTCCGGCTCGACGCTCGAAGCCGCCGCCGCATCGCAGAACGTTGTCGTGACGAAGAGCGAGACGTTCACGCGCGGGGCCTTCATTCCGGGAATCGGTCGACTCAACCAGGCGGTCGGCGCGGCTTTCTCGCTCCCGATCGGAGCCGTCAGCAACCCGATTCGCACCGACGACGCCGTGGTCGTGATGCGCGTCGATCAGCGGACAGAGGCGGATCGCAAAGCGTGGGAAGATCAGAAAGCGACACAGCGTCTGCGCATGATGCAGGGGCTTCGCCAGCAGCGCGTGCAGGCATTCCTGCAACAGCTTCGTGAAGACGCGGACATCGAGGACAACCGCAAGAAGCTCGCTGCAGCTGCGCGACAGACATAGCGCTGACCGCGCTTCGCCGGTCGCGGCGCCGTCGTTAGGCGATCGTCGCGTACTCGCTAGTCCAAAACGATGAACCCTCGGGACGCTCTGCGAGCGTCCCGAGGGTTTGCAGTTTCCGGCTACCGAGTACCAGCTGACGACTCGCGCTGAGCTGGCGCGCCGAGCGCGCTAGCTCAGCAAGCGCTTCGGCTCCGGCTGCTCTTCCTTCGCGGTCACATCGTGCGCGGCGTTCTGCAGCCGGTCCGTCGAATAGTCGCGATCGATGCGCGAGTCGCGCTCCGGTTCGCGGATCGAACGGTCCACATCCGACACGCTCTTCTTGAACTCGCGAATCCCCTTCCCCATCGACTGCGCGATCTCCGGGATCCGCTTCGCGCCGAACAGCAGCAGGACGACGATGAGGATGAGGAGGATCTCCATGAACCCCATGTTGCCGAAATTCATATCGTCTCCTAGAACAGCGATCGTGCGATGAGGTAGGCGATCAGGACGCCGACGAGACTCAGCAGTGACACGTCGAGCGCGATCGGCCCGATGGCGAACTTCAAGATAACGAGATCGAGCGGCAGTGGGCCAACCGAGGGTGTCACGCCGGTGGTCAGAAACTCCTTGACCGCGCCCACCGGAAGGAACTTCCGAGCGAACTGGGTCATGAACCCACCGACAATGAACCCGATCGCCAATACTACACCGTGGAACAGCGGACGGTGCTTCGACGAGTTCCGGGTCGCCATTACGACCGCCGGTCCATGACGTAGCCGATCGCTTCGCCGAGAGAATTCCGGTACGGGCTCGACGGCAGCTCGGCCAATGCTTCTTCAGCTTCCTGAGCGAAATCCTCGCCTCGGCGCCGCGCATACTCGAGCCCGCCTTCCTCGCGCACGATCTCGACGACTTCGGCGATGAGGCCGTCTTCCGGGGTCGGGTCGGCAAACAGGGTGTCTACCCGCCTTCGAGCCGCAGGCGACATGGTCCGGAGCGCGGCAATGAGCGGCAGCGTGACCTTGTGCTCCCGAAGATCGAGCCCGGTCGGCTTGCCGGTCGTCTCCTGGGCTTCGGTATAGTCGAGGAGATCGTCGGCGACCTGGAAGGCCATTCCGAGTCTCTGGCCGAACCGGGTCAGCGCGCCGCGGTAACGCTCCGCCCCGCACAATGACCCGACCTCACACGCGGCCGCGAACAGCGAGGCGGTCTTGGACTCGATGAGCGTGTCGTAGTCGTGCTCGGAAAATGCCAGCGCGTCGAGCGCGGCAAGCTGCCGCATCTCGCCGAGCGTCAGGGCGTTCGACGCGGCCGTGAAGACGGCCAGCGGCGCCATGTCTCCCAGGCGAACCAGCTCCGAAAGCGCTCGCGAGTACAGGAAATCGCCCATGATCACCGACACCTGGTGGCTGAACAGGGCGTTGATCGTCGGGCGGCCGCGCCGCATGACGGAGTGATCGACGGCATCGTCGTGGACGAGCGTCGCGAGGTGAATGAGCTCGGCCACCGCGCCGAGGGTCGTCGCTCGTGGCTCCGCGGCACCGTCCACACGGCTCGCGAGGAGCAGCAGCGTCGGCCGCACCATCTTCCCCTTCCCGAGCAGAAGATGCGCGTTGACGTCTGTCACCAGCGGGTTGTCGGTGGCGACGATTCGCCACATCTCGTCTACGACTTGGCGCAACCCGTCCTGGACGGGCGACTGAATATGCCGGAGCGTGTCGGCTAGCGGGGGTGAGCTATTGGCTCGTGCGGTCAAGTCGCCTTCCGTGCGATCGCGCTTATCCGTTCCGCAACATCGCGAAACTCGATGTCGACGGCAAACACTCGTTGATAATAATCGAGTGCGTCGCTGGGACGGTCGAGAGCCTCGGTTGCGCGGCCCATCAGGTACAGCACGCCGACCAGATGATGGTCGTCGCCCTCGCCGAGCGCCATGGCCCGGGACAACACGGACGACGCGACCTGATACTGTTCCTTCTCGACGAAGCACTGCCCGAGCGCCTCGTACGACCGGACGCGGTGGTGCGTTCCGCGAAGCGCCTTCTGAAACTCGGCCACGGCCTCGTCGATGAGGCCCATCTCCTTGTACGCGACGCCCAGGTCGTAATGGCTCTCGTAGTCCTCGTCGTCGACGTTGTCGGCCACCCCCTGCTTGAACCGCTTGAGCATCTCCTGAAAGTCGGCCTGCTCGTCACCGGTCGGAGGTTTCTCCTCGGCGACCATGCGAGTGGACTTCGGGGCTTCGGCCGCGCGGAGCCAGTCGCCGAGGTCGACGAAATCGCTGCTCGCGGCGCTGCGATCGAGCGGCGACGGTTTCCTCGTGGCAGGCGGCTGAGCGCCGAGCCCGTTCCCCGAGCGCGCGGGATGCTGCGCGGGAGGGGCCGGCGGGCGCGCCGGCGCGGGCTGCGCGACTGTTGTCTGCCGAACGGGCGCGGCGGTCGACACGACGTCGGACCCGGCGGCCGGCGATGCGGATCGCACCGAGTCGAGCGCGACGCGGGCGCGTGCGTCGTCCGGCGCGAGCTCGAGAACGCGCTGGTACACGACGAGCGCCTTCCGCTCCTCGCCCGATCGGAACAGGGCGTCGCCCAGGTCGATGTACGCGTCGATGAGCTTCGGACGGTGACTCGCACGGAACGCGAGCTCGACGCGCTTCTGATGGTGCCGGATCGAGTCGGGCGAGAGCCGAATGAGCTCGTCCACGATCGTCAGCGCGCGCTCGAGATCGGCGACGGCCTCCAGCTCCGTGGACAAAACCTCGAGTTCCGCGATGCCGGCAGCACGGCCGCCGGCTTCGAGGAGGCGTTCAGCGCGCTCGCGTCGCGCCTGGAACGGATCGACCGCGAGAGCCGGCGTCGGTGTTCGCGGAGCGATGATGTCGGCACGAGTCGGCGTGGGCTCGATCGCGAGTGACGCGCTGCTTGTCGCCACGGTGTTGCGAGCGGTGATCGCCTCGTCAGCCGATGGAAGGTCGACATCCCTCACCAGCTCGACATCGTCCGTCACGTCGCGAGCGATTTCCTCGACGACGGAATCGTCGGCGAGCGCCGGCTCGAGATCCGCCACCGGCTCGACGTCGAGCGGCATGCCGCCATCCTCGGCAGTCGAATCGGCCGAGGACTGTTCGGCACCGAGCGAGGCTGGCCACTCCAGTTCGACACCGCCGAGTCCCTCGCTTGACGCGTCGACGCTCTGCGTACCGATGGCTTCCTCGATCAGCGCCGCCGGGTCGGCCTGGAACGAGATCTCGTCTGCGGGAGGCAGGTCCATGCTGCCGCCGAGCGGGTCGGATTCGCCATCGAGCTCGATGCCGTTCCCCGTACCTAACGACCCTTCGGCCAGCGCCGCGGCGAGCCCGGCACCCGAAGTCACATCGTCGGCGGACGGGAGGGCGACGTCATCGAAATCGAGCGACGGGAACGCAACGTCCGGATCGAGACCGATGGCCGGCTCCGCGGTCATGCCAAAGTCGTCGGACCGTGGCGGGGCCCTGAAGTCGAACAGGTCATTCCCCGACGCATCGGACTCGAGCTCGCTCCCTGCGGCGAGGTCAGCGGCGTAATCCACGCCGAGCGGCGCGCCGGAGACATAGATCGACGGCTCGACGAGATCCACCGGCGGTGGGTCGGCCTGAGCGCCGACGCCGAGCGAGCCGGTTTCGGCGTGCGCGATATCGGGCGCACCGCCGTCGACATCGGACGGAAGGTCGAATGCCGCGTCCGACGCAACCGGCTCCGCGGCCTCGTGGCTCGGCGCTATCGACGAGGCGACGAGCGTGCTATCGGTGATCAGCAGCTCATCGCCAGGTGCGTCGTCAACCGGTGCGGCCACGCGGAACGAGCCCGACACGTCGAGCATCGGGAGCTCGTTAGGCGCCTCGGCGGCGTCGTCGAGAGCGATGTCGTCGAGCGCTGTGCTGCCGCCGTCCGGCGTCGTGATGTCGAGGCTGAACGCGTCCGCGATGGCAGCGTTGTGCGCGGGTGAGATCGGCGTGTCAGGCCGGTCACCGAGCGTGAGGACGACGAGATCCGGGTCGCTCACCTGACGACTCGGTGGCGGCGCTGGCTGCCGCGGGCGCGTGGTCTGCTGCTCGAACGACGTATCGAGGAAGATCAGGTCGTTCGACTTCTGCGGACGGTAGGAGCCCGACACGCGCGGCACCGCTTCGGGATCGATCGACTTCATGCGGTCGGCCGTCGCGCGTGCCTCCGCCATGCGGCCTTCGCTGTCGAGCCTATCGTGCAGCTTCTGCAGCTGCTCGAGCGCCTCGTCCTGACGGTTCTCCTTCGAGAGCTGCTCCGCCAGCATCAGGCGGATGTCATCCTGGTCCGGGCAAAGATCAGCGAACTCCTTCAGCGCGCGGAACGCCTCGTTGATCTGCCCCGCCTTCTGCATGCGGTCGGCATACTCGAGGAAGTTCTTCTTCGCGTCGGTCTTGAAGCCCTTCGTCGCGCTGATCCTCCCGAGCTTGTAGTAGATCGACGCGCGGCCCGGCGCTTGTCGGAGCACCTTGTTGCAGAGCGCGATCGCGTTGTTGTGAAAGCCGCGTTCCGCGTACATGTCGACGGCTTTCTCGTAGTAGCTCAACGCGTCCGACACATTGCCCGTGCGGAGCATCAGGTCCCCGACGCGGTTGTACAGCGGCACGTCGGCGTCGTCGAGTGCGTTCCCGCTTTCCTCGAGGAACTGAACGTACAGCGCGAGAGCCTTGTCGAGCTGTTTCTTCTGCTCGAGCTCAATGGCTCGCTTCTTCAGCTTGGCGGCGGTGGACATCAGAGCGTGACGGTTCCGCGGTCGACGCCGGGCACGCCGGCGAGACGGTCAGGGCGATGACAAACTTTGCCGCGCACCCAGGATGCCGCGCACAGTCGCTCGCCGTACCAGTATGGAAGCTCGCGAGCATCGCTCGCATCGAAGAGCGCGAGGTCGGCGGAGAATCCTGGCGCGATCTGCCCGACGCGATCGGCCAGGCCGAGCGCAGCGGCTCCGTTGACGGTTGCCGCGACGAAGGCTTCGGACGCGCTCATCCGCAGTTGGCTCACGCCGAGCGCCATGATGAGCGGGAAGTTCGTCGTCGGCGACGTCCCGGGATTGAAGTCGGTGGCGAGGGCGACGGCTGCGCCCGCGTCGATGAGGGCGCGCGCTGGGGCCTGCCGGTCTTTGCCGAGGAACATCATCGTCCCCGGAAGAAGCGTTGCAACCGTGTCGGACGCAGCGAGCACGCGGATCCCAGATTCGGAGATGGCTGCCAAATGATCGGCGGACGTTGCCCCGATCTCTGCGGCGAGCTCGGCTCCTCCGGACGGACGGAGTTCGTCGGCGTGGAGCTTGAGCCCCAGGCCGGCCTGCCGCGCTGCCGTCAGAATCGTTCTCGCCTCCTCGACCGTAAACACGCCCGGCTCGCAGAACACGTCCGCGAAACGGGCGAGGCCCCCCGACGTGACGGCGGGGAGCATCGTAGAGACGAGCAACCGCACGTAATCGGAACGTCCCGATGGCGCATCCCTGTATTCCATCGGGATTTCGTGAGCGCCGAGCCAGGTCGGCACCAGCCGAACCGGCATTCTCTCGGCCAGGGAACGGATGACGCGCAGCGACTTGAGCTCGTCCTCCAGCGTAAGACCGTACCCGGACTTGACTTCCACCGTTGTGACGCCGCTCGCCATGAGCCGGGCGATCCGTGGGCCCGCCAGATCGAAGAGGGTCTCCTCACCCCTGGAGCGCAGGTCACGCACGGAGGAATGGATTCCACCGCCCCTTCGGGCGATCTCCATATAGTCGAGGCCGGCCGCGCGGAGCTCCTGTTCCTCGAACCGCGGCTTCCCGAAAATGGCGTGTGTGTGGGAATCCACGAGGCCGGGCGTCAGCAGCCGCCCGCCACAGTCCACGGGTTCAGCGTCCGGAAAGTCCGCCTCGAGCGCTGAGCGCTGACCGACTGCCGCAATGGTCTCCCCGGTAACGACAACGGCAAGCCCGTTCTCGATCGCCGCATCACGCATCTCGGTTCCGCGCCGCGCTCGAGCCGGTCCTCGACACGTGACGACCTGCGAAGCGTTGACGAAGAGGAGAGATGAGCGCATGCGGCGGGGTCTGACGGGACCGGGCACTGAACCAGGGAACCGCGAACGGCGAAACGGACAAACTGGTTACTGAAAATTGATCACTGAAAACTGATGACTGATCACTGGCTTTCTCCGATGTGCAATTCGAGGATACCATCGGGAGCCGAACCAGTGATCAGTTTTCAGTTTTCAGTGTTCAGTAGACAGTAATCAGTCGTCAGTAGCCCGTTTTTGGCGCTACGCCATGACGTCTCGTACGCGAGACAGTCGCAACGGCGCCTGCGCCTCGCCGCGGCACGCGTAATAGCACGCGTTGCAATCGATCGGCTTGTACTCCTGGTACTCGGACCAGTGGAAGTCGACCGGGAAATCGGGGCAGCGCTTCACATGCCCCGTCGGGTCGATGTGAATCGTGCGAATGCCCGCCTGACACGGCTCCTTCATTTCGCCGCGCATGTACCGCGGGATCTGCTCGATGTAGTAGTCGGAGTTCATGATGACGCCACGCTTCCGCCGTTTGAACGCGAGCAGGTCCGCGACGAGCTTGTCGATCGAGGCGAGCTGCTCGTCACGCACGAGGTGCGCCTTGTTTCCGTTCTTCGAGTCGGTGTAGACGCTGAAGTTGACCCCGCAGCCGACCTCCGCCGCTCGCCTGGCGATCGGGAGAATCTGATCGAGATTGTCATCCTTGATCACCGCATTGAAGCGGATCGAGTCGATCCCCTGCTCGCGCATGATGGCGGTGTTCTTGAAGATCTTCGCCGTCAGCCCGGGAATTCCGCGCGCCGTATCGTGACGTCCGTCGAGGTAATCGAGCGAGATGCTGAACTGATTGATCCCGGCCTGCCACAGCGACATGGCGCGCTCGGGAGTCAGCATGCCGCCGTGCGTGATCATCGTGATGTACTTGATGCGGATCGCGCGGCTCACCGCCGACACGAGATCCTCGAGGTCGCGGCGCAGCGTCGGTTCCCCGCCGGTGAACGTCACCATCATCGGGTTGAAGAACTTCGCCGCGTCCGCGAAGCTCTTGACCTCGTGGTCCTTGGCATCGGCGGGCGTCTTCCAGTAATCACAGAAGCCGCACCGCGCGTTGCAGCGCATCGTGACCTCGAAGTGCACGAGGATCGGCCGCCGTCGCGCCGTGAGGTACGCGTACTTCGCGAGGAAGAGCGGAACGTGGTAGGGCTTGAAGCGCGCCGAGAGCATGGGAGGCCGGGAACGGGGAACTGGGAACCAGGAACCGATGCGGGTGGTCGTGCCTAACGCTTGACCATCGGGAGCGTCAGCCCCTCACGAGCTGCGGTCTCGACCGCACGCTCGTACCCGGCGTCCGCGTGCCGCGCCACGCCGATGCCGGGGTCGTTCGTGAGCACACGCTCGAGACGCACGCGCATCTCAGGTGTTCCGTCGGCGACGATCACCTGCCCCGCATGAAGCGAGTTGCCGATGCCGACGCCACCGCCGTGATGAAACGACACCCAACTCGCCCCGCTCGCGACGTTGAGCAGCGCGTTCAGAATCGCCCAGTCGGCGATGGCGTCGCTGCCATCCTTCATCGCTTCCGTTTCGCGGAACGGCGACGCCACGCTGCCGGTATCGAGATGATCGCGGCCGATCACGATCGGCGCGGAGAGCTCACCGCTTGCCACGAGATCGTTCAGCGCGACGCCGAATCGCGCGCGCTCGCCCTGGCCGAGCCAGCAGATGCGAGCCGGAAGGCCCTGGAACTGAACCTTCTCGCGCGCCATGGTAATCCACCGTCGAAGGTGCTCGTCGTGCGGAAACAGCTCGAGCACCAGGTCGTCGGTGCGACGGATGTCGGCGGGATCGCCGGAGAGCGCGACCCAACGGAACGGCCCTTTGCCCTCGCAGAACAGTGGTCGCACGTACTCCGGAACGAACCCGGGGAACGCGAACGCGTCGCGAACGCCGGCGTCGAACGCCACCGTGCGAATGTTGTTGCCGTAGTCGAACGTGACGGCGCCGCGACGCTGCAGCTCGAGCATCGCGCGCACGTGCGCCACGATCGATGAAGTTGCGCGCGCGACGTACTCGTCAGGCGACGCGGTCCGCAGCGCGGCCGCCGCGTCGAGCGTGAGCCCCGATGGCACGTACCCGTTCAGCGTGTCGTGCGCGCTCGTCTGGTCGGTGAGCACATCCGGCACGACGCCACGATGCACCAGCTCGGGAAGCAGCTCCGCGGCGTTCCCGACGAGCCCCACGGAGAGCGCCGTTCCCGAGTCGCACGCCTGACGAGTCCAGGCGATCGCGTCGTCGAGACTCGTCGTCTTGCGGTCGATGTATCCGGTCGCGAGACGCTTGTCGATCCGCGACTCGTCCACGTCGATACCGAGGAACGCCGCGCCGTTCATCGTCGCCGCCAGGGGCTGTGCGCCGCCCATGCCGCCGAGGCCAGCGGTGAGCACGAGCCGGCCGGCGAGCGAGCCGCCGAAGTGTCGGCGAGCGACCGCGCCGAACGTTTCGAACGTCCCCTGCAGGATTCCCTGCGTGCCGATGTAGATCCACGAGCCGGCCGTCATCTGGCCGTACATCGTGAGGCCCAACCGCTCGAGCTCCCTGAACTTTTCCCAGGTGGCCCAGCGGCCCACGAGGTTGCTGTTCGCGATGAGCACACGCGGCGCGCTGGCGTGTGTGCGAAAGACCGCTACCGGCTTCCCACTCTGAATGAGGAGCGTCTCGTCCGAGTCGAGATGACGCAGCGCCGACACGATGGCGTCGAACGCTTCCCACGATCGCGCGGCCCGACCCGTCCCACCGTACACGACAAGGTCGTCAGGGCGCTCGGCGACGTCGGGGTCGAGATTGTTCATCAGCATCCGCAGCGCGGCTTCCTGCTGCCACCCCTTGCACGACAGCGTGCGCCCGCGAGGCGCCCGCACTTCGCGAGCCGAGCTGTGTGCACCCGAGTGTGAAGGCGCGGAAACCGAGGTTGCGGTCATGCGGTGACGAACGCGATGTCTGTGAAACGCCCCGCCGCGACAGCCGCGGCGAGCGCTGCGATGTCCGGCGCGAGAACACGATCTTCGGCCAACGGTGGCACGAGCTCACGCACAATCGCGCGGGCATCCTCGACACCGCGTGCGGCTCGCAGCGGGCGTCGATAGTCGACCCCCTGCACAGCACACATGAGTTCGATGGCCAGGATGTGCTGCACGTTGCGCACCACGCGGCGGAGCTTCCAGGCGGCGCCCATCGCCATGGGGACAACGTCTTCCTTGCTGCCATCCGTGGGAATCGTGTCGACGCTGGCCGGGTGCGACAGCATCTTGCACTCGCTCGCCAGCGCCGCCGCGGTGACCTGCGCCATCATGAACCCCGAGCACACGCCGGCGTCCTGCGTGAGGAACGGCGGCAGCCCCTGGTTGAGGTCAGGGTGCACCAGCCGGTCGATGCGCCGCTCGGCGATCGTGGCGAGGTTCGTAAGGGCAATCGCGAGCACATCGAGCGCGAGCGCTACGGCCTGCCCGTGGAAATTGCCCCCGCTGAGCAGCTCGCCGTTCTCGAATACGAGCGGATTGTCCGTCGCGGCGTTGAGCTCGCGCGCGACCAGCGACTCGGTGAAGTCGATGGCGTCCGCGACGGGCCCGTGCACTTGCGGCATACACCGCAGCGAGTAGGCGTCCTGCACGCGCGGGTCGCCATGCCTGTGCGATTCACGGATCTCACTGTCCGCGAGCAGCTCGCGGAGCAGCGCGGCTGACCGCTGTTGTCCCGACTGACCGCGCGCGTCGTGGATGCGCGCGTCGAACGCAACGGGCGTCCCGAGAAGTGCTTCCAGGGATGCGGCGCCCGCGACGTGCGCGGTCTCCCACAGACGTCGAGCATCGCAGAGCGCGAGCGCCGCGATGGCGGTGTGTGCCTGCGTTCCGTTGATGAGCGTGATCCCTTCCTTCGGACCGAGAACGACGGGTGAGAGCCCTGCGGTGCGGAGCATCGACGCGGCGTCTCCGCTCGTGTGCTGACCGTTGCTCAGCATGCCTTCGCCGATCAGCGCGAGTGCGAGATGGGCGAGGGGAGCGAGATCCCCGCTGGCACCGACGCTGCCCTGCTCCGGGATGGGCGGCCACAGCCCCACGTTCAGCATGCCGACGAGGAGCTCCGGCAATGCCGGGCGCGCGCCGGAAAACCCTTTCGCCAGCACATTTGCCCGGAGCAACATCATCGCGCGCGTGACGTCGCGTGGGAGCGGGTCGCCAACGCCGGACGCGTGACTGCGAACGAGGTTGGTCTGAAGCTCACCGAGCCGTTCCGGCGGGATCGCGACCTCGGACAGCTTTCCGAATCCAGTCGTCACGCCGTACACGACCTCGCGGTCGCGGACGATGCGATCGACCTGGGCTTGCGTGCGGAGCATGCGCTGCGATGCGTCGCCCGACAGGCTTACATGTTTGTCGCCCCGCGCCACGGCTTCGACGTCGCCGATCGTGAGTGACCGGCCGTCGAGCACGACAGTGTCATTCATGGCGGGAATGTCGGCGGGACCCGCGGGATAGACAAGGGCACACGGGCATTGGGGTCGGAGTCGGATGTCATCGTTCGAGTGCCGCCTGCGCCCGCGATGACGTCGGACTCTCCACCGCCTAACGGCTCACTGGAAGCCGCCCGGCGTACGCCGATAGCTGCGCCGGTCGTAGTTGAACTTCAGCTCGGGCTGTGCGCGGAGCGCGATGAAAAAGTTGAACGCGAAGTTGCCGTTCGGGGACTGCGTGAACGCGAAGATGGCATCCCAGTCGTGAAGCTCACGCCGCAGCGACACGGTGTGCATCCCGAACTCCTGCGCCACGAAATCGTAGTTCGTGGACCACTGGACGGCCCATTTCGGAGTGATGCTGAAGCGTGTGGACGCCTGCACGTTTCGCGACGGCGGACTCTGAAAGACCTGATTACCCCCGGTGGTCGGCGCATATGGATCGGTCACGCCCGGAGTCGTCGTGTACTGCTGAAGACAGCTATCGTAGGCGTACGGATCGATGTTGAAGAGATACGCGCACTGCTGTTCCGGGTTGACGATGATCGCGTTCGGGTTCGGCCGCGATCGCTGAGAGCTGTAGGTCAGATCGATCTGCCACCCGCCGCTCATCCCCCCCGCCCCGAACTGCTCGTTCATTCGTGTCGCCGTATTGATGCTCCCGGCGATCCGCTGCGACGCAACCGAGCGCACTTCCGCTGAGTCGCGCGTCGCGGCAGCGGCGGCCGGCGGAGGCTTGTCATCGAGATCGATCCCGAACAGCCGCGCGAAGACGCCCATGATCGCCGATTGCCGGTTGAGCGACAGCGATCCTCGCACGGAGCTGCGAAACGGGCTGAATCGCGCCGTATCACTCGTGCGGGGGTCGCCTTCGAACAACGAGTAGTCCACGCCGAAGTCCAGTCCCGGCAGCAGATCCGACCGCACCGTGTACCCGAAGTTACTCGTGACGAACCCCGAGCCCCCGGTTTCCTTCGCGCGCTGAAAGTCGTACTCGAGGGACGTGAAGTTGACCGACAGCAGCTTCACTTTCTGCTTCGATTCCTCGGGAACCGAATCACTCGCCGGTCGCAGCTTCGCTTCGATGTTCGTCGCCAACGTCAAGCTGACGAGATTCTGCGACAGCGAGCCGAGGTACCCCTGACGTGTCTTGTTCGACGCACGGAGGTACTCGTCGCTGACCTCCGATTTCGCGGCATAGCTGTACTGCATCGTCGGCGAGATCGAGTGCCGGAACCGCTCCACCGGCCCGAACCCTCGAAAGAGCCCGAACAGCGTCGGCGAGGAGCCGAGGCTCCACACCATGCGCTTCTTCTGCCGAGCGAATACGCCGTTCGAGAACTGCGACCGAATGAGGAACGGACCGGGGTCCACGTTCTGGAAGCTCACCGACGGCGACAGCTTCCACGTACCCTGGAAGAAGCTCGGCAGGTTGATGCCGGTGTTCCAGTCGACCGTCGTCGTAAAGTCGCGCGCGAAGGTGACCACCTGCTTCTTGGACGAATCGGCGGGATCGAAGACAGTTTTCGTGAACGGAAAGTCGTTCAGGTTGTCGGCGTACCGGAACGAGTTGGTCCACGTGAACTCACCGATCTTGATCGGCGTGTCGAAGCTCGCGGTGCTGACGCGCGTATTCCGATCGACCAGGATGCTGTCGACGCCGACACCACCGGGTGCCGGGAGGTACGCGTACAGCGGTCGCCCGGTATTGTCGATGTGGAGGCTCTGGCGGTTCGAGAACTGCAGGCTCGGCGTCCACGTGAGCCAGCTCGCGACGCTGATCGGCTTGCTCGAGAGGTTGATGCTCGGGAAGTCCTGATCCACCTGCTCGCGGCCGGGATACTGCTTGCGCGACCCGCCAAGCCCGAGCTGCATCGAGCCGATCTGCTGCTGGTAGTTGAGGCGTGAATCGATCGTCGACAGCACGTTCATCGGGTTGAACGTGTTTCGCCGCTGCAGCGTCGTGCTCGACGCGTAGTTCAGGTTCATCGACAGGCGACTGCGCTGCGAGAACTGCTGCTCGTGACTCCACGAGTATGTCCGGTTCTCCAGACCGTCGCCCTGCTTCAGGTACGAGACGTCGATGCCGCCGCTCAGGAATCGCGTCAGCCACCGATAGTCGAAGCTGCCCTTGTAGCGAGTCCAGCCCGGATCGCCGTCCTCAGCCCCGGCGCTGCTGCGCCAGTCGAGCGCGACCTGCGCGTCGTAGTAGTCGCTCAGCGCGAAATAGTAGCCGAGGTCCTCGATCGTGCGCCGGTAATCCGGACTGTTGCGCACAATGTCGCTCACACCGAATCGCGGCGGGATGATGCCGCTGCGACGCCCCGATCGCAGATCCTGAAACACGAACGGGAGCCAGAAGACCGGGATGTCGCCGATGTACAGCACGGCCGGCCGCGCGACCATCACGTCCTTCGAGATGACCTTCATCTCCTTCGACGCGAAGTGATAGTGCGGCGTCGTCTCGGCGCAGCTCGTAATCCATCCGTCACGGGCGTAGAACGCGTTGCGTCTGGCGGCCGAGCTGTCGTTGAGGAATCCGGTGATCGCCCCGTGTACGACCCAACGCTGGCCGCTTTCGACCGCAGTCGTGACCTCGTACGCGAGTCCGCGTCGATTCGCGACCTCGTAGACGATGCGCCTCGCGACGATGTCATCCTGGACGCCCGTGGGATCCTGCAGGATCACCGAGCCCGTGTCGCCCGACATTGCCGTGACGACATCGATCGAGTCGTTGTAGATGACGGTGTCACCGACGAGCACGGCGTCCGGCCGACCCACGGCGGCCTGCCCGCTCAACCGAAGCGAGCGACTCCTTGCCGCGACATCGACGCGATTCCCCTGGTACTTCGTCGCCGTGTAGCCCTCGCGCGAGAGGAGCGCCGTCATCACCGAGTCGGGCTCCGCCCACTCGACCCGGAACTTGGCGGTGCTGTCCGCCGCCAGTGAATCGGGCCTCAGCGTGTCACCGCGCACGCGAATCGTGTCACGTCGCGCCGTCGTGTCGCGACGGACGGTGGTGTCGCGCCGTGCCGTCGTATCGCGCCGGACCTGTCCCTCGACCGCCGCGGGAACGAGCAGAAGGGCTGCGGTGGCGAGCACCCCGACGAGCGTCGAGCACGCCTGCCTAACGCTGGCTGCCCGGGGCGTCATCAGGACCCGCCCCACACGCCGCTGCGTTCATCCTGTTCCCACGGCTCGGTGTCGAGACGTCGCGGCTCGCTCCGCTCCGTACGTGCGGACTCCTCGGCTGCCTCGGCAGCGAGTTGCGCTTCGCGACGCCGGCGGCGGCGGAACACGAGCATCGTCAACAGCACACTCACCTCGTACAGCAGGTACAACGGCACCGCGAGCAGGACCGTCGTCCAGATCAGGTCCCCGGGCGACAACAGCGCCCCCGCCGCGATACAGAGCACGCCTGCGTGACGCCGATAGCGACGCAGAAACTCGGGCGTCACGAGCCCCAGGAACGCGAGTAGCAGAATAACGATCGGGAGCTCGAAGCACAGCCCGAACGCGAGCGACATGTTCACCGCGAAGCTGAAGTAGTCGCGGTAGGTGATCATGGGCTCGAGCGCGTCGGTGTTCGACGCGAGCGCCATGAGCCAGCCGATCGTCTTCGGCAACACGACGTAGAACGAGAGCGACACGCCCGCGACGAACAGCAGGATCGCCCCGAAGATGACGGGGATGACGACTTTCTTCTCGTTCGCGTAGAGGGCAGGCGCAAGGAACGCCCACGCCTGATAGAGGATGACCGGAAGGGCGACGACGATCCCGATCGTGAACGATGCCGAGATGAGCACCGAGAACGGGTCGGCCGGATGCGTGTACTTCAGCTTGTTCCCGCCGAGGTACGGCAGGATGGGCCCTTCGAGGAATTTGAAGATGTCGAACTGCTGGAGCGCGATGAACGCGGCGACGACGCCGATCACCAGTGCGAGCAGCGACCACAGGATTCGCCAGCGCAGCTCCTCGAGATGATCGAGGAACGGCATCTCCGCGCTGCTGCCGGGCGCCGCCATCAGCTCGACTGACCTGGACGGCTAGGCGCCGCCCGACCTGAGCTCGTCGCGAGCGAGGGCGGCCTCATCCGAGCGCGGATACTTGTCGATGACGGTCTGAAACGCCTGACGTGCCTCACGATCCCGGTTCGCTCGCTTGAGAAAGAGCCCGTGCTTGAAGAGCGCTGTGGCGGCACGCTGCGAGCTCGGGTACTTCGACACGACGAGCATGAATACCGAGTCGGCGGCGGCCGAGTTCCCCTCGGCCAACAGCGTCTCGCCAATGTAATACTGCGCGTCCGGGGCCTGGTCCGAATTGGGGTACTGCGTCAGGAGATCCTGGAATCCCGACCGGGCCGTCGAATGACTGCCTCGACTCATCTGGTCGGTCGCCAGGCGATAAAGCGACGCGGGACCCGGACCGGCCGGAGGCGTTGCCGTCGTCTGAGGTGGCCGCGTCGTGTCACCCGGCGTTGGCGGCGTGACCGGCGCGGTTGGCGTGAGCTGCGTGTTGCGCTCCTCCATGTCCGCGCGCAGCTGATCGAGCTGACGCTGACTGGCGCCCGTCAGCGCCTGGATCTGGATGAGCTGTTCCTGAATGGAGCGCAGATCGCCGGCGACGGTACCCTGCCAGCGGCCAAGCCGGTTGTTCGCCGACCGAATGGAGTCGGTGACTTCGGCGAGCGTCGTCGCGACCTGCGCGATCTGCGCAGCACGAGCCGAGTCGGCGCGGAGGGTCGCGGCGCGAACGGAAGCGACGTCCTCCTGCAGAATCCGAACGTCGTTTCTCGTCGCGAAGCAGGCACCCGTCGCGAGTGCAAGCGCGACGGGTGCAAGGCGGTGCATCAGGCGTGTCATCGCGTGGAAGCGGATTGCACGGTGGTGATTTCTCCGACCGTGATTTCGAACTCGTCGCGGCGGTTGCGCGACCAGCAGCCTTCGGCTTCGTCGCTGCAGGTGGGCCGCTCTTCGCCGAAGCTCACGATCTCGATGCGGCCGGCGTCGATGCCGCGATCGGTGAGGTATCGCTTGGCCGCGGCGGCGCGGCGCTGACCGAGCGCAAGGTTGTACTCGTCGGAACCACGGCTGTCGGTGTGGCCGGCGATGCGAATGCGAATGCCGGTGTTCTGCGTCAGGACCGGAACCTTCGCGTCGAGCTTGGCGCGGCCGTCGTCCGTGATGTCGGAGCGATCATAGTCGAAATAGATCGTGGCCGTGAGGGCCCCGCGAGCGGCTTCTGCGGCACGGCGTCGGGCTTCTTCCTCGGCGCGGCGGCGCTCAGCCTCACAGGCAGCGTCGCAGGCCGGTGCGGGCGGAGTCGGCGCCGGATTCTCCGCCACCGGGACCGTTGGCGCGGGAGCAGTTTCGGCAGGCTTCCGGCGACAACCAGCGAGCCCAACCATGGCGACGACTGACAGAGCGAGGATTCGAGTAACGCGATGCATGATCTCTCCGAATACGGTGGCAGGAAAAGAAGAAGGTCTACCGCTTCAGCGGGGGCGACCATGCAGGTAGACGCACACCCCCGTTCTGCGTCAACTGTCGCCAGCGGCCGGACTCAGTGTCCAGGACGAACAGTTGTCGAGGTCCCGTCCTCGTCGACGAGATAATCACGTGACGGCTGTCGGGAGCCCACGACGCATCTTCGTTGCTCCCGTCACTCGTTAGCTGTTTCACATTTCGATCTCGCAGCGAGATCGTGTTCACCTGAAATTGTCCGCCTGGCAGAATCGACTGAAAGGCGATCAGCCGGCCGTCGGGAGACCAGTCGGGGTTCGCGCGGTAATTCTGGTCGCCGAAGTTGTACGACGTGAGCAGATCGGGGTTCGTCCCGTCGGCGTCGCTAATATATATCTCCGGCCGTCCGAGACGACCCGATGTGAAAGCGATTTTGCGGCCGTCCGGGCTGAACGTTGGCGTGGTGTTGTCGGTGCCGCGGCCGACCGTGATGCGTCGTGTCGGGCCGCGCTCGAACGCGGTGGTGGCGAACAGATCCGTACCATTCTCCTCGCCGTGCGTATACACGATGACCGCGGCGTCCGGCGCGAAGACGGGTGTGGAGTTCAATCCGCCGCCCACCGGAATCTGCCGCGCCGTGCCTGACGAGAGATCCGCGATGTAGATCTGGCAGCAGCCTCGCGAGCCGACGACCGAGTACACGATGTGCGTCCCCTTCGGATGCCAGCTCGGCGACATGACGCCAGCGTCGTTTCCGACGGGTGTCGGAAACGCGCCGTCGCTGTCGATCACGTAGAGCCGTCCGTTGCGATTGCCCTGCACGAACGCAATGCGCGTTGCGGCGATGCCTCGAACTCCCGTGATCCACGCCTCCAGCTCGTCCGAGACGGCGTGCAGCGACATGCGCCACTCGCGCGAATTCGGCGAGCCGTCGAGCGGAAAATCCTTCACGCGCTCGACCTTCGCGTCCGCCACGTTATGCACCGCGACGTGCAGTCCCGTCGCGGTCGGCGTCGCCTGGACGAGGGCAATGGCGCCGAGTCGCGCGAACAACGCGTAGTTCCCGTTGCGGCCGCCCGTTGGTGTATCCGGCAGACCCGTCTCGGTGGCAGCGATCACGTTGACCCGATCGCCATGGTCGAAGTCGCGCTGGATGATCGCGCGAATCGAATCGCCGTTCACGCCCGCCACTCGCAGCACCAGCACGCCGGGCTTCGTTCCCGGGTTGTACCGCAGCGAGAGGCGGACTGTCTCGGGCGGTGGGTCCTGCGCGACTGCGCGAGTCCACGGCGCGAGCGCCAGCGTCGCGAGAAGAAAAAGCGATCGAGTCGATCGAGTCATTACCGGAACAGCGAGGGATCGAAGCTGAAGATAACGGGGAGAAAGTCGTTCACGTACCCGTCAGGCAGTCGCCCGAATGCTTTCGCGGAACCAGCGGCCTCGATGGCTCCTTGCGCTTCGAGGTCGAAAGCATACGAGCCCGATTTCGTGAGAAACCTGAACTCGCCGATCGTTCCATCGCGCCTGACGATGAAGAACACTTCGGCGCGCAATGCACCGGGATTGCGCGGGCTGAAGCGCAGTGCGATCTGCCTGACGATGTTGTTGAGATATCCCGGGAAAGGAAATTCGACGCCTTCGAACTTGATGTTCGCGACGTCGGTTCCGGAACCGCCGGTCGGTCCACCACCGGCTTTCGGCGCGGGCGCGTTCTTCGGCGTCGATTTCGGCTCGACGGTCGGCGTCGCGGGCGCGGGGCGTCGTACGGGCGGCGTCTTCGCTTTCGCCGGTGCGGGCATGTCGCGCGGGTTCACTTCAGCGCGCTTCGGCGGTGTCGCCTCGGCGGGTGTCGGCGGCGGCGGCGTCGGAGTTCGTGGAACTTCACCGATCGCGCGGGGACCGGGCGGCGCCGCGACGAGATTCACCTTGTAGACGGGAGGAAGCGGCTGTCGCGGTCCCGGACGCGCGAGAAACGCGGCCGCGATCAGCGATGCGTGCAGCACCACCGAGACGCCGAGTGGCACACCAAATCGAGCGGTGCTCTCGCGCCGTCGCATCACTTCGCCAACGGCTCCGCGACGAGCCCGATGTCACCCACCCCCGCCTGTCGCATAACGCCGAGGACGCGAACGACCTCTCCGTAGCGGGCGCCATCATCCGCCCGCAGATAGACCCCCTGCGACGCGCGCCGGCTCGCGAGCGCCTTGAACGCCGCGCGAAACTCCTCGTACGTCATCCGCGACTCGTCGACGAAGATCTGCCCCTCCCGATTCACCGTCACGACCATGCCGCTCTTCGGGTCGAGCGGTGAGGCGTCGGCGGTCGGCAGCTTCACGTCGACCCCGCCCTGCATGATCGGCGCGGTGATCATGAAGATCACCATGAGCAGCATCATCACGTCGATGAGGCTGACCACGTTGATCTCGGCGTTGAGCGGCGAACGTTCGCCGCGACGACGTCGCGACATTCGCTAGATCCTCCCCTCGCGGACCATCAGGGCGATCAGCTCCGAGCCGAATCCTTCGAGCTCGCTATCGAACCGGTTCACGCGGTGCGCGAAGATGTTGTACCCGAACACCGCCGGAATGGCCACCGCCAACGCGGCCGCCGTGGCCATCAGCGCCTCTCCAATACCCGGGGCTACCGCCGCGATGTTCCCTGAACCGGACGTCGCGATCCCGGTGAATGCCGAAATGACGCCGAGGACGGTGCCGAGCAGCCCGATCAGGGGGCTCACCGAGCCGATCGTCGCGAGCGACGGAACGAACCGCAACAGCGAATCGCGCTCCGCGTTCGTCTCGGCGTCGAGCACGAGACGCAGTGCTTCGACCTGTGAGCCGCTCAATCGCGCGACACGCTCCGGCGACGCAGCGAGTGCGGGCTTCGTCTGCGAGAGAAACTGCACGGCGCGCTCGAATACCCGCGTGAACGGACTGTCCTTCGCGTGCTTCACGAGGGTCACCACCTCCTCCAGCGAGTGAGCACGGTCGAAGCTGCGCATGAACGAGTTGCCCGCGCTTCTCACGCGGCGGAACTCGATCCATTTCCCGAACATCACGCCCCAGCTGAGCAACGACAGCACCGCGAGAATTCCGAGCACGGCCTGCGTCACGGGCGACGAGTTCACGATCATCTCCCACGGCGTCGTGGGAATCGCCTGACCCATCTGGAAGTATGCGGGCATGGTCACGTCGGCTGCCGCTCCCGCCCGAACCGCTCGGCGAAAAAGGCGAAGGTCTCCTCGAGACCCTCATCGAGCCCAACCTTCGGCGTCCACCCGAGCACGCGCTCCGCCTTCTCGATACTCACGGCGGAACGCTGTTGTTCGCCAGGACGGGCTGGGGCCAGGTGCACCGGCACCTCCGACCCCGCGCTGCGCTGCAGCGTCTCGGCGAGCTCGATGACGGACGTCTCGACTCCGGTGCCGATGTTGAACCCGCGCGCGTCGAGTCGTCCCGGCGCGGGCAGCTCGTGCGTCGCCGCGGCGAGGTTCGCGCGAGCCACATCCTTCACGAACACGTAGTCGCGCGTCTGCGAGCCGTCGCCGAACACGGTGAGCGGTTGCCCGTTCAGGATGCGGTTGCAGAAGATCGCAACGACGCCGGCCTCACCGTGCGGGTCCTGTCGCGGGCCGTACACGTTCGCGTACCGGAGCGCGACGGTATCGACGCGATGGACGCGGGCGTAGTACGCGAGATAGAGCTCCGCGCTGAGCTTCGCGATGCCGTACGGCGACTCCGGATCCTTCGGGAAGTCCTCGACGTTCGGCGGGGTCACGAAGTCGCCATACAGTGCGCCGCCGGTGGACGAGAAGATGAATCGCGTCGCGTGGCCCGACGCGCGAACCGCTTCGATGAGGTTCAACGTGCCGACGACGTTCACCTTGGCGTCGAACGTCGGGTCGGCGACGCTCTTTCGCACATCGATCTGTGCGCCGAGGTGCGAGATGACATCGAACCGCCCTTCGCGCACTGTGCGGGCCGCTTCGGCGCTCGCGAGATCGAGCTCGACGAGCCGGGCACGCTCGGGAATGTTCTCACGGCGGCCGGAGGCGAAGTTGTCGAGCACTGTCACGTCGAAGCCGTGCTCGAGGTAGAGGTCGGCGACGTGCGAACCGATAAAGCCGGCGCCGCCGGTCACGAGAGCGCGCGGCACGTCAGCGCGCCTCGCGGCGGGGGAAAAAGAACGTCATGGCGTTGAATTCGGGGTGGTCAGTTGCCAGATCGAGCGCACGTCGTCCGCGTGCTCCCGGTCACATTCAGACGCGCGAACGCCGAATGTGCAAACGGCGCCGAGGCCGAAGCCGCGGCGCCGCTGCGCCATCGTACCAAAGCATGAGGCGATCGCACACGTCACGGTCGCCCCTAATGTAACCACCGCTGCCCGATCACGGCATCCTTGCCGTAACTCTTCCGCTCGTGCCGTCCTGAATCGCCGCGTGCGACTGGTGAATGATCATCGCGCTCGCCGCCTGCGCAGTCACACGCACCACCTGCGCGACCGCGATCTCGCTCTCGGGAAGCACGACGCCATCCTCCGACAGGCGTCGCTCACGGTAGAGCGTCACCTGATCCCCGGGACGGAACCGCGCGACGCTGCCATCGAGGAGGATGTAGGACTGCAGGGATGGAAGCGCGGGCTCGCCCTCGGTCCAGAGCACGCGCGTCGCTGCCCCGCCGGTCTGAGCGGTCGGTCGCGGGAGATCTCGCGGTACGTTCACCATCGACACGAGCTCGTCGCCGATGAAGAGCTGCTCGAAGCGCGCGACCACGGTCGCCTCGACGGCCTGGCCCGGCTGGGCGCGTTGGACGGCTACGATGCCGGTTGGAATCATCACCTGACCGACGCCCTCGAGCAGCGGACCGCGGCGAACGGCGACATATCGCGTGCCGACGGCCGACGTCATTCCGGGCGGAACGACGATGAAGATGCGCTCGGCCGACTGAAGCGGGCGCTCGCTCTCGGTGAGCGGGATTCCGGGAACGTCGCCCGTTCCGATGATGCGACCCGCGTTCGGCGGACCGCCTTCGCCCTCGACGTACGGTGCGGCGACCACTTCGCCAGGCCGAAGAGTCGGCGCGGCGACGCGTCCCTGCGCCTGTGCCGTGTCGGCCGTCGCGCGATCGTCGAGAGCCCGCGTGAACACCGTTGGTCCGCTCGTCGACGCCGACGCCGGGGCGATGGGACGCCGCGCGGCTGGGCGCGGCGCTGCCTGGCTGAAGGCAAAAGTGGGGGCCACAACGGCCCCCACCATCGCGATCGCGACTCGGCTAGAACGGAAGATCGTCGTCTTCGTCATTCAGCGCTCCGGGAAAGTCTTCGAAATCATCGCCCGAGCCGCCAGCCGCGCTCTTCGCGCGCTCCGGCGCCCGGCTTCGACTCATTGGTTGACCACCGTCGGCCTCGTGGTCTCCGCCTCCGCCGCCGCCACGCCCACCACCGAGCATGATCAACTCGCGAACGTTGATCTCGGTGCTGTACCGGGTTTGACCATCCTTGTCCTGCCACTGCCGGTACTCGATCCGTCCCTCGACGTACAGCTTGTCGCCCTTCTTGACGTACTTCTCGACGATATCGGCCAGCTGGGACCCTTTGCTGTTCCACACGACACAGCGATGCCACTCGGTCTTTTCCTGGCGATCGCCCGACGGGTTGTTCCACGACCGGCTCGTCGCGAGCCCGAAGGTCGCGACGCGGTTGCCACCCGTCGTGGATCGGATCTCTGGGTCAGCTCCGAGATTTCCGATCAGAGTCACCTTGTTCAAGCTTCGGCTCACAATTCCTCCTGGCGAGTGTAGGAATGCTCGCCGCCGAAAGTATAGGATTGAGCCGACACGCCCGCAAACAAACCGGCGCGCGTCAAGCAGTTTGGTTGCGCGGACCAGAACGATGCCGGAAGGTACGTCACAACTCGCGGCGAAGCACGAGCGCGTCTTCGACCGGCTTGCGATAATACTTCGCCCGGCGCCCCGCAACTGCGAACTGGCGCGAGAGATACAGCGCCTGCGCCGCGGCGTTCGACTCGCGCACCTCGAGGAACACGACCCGCGCCTTCCGCTTCGCGGCCGCCTCCAGGGCGTGGTCCAGCAGCCGCGTCCCGATGCCGCCTCGGCGCATCCCTTCGGCCACCGCGAGGTTCGCGATCTCCGCCTCGTCGACGACGATCCATGCGACCACGTAGCCGAGGAGCCGGCCGGTGATGGTATCCTCGGCGACCGCGAAGTCGACGACCGGGTTCCCGAACAGCGCGCGAAACGAGCTGGCGGACCACGGGTCGCTGAAGGCCCGGCGCTCGATGGCCGCGACGTCATCGACGTCGCTCGGGCGTGCCTGCCTAACGACCATGTGGCGCGGCGGCACCCCGGACGTCGGCGTC
>Ga0075430_100000325_pt1 | contig 34035 bp, 33 predicted proteins | sample RhiMetdeltSRZDD4_FD_75294 | JGI IMG/M metagenome (GOLD analysis project Ga0075430, IMG submission 75294) | Populus rhizosphere microbial communities from Tennessee, USA - Rhizosphere MetaG P. deltoides SRZDD4 | ecosystem: Host-associated > Plants > Roots > Rhizosphere > Soil | place: USA... | reverse complement strand
CCGGCTTCTGGTCCGCGTCCGCCGGTCTCTGGACCGCCGGCTTCTGGTCCGCGTCCCCCGGTCTCTGGACCGCCGGTCTCCGGCGGCCGGGAGCAGCCCGCCGCCGGCCGGGCCCGGGTGCCTGGGCCCGGAGCCGCCACCTACGGCTCCCCCGGCGCCGCGGCCCCCGGCGCCGCGGCCCACGGCCCGTCGAGCCACGGCCCCTCGAGCCATGGCGCGTCGAGCCACGGCCCGTCGGGCGCTGCGAGCTATGGCGCACCGGCAGCCGCAAGCTATGGCGCCCCGGGCGGGCAGCCGCCGCGGCGCGGACCTAGGCCGCGCTGGGGCCGGATCGCCCTGGTCGGCGCGGCGGTGCTGGTGGTGGTGATGCTCGGCGTGACCAGCTGCCTCTACCTTTACGGCAAGAGCCTCGACGATGACCTGGCGCGCACCGACCCGTTCTCCGCGATCCGGGGTGACCGTCCGGCCAAGACGGCCAACGGTGCGGTGAACATGCTGCTCCTCGGCAGCGACTCCCGGGACCCGGACAAGCCGCAGGGCGACGACAACGGGCCGGCGCGTACCGACACGATCATCGTGATGCACATCCCAGCCAGCCACGACCAGGCGTACCTGGTCTCCATCCCTCGCGACCTGTACGTCAACGTGCCAAAGACGCCTGACGGCAGGCTCGGCGGGCACCGGGCGAAGATCAACGCGGCGTACGCCTGGGGTGGCCTGCCGCTGCTCGTACAGACCGTCGAGGGCTTCACCGGCGTACGCATGGATCATGTTGTGGTGATCGACTTCGCCGGGTTCAAGGAGGTCACCGATGCGCTTGGCGGGGTCGACCTCAACATCGAGCGGGACATCAAGTCGATCCACCCGCCCTACCGGACGTTCAAGAAGGGCGTCCAGCACCTCAACGGCGACGAGGCGCTGGACTACGTACGGCAGCGGTACCAGTTCCCGGACGGCGACTTTGCCCGGGTACGCCACCAGCAGGAGTTCCTGAAGGCGCTGATGGACAAGGCGGTCAGCACCGGTACGGTGACCAACCCGGCGAAGCTGAACGCGTTCCTCCAGGCGGCCACCGACGCGATGACCGTCGACAAGGAGTTCTCGCTGGTCGACATGGCGCTGCAGTTCCGTGGCCTGCGCAGCGACAAGCTCACGTTCATGACCAGCCCGTACACGGGCACGGACACCATCAACGGGGAGAGCGTGGTGCTCTCCGACCGGGCCAAGGCATCCACGCTCTACCAGGCGATGGCCGAGGACAAGCTGGCTGAGTGGACCCGGGCCAACCCCCCGTCACCGAAGCCCGGTGGGTGACGGCGGGGTGGTGCTGCCGGAGACCCGTCCCGCCTCAGGATGACAGCGGGCATAATGGCGCGGCCCATCGATGTGTGGGCGGTACAGTGTCTGCGCCAACCGCTGACCAGGAGCTGGAATGCAGGTCGTTGCCAGTCATAGCCCGCACGCGCCGCGGCGCACGGTCGCCGGGTCACCAGAGCCTGGCTGGGCCGGGCCTGCCGCGCAGCCGGAGCCGGTGAAGGACTGGTTCGGCGGAGCCGTACCGCCGGCCGCGGAGCCGGCGGCCCACGCCCGGCCGTCGCAGCGGGCGGACCGCTCGCAGGCGCTGGAGCAGGGGGACGGCTCGCCAGAGCCGTCGCGGCGCACCCGGTCGTTGCGGTCACGACCGCGCCGCTCGAAGCCGGCCAACCGGCGGCGGGACCCGCTGTGGGCGCGGCTGACGGTGGTGGCCGGCGCGCTGCTGATGATGATGAGCGGTGGGGCCCTCGCCGGCGGCCGGCTGCTGCTCAGCCAGGCGGTCAACGATCTCACCACGGCCAACCTCATCACGGACGAGGCCGGTGCCGGCGGCAACATCAGCGGCGCGATCAACATGCTGCTGGTGGGCATCGACGCCCGGCCGCCGGGCAGCTCGGAGACGAACGTGCTCGCCGACACGATCGTCGTGCTGCACGTTCCGGCCAGCCACGACCAGGCGTACCTGATCTCGATCCCGCGCGATACCCGGGTGGCCATCCCGGCCTACCCCGCGACGGGGTACCCCGGCAGCACCGAGAAGATCAACTCTGCGTTCTCGTACGGTTACCGCGGCGAAGGTGCCGAGGTGGAGCGGCGGGCCCGCGGGGTGGACCTGCTCGCCCGCACGATCAACCGGATGAGCGGCATCCGGTTCAACGGAGCGGCGCTGATCGACTTCAACGGGTTCGAGGCGGTCGTCCGCGAGCTCGGCGGGGTCTACATGTGTGTAGACCAGAAAGCCCAGTCGATCCACCTCGCTGAGAACGATGCCGGCAAGGTGCTCCGCGTCTGGTACGACGAGGCGGCCAGCCGGGTGCGCGGGATACCGCCCGGCTTCCACGTGGTGGTGCACCAACCCGGGTGCCGCCGGATGACGCCGGAGAAGGCGCTGGACTTCTCCCGCATCCGGTACGGGCTCCCCAACGGGGACTACGACCGCCAGCGGCACCAGCAGCAGCTCATCAAGGCGATCGTCAAGGAGGCGACGAGCAAGGGAGTGATCACCGACCGCGACAAGCTGTCTCGGGTGATCAAGGCGGCCGGCCGGGCGTTCATCCTCGACACGCAGGGCGTGGCCATTGAGGACTTCATCTTCACGCTCAAGGGCGTCGCAGCCAACGACCTGGTGCTCATCAAGACCAACGCCGGCACGTTCCACTCGCTGAGCGGCACGTCGTTCCAGACGATGTCGGAGGAGTCGATGCAGATGCTGGCCGCTGCGCGCGACGGCCGGCTGCTGGAGTTCCTGGCGGCGCACCCCACCTTCATCGCCGCCTCCTGACCCCGGCTCGTCTCCCGCCGCTCCTCTCGGTGGGACGAGCCGTTTTCCCGCCGCCGGGCCAGGGTACGGTGACGGTAAGGTAAGGGGCGCCGGGAGGACTCGCGTCGGAGAGCCGGCGTCCGTAGAGTGGCCATCTCCACCCCACCTGAAGACCCAGGAGCCGGGATGCAGGCTGCCACCAGCCCACGCCGGTCACGTTCACGAGCTGCCGACCCGACCGTCACGCCTCGCGGCGCCACCAGGCCGCGTAAGGCGGGCCGCCGTGCGGACCCGCTCTGGGCCCGCCTCATGGTGATCTTCGGTGCGCTGCTGATGATGGGCAGCGGCGGCGCGATCGTTGGTGGCAAGCTGCTGATCGGCCGTTACACGTCAACTGTCGACCAGCAGAACCTGCTCGGTGACGCCGGTGGCGGGGCGACCATCGACGGGGCCGTCAACATGCTCCTGGTCGGGCTGGACGAGCGGCCCGGGCAGAACCCGAACGAGCTGGTCCGGTCGGACACCATCGTCATCCTGCACATCCCCAAAACGCACGACCAGGCGTTCCTCGTCTCGATCCCGCGGGACACCAGGGTGGCCATCCCGGCGTACCCCAAGACAGGGTTCGTCGGCGAGTCGACAAAGATCAATGGCGCTTTCGCGTTCGGGCACCGCGGTCCCGGCACCTCGCAGGAGAAGCGGGCCCGCGGCGTGGAGCTGCTCGCGCTGACCCTCCGCCAGCTCGCCGGGATCAAGTTCACCGGGGCTGCGATCATCGACTTCCAGGGGTTCGAGAAGATCCTGCACGAGCTCGGCGGCGTCTACATGTGCGTGGAGCGCCGGTCCGAGTCGATCCACCTGGCCTACGACCGCAACGGCGCGATCAAGCGGGTCTGGTACGACGACGCGCGCGGCGTCGTACGGGACATCCCGCCGGGCGGGCGCGTGGTGGTCCACGAGCCCGGGTGCCGGCGGATGTCCCCCGTGCTGGCGCTGGACTACTCCCGCATCCGCAAGGACCAGCCGAACGGCGACTACGACCGGCAGCGCCACCAGCAGCAGCTGCTGAAGGCGATCGCCAAGGAGGCGGTGAGCAAGGGCACGCTCACCGACCCGCGCAAGCTCGACCGGGTGGTCAAGGCGGCCGGCCAGGCGTTCACGCTCGACACCCAGAACATCCCGATCGAGGACTTCGTCTTCACCCTGAAGGGCGTGGCAGCCAACGAGATGGTTCTCGTCAAGACGAACGCGGGGCGGGTCAACACGCTGCCCGGCACCTCGGACGAGCTGCTGACCCAGGAGTCCATGGACATGCTCGCCGCGGTGCGGGACGAGACCCTCTTCCAGTTCCTCTCCGCGCACCCACATTTCATCGCGCCGGGATAAGCACTCGGAGTGACCACATAGGCGTGTGGCCGGACACGGTGCCGCCGCCGCGGGGGGCATCGAACACAAGCGTTGGGTAGCGCCCAGCTCGGCTGGGTAAGGTTGGCCCCGGCGAGCGGGAGGCATGCGGGGGCATGGCGACGACTGAGCATCCCGGGTCCGACCGGTCGGACGGATCCGACCAGTTCGACCCGGGGCAGGCCGGCGGGGGTGCGGCGGCGGAGAGGCGGGCGACGGCGCCCGGCTCCGGCGGCTTCCGCGAGGCTGGCGCGCCCAGCCCACCGCCTGCCGAGCCGGCCCCATCTGCCGAGCCGGCCCCGCCTGCCGAGCCGGCCCCGCCTGCCGAGCCGGCCCCGTCTGCCGAGCCGGCCCCGTCTGCCGAGCCGGCCCGGTCCGCCGAGCCGGCCCCGGCGGCGACGCCAGCCGGTGACGGCCAACCTGCGGCAGCCGGTGACGGCCAACCTGCGGCAGCCGCGCCGGCCCACCCCGATCCGGCTCCTGCGCCGGCGCCCGTCGCCGTACGCGGGGGCACCGGCCCCTGGTGGGCCAAGCTGTGCGTGGCGCTCGGGGCGCTGCTGATGCTGGCCTCCGGCGGGAGTGTCGCCGCCATCCGGCTCGTCGCTTACCGGGTGGACCATGCGGTGGCCAAGCAGCAGCTGCTGGACACGACCGCGCGCACCGGGCGGGACCGGCCGGCGTACCCGCACACCGGCCCGCTGAACTTCCTGCTGCTCGGCTCCGACTTCCGGTCCCGCACGCCAACGGACGGCCAGCGCTCGGACACCATCATCGTGGTGCATATCCCGCGCGGCCTGGACCGGGCGTACCTCATCTCCATCCCGCGGGACCTGCGCGTGACGATCCCGCCGTTCCCGGCCACCGGGTTCGCCGGCGGGCAGACAAAGATCAACTCGGCGTACCAGTACGGAGGCGGCGGCGTGGGCGGCACGCAGCTGCTGTCCACCACGCTCACCCAGCTGCTCGGGGTGGGGTTCGACGGTGCCGCGATCATCAACTTCGACGGGTTCCGGCGCGCCGTGGACGTCCTCGGTGGGGTGACCATCTACGTCGAGCACCGGGTGACCGCAAAGCACCTGGCGTACGACCGCAACGGGAGGCTGATCAGCGTCCACACCGACCCGGAGGGCCGTCCCTTCGTGCCGGAAGGCGCCCGGCTCTACGTCTTCGAGCCGGGCTTCCGGCGGATGACCGGGGAGATCGCGCTGGAGTGGGCCCGCACCAGGTACGGCCTACCGGGCGGCGACTACGACCGGCAGCGCCACCAGCAGGAGTTCCTGCGCGCGATGCTGGCCGAGGCGATGGCCCAGGACATCGTCACCAACCCGGTACGGCTCGACCAGTTCGTCCGGGCGGTCGGTTCCTCGCTGGCCGTCGACGCCAACGGCGTACCCCTGGAGGACCTGGTCTTCGCGCTGCGCAACGTACGGCCGGGCACCCTGGTCGGGGTGCAGGTCCCGTCGCACCCGCAGAACATCGGCGGCGTGTCCTACATCCTCCAGGAGGACGCCGCGCAAGGCCTCTACCAGGCGATCCGGGACGACAGCCTGGACGCCTGGGCGCTGGAGAACCCCACCTGGGTGCACCGGATGTAGCAGCGCAGATAGCAGCCTCCCGGTAGGCGCAGTAGGAGCGCCAGGTAGGAGCCCCGCCCGGGTCCGCTGAACCAGCGGCTCACCTCACATAATGGTCGGATGTTCGGGCGAGAGGTGCCGACAGTCGAGGTCGGCGAGGTGACCGCGGACGCGTACCTGCTGGACGTCCGCGAGGAGGACGAGTGGGTCGCGGGGCACGCGCCGGGCGCGTACCACGTGCCCATGATGGAGGTCCCGGCCCGCCTCCACGAGGTGCCGGCGGACGCCGACGTGGTGGTCGTGTGCCGGTCCGGGGTCCGCTCCGGGCAGGTCGTCGCCTACCTGCTGGACCGTGGCTGGAGCAGCGTCCGCAACCTGGGCAGCGGCATGCAGGGCTGGGCACAGGCGGGTCGCCCGCTGGTCAGCGAGGACGGACGTGACCCCCGGATCTGCTAGCCCGGCCGGCGGCCGGCCCCTGGTCTTCGCCCACCGCGGGTCCTCTGCCCTGCTGCCTGAGCACACGCTGGCGGCGTACCGGCAGGCGCTGGCCGAAGGCGCGGACGGCGTGGAGTGCGACGTCCGGCTGACCCGGGACGGGCACCTGGTGTGCCTGCACGACCGCAGGCTGGAGCGCACCAGCACCGGGCGGGGGGTGGTCAGCACGCACACCCTGGCCGAGCTGGACCAGCTCGACTTCGGCTCGTGGCGCCCGGACCTGCCCGACACAGCGGATGACCTGGTCTTCCGGCGGGAGATGCCCGGTGACGAGCAGCCGGTCCGCGACGACGAGGGACGGGTGCTGACCCTCGACCGCCTGCTCGGCGCCCTCAGCGGGGCCAGGCGGCCGATCCGCCTGCTGGTCGAGACCAAGCACCCCACCCGGTACGGCAACACGGTCGAGCGCACGCTGGTGTCCCTGCTGGCGCGCCGGGGCCTGCTCAACCCCACCGGCCCGGGCGCCGGAGCCCGGCCGAAGGTGACGATGATGTCGTTCTCGCCGCGCGCCGTCCGCCTGGTGCGCAGCCTCGCCCCCGAGCTACCCACGGTGCTGCTCCTGGACCGGCTGCCGGTCGGGGTGCGGCTGGCCCGGCTGCCGTTCGGCGTCCGGATCGCGGGGCCGGGCATCGGCATGGTTCGTAAGAGACCGTCCCTGGTACGCCGGCTGCTGGAACGGGGAAACCAGGTCTACGTGTGGACGGTCAACGAACCGGACGACGTTGACCTGGTCCTGGACCTAGGCGTGCACGGCGTGATCTCGGACCGCCCGGCCCAGGTGCTCGCCCGGATCGCCGCGCGCGCCAACGCCTGAGCGCCAAGCCGGCGGGGCGGGGTCTCATCCGGCGGCCGGACGCGGCAGACTCCCAGGGGTGCGCCCACCCGACTACGCCGCGATGCTCGACGAGCTGATCGCGCTGTTGGACCGGGTCAACGCCGACGACGCCGGGCTGCGCTCGCTGGTGCGGCTGCTGGAGATCGGCCAGGAGGCGCTCGGCGCGCGCGGCATGTCGTTCGTCGAGTACGCGCCCTCAGGCGGCCGGGTGATCGCGGCCACCGGCGAGCTGACCTGGGCGCTCGGCCGGCCCATCGACACCACCCGGCGGGGCGCCGCGCGGGTGCTGGCCGGCCCCCGGATCCAGGAGTACGGCGTCGACGAGCTACCCGTCGCCCTCGCCGACCAGCTGCGTGAGCGGGGCCTGCACCGGATGGTCTTCGCCCTGGCCAAGCTCGGCGGGATGATCGTAGGCAGCCTGCACGCCCACTTCGCCGAGGTGGAGCCGGTCGCGACCCGCGAGCGGCACGCCATCATCGGCTTCCTGACCACTACCGCGGCGCACATCTACGGCCATCACAACGGCCTGCCGGCACAGGGTGACGGGTTGGCGACGCCGCCGCTGGCTGAGGGGCTGGCGATCCTCACCGAGGACAACGAGGTACGGCTGTGGAACATGGCCGCGGAGCGGGCCACCGGGCTGCCCGCCTCGACGGCGGTCGGCCGGCCGATCACACTGCCGGTGCCACCCATGGGACAGTCGCTGGAGCACCGGCTCACGGATGGTCGGCGGCTTCAGGTGTCTTGTGCCGACCTGCCGGGTACAAAATCGCGCGTGGTGACGATCCTGGACACGACCGACGTGCGGCGACGAGAGCGGGACCGCGACCTGTTCATCGCGGTGACCAGCCACGAGCTGCGCACCCCGGTCACCGTCATCAAGGGGTACGCGGACACGCTCACCGAGCACTGGGAGTCGCTGGACGAGCCGGCCCGCCGGGACGCGGTCCGCGTCCTCGGCCAGCGGGCCGGTGACCTGGCCCGCCTGGTGGACCGGTTGCTGACCGCCGCCAACGCCGAGGGCTGGGCGGTCGGCGGCGGGTCACCCGTACCCTTTGACCTGGTTGACGCGGTGCGCGCGGCGGTGGCCGGGTTCCCCTCGGAGCTGCGCCGCAACCTGCGGGTGGCGCTGCCGGACTCGCTGCTGCGGGCGTACGGCAACCGGGCCAGCGTCGCCACCGTCCTCGCCGAGCTGGCCACCAACGCGGTCAAGTACTCCCCGCGCGAGGTGGACGTGGCGGTGACCGCAGGAGCCGACCTGCGTACCGTCTTCTTCGAGGTCGCCGACCGCGGCATCGGCGTGCGCGCCGAGCACGTCGAGCGGGCGTTCGAGCGGTTCTGGCAGGGAGACGTGGGCGACCAGCGCCGCTACTCCGGGGTTGGGCTCGGCCTCTTCCTGGTCCGCCGGATCGTCGAGCGACAGAATGGATGGGTCTCGCTGCGCCCCCGGCCCGGGGGCGGTACGGTCGCCCAGGTGCGGCTGCCCCGCGCGGACGGCCCCGCAGGAGAGGTGCAGACGTGACGATGGCGGTGGCGGAGCGGGCTTGGTGCGTGGTCGTCCCCCACCATGCCCGGGGTTCCCGGCTGGCGCGGCACCGGCTCACCACGGAGCTGGTCGGCGTCGTGCGCCAAGGGCTGCTCGCGGACGTCATCGCGGTAGCCGGAGAGCTGGTCGGCAACGCGGTACGCCACGCGGCCCCGCTGCCCGGTGGGGTGATCCGGGTGGCGTGGCGGCTGCGGCCCGGCCGGTACGCCGGTGAGAGCGTGGTCGAGCTGCGGGTGACCGACGGCGGGTCCAACCAGCCCCCGCACGTGCGCGTGGTCGGGCCCGAGGCGATCGACGGGCGGGGTCTGGCGATCGTCTCGGCGCTGGCCGACCGGTGGGGCGTGGAGCGGGATGGGCTCGGCCAGAGCGTGTGGGCGGAACTGTCATGACTGTTGCGGGTGTCCGGGGTGTTGCGGATATCCGGACCGTTGCGGGTGTCCGGCATCCGCCGGGCCAGCCGACCGCCTAGGCTGAACGCCCGTGAGCAAGCGCCGTAAAGGTCCCCGCCCGACCGCCGGGACCGAGCAGAAGCGGACCAGGCCGCAGGACACCTACATCCCCCGCCCGTTCGAGGGCCTGGCCGACGAGGGTGAGTGGATCGCGCTGCGGGAGCTGGTGCCCGCGGCGACCACACCGGTGCGGCTGTCCCCCGAGCTGTCCGAGCAGTACGGTGACCGGCCGGTCACGTTCGCCACGGTCCTGCCGCTGGCCGCGCCGGCGCTGGCCCGCGCCGACGGGCGGGTGCTGGTGGCGGTGCAACGACATGCCGACTCCGGCGACCCGGCCCGGGACCTTGCGGCGGCACTGCTCTGTGCCCTGGACACGCCTGGCGGCAAGCCCGTTGAGGTGCCGGCCCTGCCCGGCCCCGGCCCGCGCCTGCACGACGTGCTGGCCGACGGCCCGCTCGACGTGACGGTGCACCCCGGCTTCAGCTTCTGGCTGGATGGCGACGCCACTGACGACCCGGACGTGAAGGCCAGCATGGAGCGTGCGGACGCGCACGCCTTCCCGACCGTGCGGCTGGCGGCCGCCCGGTCCGCGTACTGGTGCCGGGTGGGTGGGCAGGCCCACGTGCGGTGGGTGCTCGCCGACGACGAGGACGAGGTGCTGGAGGCGCTCGCCCGAATCAGCGCCGCGGGCGCGCTGCCGCTGGGCGAGGGCACCCGGTTCGCCGGCATGCTGCGGGCGTACGGGCGGCTGATGCCGGTCTGGGACCTGCCCAGCGAGGCGGAGGCGGGTGAGTGGGAGGCTCCGCTGGCCGCGCTCGCCGAGCGGTACGCCCAGGCGCGGGCGCAGACCGAGCCGCTGAGCCCGGCCGAGCGGCGGGCCCGGCAGGGTCTGCTGGGCAGACAGAAGACGCTACGCTGAGACGGTCAGCGGACCGGCATTCTTGGTCTTCCAGAGGTCTTCGGCCATGATTTTTACGCTGGATTAGCGCCATTCGATAAAAGTGGCGGACGGGTGAAACGGGTATTCATCGTGCTCACTCGTCCGTCACTCGCCGCTCAGGGGTTGCTTGGGTAGGCACTCCGTCACGTAGGGTAATTACTCCCGCACCATCAGGGGGCCCACGCCGGAGGTCACCAATGACGAGCTTTGCAGATGCCTCAACTCCGATGGAGTATGCACCCCGCCATGTGCTCCTCGAGGCGACCCGCCCCAGCCCCTTGGAGTGGGCGCGCAGACGTCGCGAGGAGCGGGACGCGCGCCGCGTGGCAGCAGCCAACCAGCGCGCGGCGCATCGATTCGCGCCGCTGCCAGACTGGCACGTTGTAGACCTCCCCAGGCCGATGGCCTGGGGACATTCGGATCGTCAGCCGGCAGACGCCGGCTTCATCGCCATCGGGCCCGGTGGGGTCTTCGCGGTGACCGTGGCCGACCACGGCCGGGCCCGGGTGCTGCTCGCCGGGGACGTCGTGCAGGTCAACGGCCGCCGGCCACCCTACGTCGCGGAGGCCCGCCGCGAAGCCAAGCGCACCGCCGTGGCGCTGTCCAAGGCGGTGGGCTCGACCGTGCCGGTGGTGCCGGTGCTCGTGCTGGTCGGCAGCGGCCCGGTCTCCTACTACGGGCTGCCCAAGGACTGCCTGGTGTCGACGTACCGGGAGCTGGCCCGGGTGCTGTCCGCACGCGGCGAGCGGATCACGCCGACCACGGCCGCCAAGCTGTCTGCGGTGGCGCGACACCCAACCACTTGGGGGATGGAGCCTCAGCCGAACGGTGTGAGCAGGGTAGGCCACGAGGAATCCGAGTCGTACCGCTGGTACCCAGCCGAGGCGCCCAGCGCTGACAAGAGGCCAGCGCGACGGTAGCTTCGCTTTGTGAGTCGACCGCGTCACAGTGCGGCCGCTAGGGCGGTTGGTTCCGCCCGCGGCCGCACTGTCGTGTGCGAAGCGGGGGATCGAGAGCCGCGCATGGCGGTGTACGGGAGCCGGACCGAGCGTCGCCCCGCGGGTCGCCCCGCGGAGTGGGCGTAACGGCCGGGCCCCGGCGAGCGCAGTGGAGGTGTGGTGGCGCACGTCGAGCTCTCCGTCTCTGACCCCTATGCCGCGTACGAACGCCTGGCCCTCGCCCTAGCCGAGCCGGACTACAACCTCGGCCGGTGGGCGTCGGTCGTGCTCGGCGCCGCCGAGCCGTGCCTGGTCATCAACTCCGCGGCGCTGATCGTGGCCGCCTCGGAGCCGTGCTGCGACATGTTCGGCCTGGGCTCCTCCGACGCCGCCGCCAACCGGCACCTGCTCGACGGCACCATGCGGTTCGTCGACTTCACCGCGGCCCGCAGCGAGCTGGCCGAAGGCGAGGTCAACAAGATCGCGCCGCTGCTGGCGCTCGCGTCCGGCCGGCTGGCCCGCGGGCTGATCCGCGTCCGCTGCGGCTTCGACGAGCAGCGGGTGTGCACTGCGGACGCGATCGCGACACCGCTCTGGCAGGGCAGCACAGTGGTGGGCTCGCTCACGTTCTTCAGCCCCATCTAGCCACGGCCGCGGCGCTGGACCGGCCGCCACCGCCGTGGGGCAGCCGGGCACCGGCCGGCCGCCCTACCATGGGCGGATCACCCCGTCTGCCCCTCAGGACCGGTCCCTGTGCCGCGTACCCCGTTTGCCGCCCTCGCCGGGCTGCTCGCCCTGACCATGGCCGCAGCGCTCGCCGGATGCGGCGCGGTGCAACCACCTGATCCGGTGCGGCGGTCGGCCGCGGCCGTGGCGGGCCGGTCGCCGACCCCGGCCCCCCACCGCACGCAGGCGCCGACGCCGGGAGCGGGCCCGACGGTGCGCCCCACCGCCGCGCCGGCCACGACCTTCCCGGAGGCGTACGCGGTCGGCTGCGCCGGCCGGCCCGCCGCCGAGCAGGTGGTCACGCTGCTGCGCGGGGCCACCAGCCTGCTGCCGGCCGGAGCGGCGGTGACCGTGTCGATGGCCCCGCAGTGCGCAGGCACCTGGCAGTACACCGTGGTCAGCGTGCCGGACCGGGAGCCGTTGCAGATTGTCACCCGTGGCGCCCCCAACGCGTTGCAGCTCGTCACCGCCGGCACGAGCGTGTGCACGATCGAGGTACGCACGCAGGCGCCACGCGGGATCCTCACGCTCACCCAGTGCGAGGTCGCCTGACCGTCGGGAGCCTAAGCTTCTCCGCATGCCGGGAGTTCCGCCCACCCGCTTCGTCTACCTCGGCCCTGCGGGCACCTTCGCCGAACAGGCGCTCCACCTGGTCCCGGCCGCCGCGCGGGGGGTACGGGAGCCGGCCCGCAGCGTGCCGGAGGCCATCGACGCGGTCCGGGAGGGCGAGGCTGACGCCGCCCTGGTGCCGCTGGAGAACTCGGTCGGGGGCGCGGTCGGCGTGACCCTTGACGAGCTGGCGGACGGACCACCCTTGGTGATCACCCGTGAGGTGGTGCTGCCGGTGGAGTTCGTGCTGGCCGGGCGCTCCGGCGTGACGCTCGCGGCGGTCCGTACCGTGGCGGCGCACCCCCAGGCGTCCACCCAGTGCCGGGGCTGGCTGCGGGAGAAGCTGCCCGAGGCCACCGTCGTCGACGTGCTGTCCAACGGCGCCGCCGCGGCCGGGGCGGCCACCGGGGAGCACGACGCGGCGATCTGCGCGCCGATCGGCGCCGCGCGGCACCGGCTGGCGACGCTGGCCACGCACATCGCCGACCATCCGGACGCGCTGACCCGCTTCGTGCTGGTCTCCCGGCCGGGCCCACCGCCGGCACCGACCGGTGACGACGTGACCTCGCTCGCCGTCTACATCGCCCACGACCGGGTGGGCGCGCTGCTGTCGGTCCTGATGGAGCTGGCCGTACGCGGCGTGAACCTGACCCGCATCGAGTCGCGCCCGACCGGTGAGCGCCTGGGCCGATACGTGTTCTTCCTGGACTGCACCGGGCACGTGGCCGAGGCCCGGCTCGGCGAGGCGCTACAGGGCCTGTACCGGGTCAGCGCGGGCGTGCGCTTCCTCGGCTCGTACCCGCGGATGCGCGGGCCGGGGGCGGGTGAGCCCGCCGTCCCGCCGCCGGCCGGCCTCTCCGACACCGACTACGCGGACTCAGCCGCCTGGCTCGCCGCCGTCCGCTCCGGCGGCCTCAGCTGAGGCTCCACCGGCCGGCAGCAGCTGCGGTAGGCCGTAGCCACGGTAGGCCGGTGCCACCGCGCGCTCTGGGTTATCTGATCAGGCCGCCGAGGAGGCCGCCCTGCTGCTCCGCGGCTCCGGCGAGGCCGCTCGGCGGCTCCTCCGACGGCTGCACCACGACGAAGCCCTGACCGGCGAAGCTCATCGTGAACGCCTCACCGGTGCTGCGGCCCAGCAGCGTGCCGATGCCGAGCTGGTCGGCCCGGTGGTAGCCGGTCTGCAGGTTGGCCGACCAGCAGATGGCGGCCTGCGGGTCGACGTAGGTGGGCTGGTCCACGGTGAGCACGACCGGGGTGCCCTTGGTGGTCACCGCGATCCGCCCCTGGCCGGTGAAGACGCAGTTGAACAGGCCGGCGCTGGACGCCACGCCCATGCCCTGGACCATCTTCACGTCGTACTGGAGCGTGGCGTCGAAGGCGAGCACGTTCGCCCCGTTGATGGAGAGGGCGTCACCGGGCTCCAGGTCCACGAGGTGGATGTCGGCCGCCCGCTCGGCGAGGAACACGTCCCCGCGGCCGGTCAGCTTCATCAGGGGCACGCCCTCGCCGGTCAGCTTCTGCTTGAGCCACTTGCCGACACCGCCCGAGCCGAGCGCCTGGAACTGCACGTGCCCCTGGTAGGCGACCATCGAGCCGGTCCGGGCCAGGCACTCGCCGTTCAGCTCGATCTTGAGCATCTTGGAGCTCTGCAGCCGTATGCCGGGCTGCGCGCTCTCCTTCTCGAGGTTCTCGGCGGCGAACAGCGCACTACGCATCGGATTTGCCTCCTGTTACGCGGGGATCGGGCGCCTGCGAGGGTAGGCGGCACGGGCAAGCCGCGAGCGTGCCGGGCCGGCGAGCCGGCCACCCGCCCGGGGACGGCCGTACCGTTGCACGCTACCCCCAGCCCAGCTGGTGCAGCCGGGCGTCGTCGATGCCGAAGTGATGGGCGATCTCGTGCACCACCGTGACCGCCACCTCCTCGACCACGTCGTCCTCGGTGTCGCAGACGCGCAGCGTCGGGTTGCGGAAGATGGTGATGCGGTCGGGCAGCACACCGGCGTAGTCGTAGCCGCGCTCGGTCAGCGCATACCCCTCGTAGAGGCCGAGCAGGTCTGGCTCGTCACCGGGGGGCGGGTCGTCCTCGACCAGCACCACCACGTTGTCCATCAGGTCGAGCAGCTCGGCTGGCACCTCGTCGAGCGCATCGCCGACCAGCTCCTCGAAGCGCTCGCGGCTCATCTCGACCGGCACGCCGCCATTGTGCGGCATGCCGGCCGAGCGCCGTGCGGGACATGGTCGCCTCAGGCGAGGCGGGCGGTGAGCGTGATCTCGGCGCCCGGGGCGAGCAGCCGGGAGATCGGGCAGGTGTCCTTGGCCACCTCGGCGTGCTTGATGAAGTCGGCTTCGTCCATACCGGGGACGTCGCCGGTGGTGTCGAGCTCTATCCGGGTGACGGTCATGTTGCCGTCCACCCGGTCGAGGTGGACCGAGGCCGTGGTGTCCACCGAGGTCGGTGGGGATCCGGCGTCGGCGAGCACCTTGGACAGGGCCATAGAGAAGCAGCCGGCGTGGGCGGCCCCGATCAGCTCCTCGGGGTTGGTGCCCTCACCCTCCTCAAAGCGGGACTGGAAGGAGTAGCTCCCGGCGAGCCCGCCCTTGCCGGTGCGGACCGTGCCGGAGCCTTCGGTGAGCGTGCCCTGCCAGCGGGCGGATGCGGTGCGGATAGACATAGTGCCGACGCTAGTCCAAAGCCCGAACCGATGCGACGATGCGGCAGTGGCGCGCGGAGTGCTGCGGGCGCTGGCAGCGACAGATGGGGGGAGCATGCGGATCGGCGTACTCGGGACGGGCGTGGTCGGGCAGGCGGTGGCGAGCCGGCTCGCGGAGCTCGGCCACGACGTGGTGATGGGCGCCCGGGAGGCGGGCAGCGAGCGGGCCACCGAGTGGGCGGCTGGGCATCGCGGGCGGGCCGGCACGTTCGCCACCGCAGCCGGCCACGGCGAGCTGGTCGTCAACGCCACCTCCGGGGTCGCCTCGCTGGTCGCGCTGGAGGCGGCCGGCCGGGACCGGCTGGCCGGCAAGGTCCTGCTGGACCTCGCCAACCCGCTCGACTTCTCCCGCGGCTTCCCGCCCTGCCTGGCCGTTGTCAACACCGACAGCCTCGGCGAGCTGATCCAGCGGACCTTTCCGGAGGTCCGGGTGGTCAAGGCGCTGAACATGGTCAACTGCGAGGTCATGGTGCACCCGGAGCAGGTGCCGGGCGAGCACACCACGTTCATGGCCGGGGAGGACGGGGCCGCCAAGGAGCTGGTCGCCGCGCTCCTGCGCGAGCTGGGCTGGCGCGACATCGTCGACCTGGGCGGCATCTCGGCCGCCCGGGGCATGGAGATGTACGTGGTCTTCTGGGTCCAGACGCGGATGGCGCTGGGCACCTCCACCTTCAACGTCCAGCTGCGCCGGGCCGGGTAAGGCCCCAGGACCCCAGCCCACCGCCACCTCGGCCACGGTGGCCGTGCCGGCCGTGAGATACGCCCGACGCGTCGGGTTCTGGCCCAGTTCTAGTCCGGGTGCCAAGGCTCAGGCACACTTTGCGGGTGAGTGTCGAGGACCGTCGGGCCGCCCGCCTGGAGCGGTACGAGCAGCTGCGGCGCGAACGCCCGCCGCTGTTCGTCAACCCGCCCGATGCGGCGTATGAGATCGTGTTCGACCGCGCCGCCCAGGAGGAAGTGGCCGACGCGGCGGCGGCCTGGCTGCGCGGCGCCGGTAAGCCCGAGGAGTACGGCGACATCGGCGTGGTCTACGAGGACCGGTTCGTCATCGCGGTGCGCGACGCCGTGCGGTTCCGGGACGGGACGCTGGGCCCGTACATCCGGTTCCTGGGCGTGCACACCGGCACCAACGCCGCCGTGCTGCCGCTGCTCGATGACGGTCGGATCCTGCTGGTTCGCCATTTTCGTCACGAGCGCCGGACCTGGGCCTGGGAGACGCCCCGAGGGTTCTCCGAGGACGGTGCCGACGGCGCCACCACGGCGGTGAAGGAGCTGGAGGAGGAGATCGGCGTACGGGTCACCGAGGTGGAGCTGCTCGGCCGCGTCCCGGGCGACGGCGGCCCGGACGAGATCTACCTGGCCCGTCTGCGGCCGGAGTCGGTCGCAGGCCCGACGCTGCCGGCTGGCGCGGCCGCGGAAGGCATTGACGAGATGCGGCTGGTCACCGTCGCTGAGCTGCGAAGGATGATCGCCGACGGTGAACTCGACGACCCGTACGTGCTCGCCGCCTACGCCTTCGCGGTGGCCAAGGGAATCCTGCCGGTCACCTGATCTCGCCCGCCAACCGCTCGGGCGGCCCGTTGTCGGTACGCCGCCAGCACAGCCCCATGCTGTCGCGCAGCTGCACCTCGGCCGCGACCAGCGGCTCCCGACCGTACGGTGCGTCAACCACGATCTCCTGCTCGGAGTCTGGCGCGAGCACCGGCTGGATAGCCAGGGATTCCGGGTCGACAACCTCGCCGTTGAACGTCGGCCGGACATGCACGTCGAGCACTGGACGCTGGCTGAAGTTGCGCAGCACCAACGTCGCCTTGCCCGAGCCCAGCGTTGACCGGTTGGCGGTGACGACCACGAGGGTGGCCTGTGCGGCCAGCGCGTCGCGTCGCTCGTCGTCGAGCCGCCTAACCTCGGCGCGCCAACGCCTGGACTCGAACCGGATGGTCAGGATGGCGAGGACCAGGCCGAGCCCGGTGAAGATCGAGGCGGTCAAGGCGCCAATGGCCTCAACCACGCTCCAGGGTACGGCCGCGATACCCACGGCCGGATTATGCCACCGATGAAGTCGACAGTGGACGGTTAGAATCAGGCGAATGGGAGTCGCGAACGTCCGCCACGACGGAGATGTCTCGTTCCGTGCGATTGAGCCGCATCAGCTGAGGACGTTGGCCTCCGTGGCGCAGTCCCTCGACAACCAGTGGGTGCCGCGCCGGCTGCTGGACCGTATGGTGGCCGGTGAGATGTCCCTCGCCGACGTGGCCGGGGAGCGCCAGGCGGTGGTGCGGGTCGAGTACCTGCGGGCAGTGCTCAACGCCGAGCAGCTCGTCGTCAACCGGCTGTTCTTCCCCAACAACGACGCGATCATCCAGGACTACGCGACGCCGGGACCCGGCCGGGAGGCGTTCAAGCGGCTGCTCAACGAGGGCGTGCTCGTGGTGTACCTGTACACCGAAAGGTCTCCGGTGGCTGAGAGCGACCGGGATAAGTCCCGGATCGCGGCGCCGCTGTGGGAGCAGGCCGCGGCGGAGACCGAGATGTCATGCGTACGCCTGTCCTGGGATGACGAGATCAACAAGACCGAGATCCAGACCGGCCTGGAGGCGCGGTTCCACGAGTTCGTGGTGAACCTGAGGTCGAAGTGCCTCGACGGCGGCGACCAGGTCTTCGCAAGCCATCTCGGCATCCCCGAGGCGCGGCGGGACGCGTTGCGCGAGCGGCTCTTGGCCGCCTCCCAATGGGCGTTCTGCCGGCCGCAGCGTGTACACCGTGAGGAGTTCTACAAGCAGTTCGTCACAGTTGACGGCACGCCGCCGGCGCAGGGCCGCTACTCCAGCACCAAGCCGTTCGCGACCGAGCTCAAGCTGCTGGCCGACCTGGCCTACAACACCTCGCTGCCGGAGACTCTCGACCGGTTCCCGCTGCGGGCGAGCGACTCCCTGCACCGGGCGGCCCTGCAGGAGTGGAAGCAGGGCGGCCGCTCGCGCACCCCGCCGGTGGCGGCCGACACAGTCGCCGAACAGCTGATCCTCAAGCGGCTCGCGTACGACGAGGCCATGGAGTCGCTGCCACCGCTGCCGCCCATCGAGGGCCTCGACCTCACGCAGGTGGCCGCGGTGCGCCGGACTGACGAGTGGGCCCGCTACACCGAGACGCTACGCCAGCTCGTCGGGAACGTGAGCGTCTACGAGACAAAGGCCAACCAGCTGCGCAAGGACTACGCGGCGATGCTCGGGCGGCTTCCGGTCGTCGGTTCGCCGCGGCAGCGTACCGCCGCCGGTCCGGTCCTCGGCTTCAACCTCGACATCGCCGGCGTCCTGATGCGGGTCCGTTACCTCGCCGGCCAGGCCGTGTACTGGGTCGTGGGCAGGCCGCCGGCCCTGGCCCGCCGTACGGTCGGCATGTCCCGGGTGGTTGTGGCGACCGGCGGTGGCCCGGAGCGGGAGGGCGGTCCCGGCCACCACCTCGCCGCCGACCTGAGCCCGTTCCGGGTCGACAACCCACGGGACGTCCTCGCGCTCTTCGAGGCCCGCCTCGAGGAGGCCGGCGTACGTCGCATCAACGGTGGTGGTGCGATGCGCGACGGCGGCCTGGAGAACGACGAGGAGCTACCCGCCTAGGCGAGGTACTTCAGCCCTGAACCGGTGTTGAACAGCACAACCACCTCGTCCCGGCCGACCGCCCCGGCGGCCAGCAGCCGCCGCACGGCCGGCAGGCATGCGGCTCCCTCCGGCGCGGGGAAGACTCCGGTCAGGCCCGCCATCTCCGGCACCGCCGCGAGGATCTCATCATCGGGTACGGCCACCGCGACGCCTCCGCTGCGCCGCAGGGCGTCGAGGACCAGGAAGTCGCCGATGGTCTTCGGCACCCGTAGGCCGGCGGCGACCGTGCGCGCGTCGGGCACCTCGGCCGCGGTCGGCTCACCGGACTGGAAGGCCCGCACGATAGGGGCGCAGCTGGCTGACTGCACCGCGACCATCCGGGGCCGGTGGTCGTCGACCCAGCCGAGCGCCTGCATCTCGTCGAACGCCTTCCACATGCCGATCAACCCGGTGCCGCCGCCGGTGGGGTAGACGACCACGTCGGGCAGCCGCCAGCCGAGCTGCTCGGCCAGCTCGTACCCCATCGTCTTCTTGCCCTCGATCCGGTACGGCTCGCGCAGCGTGGCGGCGTTGAACCAGCCGTGCTCGGCGACTTGTGCGGCGACCAGCTGGCCGCAGTCGGTGATGAGCCCGTCGACGAGCGTCACCCGCGCGCCGGCCCGTTCGCACTCCACCACGTTCGCCCGGGGGGTGTCCCGGGGCATGGCCACGTGGGCCGGCAGTCCGACCGCGGCCGCATACGCCGCCAGTGCCCCGCCCGCGTTGCCGGCCGACGGCACGGCCAGCGCGGTGGCACCGAGATGGGCCGCCATCGAGACCGCGACCGCCATCCCGCGTGCTTTGAAGGACCCGGTCGGGTTCAGCGACTCGTCCTTGATGAACAGCCGGGACAGGCCCAGGGCGGCGCCGAGCCGGCGGGCTGGCAGCAGCGGGGTCCAGCCCTCGCCCAGGGTGACCGGCGCGCTGTCGCCGGTGGCCGGCAGGGGCAGCAGCTCCCGGTAGCGCCAGAGGCTGGCCTCGCGCGGGGCCAGGGTCTCGCGGCCCAGCGTGACCCGGCCCAGGTCGTACGCGACCAGGAGCGGCCGCTCGCACCGGGTGCACACGCTCTGCAGCTCACCGGCGGAGTGCCTGGTCCCGCAGGCGGCACAGTACAGGTGGGAGACGTGCATCCGAAGCCCTTTCCAGCAAAGCTATTGATCGGGCAGGATCTATGGCATGGCGGGCGGATACGACGTAGTCATCGTGGGAGGCGGCCATAACGGGCTGGTCGCCGCGGGTTACCTGGCCCGGGCCGGGCGGCGGGTGGTGGTGCTGGAACGCCGCCACACGGTGGGCGGGGCGGCAGTCTCCGAGCACCCGTTCGGCCCCGGCTTCACGGTCACCTCGCTCTCCTACGTGGTGAGCCTGCTGCCCCAGGATATGGTCCGCGACCTGCGCCTGGCCGAGCATGGCTACCACGTCTACCAGCAGGGGCCGTACTTCGCGCCCCGCCGGGACGGCGGCTACCTGTACCTGCCGGACGACCCGGACCGCCGGCACGCGGAGATAGCCAAGTTCAGCAAGGCGGACGCGGACGCGTACGAGCGGTGGGAGGAGTGGCTGGGCGGGCTGGGCGGGCTGGTCGGCCCGCTGCTGGAGGAGATCCCGCCGAAGCTGGGCTCCAAGCACCCCCGGGACCTGGCCGGGCAGGCCGCGCTGCTGGCCCAGCTGCGCAAGGTCGACGTGCGGGCCGCGTTCGACCTGACCCGGCTGTTCACCGGCTCCATCGCCGACCTGGTCGAGGAGCGCTTCACCTCGGATGCGATGCGCGGCGTGCTCAGCGTCTCCGGCGTCATCGGCACCTGGGCCGGCCCGCGCAGCGCCGGCACCGCGTACGTGATGCTGCACCACCATATCGGCGACACCGCCTGGGGCTTCCCGCGCGGCGGCATGGGCGGCGTCACCGGGGCGATGGCCGCCGCCGCCCGGTCGTTCGGCGCCGAGATCCGCACCGGCGCCCCGGTCGCCCGCATCGATGTCCATGATGGACGCGCGGTCGGGGTGACCCTGGAGTCCGGGGAGGAGCTGCGGGCCGCGACGGTGGTCACCACCGCGCACCCGAAGATCTCCTTCCTGCAGCTGGTCGACCGGGCCCAGCTGCCGGACGGCTTCGTCGCCGACATCGAGGCGTGGCAGACCCGCTCCGGCACCGTGAAGATCAACTTCGCGGTGGACCGGCTCCCGGTCTTCAAGGACTACCCGGACCTCGACCCGCAGGTCTACGGCGGCACGATCGTGCTCAGCGAGTCGCTGGACGAGGTCGAGACCGCGTTCCAGGAGGCGGTCTCCGGCCGCGCGTCCACGCTGCCCTTTGCCGACGTGTGCATCCCGAGCGTCTTCGACCCCACGCTCGCGCCCGAAGGCAAGCATGTGGTCAGCGCGTTCACCCAGTGGGTGCCGCACACCTACGCCAGCCGGCCGGACGAGGCGGAGCTTTCCGCGTACGCCGACCGCCTGGTGGCCCGGCTGGAGGCGGTCGCGCCGGGCTTCACCGACTCCGTCATCGGCCGGCAGGTGATCGGCCCGCACCAGATGCAGACCGAGTACGGCCTGGTCGGCGGCAACATCTTCCACGGTGAGCTGACCCTCGGGCAGATGTTCCACTGCCGCCCCGCCGCCGGGTACGCCGACCTGCGTACCCCGGTCCAGGGGCTCTACCAGGCCGGCTCGGCCACGCACGGCGGGGGCGGGGTGACCGGGATCCCGGGCCGCAACGTGGTCCGCCAGATCCTGCGCGACCAGCGTCGCGGTGTCCGCGGCAGGCTCCTGAACCGGCGCGCTGGCCGGTAGGGCGCTCATCTTGGCTGTGTCATGATGGCGCCAATGGTCGAGCGGGATGTCGTGGAGTTCGGTGCCGAGGAGCCCTCGCGGTCCCGGCTGGCTGGATACTGGGCCGGCCGGCCCGCCGGTCTCGACCGCCGCCTGGTGCTCGGCGCGGTGGGCCTCGGCGCTCTCCTGGTCGCCGCGTCCCTGTTCCAGACCTGGCAGACGATCATCCTGACGACCGAGACCGGCTCCCCTCCGGACACCATGGCCGTGGGCGTCGAGCTGCTTTGGGTATGGGGGGCCGGCTACCTCGTCGGACTCCTCGGCCTGGCCCCATTGACGGGTCTGGCATTCCTTGCCGCGGGTCCGGTCCGGCGCTACGCCCGGCTGGCCGCCCTGTGCTGGGGCGGCACGCTGCTCGGGGTGGTCCTGGCCGCCTTCGTCCACCTCGGTCGCAAAAGTGTGTTCCCGGGGGACTCGACCGTTGAGTATGGCCCCGGGGGCTATCTGGCCTTGGCAGGGGTCGCCGCAGTCCTGTTCGCACTGCACTACAGTGCACGGACCGAGGAGCCGGCGGTGGCCGAGGGCGAGCGCGGCCCCGTCGAGGCTCCGGACGACGACGCCGAGCCGGACCCCGGCTACTCCCGCCCCGACCGCCCTGACCGGGTCGGCCAGCCGGCCGCCCCACCGCCGTTCGCGGTCGGTCCGGTGGACCTCACCGTGTCCCCGACCGCGCCGTTCATCCGCCCGGAGCATGGGGACCGCCCGCAGCAGCGGGACCGCTGATACCGGCGCGCCTCACCATTGATATCGGCGCGCTGCGCTCCCGGGCCCGCCGATAGACTCGGCAGCCGTGATTGACCTCCGCCTCGTCCGCGACGACCCCGATGCCATCCGTGCCAGCCAGCGTGCTCGAGGGGAGTCCGAGTCGGCGGTTGACGACCTGCTCCAGGCGGACGAGCAGCGGCGCTCGGCGGTGCAGCGGTTCGAGGCGCTGCGGGCAGAGCAGAAGCAGCTCTCGGCCCAGGTGCCGAAGGCCGCGGGGGACGCCCGGGCCGCGCTGCTGGCCCGTACCAAGCAGCTCTCTGCCGAGGTGAAAGCGGCCGAGGCGGCGGTCGCCGAGGCCGAGCGCGCGCTGCGCCAGGCCCAGCTCGCGGTCCCCAACGTGGTGGAGGAGGGCGCCCCGCCCGGCGGCGAGGACGACTACGTGGTGCTGCGCCACGTGGGCGACCGGCCCGACCTGGCCAGCCCCCGCGACCACCTGGAGCTGGGCGAGGCGCTGGGCGCGATCGACGTGGAGCGCGGCGCCAAGGTCTCCGGCAGCCGGTTCTACTACCTCACCGGCCCCGGCGCCATGCTCCAGCTCGGGCTGCTCCAGCTCGCCGTCCAGCAGGCCACCGAGGCGGGCTTCGTCCTCGTCGTCCCACCGGTGCTGGTGAAGCCGGAGGCGATGGAGGGCACCGGCTTCCTCGGCGCGCACGCCAGCGAGGTCTACCGGCTGGAGGCCGACGACCTGTTCCTGGTCGGCACGTCCGAGGTGCCGCTGGCGGCCTACCACACCGGCGAGATCCTCGACCTCGACCGGCCGCGCCGGTACGCCGGGTGGTCCACCTGCTTCCGGCGCGAGGCCGGCTCGTACGGCAAGGACGTGCGCGGGATCCTGCGGGTGCACCAGTTCGACAAGGTCGAGATGTTCGTCTTCTGCGCGCCGGAGCAGGCGCACGACGAGCACCTGCGCCTGCTCGCCTGGCAGGAGGAGATGCTGGCCCGGGTCGAGCTGCCGTACCGGGTGATCGACGTGGCAGCCGGCGACCTGGGCACCAGCGCGGCCCGCAAGTACGACTGCGAGGCGTGGGTGCCGTCGCAGGGGCGGTACCGCGAGGTCACCAGCACGTCCAACTGCACCACGTTCCAGGCCCGCCGGCTGAACGTGCGCTACCGCGACGCCGCCGGCCGGCCGCAGGCGGCTGCGACGCTGAACGGCACCCTGGCCACCACCCGGTGGCTGGTGCCGCTGCTGGAGAACCACCAGCAGCCGGACGGGTCGGTCCGGGTGCCAAAGGCGCTCCAGCCGTTCCTCGGTGGGCGGGACGTGCTGAAGCCGGTCGTTCGCTAGCCGGAGGTCGTTCGCCGGGCGGAGAGGTCGTTCGCCAGGCGGCGGTCGTAAGCAGCCGCGGGCTGCCTGCCAGCCGACGGTCGCCTGGGGCCGCTCGTAGCCGTCGGGTGCCCCGTTCGGCTGACGGTTGCTCGTTGGTCGCGCCGCGGTCGACATGATGGGGTACCGTTGCTCCCCCACTGTCGCTGACCGTGAGCGGAGGAGAACATGCCGCGGCCTGGGCTACCGAAGCTGATCGCGACGGATCTGGACGGCACGCTGGTGCGTTCGGACGACTCCGTGAGCGCGTACACGCACAGCGTGCTGGACCGGGTCCGCGAGGCGGGGATCCCGGTGGTCGGCGCGACCGGGCGGGGACCGCGGCTGACCCAGATGACCCGCAACGACATCCGCGCCGCGGACTACCTGGTGCTGGCCGGGGGCGCCCGGGTGGTGGACCTCACCGACCCGGCCGGGCTGGTCGTGCTGCGTGACGAGCGGCTCGACGGTGACGTGCTGGCTGAGGTGCTGGCCGATCTGGAGGCTGAGGCTGGTCCGCTGACGGTCATGGTCGAGGCCTTGGACGAGCCCGACGCGCCGCTGTGGGGGGAGCTGGACCCGACCTGGCGCTACCCGAACGCGTTCGAGCCGCGCAGCCGGGCCGAGTGCGTCGGCGGCCGGGTGATCAAGGCGTTCGTCCGCAGCCCCGGATACCACGTCGACGACCTGCTGGCGATGGCGCGCCGGCTGGTGCCGCCGGAGCGGGTGACGTTCACCCAGGCCGGGCTCAACTTCGTGGAGATCAACGCGGCGGGGGTGGACAAGGCCACCGGTCTCGCGGTCATCGCCCAGGCGCTCGGCCTGGACCCGGCGGAGGTGCTGGTGTTCGGGGACATGCCGAACGACGTACCGATGTTCCGCTGGGCCGGCTGGGGGTGCGTCGCGGTCGCCAACGCGCACCCCGAGGTACGGGCCATCGCCGACGAGGTCACCTTCTCCAACGACGAGGACGGCGTTGCGCGTTATCTCAATGCGCTGCTGAGCAATGGCCGGTCGGTGCCGGCAGCGCCCGGGGCGTGCACGGTGCCCGGGGTGTGTACGGTGCCCGCAACGTCGGTGACCCGGGCGGCGGTAGTCCAGCGCTCCAGCGTGCTGACGCAGGCTGCCGGCTCGCCGACCAAGGCCGGTACGGACACCGCCAGGGCCGGTACGGACACCCAGGCGCAGGCCGCGTAGGGCGCGCCCGCCGAGCCGGACAAACCAGGCGCCAACCTGGCCGGTGGTCAGAGGTACTGGCCGGTGCGGCTCGCCCCCGCCCCGTCACCCGGCTGGAGGGCCTGCTGCCCGGGCATGCCTGGCATGGCCGGAGCGCCGCCCGGCCCGACCGGCAGCGCGGCTGGGGAGCGGCGCATCTGCTCCAGCTGCATCCGGGCCGCCATCTGCTGCGCCACCAAGGCGGCCTGGATGCCGTGGAACAGCCCCTCCAGCCAGCCGACCAGCTGTGCCTGGGCGATCCGAAGCTCGGCCTCGCTCGGCGTCGTGCCCTCCTCGAACGGCAGCGACAGCCGCTCCAGCTCGTCATGCAGCTCGGTGGAGAGGCCGTCCTCAAGCTCGACGATCGACCGCTTGTGGATCTGCGTGAGCCGCTGCCTGCCGGCCTCGTCCAGGGGGGCCGCGCGGACCTCCTCGAGCAGCTGCTTGATCATGCTGCCGATGCGCATGACCTTGGCCGGCTGCTCGATCAGGCCGGCCGGATCATCGCCGTCCCCAGTCTGGCCAGCGGGACCGCCGGCACCTGGCCCGGTAGGCATCTCGACAGTGCCGACGGGTCGACCGTCGGGGCCGACGACCACGACAGAGCGCGTCTGGTCCTCGTGCTGTCCCCGCTCCTGCTGCTGTTCGGGCCTGTCCTGCATGCCTTCCATCCTGGACTATGAGACCTACGCTCGCGCGCGGGGGAGGGGCGGGCGCGCCACAGCCCGCCGCCCGCCCCGCGCGGGCAAGGCACGGGCCGCGCGCGAGGCAGGGCACGCACCATACGGGACCAGGCAGGCACCGCGCGGGCCGTGGGCCAGCACGCTGTCACCGCCTGCGCGGCGCGGGCCTGGGGTGTGAGCTGTGGGGCCGCGTGGTTACTGGGCCGCCGACTGCGCGGCGCGGTCGCGCAGGCCCATGCGGTCCACCTTGCCGATGGTGGTACGGGGCATCGCGTCCAGCACCTCGATCACCTCTGGGACCTTGCAGCGGGCGACGTTGGCGCGCAGGTGCGCGTCGAGGCCGGCGAGGTCTGGGGTGCCGGTGAGGAACGCGTGCAGCCGGCTGTCGCCCTCGGGCAGCGGCACGCCGGTCACCACGGCCTCGCCGACCCCCGGGTACTCCAGCAGGACCTCCTCGATCTCGGCCGGAGCCACCAGCCAGCCGTCGATGCTCACGAGGTCGTCGGAGCGCCCGTGCACCCAGATGTTGCCGTCGATGTCCACGTGCACCACGTCACCGGTGCAGGTCCAGCCATCGCGGACGGCCGTACGCTGGCGCGGGTGGTCCAGGTGCCGGCACCCGGTCGGGCCGAGGATGGCCAGCTCACCGGCCTCGCCAACAGGCACCTCGCGGCCGTCCTCGCCGAGGACTCGAGCCTCGTAGCCGGGCAGCGGCCGGCCCACCGACCCGTGTGGCGTGTCGTTGCTCACCGCGCCGAGGATCGCGTGGGTCAGCTCGGTGGTCCCGAACAGGTTGACCAGACGCATGCCGTACCGGTCGTACCAGGCCTGCGAGGTGGCGGCCGGCAGCATCTCCCCACCCGAGGTCGCCCGCCGCAGCCGCCCGAGCGAGGCGCCGGCGGCGCCGGCCAGCGCGGCGCGGTAGATCGGAGGGCTGGTCAGCAGCACGGTCGCGCCGTGCCGGACGATCGCCTCAAAGGTGGCGGCGGGTGAGTCGTCGTCGAGGACCAGGGACGCCGCCCCGTGCCGCAGCGGGAAGGCGATCAGGGCGCCGAACGCGTACCCGAAGCCCATGGTCCGGTTGCTGGTGACGAGGTCGTCGGAGGTGATGCCGATCGCGTGCCCGCCGACCACGTCAGCCATTGCCAGCACGTCGCGGTGGAAGTGCAGGGCCCCTTTGGGCTCGCCGGTGGTGCCGGAGGTGAACTGGATCATCGCCACGTCGTCGGCGGCCGTGTCCACCGGCGTGAACGCGCCGGGGTGCTTGTCGAGCCGGACCTCCCACTCGTCGTCCCCGAACGCCACCATCTGGACCGGCCGGTCCAGCGAGACCGGGAAGCGGTGGTCGACCAGCGCCAGCTCGATCCGGCCGACATCGGTCATGGGGGTCAGCTCGCGGGCGGTCAGCCGGTGGGTGGAGGCCACCACGACCCCGCCGGCGCGCCACACGCCGAGCACGATCGCGATGAAGTCTGGCGAGTTCGGGCCGCGTACCAGCACCCGGCCGCCGCTGGCCAGGCCCTCGTCCACGGTCAGCATGTGCGCGACCTGGTCCGCGCGCCGCAGCAGGTCGGCGTAGCTCCAGGTCATCTGGTCCGTCACGACCGCGGGCCGGTCGCCGCCGTAGCGCGCGATCACGTCCTCCAACAGCGCCGTGCCGGCGTTCAGCCGCGCTGGGTAACCGAGGTCGACCAGCTCCGGGTACGGGTCGATGGCCAGCACCCGCTCACGGGTGAACGTGTCGGAGTGGCCAGAGGGGGACAGCTGCATCGGGGGTGCCTCCAGACATGCGTGGTCGCGTCCGGTGCCGCACCGGAGTGTGTCAGCCGCCTCGATCGCCTCGCAACCCGGTCCCCTGTCCGGGATCGGCGAAACGGAAGCCGGTCAGGTCAGCGGAACGGGCCGAAGTCCGGGTCGCGCTTCTCGGCGAACGCCGCCGCGCCCTCGGCCGCCTCGGCGGTGTGGCTGAACACCTCCAGGCCGTCGAAGGCCAGATGGGACAGGCCTGCGAGGTGGTCGGTGTCGGCGTTGAACGAGTGCTTGAGAAAGCGCAGCGCGGTCGGTGAGTAGGAACCGATCCGCCGTCCCCAGGCCAGCGCTGTCGCGCGCAGCTCGGCGGCGGGCACCACGGCGTTGACCAGGCCCCACCGCTCCGCCGTGGCCGCGTCGACCAGGTCGAGCAGGAACCACATCTGGCGCGCCCGCTTCTCCCCGATCACCCGGGCCAGGTACGCGCTGCCGAAGCCGGCGTCGAACGAGCCCACCCGCGGCCCGGACTGGCCGAAGCGGGCGTGCTCGGCCGCGATCGACAGGTCGCAGAGCACGTGCAGCACGTGCCCGCCGCCGACGGCCACCCCGTTCACCGCGGCGATCACCGGCTTGGGCACGTCCCGGATGATCCGGTGCAGCCGCTCGATCTCGAACGTGCCCCACTGCGTGTCGCCGTACGAGCCGGTGGTGGCCCGCTCCTTGACGTCCCCGCCCGCGCAGAAGGCCCGGTCACCGGCTCCGGTCAGCACCAGCGCCGCCACCTCACGGGAGGACCAGGCGACCTTGAAGGCATGGACCAGCTCGTCCACGGTGCGGCCGCGGAAGGCGTTCATCCGTTCCGGCCGGTTGATCGTGATGACCGCGACGCCACCGTCGGCCACCTCGTACGCCACGTCGGTGAAGTCCTCGACCCGCACCGGACCTCCCTGGTCATACCCCTGCACACGAGACCATCGACAGACGATAGCGTCTGCGCCGTGACGCACGACCCGCGCGCGGTCCTCACCCGGCCGGCGAGCGCACCCGACCGCACGGTGCGCTACGGCGACCACCCCGAGCACGTGGTGGACCTCCGGCTGCCGGCGCAGGATCTCGGGCGGCCGTTGGTGGTCTTCATCCACGGTGGGTTCTGGCGGGCGGAGTACGACCGTACGCACGTCGGGCCGCTCGCGGTGGACCTGGCGCGGCGCGGCTGGCCGGTGGCGACCATCGAGTTCCGCCGGGTCGGTCAGGACGGCGGAGGCTGGCCCGGCACGTTCGACGACGTCGCCGCGGCAGTGGCCGCCGTGCCGGAGCTGTTCGGGGACGACGTGCCCGCGGCCGCGCCGGTCCTCGCCGGGCACTCAGCCGGCGGGCAGCTGGCGCTGTGGGCCGCGGCCCGCTCACCTGGGCGCACCCGGGGCGTGCTCGCCCTTGCCCCCGTGGCGGACCTGCACACGGCGTACGCTCAGCGTCTCGGCGACGGCGCGGTCGCCGCGTTGCTCGGTGGTGGCCCGGCGGAGGTGCCGGACCGGTACGCCGCAGTAGACCCGATGGCCCTGCTTCCGTTGCGGGTGCCCAGCGTGCTGGTGCACGGGGTGGACGACGACCGGGTCCCGGTGGCGCTGTCGACCAGCTTCGCCGCTGCCGCTACGGCAGCGGGTGGCCTGGTGAGGCTGGTCACCGTGCCGGGCGTGGAGCACTTCGGGGTCATCGACCCCGAGTCGGCGGCGTGGCCGGCGGTGCTCGGTGCTTTGGCATACGTCGATGGTTCGGGGCCGGCCTCCGCGGGGCGGAGATAGCCCGAAGGAAGCAGGGGCGAGTCCGGGACCGTTGACGAGCGTTGGTAAAGGCGATAGAACGCCACAGGCATCCAGATCATCATCCGGTCATCGCGATAGTTGGGGAGGAACGTAACGGTGTCCCAGATGGACAGGAGACAAGCACTCAGACTCTTCGCTGGGCTCGGCGCGGCAGCGGCGGTGCCCAGCCTGGCCGCCTGCGGCGGGTCGAGCCTGGGTGGCGGCGACGCCAAGCCGGTCGGTTCGGTGAAGATAGGCCTGCTGGCGCCGCAGACCGGCATCTACAAGGTCGTGGGCCTGGACATGATCCGCGGCTTCGAGCTCTACCTCAAGCTCAACGGCAACAAGCTCGGCGGTCGCGAGGTCGAGCTGTTCAAGGCCGATGAGGGCGACACTGCGGACTCGGGCAAGACCGGCGCCGAGAAGCTGATCAAGCAGGACAAGGTCCTGGCGCTGACGGGGGTCGTCAGCTCCGCGACCATCGGCGCGATCAAGGAGCTGGTGGAGACCAGCCAGATCCCGCTGGTCGGGTCGAACGCGTCGCCGACCACGCTGCAGGGCGTCAAGTACATCTGGCGCACCTCGTACGTCAACGACGAGCCCGGCAAGGCGCTCGGCAAGTACCTGGCCGACAACATCGACGGCAAGGTCTTCTGCCTCGCCGCCAACTACCAGGCGGGCATCGACGAGATCGAGGGGCTCAAGGCGACGTTCCTGCCGGCCGGCGGCGTGATGGCCAACGAGCCGCTCTACACGCCGTTCCCCACCCTGAAGAACTTCGGGCCCCATCTGAACCAGATCAAGAGCTCGGACGCCAAGGCCGTGTTCTGCTTCTACGGCGGCGGCATGGCAGTGCAGTTCGTTAAGGAGTACAAGCAGTTCCAGGTGGGCCTGCCGCTCTACGCGCCCGGCTTCCTGACCGAGGGCGCGGTGCTCAAGGGCCAGGGCGACGCGGCCACCGGCATCTTCACCTCGATGAACTACGCGGCCGACCTGGACAACGCGGCCAACCGCAAGTTCGCCTCCGAGTACCAGAAGCAGCACGAAGGCGAGGTCCCCACCACGTACGCGATGGCCTCGTACGACGCGGCGGCAGTGCTGGACAAGGCGGTCCTGCTCGCCGGTGAGGACCTGACCCCGCAGACGCTCAACGCGGCGCTGGGCCGGGTGGGCCAGATCGACAGCCCGCGCGGCACCTGGCAGTTCAACCAGAACCGCACCCCGCAGCAGAAGTGGTACCTGCGCGAGGTGAAGATGGACGGCGCTGTGCTGGCCAACACCCTGGTGTCCGAGCTGACCACGCTCGGCTGACCCGTTGACCGCCGTGGCCTCCTAACCAGGGGCCACGGCGGTACGCCCCGGAGGGAGGCGTTACCGCGGTGCCGGTGCTCGGCTGGCTCGATGCGTACATCGTATCCATAGTGGACGGTGTGGCGTTCGGGCTGCTCTACTTCACCCTCGCGGTGGGGCTCTCCCTGGTGTTCGGCATGATGGACGTGCTGAACCTGGCGCACGGCACGCTCTACCTGGGCGGTGCCTACGTCGCCTACCTGCTCGCGGACGGCGGCTGGACCGGTCTGGCCGCTGGTCTCGGCGCTGGGGTCGTGCTCGGTCTGGCCGGCGGCGCGCTGCTCGCCGCGCTGACCCAGCCGCTGGCGCACCGGGGCCATCTCGACCAGGCACTGCTCACCCTGGGCATCTCTATTATCGGCGCCGATCTCTTCCTGTTCGCCGCCCGGGGGGAGACCCTGCCCGCCGAGCCACCGGCCGGGCTGCGTGACTCGGTCGAGGTGGCCGGGCACGCGTACCCGGCGTACCGGCTGGTCTTCATCGGCATCGCGGCCGCGCTGGCGCTCGCCGTCTACCTCGTCTTCGAGCGCAGCTCGCTGGGGGCGCTGGTACGGGCGACCGTGGCCGACCGGGACATGGTCCGGGTGCTGGGCGTGGACACCCGCAAGGTGCTCTACGGGGTCTTCGCGGCCGGCGCCGTGCTGGCCGTGGTGGGTGGCGTGCTCGGCGCGCCGATCCTGGGGCCGGGGCCCGGCGTGGACGGGCACGTGCTCGTGATGTCGCTGGTCGTTGTCGTGGTCGGCGGGCTCGGCTCGGTCCGCGGGGCGCTGCTCGGCGCGTTGCTGGTGGGGCAGGTCGACACGCTCGGCCGGGCCGTCGCACCGGAGTACGCCGCGTTCCTGATCTTCGGCGGGATGTTCGCGGTGCTGGCGGTACGCCCGCGCGGGCTCGTCTCGCTCGCGCGGACCGCCTCATGACCGCCGCGGCCCGCACGGCGGCGCGCCCGCCGGCCACCGGCCGGCTCGGCGTCCTCGCTGTCGTGGCGGCGGTGGTCGCGCTGGTGGCCGCCCCGTGGATGGTCGACTCGTACACCATCTCGCTCGCCTCGAAGGTGCTCGTACTGGGCCTGCTCGCGATGAGCGTCAACCTGCTCACCGGAGTGGCCGGCCTGCCGACGCTCGGCCAGACGGCCTACTTCGGCGTCGGTGCCTACGCCGCCGCGCTGACCGCCCGTGCCGTCACGCAGGTCGGGGTGGTCCAGCTGGCGGTCGCGGTCGCGGTGAGCGCCGCGGTGGCTGCGGTCACCGGCATCGCCGTGGTGCGCGCCCGCGGCATCACGTTCCTCATGCTCACCCTTGCGATCGGCGAGCTGGCCTACAGCGCCGCGATGGAGTGGAGCTCGGTCACCGGCGGCAGCGACGGGCGGGCCGCGCCGCAGGTGGTGCCGGTGTGGGGCATGGGCGAGCTGCTCCTGGACGGCTACGTCTACCTGTGGGTGCTCGCGGTCTTCCTGCCGCTGTTCGCGGTGGTGGCGGCGGTGGCCCGGTCCCCGTTCGGGCTGGCGCTGCGCGGCATCCGGGACAACGAGGCGCGGCTGCGGGCGGTCGGCTACCCGGTGGCCCGCTACCTGCTGGGCGCGTACACCTTCGCGGGTGGGCTGGCCGGCGCCGCCGGCGCCCTCTGGATCTCCTCGCAGCGCTTTGTCTCACCGTCCGAGATCGGCTTCACGGTCGCGGCCATGGCGCTGATCGCGGTCGTGATCGGCGGGCTCGGGTCGATGTCGGGCGCGGTGGCCGGCACCGCTGTGGTCGTGCTCACCCGCGACTACATCGGCGGCGAGCTGAACGGTCGGGGTCCGTTGCTGCTCGGCATCGTCTTCGTGCTCGCCGTCTACCTGCTGCCGCGGGGCCTGGCCGGGCTACGCACCACGTTCGCCCGCCAGCGGGTGTCGGCCGGTGCGCCGCACCCCGGCCGGGGCGGCGCTGGCCGGGGCGGTGCTGGCCGCGATGGAACAGGCCGCGACGGAGCCGGCCGAGGTGAAGGGGGCCGCGGTGGAGCGGGCGGCGGCGCGGCCGATCCGCCGGCCGCGCCTGGCGCCGCGGGCGCCGCGGACGGCGAAGACGCGGCGGGCGCGGAGGGTAACGAGGGCGCCGAGCCGTCCACCCCGCCCTCGACAGTGGCGGCCGTGGCTGGCCGGCGCGGCCCAGCCGGTAGCAACGGACCAGGGACGTCACCGTGACCAGGCTGCTGGAGGTCGCCAACGTCACCCGCCGCTTCGGAGAGCTGCGGGCCGTGGACGAGGTCACCCTGTCGGTGGCCGAGGGTGCCCGGCACGCCCTCATCGGGCCCAACGGTGCCGGCAAGTCGACCCTGTTCAACGTCGTCGCCGGGGCGCTGCGGCCGACCGCCGGCCAGGTCCACTTCGCCGGGCGCGAGGTGACCCGGCTGCCGGAGTGGCGCCGGGCCCGGCTCGGCCTGGCCCGTACGTTCCAGCACTCATCGGTGCTCCTGCACTGCACGGTGGTGGAGAACGTGCTCGTCTCGGTGCAGCGCGAGGCGGGCGTGGCAGCGCGGATGCTGCCCGCGCCGCGCCGGCGCCGGGCCCTGGTCGACCGCTGCCTCGAGCTGCTCGACACGGTCGGCCTCGCCGGCCGGGGGCACCTGCGTGCCGCCGCCCTGTCCCACGGCGAGCGCCGCCAGCTGGAGCTGGCCGTGGCTCTCGGCGCCCGGCCCCGGCTGCTGCTGCTGGACGAGCCGGCCGCCGGCATGTCCCCGGCGGAGACCGCGCGCCTGACCGAGCTGGTCCGCGGCCTGCCCCGGGAGGTGACAGTGCTGCTGATCGAGCACGACCTGGACGTGGTGTTCGGCCTCGCCGACCGGGTCACCGTGCTGCACCTGGGCCGGCATCTGGCCACCGGCACGCCACAGCAGGTACGGGCTGACCCTGCGGTGCGGGAGGCGTACCTCGGCGCGAGAGACGCCACGGAGCTGTTCTGAAGGCCGCGGGGCTGTTGGTGAAGGAGGCGGCGTGGCGCTGCTCGAGGTGCGGAGACTGACCGCCGGGTACGCGGGCTCCGCGGTGCTGCACGGCGTCGACCTGGCGGTCGACGCCGCCGAGGTGGTTGCCGTGCTGGGCCGCAACGGCATGGGCAAGACCACCCTGGTGCACTCGGTGATGGGGCTGGTCCGGCCGTACCCCGGGTCGTCGGTGCGGGTGGACGGCGTGGAGCTGGCCCGCCGGCCGCCGGACGCGGTGGCCCGGGCCGGGGTGGGCCTGGTGCCACAGGGACGGCGGGTGTTCGCTCCGCTGACCGTCGCCGAGCACCTGACCATCGCCGCCCGCCGGCGCGGGCCGTGGACCCGGCGCCGGGTGCTGGAGCTGATGCCGCATCTGGCCGTACGCCTGCGGCACCGCGGCGACCAGCTCTCCGGTGGCGAGCAGCAGATGCTCGCGATCGCCCGGGCGCTGCTCACCAACCCGCGGGTACTGCTGCTCGACGAGCCCTCCGACGGGCTGGCCCCGGCCATCGTCGCCCTGGTTGGCGACGTGATCCGGCAGCTGGCCGCCAGCGGCCTCGCGATCCTGCTGGTCGAGCAGGACCTCCGGCTGGCCTTCTCAGTGGCGGGACGGGTCGCGGTGATGGAGAAGGGCCGGGTGGCGGTGGATACCCCGACTGATGACTTCCGGGCCGACCCCGAGCGGGCGCACGCGCTCCTGGGGGTATGACTGGCCGGGGGTG